>ERZ1035041.259-NODE-259-length-28367-cov-4.215880_pt1 | contig 28367 bp, 26 predicted proteins | sample MGYA00520684_ERZ1035041 | MGnify/ENA primary metagenome ERZ1035041 (study PRJEB33766, sample SAMN09781699) | gut metagenome | biome: gut microbiome | host: Homo sapiens | place: Madagascar | study: EMG produced TPA metagenomics assembly of the PRJNA485056 data set... | reverse complement strand
GTGTGGATCGGGGTCTCCTCTGTGAAGAACAGGTCCGGTCTGTCAAGAGGCAGGTCGCCGTAAACCTCATCTGTGGAAACCTGATGATAACGTTTGATGCCGTATTTGCGGCATGCATCCATAAGCACTGCAGTACCGATGATGTTGGTGTTCAGGAAAACTTCCGGGTTCTCGATGGAACGGTCTACATGGCTCTCTGCTGCAAAGTTTACAACCATGTCCGGATGCTCTTCTTCAAAAAGCTTGTAAACAGCCTCGCGGTCTGTGATGCTCTCTTTTACAAAACGGAAATTCGGGTTGTCCATAACTGGAGCTAATGTGGAAAGGTTGCCTGCGTAGGTCAGGCAGTCCAGGCAGATGATGCGGTAGTCCGGGTATTTTTTTAACATGTGAAAAATAAAGTTGCTTCCGATGAATCCGGCGCCGCCGGTAACGATAATGTTCATTGTGAATTCTCCTTTTCGTGTCATTATAAAGTTAGGAGCAAAAGATATTTTGCCCCTAATTTGAGGTGCTTAGTGAAGTACATCCATGTACTTGCCGTCAAGAACGTCCTTTAAGTACTGGCCGTACTGGTTTTTCTTGAGAATATTGTAAACTTCCATAACCTCTTCTTTGGAAATCCATCCGTTTAAGTAAGCGATTTCCTCCAGGCATGCGATTTTACGATGCTGGTGAGTCTCTACGGTTTTTACAAAGTTGGTAGCATCTACAAGGCTCTCGTGTGTACCAGTATCCAGCCAGGTGAAGCCCTGACCAAGAAGTTCTACATTTAACTGGCCTTTTTCCAGGTAAATGCGGTTCAGGTCTGTGATCTCAAGCTCGCCTCTTGCGCTTGGCTTTAAGTTCTTTGCATATTCGACTACCTTGTTGTCGTAGAAGTAAAGTCCGGTTACGCAGTAGTTGCTCTTCGGATGAGCCGGTTTCTCTTCAATGGAAACGGCCTTGCCGTTCTGGTCGAATTCCACAATACCGAAACGCTCCGGATCGTCTACATAGTAGCCAAATACAGTAGCGCCTCTGCCTGTGCTTGCATTCTCAACCGCTGCTTTCAGACGTTTTTTCAGGCCGTGTCCTGCGAAAATATTGTCGCCAAGAACCATGGCAACAGAGTCATCCCCGATGAAATCTTCGCCGATGATAAATGCCTGTGCAAGTCCGTCCGGGCTTGGCTGTACCGCATAGGTAAGATGAACGCCGAACTGGTGGCCGTCGCCAAGAAGCTCCTCAAAACGAGGGGTATCCTGCGGTGTGGAAATGATCAGGATGTCACGGATCCCTGCGTTCATGAGAACGGACATTGGATAGTAGATCATTGGTTTATCATAAATTGGAAGAAGCTGCTTGGAAGTAACCATGGTTAACGGGTAAAGTCTGGTACCGGATCCTCCGGCTAAAATAATTCCCTTCATAAAACATTCTCCTTTGCATGATTTCTACAGTCAGGACAAAATTTACGCAGATCCTGACCCTTGCTGTGTAACTACATTATAAAAGGTGACCTTACGTTACCTTCAAGGGCTTTTTTACAATTATTTCAAATTTGTTACTTTTTCACAAAGAAACACCCCTGCGTCTTTGGTAATGTGGAAGCCATGCTCGGTTTTTTTCTTCACATGGGCGCGAAAATCCTTGTAGCGGTCGGGCAGATACTGGTTCTGGTTGCCGTGGCAGGACAGAATATAGGAAATCAAAGGCTCCGCATCTGTGACGATCAGCTCATCCTCATAGGACTGCCAGGTGATTTTTCCGAAATACGGAGAAAGGATATCTGCGCCGTTTTCCCGGCCGAAGCGCTCGTACAAGCTGTCCGCGGAAAGGACAATGCGCTCGTCAAAGGACTGGACCAGCAGGCTGACTTCCCGCATGTGGCCGGAGCCGTAGGTGCTGCAAAGGAACCTTCCCCCTGGATTTAGGATTTTGCTGACGCCTTGGCACACTTTTCCCACATCCTCACAGTAGAAAAGCACATGGTTGGCGATCACCAGATCAAAGGTGCCAAGCTTGGATGGAATATTGTGGCAGTCAAATGCCTTGAAGGAAAAGCGGGGATCTTTTCCTCCGATGGCACGTCTGGCATCACGGAGCATGCCTTCTGAAATATCCGACAAAGTAATGTGCACATCCTTTGGAAGCCGGGAAAGATTCTGGGTCCAAAGGGCGCCGTCCCCACAGCCAAGCTCCAGAATGCGCATGCCCGGCTGAATCTGGCACCGGGTAAAGATCCAGGGAAACCAGCCTTCCTTATTTACGGAATAAAGGCTGTGCAGGTTGATCCTGGAGGAGATGTTGGATGCATTCTGATACTGGTTTTTCAGGCTTTTTTCCATGACGGTCAGGTGGATCAGGTCCAGCATGCGGCTCCAGTCCACGGTGTGTTCCTCGGAAATGGCCTGTGCCGTGTCCTTTAAGGTTTTTTCCACCAGCTGCATCTGCTCGATCCGGTCCTGGACCAGTTTCAGCTGGATATTTAAGGCATTCAGCATAAAATGGCTGTCCGGGTCTTCGATGGTCATTTCCTGGATATCCTCCAGGGAAAAGCCAAGGTACTTCAGAAGCAGGATCTGCTGCAGCCTTGCAAAATCCCCGTCTGTATAAAATCTTGCCCCTGCCTCTGTGACAAGGGATGGTTTGAGAATGTCGTGCTGGTCATAGTACCGGATGGTGCGAAGGGTCACCCCTGCCATCCGCGCGAACTGACCGGAAGAATAGTAGCCGTCTTTTTTCAAAGGATACCTCCCGGGCCGGGAAAGCTGCCCGCCCTTTTTCTATAGCAGTATTATAAGAAATATAAGTTCGATGCGCAAGGGGGAAGGATAGCTGCAGACAACCGTATGCAGTCTAATGCCGTCTTTTTCGCTGATTTTGCACGATTATGAGTGTTGTCGGCTTATGTTGTCACAATGAGTCGAACGTTTTTTCTTGAGCTTTTCCACCGAATATGCTACCCTTTATCCAAGGCCGCAAACGCGGGACCTTTTCCTGAAACTGGCAGTTCTGCCAGCTATTTTCCACAATAAAATGTAAAGAAGAGAAGAAAAACGGACAGGAGGTCAATATGAATCTATTCGATTTCACCTACTGCGGAAATTATAACCGTCAGATTCAGAACCTGGCCAGGATCGCCCCGGAAAAGTGGAGTTTCGGAGACTCCGGGGACAACGGGATCCTGAAAGGGTATCTGGAAAACACCTTTCGCAGGCTGTATGAGGAGGGCAAGGTGACAGAGGAAAAAGAATACGCCCTTTTTCATACAGGACTCTTTAATCAGTATTATCAGCCTATTTATGCTTACTTTGTTCCCAATGTTGTGCCGGACAGACAGAAATGGTTTCTGGAAGGATTCTACACGGACTATTCGCTTTTGAAAATCAAAATAAAGGACCTGCCTCCGCGTGCCAGCTACGTGGAAAATCCTTCGGATCTGGTGTTCGACACCAAGCTGCCGGTGGTGCCCCAGTATGAGCATATTTTTGATGATGAGGAAAATGTGCAGCGCCTGCCTGCGGCTGTGCGGGAAAGCGGCATGCGGGTGCAGCTTTTTGACGGGGCGCTGCAGCAGACAAGGCGAATCTTGGAGTCGGACTACAAGGCGGCAATCCCTCAGTATTATAATCATTCCATCCAGCTCCTGATTCCCATCTGCCTGCAAAATCCCGGCGTCCCGGACCTTGCCCTTGCCTGTATGAAAACCCCGGACGGTACCAAATATCTTGGCAGGACATGCCTGACCCTTCGCATGGCGTATCATAATGCACGGCTTCTGGCAAGACTGGATACAAGCTGGCTGCGGGCATGAGAAGTGATGCCGACAGGCGACATGCCCGTTTTGTGAAAAAGTGTGAAAGAACTATGATTTCTCATGTGAGACTGTTCAAAACTTTAAAATGGTGTTAGAATAGTAACATTAAGATCACAGAACACAGGAGAACAAATGAGAATCGAATTAAAGGATGAGAATCAGGAAGAACCAAAGCAGATCGATGAGAATGATATCCACAACAAACACGAATCTGATCTGACGAAAAAGGAGAAGCGCCAGTTAGAAAAAGAGAAGCTGGCAGGCATGGGCCTTGGCGCCAAGCTTGGCTATATCTGGGCCTATTATAAGCCGCAGATGGCAGCCATCGTAGGCGTGATCGTACTTATTTTTGCGGCGAAGGATATTTATGACAATGCCCAGATTGAAACTGCCCTTACGATGATGGTCATTGATTCCTATGGCATGAACCAGGCCGGTGCAGAGGAAGCGGTTGAAAATATTCTGGGAATCCAGGATGACCCTTACCAGATCGTTACAGTAGATGAGAGCCTTCGCACAGAAGGAGACGGGGCAGCCCTGGAATCCTACAGCCAGATGTCCTTTACCACCAAGGTGGCGGCAAGGGCCATAGATGTGCTGGTAGGTTCCGAGATCTATATCGACAGCTTTGAGAACAAGGAAGAGTATTTCGCCAATTTAAGAGATCTTCTTCCGGAAGATGTTTTCGAGAAGTTAGGTGACCCGGAAGATCCCTACAGCATTTCCATTACCTCCCAGGAACTGGCATCTGAGCTTGAGGTAGCATACGAACCAATCAGGATCAGCATCCTGGTAAACTCCGAACACACAGAAAACGCAGTAACCTGGATCAGCGCACTGGCTGAGATGGCGGATTGAGGAAAGGAATATGTGCGGCATCGTCAGGAAGGAAAGTTAACGGTTTTGCATCCATGGCGAGTTTGGATGCAGCAGAAACTATAATCTAAGTTGTATAGAAGGCAGAGAATGTTCCATGAAAGCACATTCCCTGCCTTATTACATTCAGAAAGAAAAGCAGTGCTTTTTACAGCTTTTTCTGATAGTATTTTTCAATAAAAGCCAGGATGCCGTAGAGAAGCATGGCAATGATGCAAAGGATCACAATGGACATGAGAACCCAGGTAAGCTTGAAGCAGTGACTGCACATTCTGAAAGAAAATATATGTAAAATTCAGGCGAAATTTCGGAAAAATGTCAATAGGATATTGAATCAAAATAAGGTATTCTAAAAAAGAATACGATTTTTATAAATAACAGGAGCGAAGACGTATGAAAGTTTTGCTGGCCGGGAATACCGGTTATGTGACAAAGGATTTTATCGAGGAAGCATTTCCAGAATGTCAGGTAATGGTGATTGGAAACAATATGTTAAAGATTGTGCATAAAAAGGAGTTCATTGCCAGACCATTTCCCAGGACAGAACAGGAATTTAGAGATATTTTTAATACATATGAATTCGAGGCAGTGGTGTATTTTTCCAATTATCTGACCTTTCATGGAGAATTGGAAGGAGAGGCAGAAAATCTGCGTAAGATCCTGCAATACTGCGGGAAAGGGTCAGAAAGTCATTTCCTCTATGTGACAGGACCGGAAGGAATGTACGATGTGCCAACAGGCGAGACTCTGCTGGCAGAAAGTGCGGAGAATGTGTGCAGACGTTATGCCAGAATGCACAATCTGCGGGTAAAAATACTGCGGGTGCCCTATTTATATTCCGGAATATATAAAAAAGATTTCTTTTATAGGATTTTTGAAGCTGCGAAAGAGAATCAGAAGCTGGTTTTTCAGGAAGCACCGGAACAGAAAGCCTATTTTTTATATCCGATAGATCTTGCAGGGCTGATATACAAGCTTTATGACAATTGGAATGATGAGGAAGAGATACTGAATGTGCCGGATGTTTTTGGCATTCGCTTTCAGCAAATGACCGAAGAACTGAAAAGAGTTCTTTCTCCGGTTTCCATTATTTATAAAAACAACTCTGCAATAGAAAAAATAAAAGAAGACGATAAACAGATCCGTATAAATTATAACTGGTTTCCGAAGATTTCAGTGTTAGATCATATTTCAGAAATGTATGAAGAGTATGAAGAAAATACAAAAAACAGTAATGAGAAAATAAACTGGTTTGCCAGTTTTTGGAACCGCAGCCAAAAAGTAGTGCGGGTATGCGAATTTGTTGCCTGTTTTTTTGTATTTGAGCTTTTGCAGCATCTGCTGGGAAATCAGGCACAGTTCGAGATGATTGATCTGCGTCTTGTATTTATTGTTTTATTTGGAAGCCTTTACGGCATGGGGTATGGAATTGCCGGAGCTGCAGTCCAGGCGGTATCTTTGCTTCTGGCATATGAAAACCAGGGAACAAAGTGGTATACTCTTTTTTATGAGCCCACCAATTGGATTCCTTTTATCTTTTATTTTGCCACCGGTGCTGTATGCGGTTATGTGCGCATGAAGAACAAAGAAAATCTGGAATTTATATCAGAAGAGAAGCAGTTGATCCGGGAAAAATTTCTTTTTATGCGGGATCTGTATCAGGAAACTTTTCAAGATAAAAGAAGATACAAAAAGCAGATCCTGGGCAGTAAAGACAGCTTTGGAAAGATTTTTGACATTACAAGGAAACTGGATATTGTACAGCCCCAGGAACTGTTTATTGAAACCATGCACATTATGGAAACTGTTCTTGAAAATGAATCCTTTGCGTTTTATTCCCTCAGTCAGAAAAGCGGATACGGCAGACTGGAAGCAGCATCTCCAAAGTCTCAGGGAATGTACGCATCTTCTATTCGATTAAGTGAATATACTCTTGCCATGGACACTCTGGAAAAGGGACAGGTATGGGCGAATCGGGAATTTGTAAACGGCTATCCTATGTATATGGCCGGGATCAGGAGAGAAGGCAGTCTGGTAATGCTGATCTGTATTCAGGAAGTAAAAAATGAGCAGCTGACTTTATATTATATGAATTTGTTTCAGATTTTATGCGGTTTGGTAGAAACTTCACTTTTGCGCGCTCTTGCATATCAGGAAGCTACAGAATATAAGAAATATGTAGAAAAGACAAGAATTCTGAAAACGGAATATTTTGAAGAAAGTTTGAAACTCCAGAATTCTATGCGTGAGCAGAAAATGGCTTCTTATATTCTCTTGCAGTTGAAGTTTGAGAATATGACCATTGAAGAGGCAGACGAGGCTCTGGATGGCTGTATCAGAGAGACCGATATACGTGGTATTTCCCCAGAGGGAGAATTGTATCTGATTCTTACACAGGCAGATGACAAAGCGCTGCCATTTATCCTTGGACGTCTGGAAAGAAATGGCTTTACGGGGAAAGTAATGGATGCTCCGGTAGGAAAAGAAGCAGGAGAGGAAACATAATGGAAACAGCAATTGGAATCACGGCACTTGTGCTTCATCTGATAATCTGCATACTGATCTGGTTTGGAATACATACGGGTCTTTTGAAGGTAAAGATGTACATGCTGCCTCTCGCGGTATTTGTACCAGTCTGGGGACCGATATGTGTTCTGCTCATACATTTTCAGCTCTTTTTCAGTATGGACAATGCGAAAAAAGTAGGCGTGGAAAAGCTCAAAGTCAACGAGGAAATCTATAAGAACATGTTCCAAATAAGAGAGGAAAATGACAGAGGTGTGGTTCCTCTGGAGGAAGCACTTCTTCTAAATGATCCTGCCAGGCGCCGGGAACTGATCATGAACATTTTGAACGATAACCCGGGAGAATATGTGGAATTATTAAAGCTGGCCCGTATGAATGAGGACGTAGAGGTCGTCCATTATGCTATTACAGCCATGGTGGAGCTGTCTAAGGAATATGATTACAAATTACAGAAAATCGAGAAGAGATATATGGATGCACCAGATGATCCAGCTATTCTGGATGAGTATTGTGATTTCCTGAAAGAATATTTAAGCCAGGGATTTGCAGAGAAGCAGATGGAACAGATTCAGAGAAACCAGTATACCCAGCTTTTGCAAAAACAGCTGGATCAGAAAATGAACCTTCACACCTGTGTCTGCCTGATGGAAAATCTTCTGGCACAAAGGGATTTTGTCCTGGCAGAAAAAGTATTGAAGATTATGGATCAGAACTGGCACAGAAGCGAAGAATACTGGATTTGGAAAATTCAGTATCTGGCAGAAAGAAAAATGGGAAAAGAACTGGAACTGAATTTACAGGCGCTAAAGGAAGAACACATTTATCTTTCTTCCAAAGGAAAGGAGGCACTGGGATTTTGGCTGGATTGTTCAAAAGAGTAAAAGCTTTTCAATTTAAAGGAATTCTGGTGATCCTGGGGTGTTTTTTGCTCATGGGTGCAATTTTATTTGCGGAACGTTCCGGTCTGTCTTACAGAGAAAGAAAAAAGGAATTGACATATCTGGATGCGGATGAGGTGGTTACGGAAGAGACAGCAGTAAGGGCATTAAAGACCACCTGCCTTGTTCTTATGGATACGAATCAGGAGAACAGTGTCATGGCATGGGAACAGTTTGAGCAGATCTTTAAGGATATGAAAGTGGGTGTGAATCTGGTAGATGTGAGCAGGGAAAGGATGCCAGAGAATCTATCCGATTATGAGACAGTGGTGGTTCTTTTATGTGATCTGAATCCCTTGAAAGAAAGTGTGCTGAAGATCAGTGACTGGGTAAAGGAAGGCGGCAGTGCCATGTTTGCTCTTACTCTTCAGAAAGATACTTATGTATCTATTATAGAGCAGAAGCTTGGAATTGCATCGTCAGGTTATGAAGAGACCATGGTAAATAGCATTTATTTTGACAGGGATTTTCTCATTGGGGGCGGAATGGCATATAAGATTACGGATGCTTACGAATCTGCCTGGGCAGTAGAGCTAAATCAGCGTGCAAAAGCATATGCCTGGGCTGATGATCCTTCTGGAGTCCCGCTGATCTGGGAAACAGACTATGGAAATGGGAAATTTGTGGTAGATAACTTTGGTCTTTATGAAAAAGCCTGCCGGGGATTTTTTGCGGCTTCATACAGCCTTCTGACAGATGCAGGAGTATATCCGGTGATCAATGGTTCGGTCTTTTATCTGGATGATTTTCCATCCCCGGTTCCAAGCGGTGATGGAACTTATGTGAAACGGGATTATGGCACCAGTATTGCAGATTTTTATACGAACATCTGGTGGCCGGATATGATTGCCCTCGCGACAAAGCACAATGTGGAATACACAGGGGTTATGATCGAGAACTACGAGGATGACACAGATGGAGAAGTTGAGCGCCAGGAGGATGTACAGCGTTTCCAGTATTTTGGAAATATGATCCTCCATCAGGGGGGAGAACTTGGCTATCACGGTTACAATCATCAGCCTTTGAGCTTGTCAAACACGGATTACGGAGATGTACTTCCCTATAATACGTGGACAAGTTTTTCCGCAATGGAAAAAGCTATGGAGGAGCTGATCAGTTTTGGAAATGAAATGTTTCCGGAGACAGCAATGTCGGTTTACGTTCCCCCTTCCAATGTTTTGTCAGAAGAAGGAAGAACGCTGCTTGGTTCTATGTATCCCAGGATTCGTACCATTGCCAGTAATTATTTTCCTGGCGAATACGCTTATGTACAGGAATTCGAGGTAGCGGAAGATGGAATCGTAGAGCAGCCGCGAATTATTTCCGGTGCGATCATTGATGACTATATGCAGATGGCAGCTTTGTCTGAACTGAATATGCATTTTGTAAATACACATTTTATGCATCCGGATGATCTTCTGGATGAAGACAGAGGCGCAGCCCTTGGCTGGGAAAAACTGAAAAAACGTCTGGACGAATATATGACCTGGATGAATGAATCTGCACCGACACTTCGAAATCTTACTGGTTCCGAATTATCCGGAGCAATTGAAAGATATGGTGCCCTGACCGTAGAAAAAGAAATTACAGATCATGAAGTACATCTTCACCTGGGAAATTTTTACGACCAGGCTTATCTGATGGTGAGGCTGAACAAGGGAACTCCATTAAGTGTGGATGGCGGTGAACTGACTCAGGCTACAGGAAATTTGTATCTGTTAAGCGCACAACAGGAAGACGTAACGATTGAGTTCGAATGAACATAAATTCTGAAAGCATACGAAAAGGAGAAAACAGTGAGAATCTGTCTGGTTTTGGAAGGATGTTATCCTTATGTGTTTGGCGGTGTTTCTACATGGATGCACCAGTACATTAATCAGATGCAGGAGCACGAATTTGTGCTTTGGGTTATCGGAGCAAATGCAGAAAAAAGAGGAAAATTTGTCTATGAGCTTCCGAAGAATGTTGTGGAAGTCCATGAAGTTTTTTTGGATGATGCTCTGCAGGTGAAAGAAAAAGGAAAAATGGCCCATAATTTTTCAGAAAAAGAGCTGAACAGTCTAAGTGAGCTGATGCAGATGGGAAGGCCGGATTGGGAGACTTTATTTTCACTGTATCACGATAAGCATTTAAATCCTATGGCTTTTTTGAAAAGTGAGACTTTTCTGAATCTTCTTATAAAAATTTGCAGGGAGAAATATCCGTACATAGCTTTTGCAGATGCCTTTCATACTATGCGTTCCATGCTGCTGCCTGTCCTGTATCTTATGGGAAGTGAGGTACCGGAAGCAGATGTGTATCATGCCATATGTACTGGATATGGCGGTCTTCTGGCCTGCCTGGGAGGCTATGTATACAAAAAAGATGTTCTTCTTACAGAACATGGAATCTATACAAGAGAACGGGAGGAAGAAATCATTCGTGCCAAATGGGTGGTTCCGTCCTTTAAGAAACAGTGGATTGCCTTTTTTTATATGTTGTCCGATATCATCTATCAAAGGGCATTTCGGGTGACCTGCCTTTTTACAAATGCAATGCGAACCCAGATTCAGATGGGATGTGCGCTGGAGAAATGCAGAGTGATCGAAAATGGAATTGATTATGACAGGTTGTCTGGAATTCCCCTGAAAGAGGAGGATAGCTGGGTGGATATTGGGGCAGTCGTAAGGCTTGCACCGATCAAAGATATTAAGACTATGATTTATGCCTTTTTCGAGCTGTCTGCACATGTAAAAAATGTACGCCTTCACATTATGGGAGGCGTTGATGATGAAGAATATGCGCAGGAATGCTATGAACTGGTGAAACAGCTGAAACTGGAAAATATTATTTTTACAGGGCGTGTGGACATTGTAAAATATATGGAAAAACTGGATTTTACAATCCTTACCAGTATTTCAGAAGGACAGCCTTTGTCTGTGCTGGAGTCTTTTGCTGCAAGACGTCCCTGTGTTACTACAGATGTAGGCTGCTGTCGGGAGCTTCTGGAAGGAAAGGAAGAGGATATGTATGGAAAGGCTGGTTATTATGTGGCGCCTATGTACCGGGACGGACTGGCTCTTGCTATGGAGAAGATGTGTGAATCCAGACGCAGGCGGCTTCGCATGGGCTGTAATGGTCAGGAACGGGTAAAGGCTTATTACAGACAGGAGCGTATGATTGGTCTGTATCGGGAACTGTATGAGGAGGTGATGCAAAAGAATGGCTGGAATCGGATTTGAGTTAAAAAAACTGTTTCATAAACAAGGCCTGTTTGCTTCTTTCAGGGCCTATGGGTATGCAGGGGTTGTGTGCACCGGACCTATGCTCCTTGGAATTGTGCTGCTGCTTGGCGTGATGTATTTGTGTGATAGAACAGGGGGCAGCAGGTATAGCCGGGAACTTCTGGTGTGCATGATTACTTATACCCTTTTGTTTTCCCTGACGGTTACCAGTTTTTTGTCCATGGTAGTGACAAGATTTATTGCGGATATGCTGTACGAGGAAGAATATGGCATGGTGCTGCCTTCTTTTTGGGGGTCTACAGGTATTATGCTGGTGACTGGTGGAATCCTGTATGGAATTTTTCTTCTCTTTTCCGGGGCAGGACTTGTGGATGGACTTTTGTGTCTGTGGCTTTTTGGAGAACTGATTGTTACCTGGAATGCAATGAGTTATCTTACTGCAATCAAAGATTACAGAGGAATTATGCTGTCATTTACATCAGCCATTGTAATTACATTTTTATCTGGCTGGATGCTGTTGATGTTCGGAATTCCTCATGTGGAAGCTCTGTTGATTGCGGTTTCCATTGGATACGGAGGAATGCTTTTGTGGGATGTGGTTCTTTTGTACCGGTATTTTCCCCAGGGAGAAAAAGGCGCATTTCTTTTTCTAAGGTGGGTGGATCAGTTCCTGCCCCTTGCATTTACAGGACTTTTTATTAATATTGGTCTGTTTGCCCACCTGGTGATCATGTGGATCGGACCACTTCAGGTACAGGTGCAGGGATTGTTTGTGGGAGCACCATACCACGACGTGCCAGCTCTTATAGCGTTTCTTACGATTCTGGTGACAACGGTAAATTTTGTGGTCTCTGTGGAAGTAAATTTTTATCCAAAATACAAAAACTACTACAGTTTATTTAATGATAAGGGCGCTGTAGGGGATATTACCCAGGCAGGAGAGGAAATGCTAAAAGTGTTAAATGTGGAACTAAAATACACTGCCCTGAAACAGCTTCTTGCCACAGCACTGGCGATTTCCCTGGGAGGATTGATCCTGGAGTATCTGCCGCTTGGATTTAATGATCTTATGGAAGGATATTTCAGGACCCTTTGCGTAGGATATGGAATTTATGCGGTAGCCAATACGATGGTGCTTTTGCTTTTGTATTTTACAGATTACAAAGGGGCTTTGGTGGCCTCTGGCTGTTTTGCAGGCGGCTCTGTTATATTTACAATAATTTCCCTGTTTTTTCCAAAAGTGTATTACGGTTTTGGATTTCTTACAGGCAGTTCAGTGTTTTTTTTGCTTGCAGCTTTCCGCCTGGACTATTACACAAAGCGTTTGCCTTATTATATTTTGAGTGTGCAGCCGGTTGTGGACAGGGAAAAAAGAGGAATATTTTCCAGGCTTGGTTATTTTCTCAGTGAAAAACTGGAAGGGAGTCAGAAAAGTGAAAAAATATAGAAAACTAGCATGTATTTTGGTCGGAAGCATGGCTGTGTCTTTGTGTGCGGGGTGCATAGGAACCGCAGAGACTGTGACGGAAGAGGCAAAGGAGAGTTCTTCAGCAGAAGGAGAAGCAATCACAGAAGAACCCGAGGAGGTACAAAAGGCAGATACCCAGGAGATCAATCAGGTTCATTTAAGAGACAAAGACAGTCTTTATGAGAATGATGATGAGACCAGTGTGGTTACTATGTACCTTACTGTTTCAAGGGGAAATTCTTCGGAAAATACAGACCATACATGGGAAGAAATTAACAGTTACTCTGCTTACGATTATGAGGAGATGGGGATAGACCGGTATCAGGTGGCTGCACTTCTGCAGGTGGGAGATGAAAATGGCCCTGCAGAGGGAATGGTGGGATATGGAGAAAACGTTCCCAATGCCACGGTACAGATCCGTGGACAGACTTCAAGCCGAAATGCCCAGAAAAACTACAAAATCGAACTGAAAAAAAAGAAAGGAACCTGGCGTGGACAAAGAACCATTAATCTGAACAAGCATATGACGGAGGGAATGCGTTTTCGAAATAAACTTGCATATGATCTGTTAAAGGGCATTCCACAGCTGATTAGTTTGAGAACCCAGTTTGTGCATCTATATGTGAGAGATACTACGGATGGATCTATAGATAGTGAATTTGAGGACTATGGCTTATACACCCAGGTGGAACAGTTCAATAAGACCGGAATGAAAAATCATGGATTGGATTCTAATGGACAGCTGTATAAAATAAATTTTTTTGAATTCTACAGAAATGAAGATGTGATAAAGCTTCAGAGCGACCCGACTTACGACAGCACAGCTTTTGAAGAACTGCTGGAAACCAAGGGGAATACGGATAACAGCAAGCTGATCCGTATGCTGGATGCGGTAAACGACTACAGCATTCCTATTGACACGATTCTGGAAGACTATTTTGACGAGGAAAATCTTACATACTGGATGGGCTTTCAGATTTTGATGGGAAATGTAGATACTCAGAGCCGGAATATGTATTTGTACAGCCCTTTGAACTCAGATACCTGGTATTTTATTCCATGGGACAATGATGGCAGTCTGATGCGTGCGGAATATGATATGCTAGGCTTTAGCGATCAAAAAAGCTGGGAGTGCGGCATTAGTAACTATTGGGGAAATGTATTGTTTCAGAGATGCCTGAAGTCTGAGCATTTCAGGGAGAAGCTGGATGAAGCTGTTTTGGATCTGAAAGAATATCTCAGCGAGGAAAGACTGAGTACCATGATCGAAAACTATAAGACTGTAGTGAAATCTTATCTTTATAAGATGCCGGACGCCTTTCATGCTCCCCTTACCAGTGAACAATATGATGAAATTGCGGCTGGACTTCCACAGGAAATTGAACAAAATTATCAGTTGTATTTAGAGAGCCTCAGCAACCCCATGCCGTTTTATATTGACGTTCCGGCAGCAGAGGAAAACAAATTGAAGATAAACTGGGACAATTCTTATTCTTTTGATGCAGATAATATTACGTATTCAGTGGAAGTGGCGAAGGACTATCTGTTCCAGGATGTAATTTATGAACAGGATGGACTTTTGATCCCTGAGACGGAGATGGCACTTCCAGAGGCTGGCCAATATTTCATCCGTGTGCGGGCAACAAATGAAGAAGGCAAGACCCAGGATGCTTTTGACTATTATGTTACGGATGAAGGAAAACATTATGGTATGAAGTGCATTTATGTAACGGAAGACGGACAGATCGAGGAAGATATTTATGAGGAATAAAAGCAGGGAAGCTTTTCGAAATGAATGGAAATATCTGATCAGTACCAGTGAAAAGGAGATGCTTACTCTTAGGCTAAAGCCATTTCTACAACCGGATCCACATGCCGGTGAAAATGGATATTTTATCCGAAGCCTGTATTTTGATGATTACTGGAACAGTGCTTACGAAGAAAAAGAAGCAGGTGTTCTGATGAGAAAAAAATATAGGATTCGACTTTATAACAATAATGATAAATTTATCAAGCTGGAACGAAAAAAGAAATTTGGCAGTTATATTTACAAAGAAAGTGTACCTCTTACCAGAGAGGAAGTGGAGAAGATTCTGAACGGAGAGTATGAATTCCTTCTTCACAGCCAATATCCGCTCTGCCGGGAATTTTATATTGAGTGCACCAGTAATATGATGCGTCCCAGGTGCATTGTGGACTATGACAGGGTGCCATGGATCCTGGATGAGGGAACCGTGCGGATTACTTTTGATATGGATGTAAGGGCAGCAGTGGGCAGTTATGATATTTTTGACAGTACGCTCCCAGCTTTGTCCGTACTGGAACCTGGAAAACTGGTTCTGGAAGTAAAATTTACCCAGATGCTGCCGCAGATCCTGAGGGACGTTCTGCCGCTTTCATCCGCAGAATTTACGGCCGTTTCCAAATATGTGCTCTGCTATGAGAAAACACGATATATGAATGGATTTGAGTATTGGTATGAAACATAAATAAACGAATGATTCAGAAGAAAAAGGGAGGATATGAGTATGAGTGTAAAAGATGTGATAAAAAAGTCTGTATTGGAATCAGGAGCGTTTACCCAGTATGATATTCCTGGAATTATTGGTGCTTTGATCGCAGCTCTGCTTCTGGGAATACTGATCTATCTGGTGTACCGGAAATTTTACGCAGGAGTTGTTTTTTCAAGAACTTTTGCAGTTACTCTGGTTGGAATGACCGTGCTTACCTGTATGGTAACTCTGGCAATCAGTACCAATGTGGTGATTTCACTTGGTATGGTGGGTGCATTGTCTATTGTACGTTTCCGTACAGCAATCAAAGATCCCATGGATCTTTTGTATCTGTTCTGGGCAATTACCACAGGAATTACGGCAGGAGCAGGAATGTATGTTCTGGCTCTTCTGGCAGCTGCAATCATGATTTTGATGATCCTAATGTTTTACCACAAACAGCAGAGAGGAAAAATCTATATTGCAGTGATTCATTATACAGGAGATTCGGCTGGAGACGAAGTAATCCGTTGTTTTGGAAAAAGAAAATACTTTGTCAAATCCAAAACTATGCGAAAGGAAAAAACGGAAATGGCAGTGGAGCTATACTGTAAACAGAATGACATGGATTTTATGGAAAGAATACGCGGCATTGAAAATGTAGAGGATGTAACCCTGATTCAGTATAATGGAGAATATCATGGATGAAAAAAATTCTGACAGTCATGATTTTGATTTTGACGGTGGTGCTGGTGGCTTGTGCAGGTTATCTGTGGCAGTCATCCAGAAAAGAAAATAAAAAGCTGTTTCAGAAATCCCAGGAGGTTTTTGGAAATCCTCTTATGGGATATGCGCCAAGTGCCTGGCATGATGAAATTCCTGATGATGTTTCTCTTTTGTATATGGATGTTACCTGGGCAGAACTGGAGCCGGAAGAAGGTGTTTATGCATGGGATGCTATTGAAGCAGAAAACCAGATAAAGAGATGGAGAGAGGAAGGAAAGCATCTGATTCTGCGCTTTGTCTGCGACATTCCAGGTGATGAGAAACATATGGATATTCCGCAGTGGCTGTATGAAAAGACAGGGGAAGATGGAACCTGGTATGACGGTGAATATGGAAAGGGATATTCGCCGGATTACAATAATAAGATTCTTATGGAAGCACATGAGAAGGCGATCAGGGCTCTTGGAGAGCACTTTGGAAAAGACGGGCTGATCAGCTATATTGAACTTGGCAGTCTTGGACACTGGGGGGAGTGGCATGTAAATTACAAGGAGGGGATTACGAGAATCCCTAAGGAAACAGTAAGAAACCAATATGTTACCCCCTGGCTGGAAGCTTTTCCAGGGGTGTTCATGCTTATGAGAAGACCTTTTCATATTGCGGAAGATTATGGAATGGGTCTGTATAATGATATGGCAGGAGAGAAAGATTCTACAGAGGAGTGGCTTACATGGATAGAAGAGGGCGGTGATTATGGGCAGGCAAAAGAGGAAGATGCGCTTAGTATGATGCCGGATTTTTGGAAAACAGCTCCGTCCGGAGGCGAGTTTACCAGTTCTGTTTCTATGGAGCAAATGCTGGTAACAGATCTGGATCAGACTGTGGATCTGATCCGTAAGTCCCACACCACATTTTTGGGACCCAAATATGCAGATATTCAGTATAAAGAGGGGTATGATAAAGTGCTTTTGAACATGGGGTATCGTTTGTGGATTTCAGAAGCTGTCTGGAGCAAAACGGGAAAAAAGGACTGTTTGCAGCTGACCTGGAATAACGATGGTGTTGCTCCCTTTTATCAAAACTGGCCAGTATATTTGTATCTGGAGAATCCTTCTGGAAAGATAGTAGAGAAAGAAGAGGTAAACATGCTCCTTTCCTCTGTTTTACCAGATACACAGCTTATTACCAGGACCGCATTTGAAACCCCGGACGTCCCGGCAATTTTGGAGGATGGTTATGTGTTGTCTGTTGGCATTGAAGACCCTATGACAGAACAAACAAACGTAAGACTGGCAATGGACTGTGTTTACCAGAATGGTAGAAACATCCTGTGGAAAATGGAAAAATAAAAAAGTTACTACATCAAGCCGAACGGTAACATAACAAAAAGGAAGAGGTAGGAAATGGCTGAGAAAACCATAAAATACGAATACGAATACGGCCTTTGCAAGCGGATGCACTACCGGGGACTTTGGTGCGTGCGCTACGAGGGAGAACCGGGGCATTTTGAGAAGGCTGGCATGGCCTGTTCCTGCGCGATGGACGGATGCGATAAAGACTGCGCAGTTCTGGAAAGTGCGGATGCAGTCATCGACCCGGAGTGGGAATGGCACATGATCGATACGCCGCCAAGCAAATAATTTGCCTGGAGACGACAGTCCATATATGTTGCAACTGAGCCGGCGGCAGTAGTTGATGCAAATATGGGAGTGCTATTTGGTTAAGCGGCCTGCATATAATGACAAAAAGCGGATCAGGGAATAAGAGACGGATTCCCTGAATCTGCTGTCAGTCAGAGGAGAAATTTGCCATGCTTCAGTGTGAAAACAGAAGCGACGGAAGTGAGAAAAATGTTTGTAGCAAAGAAAGGTCTGCCATCTTTTCCCAGAGGAAAATCCTGGAATATCTTGCGGATATTTTGGAAAGTGCGAAGTTGATTACCCCTCTGGAAAAAATAGCCCTGAAAGAAAAAATAAATACATACGGAGACACTTTATGATTCGTGCCGTCATCTACTGCAGATGCAGCACGGAGGAAGAGTGCCAGAGTGACGCCCTGGTAAGACAGGCGGCGGAGGCAAGAGAATGCGTCCGCCGCCTGAACTGGTTTCTGGCAGACGAATATATTGAAAGCAAATCCGGAACCAGCGTCCAGGGACGGGAAGAGTACCAGCGGCTTTTTGAGGATCTTCTTGGAAATCGTTTTGACGTAGTGGTGATCAAATCCCAGGACCGTCTGATGCGCAACACAAAGGACTGGTACATTTTTATCGACAGGCTGGTATCCTGCAGGAAAAAGCTGTATCTGTACCTGGAACAGCGGTTTTATACGGCAGATGACAGTCTGATCACGGGGATCAAGGCCATTCTGGCAGAGGAGTACAGCCGGGAGCTAAGCCGCAAAATAAACAATGCCCATAAGCACCGCCAGCAGACAGGAAATGCCCTGATGCTCACTTCCAACACTTACGGCTACCGGAAACTGCCGGATAAAAGTTTCGAAATCATCGAAGAGGAAGCGCAGGTGAAACGCCAGATGTATGAGCTGTGTGCCGCGGGCTACGGCAGCAGGACCATCGCCCGGCTCCTCCGGGAAAAAGGAATTCGAAAACGAAACGGAACCTGTTTTTCCGATTCCGACATCCGCCGGATGATCCGCAATCCCATCAACAAAGGGACAGTGGTGATGAACCGCAGGCACTTTGATTTCGACACCAAACAGATGGTGAAAAATCCAAATGAGGACCAATATGTCTACGAAAACCGGATTCCCGCCATTGTTTCCAAGGAGTTGTGGGAGAGCGCAAATCGGGAAATCGATAAACGGGCAGGAAAAAAAACAGTAGGCATTAACCCTGGAAAACATATATTAAGCGGCAAGCTGGTCTGCGGTCTGTGCGGCGCTCCTTTTTACCGCACTACCAGAAAGCGAAAGCATGACCAAATCTGTCAGTGGAAATGCCGTACCTACCTGGAACAAGGCAGAACCAAACCCGGAAAAGAAGGCGGCTGTGATAATATTCATCTGGAAGAAAACGGTCTGTTTTCTTTTTGGGCGAATTCTATTTTTACTAACAGCAGTTGCTGTGAAGCAGAAGAGTTACTGGCAAAAATCTTTCTAAAGCTTCTAAAAGAATGCCTGCAGGAAACCCGGCAAAAAGAACAGGCACACTCCCAGCAATACGATCAAAAGCTCCGCCAGCAGCAGTCCCTTCTCCTGGAAAAATATTTAGAAGGTCTCATTGACGAATCCCTTTACAAAGAAAAACAGCTTGACCTGCAAAGTAAAATACAGGAACAAAACATACGGAATATTCCAAAGGAAAACTCTCACAGATCTTTCCCCACGCCGGAAGAACGCTTGGAAACGATCCGTCAGTTTCTCCTGCAAAATCAGTGCATTTCAAAAGCCTGTGTTTTTGGCATGCTGGAAACTGTAGAAAAAATCACGGTATTCCCGGAAAGGCTGGAAGTTCTCCAAAAAGGAAAACTGGGACAGACAATATTCTTGTGTGAGCTTTGCAGAATATGCTATACTACAGATTAAGCGCCAGACGGCGTACTATTTTTCCGAAGATAGGAAACAAAAAGTCGGATCAACAAGAAAGGATATAAAACAATGAACATAAGAAAATCCACTTCCCAGGATCTGCCCCAGATTCTGAATTTATATAAAATCGCCAGAGAATTTATGAAAAACAACGGAAACCCCAACCAGTGGGAGGACCGCTACCCGGAGGTCTCTACGGTAGAAAATGATGTAAAACAGGGGATTTCCTACGTGTGCGAGGAAAAAGGCAAAATCGTGGGCACCTTCGTATTTTTTATGGGAGAGGATCCAACTTACCGCGTGATTGAAAACGGTGCATGGCACAGCAGCCAGAAGCCCTACGGCGTAATCCACAGAGTAGCATCTGATGGAGAGACCAAAGGCGTCACCCGTGCCGCCTTTACTTTTGGAATGGAAAGAAGCGGCTATCTGCGCATCGACACCCACAGGGACAACAAGCCTATGCAGGGGGCTTTGAAGAAATTTGGCTTTCAGGAATGCGGAATCATTCACCTGGAAAGAGGAGATGAAAGAATCGCGTTTGACTGCCTGGAAGGGTAAAAAAAGAACACCCTGTTTTTGAAAAAAATATTTTCTTTTTTGAAGGAAAATTGGAAAACGATTCGTTATAAGAAGTGGAAAGAAAAGAGAACACAGCTGTAACTGGAAATAACAGCTTGAAAGATGAAATGTGTAAAATAGAATACGAAAAAGCTTCAGAATGCATACCTGCTGGAATGTCTGACTGCCATATATGATCAGGTACCCAAGTCCCTGTCTGGCGCCGATGAATTCCCCGATGATCACGCCCACCAGGCAAAGGCCGATGTTCACCTTCATATTTGCAAGGATCAGAGGGATGCAGGAAGGAAGAACGATTTTCAGAAACTCCTCCTTTTTGCCCCCGCCGAGAGTGCGGATCAGCTTCCGCTTTTCCGGGTTCACTTCCCCGAAGCCTGTGTACAGGTTCAGGATGCAGCCGAAGATGGCCACGGACATTCCGGCCACAATGATGGTGCGCTGTCTGGCACCCAGCCATACAATGAGAAGAGGCGCCAGGGCGGACTTTGGCAGGCTGTTCAGGACCACCAGGTACGGCTCCAGCACCTTTGCAAGACGGGGACAGCTCCACAGTAAAACGGAGATTCCAAGCCCTGCCAGAACTACAAAGGCGAAGCTAAGAAGGGTTTCCTTTAAGGTAGCGCCAATGTGGACAAAAAGAGACTGGTCCTGTGCCATTTTCACAAAGGTCTGGAAGATCATGGAGGGGCTGCTGAAAATAAAGGAATCGATCCAGCCAAGCCGTGAGAAGATCTCCCACTGTGCCAGGAAAATAAGAAAGACCAGAAGCCTTGCACCAACAACAAGACAACGGTCCCTTTTCTGCCGCGCAAGATATGCTTTTTGTGCGTGGGAGGGCTCATGCATTCTGATTCAGCTCCTTCCAGATTAAGGTGAAATAGGATTTGAAAGCAGGCGCATTTCTTGATGCAAGAGGCGTGCGCTCTTCCATATCCAGATCTATGGGAACGATTTTTACCACAGAGGCAGGACGCCGGGAAAGGATCAGTACCCGGTCTGCCATGCTGATGGCTTCGGAAATATCATGAGTAACCAGAATTGCCGGCTTCTTTTGCTTTTTTAGGATTTTTCCAATGTCATCACTTACATTCAGCCGTGTCTGGTAGTCAAGTGCCGAGAAGGGCTCATCAAGGAGCAGAAGATCCGGCTTTAACGCCAGGGTACGGATCAGTGCCGCACGCTGACGCATGCCGCCGGAGAGCTGGCTTGGACGGCTGTTCCGGAACTTATCCAGTTCATAAAGCTTCAGCAGTTCATCTACATAGGAGAGCTTTTCCTTTGTAAGCTCCCCCCGTATTTCCAGTCCAAGGAGAACATTGCGATAGACGCTGCGCCACTCTAAGAGATGGTCTTTTTGCAGCATATAGCCAATGCGGGAGCTGCCGCCTGTGAGAGGCTTTCCATCCATAAGAATGGTTCCCTGCTCCGCGCGGAGCAGTCCGCAGATCAGATTCAGCAAAGTGGATTTGCCGCACCCGGAGGGCCCTACAATTGCCAGGAACTCCTGGGGCATCAGATCAAAGGATATATGAGAAAGGGCAGCGGTCTCCCCGGAAAGACTATGGTAAGAAAGGCTGACATCCTTTACTTCCAGAAGCGGATTCATATCGAAACCTCCATTTTTCTATAATTTATGATATGCTTTTGGTGGTGGGTATGATATAATGAAGTAATATATTCGGGCATAGCACGAATATATTACGCTACGCAAACGCAGCGAAGCGGAGTTCGCGGTTCCCGTGAAGCGAAATAATTTGATTTCAGGAAAGAAAAATATTATGAGTAAGAAGCAAACGGTTTTTAACCTTTTATTTCTGGTTGTGGTTTTCGGACTTACCATGTATCTGGTATTTCGCGGTAAGGATATCGGGGACATTATCAGTACAGCCAGGGAAGCAGATGCAAGATATCTGCTTCTTAGCATTGTGTGCGTGGTGCTTTTTATACTGGGAGAATCGGTGATCATCTTTTATATGATGAGAACCCTTGGCACCAGTGTGAAAATGGGACACTGTGCACTGTATTCCTTTGTAGGATTTTTCTTCAGCTGCATCACACCGTCTGCCTCCGGCGGACAGCCTATGCAGATTTTTTATATGAAGAAGGATAAGCTGCCCATTCCGGTTACCACCCTGGTGCTGATGATCGTCACCATCACCTACAAGGCGGTGCTGGTTGTGATCGGCCTTGTGATCTGCCTGTTTGGCGGAGGATTTCTTCGTGGTTATCTGGGAGATTACATGTGGGTGTTCTACCTTGGGGTAGGCCTGAATGTATTTTGCGTCACTTTTATGATGATACTGGTGTTTGCTCCCGGGCTTGCCAAATGGATCATGGTAACGGGGCTGAAGCTTATCGAGCACATCCGGATTCTGAAGCCAAGGAAGAGCAGACTTGAGAAGCTGGAGGCTTCCATGGATCAGTACCACGAGACTGCAGCATTCTGGGCCAGCCACAAAAGAGTGATCCTGAATGTGTTTCTGATCACCTTTGTCCAGAGATGCATTTTGTTTACTGTGACCTACTGGGTATACCGTGCCCTGGGACTTCATTCTTATGGAATCCTGACGATTACCATTTTGCAAGCCGTGATCTCTGTGTCTGTGGATATGCTTCCTCTGCCGGGAGGCATGGGAATCAGCGAGACCTTGTATATGGTGATGTTTGTTCCCGTATTTGGAAGCCTGATGCTGCCGTCCATGCTGCTGAGCCGCGGAATTTCCTATTACGGGCAGATGTTGATCAGTGCAGTGATGACCTGCGTGGCCCACATGACCATAGGAAGACAGAAATAGAAAATAAGGATATGATTTGCTGCTATGAAGGAAGAAGAACGTTTGAAGAAGGAGAAACAGGATATGCTTGGATTTTATGATTATACGGTGGTGCTTACTTACATAAGCCTGGTAATTTCAGTATTTGGCATGACAAGGGCACTGGCCGGGGATTTTAAGGTTGCAATTTTGTGTCTGGCACTGTCCGGACTTTGTGATATGTTTGACGGGAAGATCGCGCGGACCAAGAAGGACCGTACAGAGGATGAGAAGAAATTCGGAATTCAGATCGACTCCCTGTGCGATGTGGTATGTTTTGGCGTATTTCCGGCATTGATCTGCTACTGTCTGGGAATGGACCGCATTCCTGGAATCATCATTTTGTGTCTGTACTGTGTGGCATCCGTGATTCGTCTTGGCTACTTTAATGTAATGGAAGAGAAGCGCCAGAATGAGACTTCTGAGCTGCGTCAGTATTACCAGGGACTGCCTATCACCTCTATGGCGATTATCCTTCCCTTTATTTATCTTCTGCGGAAGGGCTGCGGAGCGAACTTCCTTCTGGTGATCCATGTGGCAGTGGTTGTGGTCGGCGTACTTTTTATCAGTGACATTAAAGTGAAGAAGCCTCAGAATCCTATGGTGATCCTCCTGGTTGCCCTGGTGGCACTTGCGCTGTCCATGATGTTCCATTTGCTGTAAGATTTTCAGCATCAGGATCAGAAACTATCTGATTTCAGAGAAGTTTGGGAGGTACCTATGAAGTATATAGACAGAAAAGGCAACATTACCATAGAAGAGAATGAGCAGGACAAATTCCTCCGCCACCTTTACAACGACTGGGGCGGTCGGCTTTGTCTTCGGATCCTGGTGCAGCCCTTTGTGACAAAGCTGGGCGGCTGGTTTTTAAATACCAGGTTTTCTGCCGGAATGGTGCCGGGATTTGTACAGCGAAACGGCATTGATCTGTCTGTGTGCACCAGAGACAGCTTCCGCTCTTATAATGATTTTTTCACCAGACGGCTGAAAGATGGCCAGCGTCCGATTGCAGAGGACGAAAGCGTGTTGGTTAGTCCCTGCGACGGCAAGGTGACAGTCAGCCGGATCGGAAGTGATTCCCGGTTTTTTATTAAAGATACTCCCTACACTCTGGAACGGCTTCTGGGAAATAAGAAGCTGACAGAGCGGTATCTTGGTGGCTATGCCCTGATCCTTCGCCTGACTGTAGACGATTATCATCATTACTGTTATCCGGCAGACGGAATGAAATCACAGGCAGTGGAGATTCCTGGGGTTTTCCACACAGTGAACCCGGCTGCCAATGAGGTGTATCCCATTTACCATGAGAACACCCGGGAGTACTGCCTATTAAAGACGGGGCAGTTCGGCACGCTTGTGCTGATGGAAGTGGGAGCTATGATGGTAGGAAAGATCACCAACCTGCATCCGGAAGCCTGCCAGGTAAAAAAAGGCGAAGAAAAAGGTTATTTTGAATTCGGCGGTTCCACTATTGTGCTGCTGATTCAGCATGGAAAGGTAAGACTGGATGCGGATCTTGTGGAGAATTCAGAGAACGGTTACGAAACAATTGTAAGAATGGGTGAGAGAATTGGCAAATGTAAATTACCAAAAAGAGCTTGAAAAATTAATTGAAGGGCAGCAGAAGGCGGGAAGAGTCCCCAGACTTTTCCTTCACGCCTGCTGCGCACCCTGCAGCAGTTACGTCCTGGAATATCTTTCCAGGTTTTTTTCTGTTACAGTATTTTTTTATAATCCCAATATTTCTCCAAAAGAGGAATACGAAAAAAGAGTATCAGAGATTCAACGCCTGATTAGTGAGATGGAATTTGTTCATCCGGTAGCATTTGTAGAGGGAGAATATAAGCCAGAAGATTTTTATGAAATGGCAAGGGGACTTGAGGATGTACCGGAAGGCGGGGAGCGGTGCTTTAGATGTTACCGCCTTCGCATGGAGGAGGCTGCCAGACTGGCAGAACAGGGAGGCTACGATTATTTTACAACTACGCTTTCTATCAGTCCTTTGAAAAATGCCGGAAAAATAAATGAGATTGGACAGGAGCTGTCCCAAATTTACAAGGTGGAACATCTGCCTTCTGATTTTAAAAAGAAAAACGGCTATAAACGTTCTATTGAGCTTTCCCATGAATACGGATTGTACAGGCAGAATTACTGCGGCTGTGTATTTTCCAAACGGGAGAGCATGGAAAAGCAGCGACAAAGGGAAGAAGAGGAAAAATGCGAATGTGGCTCTAAAATGCAGTAAAGTAGAAGAAACCTGGAAATTCTCTTTGCAATTTAGATAAAGTGTGTTAAACTAGCACTTGAATGTAGTAAAGTTAGAAAGAAATGAGGAAAAATATATGGCACAGCTTTGGGGCGGACGTTTCACAAAAGAAACCGACAAACTGGTTTATAATTTCAATGCGTCCATTTCATTTGATCAGAAATTTTATGAGCAGGATATCCGCGGCAGTAAGGCACATGTAAAAATGCTTGCCAAACAGGGCATTCTGACAGAAGAAGAAAGAGACAAGATCCTTGAGGGACTTGAGGGAATCCTTGCAGATGTAAAGGCAGGCAGACTTGCAATCACATCTGAATACGAGGATATTCATAGCTTTGTGGAGGCCAATCTCATTGACAGAATCGGAGATCCGGGTAAGAAGCTTCACACCGGAAGAAGCCGTAATGATCAGGTGGCGCTGGATATGAAGCTGTATGTGCGCGATGAGATTGACGCCATTGACCAGGAGGTGAAGGCACTTCTTGAGGCTCTTCAGAAGATCATGGAAGAGAATGTGCATACTTATATGCCTGGCTTTACCCATTTGCAGAAGGCACAGCCGGTAACCCTGGCACATCATGTGGGTGCATACTTTGAGATGTTCCGCCGTGACAGAGGACGTCTTTTTGATATCCGCAGACGAATGAATACCTGTCCCCTTGGAGCAGGTGCCCTTGCAGGAACTACCTATCCTCTTGACAGAGAATATACCGCCAGGCTTCTGGATTTTGACGAGCCAACCAGAAACAGTATGGATTCCGTATCTGACAGAGATTATGTCATTGAGCTGTTATGTGCCCTTTCTACTATTATGATGCACCTCAGCCGTTTTTCAGAGGAAATCATTTTGTGGAATTCCAATGAGTATCGTTTTGTGGAAATTGATGATGCATACAGCACCGGAAGCAGTATTATGCCGCAGAAGAAGAATCCGGATATTGCAGAGCTGGTAAGAGGAAAAACAGGCCGTGTTTACGGTGCGCTGATGTCTATTCTCACTACCATGAAAGGCATTCCCCTTGCATATAACAAAGATATGCAGGAGGACAAGGAACTGACCTTTGATGCCATTGACACAGTAAAGGGCTGCCTTGCGCTGTTTACCGGAATGGTATCCACTATGCAGTTTAATAAGGCAAACATGGAAGCCAGCGCAAAGAACGGCTTTACCAATGCCACAGATGCAGCAGATTATCTGGTGAATCACGGTGTTCCTTTCCGTGATGCACATGGAATCGTAGGACAGCTTGTGCTCAAATGTATTGACAGGGGAATTTCCCTGGATGAGCTGTCACTTGAGGAATATAAGGAAATCAGTCCGGTCTTTGAGCAGGATATTTATGAGGCTATCAGCATGAAAACCTGTGTGGAGAAGCGTATCACCCTCGGTGCACCGGGACCGGATGTGATGGAGAAAGTTATTGCTGGTAATAAGAAATACCTGGAAGAAAATTAAGAAATCCAGCAGTTCAGCCATTTCCATTATGCCGAAATGGCTTGCATGAAATAATAAATTTCATTTTTTATCACTTTAATTCAATAAAATTCAAGAAAGTACTTGCATTTTTCTCATACATGGTATAGTATGTCATAGAAATACACATGTACGCAGAGGAAAGAATGAGGAGAGAATATTATGAGTGAAAAGCTTAGAGTTGGTATTTTAGGTGCTACCGGAATGGTGGGTCAGAGATTTATTTCCCTGTTAGAGAATCATCCATGGTTTGAAGTTGTAACTGTTGCAGCAAGCCCGAGAAGTGCTGGAAAGACTTACGAGGACGCTGTAGGAGGCAGATGGAAAATGGATACTCCAATGCCGGAAGCAGTGAAAAAGCTTGTTGTTATGAATGTAAATGAGGTAGAGAAGGTTGCGTCAACTGTTGACTTTGTATTCTCTGCTGTAGATATGTCCAAGGACGAGATTAAAGCCATCGAGGAAGCATATGCCAAGACTGAGACACCAGTTGTTTCCAACAACAGCGCTCACAGATGGACACCTGATGTGCCGATGGTAATTCCGGAAATCAATCCAGAGCATTTCGAAGTTATCAAACATCAGAAAGAGCGTCTGGGAACAAAGAGAGGTTTCATCGCTGTTAAGCCAAACTGTTCTATTCAGAGCTATGCACCTGCACTTACTGCATGGAAAGAATTTGAGCCATATGAAGTAGTTGCTACTACATATCAGGCAATTTCCGGAGCTGGAAAAACATTTAAGGACTGGCCGGAAATGGAGCATAACATCATTCCATATATTGGTGGCGAGGAAGAAAAGAGCGAGAAAGAGCCACTTCGTATCTGGGGTAAAGTTGAGGACGGCGTGATTGTTCCGGCGAAAGAGCCTGTTATCACATGTCAGTGCGTTCGTGTGCCGATCCTGAATGGACACACTGCAGCTGCATTTGTAAAATTCAGAAAGAAACCTACGAAAGAGCAGCTTGTAAAAGCACTTGTAGAGTTCAAGGGAGTTCCTCAGGAACTGAATCTTCCAAGCGCACCGAAGCAGTTCATTCAGTATCTTGAGGAGGATAATCGTCCACAGGTTACAGAGGATGTGAACTTCGAGAACGGAATGGGTGTATCAATCGGAAGACTTCGCGAGGATACTGTTTACGATTGGAAGTTCATTGGACTTTCCCACAACACTGTAAGAGGTGCTGCAGGCGGTGCTGTTCTTTGTGCAGAGACATTGAAGGCGCAGGGATATATCCAGGCGAAATAAATTGAAGAGTGAATAAATGCAGGGAGAATGCTGCCGGATGTGGTGGCATTCTCCCTTTTTGGGGATAGTCGGCAATCTGCACGCCCCACTTTGTGGTAGATTTCACTCGAATTCGTCTGCCGTAGCCCATTACGGCGCATTCATCCAGGCGAAATCTCCCGCAAATTGTGACGTACATCTTGCACCTTTTTCAAGAATAGTAACAGATAAACAACTAAAATAAAAAACTGACCGTTTACGATAGGGGAGATTCATGTTAAAATAGATAGCACGTTAGAGCCTGTTTGAAAAATCATTCCCGCAATATGCACGCCCCACTTTGCGGGAGATTTCACCCGAATTCGGTTGCCGTAGCCCGCTACGGCGCCCTCATCCGAGCGAAA
>ERZ1035041.245-NODE-245-length-29823-cov-19.350779_pt1 | contig 29823 bp, 31 predicted proteins | sample MGYA00520684_ERZ1035041 | MGnify/ENA primary metagenome ERZ1035041 (study PRJEB33766, sample SAMN09781699) | gut metagenome | biome: gut microbiome | host: Homo sapiens | place: Madagascar | study: EMG produced TPA metagenomics assembly of the PRJNA485056 data... | reverse complement strand
AAAATAAATGGCTTAAATACTAGGTTATTTCATTTTCTTAAATTGTATGGGCCGTATTGTGGACTTTTTAGAAAAATGAAGTATAAAAAAGGCCTACAATAAATGAATCCTGTAAGCAATATATTAATTTTTTTCTTCCAGACAAAGCTCAGCTATTAGTTTTGTATGAGTTTCTGTTAATGAATCTAATACCTTTCTCTTATCAATAAATTGTTTGTCTGTTCTCCCTAATACATAGTCAGTTGTAACATTGAAATAATCAGCTAGAGCTATTAAGGTTGATACTTTCATATCTGTTATTTCTGCTTCATATCTTCCCATTGTATCTCTTCCTATTCCTATAATATCTGCTAGTTGTTCTTGAGTTAATCTTTTTTGTCTTCTTAATTTTTCAATATTATTTTTAGCCATTTTTACACCTCTTTATTTGATTTTATCATTGATAAAATTCCATAAATTGGTATGTTGTTTTAGCTCTACATAATATGTTGTATTTTGGCAACATTTGTCGACTTAAGAAAATCAGGTGTTGCCATGAATCCTTAAGCCCAATAACCTTTTTTTATTGAAGATACATGCAGATTTCTTTTGGTTGGTAAAATAATGTATCGGCCTTTTGATTATTTACTTTTAATAGTTTTACATTATTTCCAAATGTTTCATCAACACATCTTCTAATGACTCTTATGTCTCTTTTCCAGGTTGTGTCTGATGTTTCAAATTTCTCATTTACTCTTTTATATGATAATATCTCACCTTTAATAAGGACATTATACATATATAGTATTCTATAGTTTGACTGAGCTCCATCATTCTTGATTTCATTATGGTGTAACTCCCCATAGTTATTTATCATAATTTTTTAACCCTCCTACTTCATGTAGAAATCCCTCAAAAATTTCAGCAAGTGATGAAGCTATCATATTAAGTTTTTGTTGAATCTCTTTTTTCTTTTCTTTTGTTTTGCGTCTTGCTCCTTGTTCTAGTAATTTGTATTCGTTTAATGTTAGTTCAAGTATTGCAGCATAGCTTTTTTCACTATGTTTTCTTAATGTTCTTGTTTCTATTAGGATGATTATGAATTCATCTATTTGTGGAAATAATAATATCCTTGTTATTAAGTATAGTGGTAAGGCTTGGCTTTCGTATTGTGTTATATTCATTCCTTTATAGATTACTATTCTTTTTGAATTTGTCGTAACTTCAAGTAAGTTGTTTTTTTCGTCAAAGGATGAATATACAATTGCTTCCTCTCCGCAAAAATGCATAAGTCTTAATAAGGCCTGACTTATAATTTCTAGTCTGATTTGCTCTTCCTTTTTCATTTAGTTTTTTTATGGGCTTTTTCATTATATCATTTTAGTAACAGCTATTGGAATGAAAAAAAGTGATTCTTGTAAAGAAATATACTTGAATCACTTTGTTTTTTATAAATCGTATTTTATATAGGTATTTATATATTTATCAAAGACTTCTTCTATTTCTTCATTGAAACAGATTAGTTCTTGATTTAAATACTTTTTGAGGAAGTATTTTGTATAAGCAAAAGCATCTAATTCTAGGGGTTGTAATAGATATTTGGTATATTCTTCTGGATCATTTATATCTACTATGGTATTTTTCATATTTTTAAGGTTTTTAAGCCATTTGTTATATAGTGGATGTTCTGGTGCTGTTTGAAGGATTACTTGTTGGTATAGATGACGGTATTCATGGACTAGGCATTTTACGGCTTCTGTTTTGTTTAGAATTAGTTTTCTTGAAATAACGATAGATTGATTTTCTAAATCAAGGCGTGAGTCTTCAGGAATATCTTCTGTTATTACTGGGATTGTTGGTAATACTAATACCTTTGATAGGATATATTCAATATCGTTTAGGTTTTCGACAGATTCTACTTCGTTCCATTTGTCTTCTCCGAAGTATTTAATGAATTCGGATTTTAGTTCATTGTCTGACATTTTTAAATATTTTTTTTTCATAATCTTAATCTCCTTGTTGACTATTTGTACACTTAAATAATATTATAGTTTGGACTATTTGTCAACGGTTATTTTGACTATTTGTACACAAATTATTGTTATTTAGTTATTTTTCATATATAATAGCTTTAGGTGATTAGTAATGAATAGATTTAAATTTCTTAGAAATGAAAGAGGATTGTCTTTAAGAGGGCTTGAATTAAAGACTGGTATTAATTATAGTTCTTTGGCTAAATTTGAAAATGAGACTAGAGAACCTGGTATTGATGATTTAAAAACGATTGCTAAGTTCTTTGAGGTTAGTATTGATTATATGTTATGCTTTAATGCTTATAGTATTTTTATTTTGGATGAAAGTAATAATATTTTATTTAAGATGGATAATGACTTTTATGAGTATTTAAAAAGTATTGATGCTGTATATTATAATAAAAAGGATAATAGATGCATAAATTTTGAGAAAATCTTTGGTAAAGAGTATTCTAATGTAGCTCTATTAATGGAAGAAATTCAAAAAAATAAAAATATGGATAAATTATTTAATAAAGATAAGGTTAGTGAGGATGAGTTTAAGGAGGCTTATTATTTTAAGGAGCCTATTGAACTTAATATTAAATTAATTAATGAGGTTAAGGATATTTTGAAAACAGCGTAAAAAAAGGTAATCCTTTTTGGACTACCTTAGGTTTATGGAAGAGTTTAGGCTCTTCTTTTTTTATTTTGGAATACCTACGTTGTAGGACGGGCTTTCGGCTTCAGACATACCTTTGGTACTTACCTTATCACTTATTCGGATATATATAAATAAAATAGCTATTATAAATTAATACTACCAAGTAATTATTTTATCTACAATCTCCTTTTGTTCAGTTGAAGTTCTTCTAAGATAAATTCTGGTTGTTTCGATACTATCATGTCCCATCAAATCAGCTAACAATGCTATATCATTACACTTTTCCAAAAAATTCTTTGCAAACCTATGCCTAAATGAGTGTGGATAAACAACCTTAGGATTAATTCCATATTTTAAAGCAAGTTTTTTCAACTGCAAAGCAATTCCTCTAGTAGTAATTCTATTTCCAGAGTGATTTAAAAATAAATAACCTGAATCTCTTTTTTTACTTTTAAGATAAGCAAGTGACTCTTTTCTTAATGCTTTTGGAATATAGATTCTTCTAATCTTACCACCTTTAGAATAAATATCATAATAACCAATTTCTACATGTTCGACTTTTAATTGTATTAATTCGCTTACTCTTGCACCTGTTGCAGCTAAAAAACGCACAACAAAATACCATTCAAGGTTATTATCTTTTTTTAGTTGTTTTTTTAAAAAATTATAATCTGCTTCACTAATAACATTTTCTAAAAATGTCTTTTGCTGTAGTTTAACAGCAATTAGTTTTAATGCATCCTTTTTTATAAATTCAAGATACTTATTAATAGCTTGAATCCTAAGATTTACCGTTTTAGGTTTATAATTTTCTAACAAATAGCCTTTAAAGCTAAGCAAATTCTTTTTTGTCACCTCCTCATGCATCGAAAAAAATAACTGCATAGTTTTCTTATAAGCAGAAACTGTATTTTCCGATAAATTCAATTTGACCAAATAAGTTTCAAATTTTTCCACCATATTTTTACCTCCTTAACATATGGTAGATTAATGATATATCAAATCCTATAATTGTTATTATGAGAAGAAAGGAAAAAACACTTACAATATATCGAAAGAAATCCCCTTTGATATACCTAATAGCTGGATTTGGACTAGACTTTCAGTTTTAACTTCAAAAATTCAATATGGTTTAAACTACCCTTCTAAAATGAGTGGTAAGAACAAATATTTACGAATTACTGATATACAAAATAATCAAGTTAATTGGGAAAACGTTCCTTATGTTAATATCACAAAAGATGAGGAAGGCTTCTTACTTAATAATAATGATATTGTATTTGCGAGAACTGGAGCTACAGTAGGTAAGTCATTTTTAGTTATTAATCCTCCGATAGGTGCAACATTTGCTTCTTATTTAATTAGGATAGTTATAAATGATTATGATATTGCCCAATATCTATATTCATTTTTTCAATCATCATTTTATTGGAATCAAATAATAGATAAAGCTATTGGCAGTACTCAACCTAATTGTAACGGAACAAAATTAGCATCATTATTAGTTCCTGTACCACCGCTTTGTGAAATCAAGAAAATTAACGAAAAAATTAATATGATTTTGCCAAAAATTGAAAATATAATAAAATTGAAGAAAGATACATTGAGTTTGGTTGAGTCTTTAAAAAAAGCAATTTTAAGTAGTTTTTTCGATTCTGAAAATAGTACCTATAAGTCTTATTATGGAAATAAAATTTCAACAACCCTTAAAGAATTAATCCCAAAAGATAAAATTGGAGATGGAGATTGGGTGTTATCTGAAAATATGGATGAGAATGGAGAATACAGTTTAGTTCAATTAAAACATATTGGAAATGGAACTTATAATTTTAACAAAAATTACAATCATATTAATAGTGTTTTCTTTAAGCAAAATAATTGCTCAGAAATAAAAGAAAATTATATACTAATTAATAGACTAATAACATCCAATATGAATGTTTGTTTATTACCAAAACTTGAATTTAAAACAATTACCTCGGTTGATATTTGTTGGATTGCTCCCGATGAACGTTATAATCAAGAATATATTATGTATTATTTATTATCACCATCTTTTCAAAAAAAAGTATTTACAAAAGGATCTGGCTCGACTAGAAAAAGAATTAGTAAAAAGAATTTAATAAATATTCCAATTAATATACATGAGTTGGAGTATCAACAAATTATAGTTAATAAAATTAAAGAAATATTTAAAATCCTTGATTCATTTATTTCTTAATAGTCTTATTATGAGAATGAATATAAATTAGGCGATTTATTACAATATGAACAACCAGGACCATTTATAGTTAAAAGTACTAAATATAATGATAAATATGTCACTCCAGTATTAACCCCGGGAAAGAGTTTTATATTAGGTTATACAAATGAAAGTGATGGAATATATAAAGTTGAAGGATCAAAAGTAATTATATTTGACGATTTTACTACTGCATCAAGATTAATTGATTTTGATTTTAAAGTTAAATCATCTGCCATGAAAATACTTCATACTTCAAACAAAGAATTATTTGTTATTGATTATTTATTTTATAAACTACAAACAATAAATATAATTTCAGATACACATAAACGTTTTTGGATTTCTGAATATTCACCCTTAAAAGTTAAAATCCATACAATTAATGAACAAAAAAAGATAGTTGAAGCCATAAATGATGCTTTTACTATCTTAAATAATATGAGCAAGTCTATATGATTTGCTCTTTTATTATATCTAAAGAACTGAATAATTCACTAATTTTTGTTTTTATTTCATGCTGAATTTCTAAAGAACAGTATTTAAATGGGGCATTTTTTATTGTTCCAATTGTAATTGCAGAGAAAGTTGAACCTGTAGATTTATCAATAAAATATTTATTTAAGTAAAGTAACCAAAAATATAGATAATCTAAATCAAGGTGTATTGAAGGTTCAATAGAACATAAACCTCTACCTATTGCTATTTCTCTATTACAATAATTTAAAACTCCAACTGGTGCTCTAACACATAATAAAATTGAATGCCCATTAGTTTTTTTACAAGGATTGATTGTATATTTGTTTGAATAACTAATTTCATTTTCTGTAAACATTAATTTACCTTGATGAAATTCAATTGAATTTTCAATATTTTCGTTTAAAACAACTTTTGGAGATTGTCCCATAATGATTTTTGTATAATTTTGTAATAGACAATTCTCATAATAAGACTTATAAGAAGAATTTTCTCCAAAATATTCATCTAAAACCAACCTTTTTGCAGAATCCAACAAATTTAACAAATTTTCGTTATTAACTCTAATAAATTCAATTTTTTGTAAGATTTTTTCAACTAAATTAACTGTTTTAATTTGTTTAGCTAATGGTAAGATTGGAAAATAAAGATTTTCAATATTTGTACCATTAATTGAAGGTGAATTATCTCCTTTCATAAAAAAATTCAAAGAATCAACAATAAAATCACTTGTTAATAACAAATATAAATATTTTGGATTAACAAAAGGCATCGGAGTACATACATAAAAACCTGTTGAAGCAATGCAATCTTTGTATGATTCTCCAACATAAGCTATATTTCTTAAATATGGTCTAACCATTGAAAAAAGAGTTGATGTTGAATAAACTTTTCTTGATGCTCTACTTGGAGCTTGACTTGTTAGTACAATTTTAGGAGTATCAATCATTTGTGTTTTATTATTAATAGCATCAATATCAATATATTTAAATTCATTTCCAGTAGGTCTTTTAGATTCCATAGGATATATAAAATCTTTACCTTTCATCCATATAATATCCGATGAAAAATCCAATTTAGTTTTAAAATCAATCTTTGCATTATTCTCATAATAACAATTATCACTACCCCTGTATATATAAGAATCATCCTTAGTAGGTTTTATCTTACCTTGCTTTATTAATTCATTTTTTTCATTTTTTATTTTTTCAATCAAAACAGATGATGGTTCATCATTAGGATCTTGAGGAACTAATTTCCCTCTAATTGCTAAATCTAATATCTTTTGCTTTAATTTCTCAATATCCATACTAAATAACATCTCCTAATAGAGCTTCTAAATCAGAAACTGCATCAGAAATATTCTTTGATTTTTCTTTTATTTTTTCCAATAATTCGCCTAATGATAAATTTTCTGAGCCATCATCTTCTTGCATCCATTTTAAATCTAATTTATATCCGTTCTCCTTAATTTCTTCTAATGAATATTTTCTCCATCTTCCATTAGGATTTTCATCAGAATATGTTTGTACACGTTTATTAATATTATCAGCATTATAACATTTTACAAAATCATCTAAAGATGATTCAGTCATAGGATTTTGCTTTAATGTAAAATGAACATTAGTTCTAAAGTCATAAATCCATACTTCTTTTGTTTGCCATTCGTCACTAGGTAGTTTATTATCAAAAAATATAACATTGGCTTTAACACCTGGTTTATAAAAAACACCTGTAGGAAGTCTTAAAATTGTATGTAAGTTAGTTTTTTCAAGTAGATTACGTCTTACAGTATCACCAGCTCCATCCTCAAACAAAACATTATCAGGAACTACAACAGCAGCTCGTCCACTTGTTTTTAAAATAGAGTAAATATGTTGAATAAAATTTAATTGTTTATTTGATGTAGTTGTCCAGAAATCGCTTCGATTATATACTAAATCTTCAGACTCCTCTTCACCTTCTTCATTAGTAAATGTTAAAGATGATTTTCTTCCAAATGGAGGGTTAGCAAGAACATAATCGTATGTTTCATTTGGCTTTGTTAATAATGAATCTCGTCTTTCAATTGGTACTTGGTTAGAATTAATATCTCCTATTCCATGTAAAAACAAATTCATCAAACATAACCTATAAGTTTCTTGAACTAATTCAACTCCATAAAAAGTCTTATTCTTCAAGAATTGTTTAGCATCTCTATCTAATTTGTAATTATCAGGATTTGAAAGATAATCATAAGCAGAAAGTAAAAATCCTCCTGTACCACAAGCAGGGTCACATATTGTTTTATTAGGAAGAGGTTTCAAACATTTAACCATAGTATTAATTAAAGCACGTGGTGTAAAATATTGTCCTGCTCCACTCTTTGTATCTTCTGCATATTCTTTCAATAACTCTTCATATATAGCACCTTTAACATCGGCTGCCATAGATACCCATTTTTCAGAATCTATCATTGTAATAACCTTTTTTAAAAGTGCTGGTTTTTTAATTTTATTATCTGCATCAGAATAAATTTCACGAAGAATTCCATCCATATTACCTAATTTGTTTAGAATCTCCTTATACTTTGCATCCAAGGCATCACCAGATAATTTTTTTAATTCTTCCCAAGAAAGTTCTTGTGGAATGTTTGATGTTTTATTATATGGTGGTTTAGAATATTCATCCACCATTTTTAAGAATAACAAATACGTTATTTGTTCTAAATAAGCACCACTTCCAATACCCTCATCACGTAAAGGATTAGCTAATGCTTTTACTTTTTTTCCAATAGTTGATATACTATCAGTCATATAATTCCTCCTAAGCTACCAAAGCTACATTTAATTCATTCATTATATTCAAATATTGCGTTCCAAAAAGGTCATAATATTTTCCTAATCCACCCTTATTATCAAAAGGGGCTAATTCTAAATCATCTTCTTCAATAGATAACGACATACAAATATGATCTCTTATCATTTGTAACCAAGATACTTGTTCATCCGTAAAAATATATCCTTGCGTACTATTTCGTTTAAACATCCATTCCTTAAATTTTAATTTAACACTTGTTGAAAATGGTGTTAAAGTATTAATTTGACCGAGTTCATATTTAATGATTGAAATAATATCCATTAATTGATACTCTATTGGCTTATCAAATTTTCCATTATCTCTTACATAATAACAATTCCACATTTTTTCTATTGTAAAATTATAAGGTGGTTTGCAAATTATGTTATATAAATCTCTTATCATTTTTTCTGTCAATTTTCTATTTTTATATTTTTGATTATAAATAATGCTTAATGCTTCTATTTCATCCTTGTGCTCTTCAATAAATTGTCTAAAATCTTTAATTGTTTTTACTATATCATTCGTATAATTTTGACTCCATCCACTAAAAGTAACAGAATCTATATTAACATCATCAATAATTTGTTCATGAACTTGTTTAATCTTAATAATATAATTTCTAAGAGCCGCATTACAAAAAGAGTCACACGCATTAGCTATCAACTCTTTTTGTACTTCATCATATTTTTCTTTAGTTATGTTCTCTACTCCATATTTTTCAATAGCTTTTTCATTCAAATAATCTTCATCAAAGGCATTAAGCATATTTTCAACAATATTTTTTGCAGTTAATCCACCAGAAATGTTTTCAAATTCTGTTTTCTCCTCTAGTGTCATAATTTTATCTAATCTAGTAATTCTACCTGCAAGAGTTGTTAAAGTATCTTCATCTCTATTACCTAATGCAGCTTTCATTAATAAATTCTTTGTAGATTCACTAGGTAATCTATCTAAAGTTCTCCCTGATGTTTTAGGTGATTTTGTTACTCCAACAGCATCAAATAATACAAAATGATCTTTATTATTCTTGGCAGAAGGAGAAACTTTTTTAAATTCCTCTAAATCAATAACTCTAGTACCTCTACCTTTCATTTGTTCATAGTAATTCTTACTACGAACGTCTCTCATAAATAATAAACATTCAAGGCATTTAATATCAGTTCCAGTAGCAATCATATCAACTGTGACTGCAACCCTAAATTTATAATCATTTCTAAATGCTTTTATTTCATCATTTGGATTACCCTCAGCACGATATGTAATTTTTCTACAAAATTCATTTCCCTTGCCAAATTCCTCCCTGACGATTTGAATAATATCATCAGCATGACTATCACTTTTAGCAAAAATTAAAGTTTTAGGTAACTCTTTTCTATCAGGATATACAGTTGTTTCAACAGCATCCTTAAATGCTCTTATAATATTTCTAATTTGACTAGGATTTACAACATCTCTATCAAGCATTGTAGGTTCATACACAATGTCTTCATCTAATTGTTCCCATCGTTGTTTTCTAGTCAAACGTTCTCTTTTTTGAATAACTCTTTTAGCTTTAGAAATAAAAGCTCCTTTAGATGTAATCTCAGTTTCAATAATATATTCATCTTCACCAACATTAACACCATCAATAACTGCTTGTTCACGTGAATATTCACTTACAACATTTTGATGAAAATATGCAAAAGTTCTTGAATCAGGAGTAGCAGTCAACCCGATTTGGAAAAAGTCAAAATAATCTAATACTTGTCTCCATAGATTATAAATTGATCTATGACATTCATCAATAAATACAAAGTCAAAAAAAGCTATAGGATATTTAGGATTGTAAGTTACTTCCTTAATTTCAAAATCATCAATAAATTCCTCTTCAAGACTTTCATCTATTTCTTCATTTTTAAGCATAGAATATAATCTTTGAATTGTACAAATTACAACATTAGATGATTCTGGTACATAAGATGATTTCATAAGAGTTACATTATATAATTCAGTGAATGTCTTTGATGAATCATATGGCTTATACGCTGTGAATTCATCCATAGCTTGCTTACCTAAATTTTTAGTATCTACCAAAAAAAGAACTCTCTTTGCACCAGAAAACTTTAACAAACGATAAATTGCTGTGATAGCTGTATAAGTTTTTCCAGCACCTGTTGCCATTTGAATCAAAGCTCTAGGTTTGTTTTCAGCTAATGATTTTTCTAAATTATTAATGGCATTAATTTGGCAATCTCTAAAACCTTTTGGATTAAGTGGTGGAAATTGTTTCAATTTATTTCTCAAAGTATTTTTTTCATTAAAAAAAAACAATAATTCATCAGGAGTGTGAAATGTAAAAATCTCCCTTGAACAATAAACCTCATCATGATAATCTGTAAATCTAGTAATAATTCCAGTAGATTCATAAACAAATCTAATATCAACATTATCAAAATATTTAAACTTACTATTTTGATATCTATTAGTTTGTTTTTCTACCTCAACAACGAGTTTTTCTCCTTTTTTTTCTTCCTTAGCTTCAATTACACCAACTGGAGTTCCATTAATAAAAATCAAATAATCAACTTCACCAGTATCTGTTGGATATTCTCTAACAATTACTCCTTTGCTAGCTTTTGGGTTAATATTAACAAAGTCCTGAATAACATATCCACATGCAATTAATTGCTTATCTATTTCTAATCTAGCTTTTTCTTCAGGTGACATAATAATCCTCCTCTCAAATAATTTCTTATAATATAAAATTATAGGAATAACGCATATTAATAGTATATCATAACATTAGAAAAAAATCTTTATATTTTGACAGTTTACTTACACAAAATATTCATTTTTTATCAAAAATCATAGAATTCTGAACGATTTAGTATTTATAGAAAATCACCTGCAAGCAGATGACTGGGCTTTCGGCTTCAAACATATCTTCGTTACTTAGATCAACATTCTTATATGAAAGAATCTCATCAACAAAATTATTATAACTCTTATCATTTTTAGAATTATTTATTTTTTGTTCTATGATTTGTTTTTCATTTTCTAAAGCCATTAATTTATTACTAAGCTCATCTTTATTTGTATTATAGACTTCTTTATCAATAATACCTGTTATATAATTTTCAGTTAGTTTCTTCTTTTTATTTGTTGCTTCTAAGATATCTTTATTAATCTTTGATAGATTAGCTTTGTTATCATTTGAAGCTCCATTTAAAAGCTCACTTATATAATCACGATTATTTCTTAACTCTTTAATAACTCTTTTAGTTTCTTTAAGGATGATATCCTTAATTTCATCCGGTTTAAAGGACATTCCCTTTGAATTAATATAACCATTTATATTTACCATTTTTCCTTTAGCTGTATGAAAATATGAATAAGGTCGCTTACATTTAAAATACTTATTTTCTATAGTATTATAGATAAAATGAGACAAATATTCATCACGTATGTTTGACCTTGATTTAGCTAAGGCAATAGCTTTATCTTGAGTTTCTTTTGATACAATCGCATCAATATTAATAACGTTACTTGGTACAACACAAGATTTCTTTTTACAATTAATATAAGTGCCACTATAGGATAAATTATGAACTATATCAAATACATTACGATGTTTCCATTTTAAATTGTAATTTTCTTTAGCAACATAACCACTTTTGTCATATAAGGCTTGTCCAGGACTTAGAATATTGTCTTTATTTAATGTATCAATAATTTCTTTTGGCATTTTACCTTTTAAATATTCATCAAAAATATATTTAACTATTTGAGCTTCATATTCATTAATAACTAATTTGCCATAAATCACATTAAAGCCATAAAGGCCATACGTTGCTAAAGGCTTAACATCGGCTTTCTTTTTAATTGCGGCTCTTATTTTCTTCTTGCATTCCTTTAAATAATAATCATTTACAAATGATTTTAATACAATTGAATCATCATCTTGATTAATTGCTGAATCATAATTATCAAGAATTGATATAATACGTAGGTTATTATTTATAGCAAATTCTTCTACAAATCTACCTACTTCAATTAAATTTCTTCCTAAACGTGATAAATCTTTTACAATGATTCCGTCAAATAAGCCTTGTTCAAAATCATTTAAAAGTTCATTAAAGCCTGGTCTATTTAGTGAGGCACCTGATACTCCATCATCAATATATTCATTAACTAAAATGAATCCTTTTGAAGTTAAATATTCTTTAATATTTTTACGTTGATTTTCGATACTTCTACTTTCATCATTATCAGATTCATCTTCCCTTGATAATCTTGCATATAAAGCAAATCTAACATTATTTTTCATTGTTAACATAGTCAATAAATCCTCCCACCATATCATTAATTTTAGGATAATGAATCTTTACAGATACATCTTTATTTCTTGGAGATTTAGTTACTTCTATTTTTGTTATCAATGAACCTATAACTTTAGTACTTGTTAGCTCATCATCTTTTAATGATTCTAAAATATTAATTAATGCATAAGCTTCATTAGTATAATTTCTTGTTTCAGAGTCCTTACATAAACTATTATAATTAGTCACTAAGTCTCCTATTTTATCTTCTGTATCAGCTTTAAATGTTTTATAGTCATTTACATCCAAGTCACCAGAAATATATAGTTCCTTAGCACGTGATAGTTTACCTTCTAATTCTTTTTTCTGATGAAGGAACGAACGCTTCTTTCCTTCAATAGAATTTAGGTAATTAACATCATAATGAGAGGTTAATTCATTTGCATAAGCTATAAATTTATATTTATTAGCTAAGACAGTATTAAATAACTCAGATAATTCCTTCTTAACAATTTCATTTAAATCCTCACGATTAATATACGCTGATGATTCACACTCTTTATTTCTACAATAATAACGATATTTACTAGCTGAGGTATTTCTATCTTTTCGTTTACCAAATGATAATCTTTTACCACAGCAGCCACAAACAATTAATCTTTTATAATTGTTTTCTTCTTCGGGTGTATGTAAGCATGCGTACATATTAAGAATTTGTTGACAAGTGTCAAATTCCTCTTGAGTAATTAAAGGCTCAAATTTATTTTCAAAAATATAAGGACTTTTATTTTTCGTTATTTTTTTACTTTTAAATGAATTTTTTAAAGTTTTCTGAGTAATATAATGTCCTAAGTATTCTTGATTATCAACCATTCTATAAATACGATCGCCATACCAATTATACTTTTCTTCTTCTGTACAATTAGAATATCTAGCTGAATGGTCTCCTCTTTTTAAATAATTATAATAATTAGGCACATATACTTTTTCTTCTTTCAATATTTGTGCAACCTTCGTAGAACTTTTCATTTTTGCATATAATTGAAATATCATCTTAACATTTGGTGCAGTTTCAGGGTCTGGAACTCTTTCTCCTTTATTGTTATACATATAACCATAAAGTGGTCTTGGTGTTGCACGACATTCTCCATTTTTAGCCTTAGCTCTTACTGTAAATTTTATCTTTTTTGATACATCTTTTGCATAGTATTCATTTATTACATTCTTGAATACTCCTACAAAATCGTTGTTATCATTATTACTATCAACATTATCGTTAATCGCAATGTATCTAACATTATGAGATGGAAAGAATTCTTCTTGATAATATCCAACCTGAATATAATTTCTTCCAAGACGTGATAAATCCTTTGTGATAACACAATTGATTTTTCCTCTTTTAATATCATCAATCATTCTAATAAAATCAGGTCTGTTAAAATTTGTACCTGAATATCCATCATCACAGTAAATTCCACCAACTAAATAATTATTGTCATTACAATATTTAATTAATGTTTCCTTTTGATTTTGAATTGATGATGAATCACCATCAAGACCATCATCCTTTGATAGTCTGCAATAAATAGCTACTACATAATCACTTGCTTGTTTTTGTATCATTGTCTTCTCCTTGATTTGAAGAATTAAGCCTTTCATTTCGCAAGTCAATTAACAAGTAAACTAATCTATCAATTAATTGTGTTTTGCTATCAGCACTAACACGCTCTACTTTATATTTTTTTCCATTGATTTCGTATGTCTTCAATCACATCACCTCACGTACTATTATACGCTAGTGGTGGTGCCACTATTGTGCACCATAAACCAATTTTTGGAAAAAATAAAAGGCTTAATTCAAATTTTCATAAGAAAATCTGAATCAAACCTGAACTTTTATATTATATAATAATATAACCTTTTGGGTTACATTTTACGCAATAGCACCAACAAGAACGTAACACATATTATCTTCTAATTCATAATCTCTTTGATTAATTTGCATTTTTCTTATAATATTGTGCTGTTCCAAAATAATATTTTTTAATACTCTTTTATCCATATAAATATCATAGACCTTTTAGCTTATACTTCACTTTATTACATTTTTGTCCAGTATAATCGACAAAAAAATTATATTTACGTTTAGTATAGTCGACACACAATCAACAAAAAGAGGAATCATTATAGTTATGACTCCTAATTTTATTATTTGAAGCTTTATTAATTACTTTCTTAAAAATATATTAAATTATCCTTAAGATAAGAATTAATTACTTCCTCTGATAAACTAATTCCATGTTCAATAAAATAAATAGTACCAATAGCTTCATTCGTATTAGATAATATAATATTAGCATAATTTCCCATATTATCACTATTTCTTTTAATTTCAAAATATGTATCTTTATTTTCTAAAGTCTTATAGAAATAAGCTTTAATCTCAAACGAAATATACTTTACATCCAGATCTTCCTTAATTGAACCGAGTTCACTATCATATACATAATAGTTTTCGACAATAATTTTTGAAGTAGCACTTGGATCTAAAATCGAAAAATTATTAAGGCTATGATTGACAATATTAAGTGGCTTTAATAAATAAGCATTTATATTGGAAGTTTTCATACCAGCCTCTAAATCTGCAAATGAACTAAAGTATACTGCTTTACTCCTATATGGGTTAATCATATTATCACTTATAACTGGTTTATCAAATTCTGTTTTAGCTAATTTTTCATTTTGACAAGCTACTAAAATTATTAAACACATAAAAACTAACAAAAAATATAATTTTTTCACACTAACACCTCCTATTTTCGACTTTACCTTAAAAATAAAACCTAAAAAAACTCAATCATAAACATTCCCCTCTTCACCGAAACATATAAATACATAAGTATGTTAACATATTAAAATATATTTTGCAATATATTTTAAAAAATAAAATTTTATTTTTTGTTTAACTTATAATGACGAATTATTGATATTGGGACAAATTAACAAAAAGGAATCACTATAACTGTGACTCCTTATTCTTAGATTCAACGTATGAATCATATAATTCTCTTTTATCAAGCTTATAAATTAAAGCTACCTCTTTTATGGCTTCCTTAGGTTTATATCCAAGTTTTATTAAAACATTAATTTTTTCAATCGGATCACCAGAAGCTTCTTCTTCCCTTGCACCCTCAACGATTACAACCATTTCACCCTTAAAGGTTGAAGCTTGTTCTAAAACATCACTAATACTTCCATGAATAAACTCTTCAAACTTTTTAGTAAGCTCTCTTCCAATGCAGATTTCTCTATTTCCAAAAACCTCAAGTAAATCCTCAAGCATTTCCTTGATTCTATGAGGTGCCTCATAATAAATAGTTGTATATGGTAGGTACTTTAAAGCCTCGAGCTCTTGTTTACGTTTAGTCGTTTTGCTATCTAAAAAGCCATAAAACATAAATGGTTTAGGAGGTAGTCCTGATGCAATCAAGGCTGATATTCCTGCTGAAGCTCCCGGAATTGGCGTAACGGGAATATCTTCTTTAATACAGCGTTTTGCAATATCAAAGCCAGGATCAGATATAACAGGAAGTCCGGCATCGGAAATAATCGCTACACTAAAGCCTTCCTTTATAAAATCAACAATTTCATCTTCCTTAAGCTCTTTATTAAACTCATGATAAGTATAAAGTGGTGTTTTAATATCATACCTTTCAAGTAGCACCTTACTATTTCTTGTATCCTCTGCGTAAATTCTATCTACACTCTTTAAAACATTTACTGCCCTAAATGTCATATCCTCAAGATTACCTATAGGAGTAGCTACAAGATATAAAATATGCTCCTGATTATTATAGCTATATATACGCTTCATATTAATACTTTATAACACGCATTGCCTTTTCACGTACATCACGCTCATCATAGACAATTTGCATTAAATCCTTACGCTTTTCAGCTGTAATACCTAATTCCTTTTCAATTCTTTCAAGGAATAAATGCTCTAACGTATTATAAAGGTCATCCTCCATTGAAATAGAAACTAAATTTAAAAATACAATATTTTTAACAGCTTGATTAGCATCCTTAAAATAATCAATTGTATCATCAATTGAATCAGATTTTGAGAATGTATATTCTTCTACAATCTCACGTCCTATTTCACCATAAATACGAGAAATAAGCTTCTTTTCAACCTCAGTTGGCTTTCCATCAATATCAATCATATAGACCGCAAGATCCAAAAATTTTAATTTTTCTTTTTTTGTAAGTAAGCTTAAAAACATAAAAATCACTCCTTATTGGGCATACCTATTTTTCATTATTGTAAATTCGTAAAACCTCAGCTGTATGCTTATTATCATTAGTATGAATAATAAGTGGTGGTAGTACCATTAAACCACCCGGTTGTCCATCCTTCCTACACTCAATCAAAATATGATTACATTTAGCATTTTCCTTAGGATAGACAAAGCGAAGCCTTTTAGGCTCTAAACGATATTTTTGACAGGCATTTAAAATATCAAGTAAACGATCAGGTCTATGAACCATCGCAAAGGTTCCACCATTTTTAAGAAGCATAGAGGCTTCACACAAGAGCTCATCTAGGGTTATCAAAACCTCATGACGAGCAATTGTTTTTTCATCGTTTTTATTAATATTAGATTTGCCCTCAATATATTTGAAAAAAGGTGGGTTAGTAACGACAACATCAGCCTTATAAGCACCAAGTAACTTAGATGCATTTTTAATATCATCGTTAATAATATGAATTTGCCCCTCCTTATTATTTATTTTAACACTTTTTAAAGCTAAATCATAGGACTTTTTTTGAATTTCAAAGCCATAAATATCGGCATCAGTATTTAATGACATATAAAGCGGAATAGGGGCATTACCTGTACCTAAATCAACAATCATTTTATCATTTTTCTTAATTGATACAAAGTTAGCAAGTAAGATAGAATCAAGTGAGAAATTAAACATCTCATAATCCTGATAAATTTTAATACCAGGAACGCCTAAAAGCTCATTAATAACCTCTGCCATTATAAAAGCTCCCTTAGCTCTTTATTATTAATATAATCCTTATCTTTGTCCTTTTTAGCTCTTAGAATTTTAACATCGTCAAATTTCAAATAACCAAATCCTTCTGTTTGAAGATATTTAACCTTTAAATTATGATTTAAAACATCACAACTTAAAACCTTAGCTTCACCTTGTTCAGTTGATACAATGTCGCCAATATCAGGAGCATTCTTTCTTAGTTCTGTATAAACGTCATTTTCATAATTAATACAGCATAAAAGCTTACCACAGTTACCTGATATTTTAACTGGATTCAAGCTTAAGCTTTGGTTTTTAGCCATTTTAACCGAAACATTCGCAAATTCCGTAAGGAAAGTTTGGCAACATACTACAAGTCCACAAGGACCAATGCCACCAAATACCTTAGCTCCATCACGCGAACCAACCTGACGAAGTTCAATACGAGTTCGATATATTTCCGCTAAATCCTTAACTAAATCTCTAAAATCAACGCGTCCTTCAGACTCAAAATAAATAATTAGTTTTTGTCTATCAAGCGTATATTCACAGCCTAGTACCTTCATTTCAAGCTTATGTTTTTTTACAAGCTCCTTTGTATGATTCATAATATCAGGCTCTAAGCTTTTGTTTTCATTGTAGGTTTGAAGATCACTTTCACTGGCTTTTCTTAAAACGTCTTTAATTTCACCTTGAACTTCATCTTTTGTAAGTTCAAATGGACTTCCAACAACTTCACCAAGCTCAGTACCTCTTATAGTTTGTACTATAACCTTATCACCATTTTGAAGCTTTATCTTATCACATCCGAAATAATATCTTTTTCCTAGATGCTTAAATTGTACTTTACAGCATTTCATTTGGATTTCCTCCTTTAGAAAATATTTACAAATAAATTATTTAAAATATTTTTAGGCATAACATTATTTTGAAGCTTTAATACTAAGCTATATACAAGCTCCAAATTCTTTTTAGCAGCATCATACGATAAATAATTCTTATATTTAGCAATTTCATTAATATAGCCCTTTAAATGAATATCTAATACACCATTATATAAAGATATAATATCACTATATAAGATAATTAATAGATTTAAAAAGCTTAATAGATTATCATAATTATCAAAGAATCCTAAATTCTTTCTTTGATACATTACCGCCTTAGATGGTGAATCAACGTCTAAAAAATCCTTAAATAAGTCATTTAATCTTAAAGCATTAGGGTCTGATGACATTAAAATAGCATCATCAATATTATTCGTAAGCTTTGATAAAATAGCGGCTAAATGCGCTTCTACGCCCTTATTTTCAAGCATTGATGCTAATAGCCTATCATCAAGACTTTTAAATGAGATTGTTTGACATCTTGATGTAATCGTTGGTAAAATCTTTCCAACATTAGTCGTACATAAAATTCCATAAATTCCTTCTTCGGGCTCTTCAATGAATTTTAATAAACTATTTTGACTATTTTGATTCATCTTATCAGCGTCTACAATAATATAAATACGTGGGCCCGATACATTACTTGTCTTAGAAAATTCTTCCTGAAGGCCAACAATTTGTTCCTTCTTAATAACCTTAGAATCAGATGAAATAACATATACATTTAAATGCTCGTTATTTAAAATTTGATGACATACTTCACATTTCATACAAGGCTCATCTTCTTTACAATATAGCATCATTGCAAAAAAGTAAGCCATTTCTCTTTTACCTACACCAGCAGGTCCTTCAAAAATATAAGCATGCGATAATCTATTTTTTCTTTTTGTATTTAAAAGAATCTTTTTAATGTCTGCTTGTTCATTAATTAAATCAAAATTCATAGTTATCTCCTAGAATTTAAATATAGGTCAATATGCTTAATGATATCTTTAACAACAAGCTCGCTTGGTCTTTCACCATCAATGGTAATTATTCTATCCTTATACATACTAGCAATTTTTTTATAGCCATTATATACATTTTGATGAAAAGAGAATGCCTCCTTATCAAGACGGTCAATCTTGTCTCTACCTTCAATTCGCTTAAGACCAACTTCTGGTCTTACATCAATAAAAAAGGTAAGATTAGGCATATAATTTAGAGCGAAGCAATTAGCCTTTAGGACATCATCAATTCCTAGTCCTCTAGCAATACCTTGATATACTAGTGATGAATCAATATAGCGATCACATATAACTACATCGCCTCTTAAAAGAGCAGGAATAACCTTCTCATGTAAATGCTGCATACGAGCTGCGGCATATAAAAGAGCTTCTGTTTCACTACACATTTTAGTATTATTCACATTTAAAATAACACTACGAATTTGTTCGGCAATATCTACACCACCTGGTTCTCTTGTAGTAACTGTATTATATCCCATCTCTTTAAAATGGTTATCAATTGCGTTAATAATAGTAGTTTTTCCACTACCTTCTCCACCCTCTAGGGTTATAAAAATACCTGGCATAAATATCATACCTTTCACATAAAATCATTTGTATTTAGTTTAACACAAAATAACTCTTAAGTAAATGATTAATGGCTTTTTATAAGACTTGAAATGCTATTAATTTAAGCAATAACTTGTTTGTATAACTTGTACAAATAAGTTTTAAGTGATATAATTATTATAGATTGGAGTTGATAAGATGTTAAAAATTAATTGCGATTATAAAATCAAAAGTGATATTGAATTTATACTTGAATCAGAACATATAAATATTTTAGATTTATCTATACGAACTAAAATATCACGAGCAACTTTAGATGATATAATGTCAAATAAAGTGGTCAGAAACGAAATATATGAAAAGCTATATTCATACATCTATAAAAGCAACTATAGATTAAACAAGACTAAAGAAGAAATTTTAAAAGAAAAAACTCATAAAATATTGTTTCATGGTTCAAAATATGGATTAGACAGTGTATCAATTTCTGCTTCAAGAAATAATTGTGATTTTGGTAATGGTTTTTATCTTGGAGAAAACTATAATCAAGCTTTAGCTTTTGTTTGTGAAAAAGACAATTCGTGTGTGTATTCATTTCAATATGATTTAGATAATTTAAAAATCAAAAAATTTGAATGTAATTTAGAATGGATGCTTGCAATATGCTACTTTAGAGGCTCACTTAAAGAATACTCATCAAATATAAAAATTCAAAATATAATTTCTGAAGTAGAAAAAGCTGATGTTATTATTGCACCAATTGCGGATAATAAAATGTTTTATATAATGTCACAATTTACAGATGGTGATATAAATGCTGATGTAGCTTTACATTCTCTATCAGCATCCAATTTAGGTCTCCAATATATTTTTAAAACAGAAAAAGCTCTGCAAAAACTTATCCCAATTGAAAAATACTATTTATCTAATTTAGAAAAAGAAAGTTGCATAAAAAATCTAAATGAAAGATCCTATGAAATAGATATAAAATTAAAACTAGCAAAAAGAGAATTTAAAAATGGATTATATATCGAGGAGATTTTAAAATGAAAGAATTTGATCACGAAGGATTAATACTTGCAGAATTTCAAGGAAAGCTTTTTGAAAAATCTTATGAGCTTAATTGCTCTTCTCCTATTTTTTTTAGACGATTCCTTCATTCAGAATTACTAAAAAAACTCGATAAAAATAGAAGTTCAGCCTTCTCTTTAGATGTTAATGAGGGAATTAGTTTAATTGTAGAACAATATGGTGATTCAAAATACGGTCAAACAAAATATTCAAAAAGTGCCTTATTTTGGATAGGTTATATGTATAGATATATATCATATACAAGGGAGGAGTATACGGCATTTGTAATGAGCATTTTTGATTATAAATTAATGAATGATGTTTATTATACATTTCATACTCAGGATCCTGAATGGTGTATTAAAAGTTTGCTTGAAATAAAGAATTTAGATGAAGATATTTTTAATAAAAACAAACGTCTTAAAAAAGTAATATTAAAACATATAGAAAGATAAAAATGTATAAATATATTAATAAAAGAATGCCAAAAAAGCATTCTTTTTATTTTAAACTATTAATTATATCTACTGCTTTATCATATGAAATTAAAGTGATAATTTCATCATAATCTGTAATAGCAATTATTCCATTTTGTACAAATATATTAAGTATATTAGTTAATTTTATGGTACTAAATCCTAATTCATGAGCTATTTGATGAGGTGATGTAATATTATACTCATAAATAGAGTCTATAACATCAAATAAATCATAAATATCCATTTCACTCACAAGCCTTAAAATTATAAATAGGTTTTATTATTTTAATAATTTCTACTGTATCTTTAATATTATCAATAATTGATTCAATAGGCTTATAAGCCATAGGTGATTCATCAAGAGTGGATCTAGCTATGGTTGTTGAATAAATGCCTTGCATCTGATGCTTATACTCTTCTAAATCAATCAACGTCTTTGCTTCACTTCTTGATAATAATCTACCTGCCCCATGTGGTGCTGATTGATTCCAATCAAGATTTCCTTTACCTTTACAAATTAAAGCTCCATCCTTCATATTAATGGGAATTATTAGAATTTCTCCATCATGCGCTGATACTGCACCTTTTCTTAAAATACGATCATTATAGTTGATGTAATTATGTATTGTTTCAAAAACAGTATCATATTTTTTATTATCTTTATACAATATAAATTTATGGTTTTCAATTTTAATATTAGTTTGAGAGCCAAAATAGTTTTCTAAAATATTATTAGCCATTGTAATACGATTGAAAGACGCAAATTGTTGACACAATTCCATATCATGAAAATAAGCATTTAAACTATCACCTGTAAGATAGGCTAAATCTTTAGATACTTTTTCTAAATGTCCTTCATTTAAATTTTTAATCGCAAGATTCTGATAAAAATTACATACCTGTTGACCAATACTTCTTGAGCCTGAATGAATTACAAGATAAATATTATCATCTGTATCCTTATCAAACTCAATAAAATGATTTCCACCACCAAGAGAACCTAAAGACATAATAAGCTGATCTTTGTTCTTTAATTTTTTGAAACAAAATAATTGTTCAATTAAAGCTTGGGATTTATTATAATCAATATTACTTAAATTTGTATTAATCGCAAATCCTGATGGAACATGATGTACAACAGCATCAAATTTTGGAAAATCAATATCTACCTTACCAAGGTTTGCCACAAGCATTCCACAGCCTATGTCAACACCTACAATATTAGGACATACCTTATCTGTCAATGTCATGGTTGTGCCAACAACACAGCCTGCACCAGCGTGACAATCGGGCATTATTTCAACTTTACTTCCTTTGGAAATAGGACTATTTAATATTCCAATCACCTGAGAGATTGTATCATTATCAAAAACAGAGGTTCTAATATTTGCAGTCCCATTCTTTCCATTTAATGATATCATCCAATATACACCTCTCTACATTTGCAACTTTCCTTTACAAAATATACATAACCAAATCTAGCATATATTTCATATGTACCATTAAGCATAAGAAATTCACGCCCCATTGTTTTATAATCTCTTTGCCAACAGCCTTCTAAAATAATAGCATCATTAAAAATAAATCTACCATCGTAAATATACTTTTTATCAAGAACCTTATGTTTTTTATACATCATTCTTTTATAAGAAGCAAACTCTTCTTTATTATCAAAGAATATTAATTGATATTTTTGCATATAAAAGCGATTCATTGAAAAAGTCTTAATATCTATATAATTATTTGAAGAAAGCTTAATTATTAAGCTTGCCTTTCCATAATATTTATAAATTGTCATCTTCATCATCTTCTTTAACGACTAAAATTGTTCCCTTTGAAGTGAAAATACTATATTTACCTGAAGAAATACCATAAGACTTTAAAATACCATCATACTCACTTATAAAATATCCTTCTTCGATTTCTAAAGCATATATATAACAAGCCTCGTTATCCAGTAAATATTTAAATGACTCACTGCTTGTCATAATCAAAACATCTCTCTCTTTAGGTTTTACATTTGAATTTAAGCCATTTGGTATATATATTATATTAGAATTTGAAAGTTGAAATTTAACTTCTGATGAACCTATATAAGTAAATTTATACATGAATAATACCTAGTTAGATTGTTTGTTTTTCCATTCTTGAAGTTCTTTCTCATAGTTTTTTAATGCTTTGTAGTAATTAGAAGTTGAATCTAAATTTCTTAAATATTCAAAGTCTCTCTTTTCACCAATAATAAACATTTTACGTTTAAAATCATCCAAATATTTATGTATTGGTGTATAAATGCTACCTAACACTTCGTCATTACATTCAGAGATATATTTATAATATGGCTCATAAAAAGTAATTAATAACAGTTGTCTTTGAAAATATTTAATTGTTAGTTTTTTATTAATTGCGAATAAATTTTGAATTAATTTTAACATATAATCAAAATCTGTATCATTTTCTTTTAGCGAATATTTAGTTTCAATATCTTGGCAGACAAGTCTAATTTTTTCATCCTTCAAAACCTCATTATAAATTTGAAAAAATTGATTTTTTCGGTTAATTCTTTGGGTTTGAATGAAAGTTAAAATTGCCACTACAGCTAAGATAAAACTTATAATTGTTCCTAGCATATCAATATTACAACTTAACATAATTCTATCTCCTATGTTTTCTCTTATTTTTTATATTTAGTTTTGTTTTAGAACTATTTTTTATTATATATAATTGTGGCGAAATAATATGAACTTTCGTCCATCTAGTTTCACTAGTATTTTTTAAATCCATTGGATTAGGAATATGTATATATGATTTATTTCGACTTATATTCCCTCTTTTTGGATCAGTGGGATTAGAAATATGTTTATTATTTTGACTCATATTCTCGTTTTTAGTATCTAGCTTTGTTGTCATTAATATTACCTACCTTTCTATTTTCTCAGTCTTTTGACCATCATTACCATGAGATCCATCTTTTCCGCTAACAAATACAAATGATTGACCACTACCGGAATTACCACCTTTACCGGCTTTTAAAGTAACACTTGATGAACATTCAAATGATGTATAATACCCAACAGCTGTGCCACCATTTCCACCATTTCCACCATCTGCCTTGTTCGCATTGGCATGTCCATTTCCTCCAGCGCCGCCATCTCCAGCAATAATTTCAATTTTCCCTTCAATTCGAACTATATTTCCAATAACTCCATAAGCTCCATTTTCACCATTTCCACCATCACTTAAATAATTGCCTGAATTGGCGTCTCCTTCTCTACCTTGTGAACCATTACGTCCTATAATTTTAGCCTCTCCTGATTTTACATTAATCTTAATATCCCACGCATCAATTACAACTTTATTACTGTTAGAAGTAAATGTACAATTTAGATATGTATTAACATTTAATTTTGAACCTTTATCAGCAAATATAAAAGATTCATTTCCGGTATATTGATTATTAAATGATGAAAAATCAAATGTAACACTAGATTGTTTACGATCAGGAATATTAAATCCTATATTATATTTATCATACTCATTTCCATAAATAGACACCTTTGAAATATTTGTAGGAATGTAAAAATAATAATGACTTTTAGCTGTACTTGTTCTATCATTTACAAGTGATAAAATAACTTCTTGAGTATTAGATTTAATATATGATTTACCATCAATTATTTCTGTTGAATTTTTAATGAATTCATCCATTGTAAAATAAATTGATTTTGAATAATTAGAAATAGTATTTTTATCAATATAGTCATCATTAATAAATCTTAATGAAAAATCACCATTTTGTACTCTACTAGAAATACTATTATATAAATCACTAGTCATATAATTTAATCCTGCAACAATTGATATTTTTTGAAGATTAGGTAAATTATTTTTACTAATAGAATTTAAATAAGATGTACCATTATCACTAGTTATATTAATAGAATTACATTCATCTAATATAAGCTCTTTAATATTTAATTTTCCAAGACTATTTAAAGAAGTTAAATTATAAGAATTAGTTAAATCTAAGGTATCTAAATATACAAATTTTGATATATCAGGTAAATCAGAAAATGAATTGCCGCCTAAACATAATGTACTTAAGTTTCTTAGTTCTGATGCATCTAGCTTAAATGATAAAACACCATTATTTTGAACACATAAATCAGATGTATTTAAATCATTATTTGATATATCTAAATATGTAAGACTTTTTAGTTTATTTAATTCACTTATATCAGCTCCATTATTTAAATTAGCATTTTCAAGAATAAGACTCTTTAAATTTGTAAATTGAGTGACACTATTAAGATTAACACTTGTACCTGATAAATCTAAATATGTGATATTTGATTTATTAACAAAAGAAATAGAGTTAATTTGTGTAAATGTTAATCCACAATTACCTAGGCCTAATTCTTTTAAGTTATATAGACTTGCTAATGCATCTTTAAATACGGTTAACTTGTTATTGTTTAAAAATACTGATTCAAGTAAAGTTAAATTACCAACACTTGTAATATCAGTAATGTTATTATTACTTAAGTCTAAATATTTAACATTACCATAATTTTGCAAATATCCTATTTCAGTTAAATTATTATCAGAAAGATCAATATATTCAAGTCCCATATGATTTTTTAAAGTAGTAATATCTGAAATATTATTATTCTTTAAAATTATTTTCTTTAAGTTTGATGCACTTGATGCAAAATCAATATTATCTATACCATTATTTGATAAATCAAGCTCTTCAAGATTTGTTAGCCATTTAATACCATTAATAGAAGTAACATCATTAACAATTAAACCATCTAAAGAAAGTTTTTTTACTCTTTGTAATTGCGTTTTAGATATCTTTCTATCACTTGAACTAATTACATTTTCATTAATTAATTCATTTCGAACAGCTGTAGCTAAAATACTACCAAAGGTTGAAGATAAGTAGCCTGTCCATATGTCTTTATTCGTTAAATCACTATGTAGTTTAACTTGAGTAGAAAGGATAATTCCACATACTTCAAGTTCACCCTTATCATTAATAAACATATAATCATCACAGCCAACTAAGGAATACTTCACTGCTAAATCCTCTGGAATACCAAGATTAATTGTACTACCAAAATCAATTGTCTTTTTACTAATCTCTTCTAAATTCTTTACAATTTCATCTTCAGATTTAGCCACATAATTATCAGAATATTTAACATTAATTGTAATCTTATTAGAGCTTTCTAAATCACCAATTTTAGCTCCAACCTCTACAGTTCCTTCTTTTACTGCCCTAAATTTATTTTTAACCATTACTGCTTCTGCATCATTAGATCCTACGATATAGTAAGATATATCTAATTGATTATGTTTAGCTAAGGTTGACTTTGAAGTATTAACACTAAATTCAATACTATAGCTGGTATCTGATTTCTTTTCAAGTGTAAATACATCTGATGTAGATTCAATATAAAGCTCATCTGGTGCTTCTTTAGCACAGGCTGTAAAAGCTAAAGCACCTAACACTCCAAGTCCAATACATGATAAAATATTTCTTTTCATTTTACTTCACTCCTAACGCTTTAAATGTTATATATAACTTCTAAATTACTATAATATTCATTTTCTAATATTACATTTTCATTTATTTCTGATTTATAATTTTTACTCGTTTCAATAGTTTCTTTTCCTTTATAGCTTAAGAAAATAGTTAATATTCCAATACTAATACATAATAAACATATAAATTTAAATCCTAAAAATTGCTTGAATGCCATATGTCTAAATTGTTTCTTTGATTTTTTTAAAGTTCCTTTTATTTCAACAGCTTTTAAAATAAAGTCAGCTGTTTTAGAAATCTTTGATTTAAGTTTACATAAAGCTTTAATATAGAAAATCGCACAAACAAGTATTAAAGCAAGCATTCCATATTCAAAAATATATTTAACAACTGCATTACCAGAATGATATCTTTTAGTATAAAGTCCATAAATTAAATCAATATAATCTATTTTTGAATTCAAAGAATTAAAAAATATACTTAACAAAAATATAGTTGTTAAGGCCAGAATTAAGCCATTAATAATTAAGCGACTAATAAAAATATTTCTATTAGCTTTAATGGCTTTTTTCTGCTCTAATTGCCTTTTATTTTTTACATCTTCTCTAACGTATTCAGGTTGTTCATTATATTTAATATTAACTTCTTCTGAATAACAATCCATTTTATAAATTTTACCATCAAAGGTTTTCAATATAGCAACAGGTATGTATATAATTTCTTCTTTATGCGAAACATTTCGCATAGAAGCACAATTTAAACTACTTCTAGATGAAAGATCATTTCGTGCTCTTGTATCAACATGCTGCTTAAATTCAACATCAAATTTTTTCTTTAATTTTTCATCAATATCCTTACAAAGAATAAATCTTAAATTACTATTTTTAATGTCTTCAATCGAAATAGTATCAAAAAAATCTTTATCATAAGAATTTAAAACCTTATCATTAAAATCATATGGATTATCAAAGCATACGCAAGAAACACCTGAGCAAAAATTTTCATCTTCTTTAGTTACTGTTTCATATTCAGTTCTTGTTTCCATATGTGTTTCTACATGCGTTTGCTCATTTTCTCTACCTATTTCTATACCATTTTCATCTTGAATTGAATCCCATGTTTCATATTCTTCTGAAACCTCATATTCAACTTCATGTGGTATATCACATGTATATGTATACCAGTAATCTATCCTTTCACATGAGCCCGAAATTACATAAAACGGATAAAATACAGTTTCAACATGATATTCATTCATTAACTTATCATACTTATCTTTCTTATAAATATCTTTATAAGCAAAAATACATGCTCTATATTGTGAAATTAGCTTATTAACATTATTTTTATAGCAAAAATACTTTATTGATGTAGAAATATCATGTTCAGATTGAATCTTTTCATATATATCATTTAATGAAACAAACATATAATCACCACGCTTTTTATTTTTATAAAATCAAAATACTACCAAGTAACTGGATTACCATTTTCATCATAATGCCAATAATTATATTCCGTATCAGTTGGTTGAGTTGAACTATAAAAACTAGTTACAGAATCTAAACAATAATAATTTCTTATTTCATACCATTCATCTCTATTACCAAGATAATAGCTGTTTAATTTAGAACAGCTAATGAATGTAGATCTTTCTATACTTGTTACACTAGTTGGAATGATTATGCTTGTTAAGCCAGTACAACCTCTAAACGCAGAATCTCCTATACTTGTAACGCTATTTGGAATTTCTACACTTATCAAATTTTCACAATTAGAGAATGCATATTCATTTATCACATAAGACTCACCGTTATAATTATCTGGCAATTCTAATGCTGTATCATTTCCTTTATATGCAATCAAATAATTTATTCCTTCATTTGTATAAAATACATAATCATTAATTGTAGACACTTCACTCGGTCCTTCACTTTTTACATTTAATGCATTAATTGCAATGCCTCCATAATCTTTAGTTCCTCTTTCAATATTTAGTGATGATTTATTAATTACTTCAACCAATTTAGAACAACCTAGAAATGCACATCTACCTATACTTGTGACATTCTTACCAATTAAAACAGTTATTAAATTGCTACACTTATAGAATGCATAAGATCCTATACTTGTAACACTGTTTGGAATTGTAACACTTGTCAAACCACTACAATAGTAGAATGCATAAGATCCTATACTTATAACGCTATTTCCAATTATTACACTTACCAAATTTTCAAAATTATAAAATGCACGGTCTTCTATTTTTTTCACCTTATCTCCTATTATTATACTAGAGCAATTATAAAACGAAGCAGTAATACTTTTCTCACAATTGTCTAATGTTACACTTACTAAACTACAACCTGAGAATGCAGAATTTCCTATGCTTGTAACACTATTGGGAATTGTAACACTGGTCAAACCACTACAACCTTTAAATGTAGAATCTCCTATGCTTGTAACACCATTTGGAATTGTAACACTGGTCAAACCACTACAGCCTTCAAATGTAGAATCTCCTATGTTTGTAACACCATTTGGAATTGTAACACTGGTCAAACCACTACAGCCTTCAAATGTAGAATCTCCTATGTTTGTAACACCATTTGGAATTGTAACACTGGCCAAACCACTACAACCTGAGAATGCAGAATTTCCTATACTTGTAACACTATTGGGAATTGTAACACTGGTCAAACCACTGCAACCTGAGAATG
>ERZ1035041.243-NODE-243-length-30028-cov-4.918560_pt1 | contig 30028 bp, 30 predicted proteins | sample MGYA00520684_ERZ1035041 | MGnify/ENA primary metagenome ERZ1035041 (study PRJEB33766, sample SAMN09781699) | gut metagenome | biome: gut microbiome | host: Homo sapiens | place: Madagascar | study: EMG produced TPA metagenomics assembly of the PRJNA485056 data set... | reverse complement strand
TCAAGGATCTGTCCGTAGCCGCATTCAACGATGTATGCACAGGCGGCAATCCCAGAGAAACCAACTCCGACGAGATTCTCGAAATCTACAAGAAGGCATTCTGATAAACGGTTTTTAGAGCAATAACATCAGACCCCTCCGTGAAAACGGAGGGGGCATTTGCTATGTATCCGGTTTTTTATTATGCTTTAAGTTCAAATCCTGCGTCTACCGCTTTCTGCTTGACAGCGGTCTTATCGGTGAGCTCTTTCAGATATATTATGACGGTTTTAACGCCCACAGTTACAAGTGCCTCACAGCGTTCTTTCTCATAATATGCCGCACGAAGCCGATCGGCAGCCTGCTCATCGTTTATGTCAAGCACCTTGAATGCTATTCTGTACGGATACTTTCCGTTCAGTGCCTGCTCATAAGCCGCATCGTCCTTTGATATGGTCTTTACGATGAAAATAAAGTATATCAGATGTGCCACCCAAACACAAGCGAGGGTTATCTGCCCTATCGGCACTCTGAACATCATCAGAAAGCCTATAGACATCATAACAGTGACGGGGATGATTATGCTGAGCTTGGTTTTTACCGTCATACCACGCTTTTGTACATAGGATTCGAGATACTTTTTATACAGCTTTGTGCCGGTAAACCAGTTATGCAGTTTCTGCGATGAATTTGCAAAAAAGAATACTGTCGCAAGATAAAACGGCACTGTCGGAAGTATCGGTATTATTACTCCTATTGTACCGAGTGCAAGACAAATAAATCCGAGCAGCATTAAAATTATTCTTACAGGTTTCAATGTTGTTCTCCTTTTTCTATTCTTCGTTTTTCCTTTTTTGTTTCTATAACGTGCCGCATTGCAACTACCGGGTGAGAAAAAATCATTCTCGGACCGGAAAAGCGCATTACCCTGCGTATCCTTTCACGCATTTCGGGTTTATAGCAATGCACTTTGCAGTTTGAGCAGAATGTCTTTGTTTCCATAAACGGACATTTATCGCTTCTCGTTATCGCATAGTTGCTGAGTGCCTTGCATTCATCGCAAAGCCCGTTCTTGCCCGTATGATGCCGTTTTCTGCAATAAAGTGCTATCATCTGCGACACCATACGCTTTTCACGTTCTCTTTTATCGTTTACATTTCTTTTCATATCAGCTCATTCTTCCGTGTTCAACCGAATACACAGTATCGGCTATACGCATCGTGGACTGTCTGTGCGAAACAAGAACAACCGTCTTGCCTCTGCTCTGCTCTCCGAGTGAACGCAGTATTACCGCTTCATTAAGGCTGTCAAGGTTGCTTGTCGGCTCGTCAAGAAGCATAAGCGGAGCGTCATGTAAAAATGCTCTTGCAACTCCTATCCGCTGTCTTTCGCCGCCGGACAGCGTATCACCGAGTTCGCCCACAGGTGTATCATAGCCCTGCGGCAACGTCATTATAAAGTCGTGAACGGACGCTTTTTTGCAGGCTGTAATTATTTCATCGTCCGTTGCGTCAAGCTTTGCTATTTTAAGATTACTATTTATACTGTCATGGAACAGATGCGTTTCCTGCGTAACATAGCTTTCCATATCACGAAGCTGTGCGGTATTGATATCGGTTATGCTTCTGCCTTTCACCGAAATATCGCCGTTATTCACATTCCAGAAACGCATTAGGAGTTTGAGAAGCGTTGATTTTCCGCTTCCGCTCTTTCCGACAATTCCGATAACCTTGTTTTGAAGAACAGTAAGGCTGACATTCTGTAAAATTGTTTCTTCGCCATATGAGAACGTAACATTGTCAACCGAAACATCGCCGAATGCCGCATCATCACAACCTGTTATATCGGCAACGGAAGGCTTTTCGTCAAGAATATCAAGCACACGGTTTCCTGCCGCAAATGTATTCTGTAATGTACTGCCGAGGTTAGCAAGCGCAACAGACGGACCGAATGATGAAAACAGTGCGATCGTAGTGATAAGCACACCGTCAAAGCCTAAAGCACCATTGTTATACAGTGCGACTCCGCAAAAAAGCATGGCTAAATCGAAAATAAGTATAACGCTGTTTGTTACAGCCATATTTCTGCCTGTCATGCGTTTCATCTCAGCTTCTTCACCTGACAGATCATCAGTCATTTTGTTCATCTTTTCAAGACGGTTTTTGCCTGCTCCGTACTGAATGGTTTCGCTTAAGCCTCTGAGGGATTCAAGTACAAAACTGCTGAGTTCGCCCGACTTTGTACGGAATTTTATTCCGCTGTCGCCGCTGAGTTTTGATATAACAACAGGAACGATTATACCGACAATTATGTAAGCCGCAAGTGCTATCAAGCCTGAAACAAGATTATATGAGCCGATGAAAACGCTCATTATAACCGTGAATAAAATCCATATAGCCGCAGGTGAAATCGTGTGGGCATAAAAGACTTCAAGCAGTTCTATATCCGATGTAATGACAGATATAAGGTCACCCTTATCCCTGCCTTCGAGCTTTGCCGGACACAGCGTTCTCAGTGCCTTGAACACCTTGTCACGAATAAGAGCAAGGAGTTTGAATGCGATAAAGTGGTTACACGCCTGTTCTGCATACCTAAGTCCGCCTCTTACTACAGCAAACGCCACAACGCATATAAACAGTGCAACGAGCGGTAAAGGTGAATTTCCGCCTGTTGCGGAAAGTATTGCATAACCGCCGAATATCGTAATAAACGTTGCACACAGATTACCGATAAGCCCCATAATAATCGCAATTATCATGTAAACCGCCAGAGGCTTAACAAGACCGATAAGCCGCATCATTACATTAAATCCGCTTCTTTTTTTCATGCTGTAGCACCGTCCTTTCCGTAATTTTCAAGGCTCTGCTGCGCATTCCAAAGCCTTGCATAATCACCGTTCTTTGAAAGCAATGCGTTATGCGTACCGCTTTCGGTAACATTACCGCTTTCAATAACATAGATTCTGTCGGCATCGGTAACATTGGCAAGCCTGTGAGAAATAAGTATTACGGTCTTTTCTTTAGCAAGCGTCTTTATTTCTTTCATAATGTCATTCTCGCTGTCGATGTCAATATTCGAGGTAGCCTCGTCAAATATGTATATCTCGCTGTCGTGCAGCAGCGCACGGGCAAGCGCAAGCCGCTGACACTGACCGCCGGATAAGTTGCCGCCCTTTTCAGCTATCACGGTATCAAGACCGTTTTCACTTTTAATAAAATCCGCAAGGCTTACACGCTCAAGTACCGTCCATAATTCTTTGTCAACCGCAGTAGGTTTACTCATCAACAGATTATCTCTAACAGTACCTTTAAAAAGATAACTCTTGTTACTGATGTACGTTATATGCTCCATCAGACTTTTTTCGCTTATTTCACCGAGGACAACGCCGCCTATTTTGATAAGTCCGTCATAGGTTCTGTTTTTACCTGTTAGAACTGACGCAACGGTAGATTTACCGCAGCCGGACTCGCCTACAAGCGCCGTAAAGCTGTCTTTCGGGAATTCAAGATTTATCCCGTGCAGTATCTCACGCTCGGAATTATATGAAAAACTCAGATTTTCGCAAACAATATCGCCTGTCGGACAATCACAGCCGCTGTCCTCTTTTTCGGGAAGTTCAAGCAATCTGAAAATCTTTTCCGACGCTGCCATACCGTTCATAGCTATGTGGAAGAAGCTGCCAAGCTGTCGCATAGGAATAAAGAAATCCGCCGACAGAAGTATAATCAGCATAGCGCCCTGCAAACTTACCGCACCGCCTATATACTGCGTAACCGCCATAATTACACCAAGTGCCGCACCGCCGTAAGCGATAACATCCATTATTGTAACGGAATTAAGCTGCATAGTCAGCACCTTCATCGTAATCTTACGGAACTTCTCCGCTTCTTCATTCATAACGTCATTTTTATATGCGTCGGACTTATATATTTTCAGTGTTGTCAACCCCTGCAGGTTTTCAAGAAATGTATCTCCGAGCGCCGTATACTGATTCCAGTATTTGCTGAGCAGTTTCTTTGCCCAGGTCTGCACAAGCGCAATAGCAACAGGTATCATCGGCACGCATATAAGAAGAACAATTGCCGATGCAACATTAATAAAACAGGTGTATATAAACAGCGTCAGCGGTGCCAGCATAGCATAGAAGAACTGCGGCAGATATGCACCGAAATATGTTTCGAGCTGGTCTACGCCTTCTACTGCTACCTGTACGACTTCGGACGTTTTTATCTGCTCGTTATACGATGCACCGAGCCTTAACAGTTTGTAATATATCTTTTCTCTGAGAACTCTTTTAACCGCCTTTGACGACAGGTAGCTCATCCTTGACGAAACCATACTGCAAACTGCTCTTATAATTACCGCAAGACCTGCCGTTACCGCTGTTATAAGTATCAGATTGCTACTCAGACTATCGGTAAAAACCGCCGATAAAAGTACGGTTATTGCGGTCATCATCGCTATATTTGCTATAAGCGAGATCCACTGTGTAATTACGTTTCCTGCTATGTATTTCTTGCTTTCCTTTACCGTTCCGATAAGACGTTTATCCATCATTGCCATAACAGATTTACACCTCCGTAATTTATAAATTCTTCGTAATCCTTCATAGGTTTACACTCCTTTGTTTTCGATTATGCTCATTAAAGCCGAGAAGCTCTTATCGCTCACTGCGTGCTCCATTTTACAGGCGTCCTCTGATGCTGTTGTACTGTCAACACCCAGAGTTTCAAGCAATTTTTTCAAGTTTTCAAAACGCTTATGAACTCGCTTTCCTATGCGCTTTCCCTCGTCTGTAAGATGTACTGCGTGGGTACTGTCCATAGTGAGATAGCCTTCCTTTTCAAGCGCCCTCAGTGTAACGCAGACTGTTGGACGTGAAATACCGAGTTCATCGGCTATAAAAGCACCTCTGACTTCATCTTTCATTGAAAGGATATATATAGTTTTCAGGTAATCTTCTGCTGTTTGTCTGAGTGCCATATCTCCTCCTAATGTCACACAGGGATAACGAACGGCTTACCGTCAACCTGCTTTATATCCAAGTCTACGTCATATACCTGCTTTACGAGCTGAGGGGTTATAAGCTCTTCGGGAAGCCCTTTTGCGACTATGTGTCCGTCCTGCATTGCGACTATCTCATCACTGTAATAAAGCGACTGGTTGATGTCATGGAGAACCATTACAATGGTAATCCCAAGGTCACGGTTAAGAGAGCGGACAAGGCGGAGAATCTGAAGCTGATAGCGTATATCAAGGTAAGTTGTAGGCTCGTCGAGAAATAGTATCTTTGTGTCCTGAGCCAGCGCCATAGCAATCCATACACGCTGTTTCTGACCGCCCGAAAGCTCAGCTACAGCCTTGTTGCGCAGTTTGTCGGTATTGGTGATTTCAAGAGCTTGCTGTACCTTTTTTTCGTCAAGTTCCGGATCGGGAGAAAGCCCTAAAGTATGGTACGGAGTCCTGCCATAGTATACCAGTTTTTCAACGGATAAATCGCTCGGAGCGGTGTTGTACTGATGAACGATCGCTACATTTCTGCTGTATTCCTGCAATTTGATGTCGGATAGATCTCTGCCGAAAAGAGATATGTTTCCGCTATCCGGTTTTAAGTTTTTAGTAAGGAGATTAAAAAGGGTGCTTTTTCCGCAACCGTTTGCACCGATAAGAGTTGTGATACAGCCTTCGGTCAATTCAAGATCAAGATGTTTTATTACTTCATTTTTTCCATACGAAAAGCATAAATCTTTTACGCTGAATGTTACCTTATTATTTTCCATAGTTTCCCTTCGACCTCCTCAGAAGAATTATGAAGAACGGACCACCTATAACTGACATGATCACCGCCGCACTGATTTCATATGGAGCGGCTATTGTTCTTCCTATGGTGTCAGCTAATAGTAGCGTAAAAGCACCGAGCAGAACAGAATAAGGAACAAGTACCTTGTGGTCGCTGCCGACAAGAAGTCGTGCGATATGAGGAACGATAAGTCCGAGAAAGCTGATAGGACCGATAACGGCAGTGCTGATAGAAGCAAGGAGTACAGCGATTACCGAAATTATGATACGGGAACGGGTCACATTGACGCCGAGTGAACGTGCGGTCTTGTCTTCGAGGGCTAAGAGATTACATCTGCCGCAGACAAAGAACGAGGCGAAAATTCCGACAACAACATAGATAACAAGAGTACCGAAATCGTCCCACGTCTTCTGCGTGATATTGGCGTTGACAATGCTTGCCGCACCTGAATAGCTGCTTCCTGTACCGCTGTTGAATGCGCTCATAAGTCCTGTGAACATAGCGTTTACGGCAACACCGACAAGTATAATTCTGAGCGGAGAAAGCCCGCCTTTCCATGAAAGGCTGTAAACGAGCATGAACGCTATCATTCCGCCGAGGAAAGCGATAAAGGGAGTGAAAAAGAATGCCGAGGGGAGAAACGCGGTTATGAGAACTGCGGCAAGCGACGCACCCGAGCTTACACCGATTATACCCGGATCGGCTAGCGGGTTTTTCATTACTGCCTGCAGGAGCACGCCCGAAACAGCTGTTGCCGCACCTCCGAACATCGCTATGAAGATACGGGGAAAACGCAGGTCATATATTGTCGCAACATTGGGATCGTACTCAACGAACAAGCCGTTGAAAAGCTCTATCGGGCTTACTTTCAGCGTGCCTGTGTTTACAGCAAGCAAAAACAGTCCGAGAAGCCCTGCGGCGGTAATTATAAAGGAGAGTATCTTCTTTCTTATGCTTATCATGATAACCTCCTTATTTGCCGTAAAGCATAGGGCTGAGAGCGTCAAGTGCTTCGGGGTAGCTGAAATTTGCGCTCATATTGAACAACGATGAATCGAGGTCGTATACTTTGCCGTTCTTCACCGCATCAAAGTGTTTCCATATATCGTTGGTTTCAAACTCTTCTGCAAACATTTCCTTTACCTGATCCGGCAAAGCGTGAGCGGCACGGAGTATCACATCAGGTTTTTTGCTCTGCATATCCTCGGTGTTGACGTTCAGAAACTCTTGTCCGTCACCGTCTCCGTAAACATTTGTTCCGCCTGCAAGTTTTACAAGGCTTCCGACATAACTGTTTTCGGTGGCGATTATGTACGAGCCGGGCAGACCCATAAGGACAAGCACCTTAGGGGAATCCTTACCCGCATTCTTACTGCGGTAATCGTCCATAAAGGAATTGAATTCATCAACAAGTTTCTGCGCCTGCTCTTCCCTGCCGAACTTTGCGCCGAGGTCGGAAATTGAGGCGTACATTCCCTCTACACTGCGCAGATTAAGAAACAAAGATTTAACTCCGACCGAGGCGTATTTCGGCTGTAGATCGCTTTGCAGAGAATTCGGCGACAATACATAGTCGGGGGAAAGGGAGCTTAAAATTTCGAGGTCGGGGTTCATTGCCATGCCGACTTTTTCAACGTCCTTGTATCTGTCAGGGAGAGTTCCCGATGTGTTGCATACGCCTACAAGGTCAAGCTCAAGTTTATCGCAGATCTGCGCTACTGCCGGTGATGTTGCGACAAGACGGGCGTTTTCAGCCGTGATGTCGGTCGGCGTGCTTTCGGGGTGCTGATTTACGCAACCGCAGGCGGTTATGCCGATCGTTGCTGTCAGTACGGCGCAGATTACCTTTCTTAAAAATCGAAGTTTCATAATTTGTCTCCTTTAAATAATGTGCGGTGGGGGGCGATCCCCAGTCTTGCGGCAATGTCACTTTTTGCTATTGCTTTGTTGAAATATCACATAACAAACGCGTATGTGAAATATTTTGCGGCTTGCCGCAAGCCAGCTCCCTTTGGCAAGGGAGCCAAGGAAAGTAGAAAAAGCGGTCAGGTTGGAGTACTTTTGCAAGGGTTGGGGAACTTGCAAGGTTTGGTGCAACGGGAGGGGCGAGCAAGGCAAGGATGCCTTAATCGTGTGTGCCCGGAGTTTCGCTAGGATGCGAAACCATACAAGCACACACAGACACTCACCCTACGAAAAATTCTAAAAGCTTGTGCGGACATTCACTATAAAAAAAGCTTCTGAGGGATACGGTTTTATTTCTTCTTTTTGAAGAATACGAAGTACCGGACTGCAAAGGCTATGCCTGCTATGGCGGCGATTATTACAATAATGAGGACGATAATCCCTGCGTTACTGCCGCTTGCGCCTGTGGACTTAGATACCGATGTTTCTGTTATCGAACTGCCGTTTTCATCAAACTCCTGTATGCCGAGTACCTTACTTGCGGTATCGGGGGAAGATACTGCGGAATTTCCGCTTGTTGTGCTTTCCGATACGCTTGAATCCGCTGTGCTTTCAGGCTGGGACTGAGGGGATTTTGTTGTCGTTTCCGATACGGTTGTTGCGGCTGTTGTTTCAGCGGCGGAAGTATCGGCGGCTGAGCTTTCGGGAGCGGAAGTCTGAGGTTTATCTGTAGCAGGAGCTTCTGTTGCAGGGGCTTCTGTCACGGGAGCGGGCGTTGAGGGTGCTACAGTGGACGGAGCTTTTGTCGTGTCGGGTTTCTTTGTTGTGGATACGGGCTTTTTAGTCGTGGTGGTTTCCGCTTTCTTTGTGGTAGCCGCAGGTTTGTCCACTGTTACCGATGTGATAAAATCGCCGCTTCCCGATGTTAAATCAGATACAGTGATAAAGAATTTTACCTGTCTGCCCATAGGGACAACGTACATACTGCACTTTATTATCGATTTTTTCGAGGGGACTTTCATTCGATAATCGGCGGTGTTCTCGGTGTAATCTTCCTGCATAAGAGAGGCAGAAACGCTCTTTCCGTCTACCTCAAATTCGGGATTTTCGATGTTATCCATAAGTTTCAGACGGACGGTTATGTAGGTATTTCCCTTGTTATCCACCTCTACAAGCGCTTTATTGTAAAGGGCGGATTCTGTCATAGACTGACCGAGTACCGCAGAGCCTTCACCGCCCGAATCCTCGATAACGCCTGTCACGGGGTGCTTGTAATGCGGTGTTGCTTTGGCGATATAAATGCCATTAGATAAGGCTAATGCCTGTACAGCAGTAATGCCCGCCATTAAGGCGAGCACGACCACAGCACAGCATAGCTTTGTAAAGAACTTAGCTATACTTTTGCTCATTTTAGATTATTCTCCTTTTTTGTTTCTGCGCTTCTTCGTGGCTATCATAGCCGCACCTGCACAGAGCATAGGAACTACCGATGCAAAGCCAATTGCAACACCTGTGCCGGGATTTACGGGCTTATCTGAATCGCCGGGAGTTACAGGCTTATCGGAATCACCGGGAGTTACGGGCTTGTCTGAATCGCCGGGAACTACAGGTTCATCGGAATCGCCGGGAACTACGGGCTCTTCGGGATCTACCGCTGTTATAAGAACTTCGGCATAGATACCGCCTGTCTTAGTTATAACTGTATAAGCGTTATCAGCGAATGTACCCTTTACAAGTACCTTTGAATCATCTGAAATTCTGTAAACGGTTGTGTTTTCATCATCTGAGGGGAATGTGATAGAAACCGTACCGTTGGGCTTTACTTCGTTACCGTCCTTATCAAAGAACTTGACTTCATAGAGCTTTACGTTCTTGGCGTCATCGCCGAGAACTGCTACTGCGTTATCGTAAGCAGTACCGCTTGTTACGGCTGTTACTGTGATGCTTGCACCCTCGGGGAGAACGCCCTTGTCAGCGTGGACTGTAACGCCTGTTGCGGCGTCGGTGAAGTTTACTTCGGGTGACTGCTCTACGGGCTTTTCAGGCTCAATGTCGCCGCTTTCGTCAACCTTTAATGTTGACCAGTCTAACTGCATGAGAACGGGCTGTGTGCCTGTTTCTTCTGCGATCGATTCCATAACGGGTACGAATACCTGTAAAGGAACGTACTTTTCACTTGCCTTGTCAACAAGCTTGATCTTTAATAATTCGGGGTAAAGTGTATTTGCGTCATTGTACTGGTCGATAACGTCGTTACCGTCGCTGTCTTTCTGAGTTGTCAGAACTGTTGCGGGAACAAGAGTACCCTTAGGAATACCGTACTCGTTGTAGGTGTAACCCTTGTCAAAATATGCAAGGTCAAGCAGATAGCCGAACTTATTGTAAATCGACATACCCTTGAACTGCATTGTGAGGTAATACTCGCCGTCCTTTACTTCAAGCCATACATTGTGGTTGATAGCGTTGTTGGACATTGAGAAACTCTCTCTGTCTGTCTTGATCATCTGAGCGTAAAGTGTGTACTTACCGTCAGGGAGATTGTTCTTGTCGTTAATGTCAGGGGTTTTCTCTACAAGAGCATTGATAGCGTTTTCAAGCTCTGTTGTTGCGTTGTCTACTTCTTCTTGTGTAGATCTGATATTGCTGAGAATTACCTTTGCGCCTGCAATTGCATTTCTCATTGTTGTGTAGGTAGACATTGTATAATCGTCTTCCTTGAGTGCCTCTGCCTTTTCAATAAGAGCTTTGAGCTTTGTTGTATCGGCAGGTTCAAAACCGGGAATTTCTTCGGGATCTGCATCGGGAGTTTCATCGGAAATCTTTTCAGCCTGATCATAGTAGACTGTGAAAATACCGTCTCTGGTTGCGTCACCGCTACCACCCATAATAGCGTCCATTGCCGAAACTCTGAACTTTGTTATAAACTGACCGTCATCTGTAGGCAGTTCTATATATGCGTTCTTAGGATAGAAATTGTTTGTACCCTTGTTTAAATCATCTGTAAAGTATGAACCGTCTTCATTCTTGTAATAAGCTGTATACTTTAATTCGTGTAATTCATTCTGTTTGTCATAGTACCACATCTGAATAAGATAACCTGTAAGGTCGTCATTTTCTACGGGAACAAGGTTAAGTTCAAGTCTTTTCTTGCCGTCCTTGACAACAAGTTTAGCCGTTTTACCTACACAGCCTGCTGCCATTGAAGTTGCAGACGGGTCAGCCATATTAAATACTGTTATCGGAACTGTATATGTACCGTCTTCAAGATTTTCACCGGTTGCAGAAGCACTCTTCTTATCAAAGAAACCGATATAGTCGGCAATTGTAATATCATTTGTTACAAGCATATATGTATCATTGTTGATAAGATAACCGTTAAATGATGAATCACTGTCATTACCGTATATCTGCCAACCCCAGAATGAATACTCTTCATAATAATGAGCAAAGAATACGCTCAGACCGAGTTTGTTCATATCTTTGTCAACCGGGAAAGTCATAATCAGATTAGGACCTAAATTTTCAACTATTTTGCCATTGTCGATTACAATATAGTTCTTATAACTCATTGAATTATAAATGTTTTCGCAGTGTTCAAGCATAGTCTTATATGCATCACTGTCTTTTGCTACATCTGTAGAAACAAGAACTGCATTCTTAGACACATACTTGGTAGTTGTATAAGCCTTAACTCCCGTAATAGCGTCTGTAAGAACGACAGGTTCTACAGCTAAATCAAGTCTGAAATTAAGTTCAATATCATTTGTGAACGGAATTTTGTGATATTCTCCGTCAATAAACTTACCCCGGTAAGCACTTAAACGAGCTATGACAGTAACACCATTTAACAACTCATCCATAGAACCGTATTCAATTGTAAAAGATTTGTCATCGTCAAGAACAATATCTTCGCCGTCACGGGTTTTTAGCTGTGTACCGATATACATTTCACCACTACGATTTTTAATTTTGTCATAATCGTAATAGAATTTGGCGTACAGCTTACCGTTCTTAGCAGTTACATGAGCAGAAGTCTGTATAATGCCTTGACTTACATAGCCCTTAGTGAGAAGTTCTTGATAGTTGAAAGCCATATCTTTATCGCAATTTGTAAAAATATCATCCGAAACTGTAAAAGCATTAGCAGTATCTATCTCAAGATAATACTCATTTGAAAAACCTAACAATTTATCACGGTCGGCATCGTAATATGTATAAAGCATATTGATATATACACCGGTTTCATCAGGTTCAAGTTCAAAAGTATATTTGAAATACTTATTATCAACGTTTTCATAAGTCAGTTTATCATAAACCGAATCATACTTGCTTTTAATTTTTCTTTTTAACGACTTAGAAAAAGGACTGCTGTCAACGTCGTACCCTTCAGGTAAAAGACCTAATGCGTAACCACAAGACTGACCGATATAATCATTATATGAACTACGCTTCATTTTTTCAGAAAGCAGATAGTCATATTTTTTCTCAGCGAATGTATCGGTAAGTTTGTAAGTCAATGTAACATAATACTTGCCGTTTTCGACCTTTAAGTTACCAACATCAATCCATTTATCCTGAGAGGTTAAATAATTTAATTCCATCGAGTTATACTCGGTGACATTTACATAATACTCACCGTCTGCGAGTGTTGCGTTAGCAGTGGCTGTTTCGGTTGTATCAACTGCAAAGGCACTTGCAACACCCGACGAGAGCATTGTTGTGACCGCAAGCAGAGCCGATAAACCACGCTTAAAAATGCTTGGCTTTGTAGCCGTCATTGTTTGTTCCTCCTCTTATTCAATGCCCCGAAGGGCGGACTATTAGCAGTAGCTAACCGCAGGGATTTTTTAATACCGAAATCGCTTTCGGCTGTATCTGTGTGTCTGCACTGCTTTTTTCTGTGCGGCAAGCTGTAGTTTGCCAACGCTAACAGTATAGCATAATAGGGTTAGGGAATGCAAACCGAGGTTTGTAACACAGGCGTTACAAAATCGGCGAGGGGGTGCGGTGGTAAGGAGGCAAGACAAGATTTTATGCGGAAAAACGGAAATATAGTTTTGTCACGGGGGCGTTACAAACGACTAACTATTCTGCGTTTTACACAAATGCAGGATAAGTTTTTCAGGGTCGATTGTGCAGGATTTTTACAGATGTTGGTTGCTTTATTGGCTGGGTGTGTGAGAGGTGGAAAATGAGAGGGAGAGAAAAGGGAGAGAATGCACTTGACAAATCGTAAGAAAAGGATTATAACAAAAATACGAAAGCGATCGGATAGACGGTCGCTCCCTGAATGGTATGAAGAATAACCGCTTTCAGTTTGCAGGCTGGCGGTTATTTTTTATAGTCAAAACAGCACCCTATACGCAAGTACATGGTGCATATTTTATATCATTATAGTGAAAATAGCTGTGGATTCCGGCATATGCACCGTGCCGACAGAGCATTGCATTCTAAGGCATACGCTCCCGTGAAGAATCTGTCCCATACCGTTACCGATATTGATGAATTTAAGCACATCCGCCGGGAAGGCAATACACTCTCCGTCATCGGTTGCAGGAATAAAGCTGCCGCCGCTTAAGTACTTCAGCTTACGGACCCTGCCGTTCATATCTTTGTGCGTAAACAGGCTTTTTGCATTGATATTGAGCGGCTTCAGACGGATAATTCCTTTTCCGTTCTTTACAGATAACGTACAAGGATGCTCAAATCCGGCATTCGCCATGGATAAATTAGAACCGTCACGCACGCTTTCACGGTATATGAGAAACGGAAACCGATATTCATCATCTCCAAGTCTGTTGCATAGTTCCGCACCGTCAAAGGTTTCGGTTTTGCGTAGCTCATATTTAGCTTTATAGCGCCGTTCCTGACTTCTTATCAGCTGCATCGTTTCGTCCGAGCTGTATAGTGCCCACGCATAAGCGTCATGCTCTGCAACGCTTATATCAAGACCTTCATAAAGCAGATGATTCAGCACAACGCTTGTCCGCTCACTGTAAAACTCTGCCTTTTGCCTGCCTGTTTCGGTAAGTTGCGGTCTGCGTGTATCCGAGCGGTCAATAAGATTTTCCTTTTCCATCGCTATCAATATCCTGCTTATTTTCTGCTTACCCTCGCCTAAAATCTCAGATAAGCCCGTTACTGTGCAAAGAGCCTCATCTTCGTTCAGAAAGCTCAGAAGCACCCGTAATTTCAGTATCTCCTGTGAATCGATCACCGTTCATTCCTCCATCGCAATACGGTTAGCGTTTGTTAACCGTTATATATTTTAGCACCGTGTAATAATTTTGTCAAGGCTGTATTAAGGATTAGCAATCGGCGAGGCTTTCCGACACAAAAAAAGCCCTGAGCATTCGCCCAGGGCTTTGATTATGTCGGTATAATTACTTAACCATTGAAGCAACTTCTGCTGCGAAGTCGTCTTCCTTCTTCTGAATTCCTTCGCCCTTTTCGAAACGAACAAATTCAACAACCTTGATGTTCTTGCCAACAGATGCGATGAACTTAGCAACCGTAAGGTTAGGATCCTTAACATAAGGCTGATCGAGTAAGCAGATTTCTTCTGCAAACTTTCTCATTCTGCCGTCAACAATCTTCTCAAGAACGTTCTGGGGCTTGGGCTTAGCAGACTGCTCATTTTCGTTCTGAACGAGCTTGAGCTGTACTTCCTTCTCAGCTTCGATAACAGAAGCGGGAACATCAGCCTGTGAAACGAACTGAGGAGCGCTTGCTGTGATCTGGAGAAGAAGATCCTTAGCGCAAGCCTTTACTGCTTCGTCATTTACATCGTCAGCTTCGATCTTGATCATAGAACCGATGATCGAACCACCGCCGTTGTGTGTGTAAGCAAAGAGGTCGCCTGTCATTCTCTTGAAACGACGAATCTGGATGTTTTCGCCGATTGTAGCGATTCTCTCTGTGAGGATATCACCGATCTTCTCTGTCTGACCTGCGGGAACAACTTCCTTAAGTGCGTCAACGTCAGCAACATCGTTCTCGATGATTGTGTTTGCAACGAGCTCAACGAACTCGATGAATCTGTCTGTCTTAGCAGCGAAGTCTGTTTCAACGTTGATCTCAACTACAACGCCGACCTTCTTAGCTTCATCAATCTTTGCATATACAAGACCTTCTGCAGCGATTCTGCCTGACTTCTTAGCAGCCTTTGCAAGACCCTTTTCACGAAGATTCTTGATAGCGGCATCTACATCGCCGTTTGTTTCTTCAAGCGCTCTCTTGCAGTCCATCATACCGCAGTTTGTGAGCTCTTTTAACTGCTTTACTGCCTGTGCTGAAATAGCCATTGTAATTCTCCTTTATGTTTATATTCGATTTAAATTATTCTTCTGTAGCTTCAGCTTCAGCCTCTGCAACTTCTTCTGTTACATCAGCCTGTCCCTGTCTTGCTTCGATGATAGCGTCAGCCATTGCGCCTGCAATGAGCTTAACTGCACGGATAGCGTCATCGTTACCGGGGATTACATAGTCGATCTCATCAGGATCACAGTTTGTATCTACGATAGCTACTACGGGGATACCGAGCTTCTTTGCTTCTGATACTGCAATCTTTTCCTTGCGGGGATCTACAACGAACAGAGCGCTGGGGAGCTTCTTCATGTTCTTGATACCGCCGAGGAACTTCTCGAGCTTTTCGATCTCAAGGTTGAGCTTAACAACCTCCTTCTTGGGAAGAAGATCGAATGTACCGTCATTCTCCATTGTGTGAAGCTGTTCAAGTCTCTTGATTCTCTTCTCGATGGTCTTGAAGTTTGTCATCATACCGCCGAGCCATCTTGCGTTTACATAGTGAGCGTTTGCTCTGAGTGCTTCTTCCTTGATTGAATCAGCAGCCTGCTTCTTTGTACCTACGAACAGAACTTCGCCGCCGTTGGCTGCAACTTCGTGAATGAAGTTGTATGCTTCGTCAAGCTTCTTTACTGTCTTCTGGAGATCGATAATATATATACCGTTTCTCTCTGTGAAAATGTAGGGTGCCATTTTGGGGTTCCATCTTCTTGTCTGGTGACCGAAGTGAACGCCTGCTTCTAAGAGCTGCTTCATTGATACTACTGCCATGGTAGTGTCCTCCTTGATTTTTGGTTTTTTCCTCCGCTATGCTGACACGTTCAAGCTCGTGAGCACCGCAGAACGCTATACATAACGTGTGGATTTGCTGTTCAACAGTCTTTTTTCATTCAACAGCCTTTTTATTATAACATAAAAATAAGTCGGTGTCAAGACCGACACGGCGGTACGCCGTCTTTTGCCTGTTGGCAAAAGTTTTTATGTTAAAATGTTCTCGGACAGGCGGTGTGCCGCCAACCGTGCTTTTGCACGGTAAAATCCGCTATCGGCGGATTTTTTGTCCGAGGTTATTATAACATAACAGGAGCTTCAAATCAATATTCGTATAGAAAATTTTTATTGTGCTATTTAAACAAATTTTTGAGCAATCCGCCTTTTCGTTTTGGCTGATGTGGAAAATCGCATCCTACAAGTATCGTATCCTCTCCGATTATCTCAATATCCGACCAGTTTATGAATATATCTTCCTCCCTGCCGAAAAGACCGAAGCAACGGCTTTTGCCGTAAACAATGATACGGCAGATCTTTGCCGAGCAGGAGTCAATCTCAACATCATCGACAAAGCCTATACGACAGCCCGATTTTATACTGATCACTTCTTTACATCTTATATCGCTGAAATGGCACATCATAACGCATCACCGCCTTGTTTCCGGTATGTTTTATGATATGCCGCAAAGTTTATTCATATACCTTTATGATATAGACAAATATAACGCCGACAGTGCGGCGTTACAGATTATTCACTTATTACTTTTGCGGGTATATGCTTTTTGATAGCCTCAAAGCTTTCCTCGCTGATAACATGTTCGATACGGCAGGCATCTTCAACTGCCGTCTTCTCGTCTACTCCAAGTGCCGTAAGCCATTTTGTAAGAAGTGTGTGACGCTCATACATCTTGTCAGCAATTGCTCTACCCTTTTCGGTAAGCTCTATATATCCCTTTGAATCAACGGTAACGTAACCGTTCATACGCAGGTTTTTCATAGCAACGCTGATACTGGGCTTTGAATAATCAAAATAATTTACTATATCTATTGACCTTACGTTGCCAAGCTGATTTTTTAATATTAGTACGGATTCGAGGTAGTCCTCTGCCGATTCGTGTATCTGCATAATGATATCCTTTCTGTCCTTTTAAAAGATTTTGCATATTTTTATTAGTATAGCACGTTTCGGTTTGTTTTTCAAGTGGTATCGACACAAAATTTAATACAGACTATAATGCGATGTTATCGTGCAGTCTGTTGAAAAACTTATATTTTTTTGAAAAAGGGGTCGCAGGGGCGAAGCCCCCGTACAGGTCGTCAGCCATTTGTGCCACTGCATCGTGCAGTGGCTTTGTGTGGCTGACTGCAAGCATCCTTGCTTGGACTAGGGGCGGTAGCCCCAGCAAAATAGCCCAGGCACGGATGCCGGGCGTGTATGCCCAAGGGCTTTGCAAGGACGCAAAGCCCACAAAGCGTTCTTAAAGGGATAGAGAATTCGCTCTATCTTATAAAAAACAGACTTTTTCTACAAGCTGTGCGATGCTATCATGTCATTTGCTTTTTCTTATTTTATTACTTTTACGCTCCGAATAGTATTGAATTTATGTGTAAATATATTATAAAACACCCGTAAAATTGTCTGATTGTGGCAGATACTTTACTAAATGACAACAATAAAGCAAATTTGCAAGTTTATTTTTGTGAAAATTCACATTGACAAACTTGCAAAACCGTGCTAATATAAGCGGGTAAAGATAATTAAGTATGTGTCAGGCATACAAAATCAGAACAAGGAGAGATTTAAAATGAAGAATTTTAAAAGAGTTCTTGCAATGGCAACTGCCGCAACAATGGCAGTTACAGCATTTGCAGGTTGTTCATCAAACAATGCAACCAGCGGTGAAGTAGGCGGATCTACAAGCGTAGCCGAGGGTGAAAAGACGATCGTTATCGGCGGCAGCGGTCCTCTTACAGGTGATGCTGCACAGTACGGTGTAGGCGTTAAGAACGCTATCCAGCTTGCAGTTGACGAAGTAAACGCTGCAGGCGGTGTAAACGGCAACAAGCTGAAGCTCGTATTTGAAGACGATGAGGCTGACTCAGGCGACAAGGCAGTTAACGCTTACAACACGCTGAAGGATCAGGGTATGCAGATATTACTCGGCACAGTTACAACAGGTTCATGCCTTGCTGTAGTTGACAAGTCAAAGCAGGACAACATATTCCAGTTCACACCCTCTGCATCTGCACAGGACGTTATCGCTAACGACAACTGCTTCCAGATCTGCTTTACAGATCCTAACCAGGGTAAAGCATCTGCTGACTATATAGCAGACAACAAGGTTGCTACAAAGATCGGCGTTATCTACGACAGCTCAGACGCTTATTCTTCGGGTATCTACAACGCATTCAAGGCAGATGCTGCTGCTAAGGGTCTTGAGCTTGTTTCCGAACAGTCATTCACAAAGGACAGCAAGACAGACTTCTCTGCTCAGATAGCTGACTGCAAGAACAAGGGCGCAGAGCTTGTGTTCCTTCCCATCTACTATCAGCAGGCTTCTCTTATCCTCACACAGAGCAAGAACGCAGGCTTCTCACCCAAGTTCTTCGGTTGTGACGGTCTTGACGGTCTGACATCTATCAAGAACTTCGATACTTCACTTGCAGAAGGCGTTATGCTCTTAACACCTTTCGCAGCAGATTCAAAGGATCAGGCTACACAGGACTTCGTTAAGGCTTATAAGGCAGCTTACAATGACGAAACTCCTAACCAGTTCGCAGCAGACGCTTATGACGGCGTAAAGATTCTTGCAAAGCTCATCGAAAGCCAGAACATCACAGGTGATATGAGCGCATCAGACATCTGCGAAAAGCTCAAGGCAGGTATCACAGCAGCTGATTTCAGCTATGACGGTCTTACAGGTACAGGCATGAAGTGGAATGCCAACGGCGAAGTTTCAAAGTCACCTAAGGCTGTTGTTATCAAAGACGGCAACTACGCTGCTCTTGACAACTGATAACCGGTACACAACATAAATCAGTTTAAGACCCGACAGGCTCCGGCCTGTCGGGTTTTGAATTTTATGCAAAAAAATGTTGCAAACGGCTATGCCGTGTGATATAATAAATAGTATTAGAACTTCACTAAGGAAGGATGTTATAAATGGGTTTTCTCAATAACCTCATAAACGGCATAAGCCTCGGCAGCATATATGCCGTAATCGCACTCGGCTATACGCTGGTATACGGTATAGCCAAAATGCTTAACTTTGCTCACGGCGATGTAATCATGGTCGGCGGATATGTAATTTTCTATTCGATGACCTCTTTCAGTATCAATCCGTACCTTTCCGTACTTATTGCGGTTATCGTATGTACCGTACTCGGTATCGTGATTGAAAAGGTTGCGTACAAGCCCTTAAGACAGGCGACCTCGCTGTCTGTACTTATCACTGCAATAGGCGTAAGCTATTTCCTTCAGAATTCAGCGTTGCTCCTGTTCGGTGAAAAGCCGGTTAACTTCACCTCGGTAGTAAATGTTCCGAGTATATCACTCTTTGACGGACAGGTAGTCATCACGGGTGAAGCGATAGTCGCTATCGTCGTTTCAATACTTATCGTTATCGGCCTTTCGCTCTTCATTAACAAGACGAAAAGCGGACGTGCGATGCTTGCGGTATCGGAAGATAAGGATGCGGCACAGCTTATGGGCATAAACATAAACAGAACCATCTCACTTACTTTTGCTATCGGTTCGGGACTGGCGGCTATTGCCGGTGCGCTTCTCTGCTCGGCTTATCCGACGCTCCAGAACACAACAGGCGCAATGCCCGGTATCAAGGCTTTCGTTGCGGCAGTATTCGGCGGTATCGGTTCGGTACCCGGAGCTATGATCGGCGGTATACTTATCGGCGTAATTGAGATCCTCGGCAGAGCTTATATTTCACCTCAGCTTTCTGACGCTATCGTTTTTGCGGTGCTTATTCTCGTTCTTATCATAAAGCCTACGGGAATACTTGGCAAGAAGGTAAGAGAAAAAGTATAATTACAGAAGGGATTGGTTTTTGTGAATAATAAAACGACCTCGGCAAAAACGAAAATGCTGAAGCCACAGACGAAAAAGAGCTTCACGACATATATCTTGGTTACGGTTGTCTTTGTCATTATGATGATACTTTCATCAACAGGCAACGTTTCAAGTCAGATAGACGGACTTTTAGTTCCGCTTTGCGTATACTCGATACTCGCAGTATCACTCAACCTCACGGTAGGTATACTCGGTGAGCTTAGCCTCGGACAGGCAGGCTTTATGTGCGTAGGTGCCTATGCCAGCGCACTGTTCTCGATAGCTACAAAAGAAACAATACTTGTCGAATGGGTACGTTTTCCGCTCGCTATACTTGTCGGCGGTATCTTTGCGGCTATATTCGGCATATTGATAGGAATTCCCGTATTAAGACTCAACGGCGACTATCTTGCTATCGTTACGCTTGCATTCGGTGAAATAATCAAGAATGTATTTGCGGCGCTCTATGTCGGTATCGACAGCAAGGGTCTTCATATTGCGCTCAATCAGGCGGATATGAATCTGGAAGCAGACGGCACCGAAATAATAAGAGGAGCGCTCGGAGTAAAGGGCGTGCCGAATGATTCTTCATTCGTTGTAGGCTTCATACTGCTTCTGATAACGCTTATCATCTCTTATAACTACATCAACTCAAGAACAGGCAGAGCGGTAAAGGCTATTCGTGATAACTCAATCGCCGCAGAATCCATTGGTCTTAACATAACGAAGTACAAGCTGATAACATTTGCACTGACCGCATTCCTTGCAGGTATCGCAGGCGCTCTGTACTCTCACAACTATGCAACATTACAGGCTTCAAAGTTTGACTACAACCTGTCGATACTGATTCTGGTATTCGTTGTTCTCGGCGGTATCGGTAATATCAGAGGCAGTGTAATTGCAGCAATCATATTAACGCTTATCCCCGAGCTTCTCAGAAGCATCAACAGTTACAGAATGCTCATCTACTCAATCGTTCTTATCGTTATGATGATACTCACATCAAACGAAAAGGCAAGAACATTTATCGTAACGAATTTCGGAAAGCTCAAAGATATGGTGCTGAAGATTTTCAAACGTAAAGACACGGCTGAAAAGGAGGTCAAGTAATTATGGCACTTCTTGAAGTAAAGAATTTAGGAATATCATTCGGCGGTCTTAGAGCTGTTGACGAATTCAATGTTTCAATCGAAAAGGGCGAGCTTTACGGACTTATCGGTCCTAACGGCGCAGGTAAGACTACCGTATTCAATATGCTGACAGGAGTATACAAGCCCTCTAAGGGTGTTATCACTCTTGATGGTGAAAACATAACAGGAAAATCTACAAGAGATATAAACCGTGCAGGTATCGCCCGTACATTCCAGAATATAAGACTGTTCAAGGAAATGAGCGTACTTGATAACGTTAAGGTCGGACTTCACAACCACTACAAGTACAGCACTGCAGAGGGTGTGTTCAGACTTCCCCGTTTCTTCTCGACCGAAAAGGAAATGGATAAGAAGGCAATGGAACTGCTCCACGTTTTCGAGCTTGACGATAAAGCTGATTTCTTAGCGTCAAACCTGCCCTACGGCGACCAGAGAAAGCTTGAAATAGCAAGAGCGCTTGCCACAGAGCCTAAGCTGTTACTGCTTGACGAGCCTGCCGCAGGTATGAACCCTAACGAAACGGTAGAACTTATGAATACAATTCGTTTTGTAAGAGATAACTTTGATATGACCGTTCTTCTTATCGAGCATGATATGACGCTTGTATCGGGTATATGCGAAAAGCTGTCTGTACTTAACTTCGGTCAGCTTTTATGTCAGGGTAACACTTCCGACGTTCTTAACAATCCGGAAGTTATCACGGCATATCTCGGAGAATAAGGGGGACTGCAAAATGGCAATGCTTGAGATCAAGGATCTTTATGTAAATTACGGAATGATAGCCGCCCTCAAGGGCATATCATTTGAAGTAAACGAGGGCGAGGTTATCGCACTTATCGGTGCAAACGGCGCAGGTAAGACCACCACGCTCCACACAATAACGGGACTTCTCCACGCTAAGAGCGGCTCTATTACATTCAACGGTGTTGAGCTTACCAAAACACCCGCTCACAAGATAGTTGAAATGGGTATAGCTCACGTTCCCGAGGGCAGACGTATATTCCAGAACCTCACTGTTCTTGATAACCTTAAGCTCGGTGCTTTCACACGCAAGGATAAGGAAAATATAAGCAAGGACATTGAGATGGTATATGAGCGTTTCCCCCGTCTTGCAGAAAGAAAAACTCAGATAGCAGGTACTCTTTCGGGCGGCGAACAGCAGATGCTGGCTATGGGCAGAGCGCTGATGTCGAAGCCGAAGATTATCGTAATGGATGAGCCCTCAATGGGTCTTTCACCTATCTTTGTAAGCAATATTTTCGATATAATCCAGACTATAAGAGAAACAGGAACCACTGTTCTGCTGGTTGAACAGAACGCTAAGAAAGCGCTTTCGATTGCAGACAGGGCTTATGTTCTTGAAACAGGTAAGATTTCACTTTCAGGCAAGGCGTCCGATCTTATCAATGACGCTTCGGTAAAGAAGGCTTATCTCGGAGAATAAGGAGGAGCTTATGGGACGTATTATTACAATCGCAAGAGGAATGGGAAGCGGCGGCAAGACTATAGGAAAAATGCTTGCCAAAGAGTTTGACATTCCGTACTATGATAAAGAGATAATCAGAATGGCAAGTGATGAAAGCGGCATCAACGAGGAGCTTTTCGGCAGAGTTGACGAGAAGATAAAGAATACTATCTTCAACCGTGAGGAAATCTATGACGGCGAGCTTTTAGAGCCTGACCATAAGGATTTCACCTCCGACCGTAATCTGTTCAACTACACCGCAAAGATAATAACCGATATTGCCGACAGCGGAAAGTCTGCCGTGATAGTAGGCAGATGTGCGGACTTTGTGTTAAAGGGTCGCAAGGATGTTGTAAAGCTGTTTATCTATTCCGATACCGAAACCGCCATCAAGAATATATACGACAGATACGGACTTGACGGCAAGGACGCTATGAAGCTTATCGAAAAGAAAGATAAGGAACGCAGTGAGTATTACCGCCACTACACAGGCCGTGACTGGACGGACGCAAGAAATTATAACCTCTGCCTTGATACAAGCAGTATGAGTTATGATAAGTGTGTTGAGATAGTAAAGGCTTATATGGCTGTGCTTGACAAGTAAGCATGGATAATGTACTGCAACTTTTACAGACGGTTATAGTTATCTGCATTGTACTTTCAGCTTTGCTGCTTGTTTCTCTTGGTATATTCTATAAAGGCAGAAAAAAGCATATACGGGTGATATTCAAACGGATAACAAAGCACGGAGGACTTAATTCCAACCGTTCAAAGTGGACATACAGCAACAATTATACTGTTGACTGCAAATATCTCGACAGTGAAAAGCTGCACACATTCAGATGTGAAAAAACTGTCTTTGATTTATTGAATGAAGGTAAAAGCTACTGTGTGAGAGTAAAACTCAGACAGATAGTAAAAATCTATAAGAAGTAAAGCAGGCTGTTGCGTTTTCGCAACAGCCTTTTATATCACTTATTATCTTTCCTTACGCAGAAGAATACGGCAAGGAACATAAACGCAAGTCCCCATGTTTCGCCGCCTGACAGGAACTTTCCTATCACTGCGTTTCCTGTAACAGCAGTGATGACTGCTTTCATGATATTGAATATAACATACAGCACAAGAGGACCGCAGATAAGCCAAAGCTTTGATACAGGGATCACTTTTTTGAACACGAAAATTATGTATGTGCTGCCTACTATCAGATCGGCTACCGTCTGCCATGTAGTTGTGACTGCAAACGGTATCATCATCGGAAGTGCAAGATGTTCGTTAATAAGCTCCGGAGATAAGCCTGCCTCGGCGGCACATCTCAAAGCAATCAGTGCCATAGAGCAAACACTGTGTATTCCGAAGATACCGAGCGACATCATAACAGCACCGAAATTATACGCTTTAAGCGTTTTTGTTGGCTTTCCGAGCCTATCAAGGCAATAGGAATACATAGCCCTTGAGCCGAAGAAATAGCCTATCATAGCTATTATTCCGATGAAAAACGAAATAAAGTAAAAATACAGCGGCACTTCGGTGATGTTCATACTCATCATTCCGCTTACTGCGGTAGGCTCTCCCTCTCCCCTGAACGAAAACAGTATATCACCTATTCCGCAAAGGAACATTCCGATAAATCCGATAAGAAGAAAAGCCGGTCTTTTGCTTTTTTCCGCATAAGGCATAATGAAATTCCTCCAAAGTTAGTTTTATGTAACTTGATTGTAGCACTATCAGCAAACGATGTCAAGAATAAGTAACTAATTCTGAAAATGTTTCGTTCCTGTTATTGCATATCCCCTTTCGCTGTGATACAATAATCATAGGACGAAAGGAAAAGGACTATGAGCAATATTACATACGAATATATAAGACGCAACAAGGACATAAGGACATATATAAGCAGTGCGGACGACGCACTGAGCAGTATCGGATATACCGAACATTCGCTCGCCCACGTTGAACGTGCGGCAGACACGGCATATATGATACTAAGCACTCTCGGCTACCCCGAAAGAGATTGTGAGCTTGCACAGATAGCGGCATATATGCACGATATAGGCAACGTGGTAAACCGCAACGACCACGCACACAGCGGTGCGATAATGGCATTTCGACTGCTCGACAAGCTCGGAATGCCGGCAAGTGAAATCGCACTTATAATCTCCGCTATCGGAAATCACGATGAAAGCACAGCAAGCCCCGTCAATGCGGTGGCGGCGGCACTTATAATAGCGGACAAGTCCGATGTAAGACGTTCAAGAGTACGCCCCGCCGAGCAGGAAAAGCAAAGTCACGGAGAAGCACTGTCGGATATTCACGACAGAGTAAATTATGCCGTTGAAAAGTCTGAAGTATATTTTTCAAAAGACAAGAATAATCTTATACTTGACCTTACTATCGACCTTTCGATAAGCTCGGTGATGGAATATTTCGAGATTTTTCTGACACGAATGGCTCTGTGCCGAAAAGCCGCAGAAGCGCTTGGTGTCAGATTCAGCGTAGTGATAAACAAAAACAGGATTCTTTAAGGAGTAGATATGGCATACGATAATTCAAATGTAAAACCGCCGATAGTTGATCTGCTTTATCCGAGCGAGGAACAGCGCAGAGCCTGCCTCAAGCGAAAGGCGCAGATAGAACAGCTGCCGACCGAATTTGAGAAAGATTTAATGTTAGCGCAACTGTCGGAACAGCTGACCCCGCACAATCAGTACAAGATGACAGCGATACTCGGTGAACTGTGCGACGATATTTCGGTAGCTGAATACAGGCTCGATATAATAGACGATCTGCTTGCGGATTCCGCACTTACCGCCACTTTGCGTAAGGTCGTTGACAAGATGCTCGTAAACGACAGGACAAATATATATAAGCTGACAACACCCGACAGCTTTACTGTGCTTGACACTGCCCTTACCGCCTTTGAATCATATTGCGAATGTATGGAGATTCTGCATAAGCTGTATGAAGAAAAATCATCGGGTATCAGATCCGCCGGTCTTAAAAAGCTGTTTGATTTCTTTGAGGGTCATTACAACAGCAAGCATTATAAGAAGCTGAAAGCCGAGTCGGAGGAACTGCGAAGTGCTATGACCGGCAAGATCCGCAGTGCTACTATCGGCATAAACTTTGATGAAAACCTCGTTCCGATCTCAATGGGTCTTGTCGGCTTTTCCGATAAGATGTACGAGGACAGCGGAACTGTGATAGACAGAATTCTGAGTTTCGGATCAAAAAACAACGATCATAAAGTTATGCGTGACCTGCACGAGCGCTTTGACGATCCGCAATCGGCAAAGCGTGAGGAGATAGTAAACAATCTCGACAGGGCATTGTTTGCCGAGCTTGATAAGGTAACAAAGAAATACGTTAATTCGATTGACGATATACTTAATGAATACCGTGCCATAGGCTTTGAGGATATGTACGCCATAGAGTATCAGCTTGACTTTTACAGCGGTGCTGTAATGATGATTGAAAATGTACGCTCAAAGGGTCTTGAAATGTGCCGTCCGACGCTTCTCCCAAAAGATCAGAGAAAAGCGGATATAAAAGGACTCTTCGACCCGATATATTTCAAGGAGGCTAACGTCTGGAATTTATCCAACAAGCCGCAAAAGCAGGTCGTAACAAACGATATAACATTTGACGAAAACGCAGGCTTCTATCTGCTTACAGGAGCGAACAACGGCGGTAAAACCACATTTGTCCGTGCGGTCGGAATATGTCAGGTAATGGCTCAGGCAGGACTTTATGTTCCTGCAAGCAGCTGTGAAATATCGCTTGTAGACTGTGTGTACACACATTTCCCCAAGGAAGAACAGGTAGGTATAGACGCAAGCCGTTTTACTACCGAGGTAAAGGAATTCAAGGCGATAAGCGACTGTATAACAAATCACAGCCTGCTTTTAATGAACGAATCCATACAAAGCACCACGCCGCAGGAATGTACCGACATAGCCGCTCAGCTGATGCGTATTTTCTGCATTATCGGTGTAAGGGGCATATTTGCGACCCACCTCACTCCGCTTGCAAAGGCGGCGCTTGAGCTTAATTCCGACCCTAAGCTAAACACAAAAGCCGAAAGCATAACAGTAACCGTTGACGAAGCAACAGGCGAACGCAGATATAAAATCAAGAAAGGTCTGCCGGGAGCCAACAGCTATGCTTCAACGATATTCGAAAAATACGGTCTTGATATAAAAGCGCTTGAAAAGAAAGCCGAAAAAATGAATCATTGACGCAAAAAATGCGTGTGTGGAGAACCACACACGCTTTTGTTATTATATAGGGAAAATTAAAGTGTAGATCCGAAGTCGCTAACCAGTATCTGACCATTGATAGGCTTTGCCTCGTCAGAAGCCATAAACAGGATAATGCCGGCAACCTGCTCTGCCGTGCATGAGCCGACTCTTAAATCACTGTGCTTTGACATTGCTGTAATCATATCAACGTCAAGGTCATTTGAAGCGTTTGCTGTCATAGGTGTGAGAATATTTCCCGGGCAAACCGCATTGCAACGGATATGCTTGTCCGCATAGCGCATTGCCGTGTGCTTTGTGATGCCGACGATAGCCGCCTTTGACGCAACATAAGCCGCACCGCCGCAGCCCATCACACCGGCAACTGATGCAACGTTTACGATAGATGCCCATTCCTTCATGTATTTCAGTGCGGCACGCATACAATACATAGTGCCTTTTTCATTTGTATTTACGATTCTGTCAAGATCGTCGTCACTGAAACGGTCGATAGGCTTCAGTCCGCTTTCGAGAACGCCTGCGTTATTTACAAGAATATCAATCTTTCCGAAAGCTTCAACAGCCTTATCCATAAGGTTTTCACAAGCCGCCTTGTCAGAGATATCGGTAGGAACTGCAAGAACCGTGCCGCCCTCAGCCTTTATCTTGTCGGCAACCGCATTAAGAGGTTCGATACGACGTGCAGATATAACTACCGTTGCACCCTCTTTTGCGAATGCAAGCGCTGTTGCCTCGCCGACACCGGAGTTTGCACCTGTGATAACGGCTACTTTTCCTTTTAAACGATCCATATTCTTATCCTCCTGAGATTTATGTATTTGCTTATTGCAGTAAGCAATTATACTACTATATCAACAAAAAATCAAGAGTTTTTATAAAACTTTCGGAGATATTACACAACAAAATGTAAATTTGTTACTGTAACGATATATTTATTTCAAAAATATCAGCGTCTGCCCGTCGTTGGACAGCACAGGCTGTATATAGTCTATTCTCGGTGGCCTGAACTCCATTCGCACCATCTGCTGAAGTACGTTTCCGTTATTGCACCCGTGCGTCACACGCAGTTCAACGCTTCCCTGCGGTGCATTTCTTATTGTTGCGACCAGCTTGTTTCGTGCCACGTCCTTTGTCATTCCGTGAAGATCTACTGTAATTATCCGCATATTTTTACCTTTCAAAAAGGGCAATGATATTTAAATCACTGCCCTTTCGTTTTAATTATTCGGCGCTGCTGTTTTTAGCTTCAGCCATATCATTTTTCAGCTCATCAAGAATAGATTTATCCGACTTAAGACCGTCTACCGTGTATTCGCCGTTAGATGCTGAAACGAGAGCATCTTTAACAAGCGGAAATCTCCATTCCAGAGTACGCCTGTCAAACAGTCCGAACAGCTCGCCGCTTCCGGTGAACGCACCGTTATCCCACCATACACAAGGAACACCGATCGTATTCATCTTTGTAACGTAATATTTAGCCCATTCCGCACGGTATTTTTCATTATCCTTGCTTCTTGCGCCGAACTCTCCGATAATGACAGCCTGACCTTTGTCTGTAAACAGTGTTTTCAGAAGGTCTGCAAGATTATCAATGTCGGTTGTAAATCCACCCTTGCAGGCGATCCACTTATTAGCTTGCTTTGAATCCGAAAGTGCAAAATTGTATGGTATGTAAGCGTGTACGGAAACTATCAACTTATCATCATTTTCGGGTATTTTAAGTGCTTTGAGCGCAACTTCGCTTGATGATGCGGCATAGCCCGGTATCATAAGATGACGAAGCTTGTTGTTGCCGCCAAGACTGCGGATAGTAGATACAAAGTCTGCGTCCAGCTTGTTTACAACTTCTCTTGTAGCGTCACTGCCGCCTGCCCATTCCTCGTCAGAGCCGATAACACGGGGTTCGTTAAGTCCCTCAAAGATAAGATGCTCGTCATAGTTTTCAAAATAGTTGCCTATCTGCGTCCATACTTTTTTGAGCCGATCGCTTGCCGCCTCATAGTTATCCTCTGTGGGATAGTGCCATGTTTCGTGATGGATATTGAGAATGACATACATATCGTTTGCCATTCCGTAGTCGACTACTTCCTTTACACGAGCCAGCCACTCATCGCTTATCTTATAATCGGGAGCGTCGCCTGTGCTCCAGTCCCATGTAGTCGGGATACGAAGAACATTGAAGCCGGCATTTTTTATCTCATCGATCATTTCTTTTGTGGTAACAGGATTGCCCCATGCCCGCTCTATCGTTTCGGGAGAAGAGCCTTTTGAGCTTTTTCCGCCTCCGTCAAGAGTATTACCAAGGCTCCAGCCTATCTTCATATCTTTTACAAGCTCCAAAGAACTAATGTCCTTTATCTCACCCTGATGTGCGGTGATAACCTCTGCCGCACTTGCGTCACTGCCCGACTGCGTGCCTGATGCTTCACCGTTACTGCAACCGCCGATTACAAGAGAACTCAGTAGCATTGTCCCTGCCAGAACTGCGGATACTGTCTTTTTTACTGAAAACATAATTACTCCTTACGATAACTTGTCCGTTGTGTGGAACTGCTTTAAATTGCCTATCTTTTCGTTGCGCTCGCTGAGCACTTCTTCGACCTCTGACCATTCAAGCCCTCTGTCAGCGCAAAGCACCATAACGTGATATAAAAGGTCGTTTATTTCGTTTTTAAGCTCGTCATTGTCTGCGTTCTTTGCGGCGATGATCGTTTCTGCGGCTTCCTCGCCTACCTTTTTACAGATTTTATCTACGCCCTTGTCAAAAAGATAGCAGGTGTATGACTTTTCAGGTGCGTTTCCTGCGTCATACTGTGCCTTTCTTGCCTTTATCACTTCAAAAATTTCTTCATAAACTGTCATTTTCATACCTCATCATTTTTGTATATTTCTTTAAAGAAGCAGGTGTAGCTTCCTGTGTGGCAGGCAGGACCTGCGGGTTTTACTCTCACAAGCAGTGCATCATCGTCACAGTCTGCGTGAATGTCGATTACCTTCTGCAAATTGCCCGATGTAGCACCCTTGTTCCAGAGTTCTTTTCTTGAACGGCTCCAGAACCAAGTATAGCCGGTTTCAAGCGTCAGCTTAAGGCTCTCCTTATTCATATATGCGAGCATAAGCACTGCCCCCGTGTCAATATCGGTGACAATTGCCGGTATAAGCTCGGCTTTCTTGAAATATTTATCAAGATCCATCTGATTTCTCCTTTGATAGTAATAATCTTATTATAATACCGATTGCGGTAAAAAGCAATAGTAAACAGAAAAAACGGGAGGTTATAAGCCTCCCGGCAGACTGTCGATAAACCTATATAATTTTTGAAAATGG
>ERZ1035041.242-NODE-242-length-30046-cov-4.866227_pt1 | contig 30046 bp, 24 predicted proteins | sample MGYA00520684_ERZ1035041 | MGnify/ENA primary metagenome ERZ1035041 (study PRJEB33766, sample SAMN09781699) | gut metagenome | biome: gut microbiome | host: Homo sapiens | place: Madagascar | study: EMG produced TPA metagenomics assembly of the PRJNA485056 data set... | reverse complement strand
TATTAGGGATTTGTCTGCAGAGCTTGTTTTCTTAAGAAAGGAAGAACAAAGCCTCTCATCTAAACTATTTGCTTTACAAACTCGATACACCGAAATGCTACAGTTGAAGGATTCTTTAGGAGATTACGAAGGGTCTCTTAAAATACAACTTCAAAGATTGGAAATTTCCACGTGGTTGAAAGAACTTGCTACAACGACAGGAACATGTCCTTTTTGCAATAGTGATCATATTGAAGCCAAAGTTGAACTTGATGCACTGTGTGCAGCAATTGCCGAAATTGAAAAATCGGCAGATGGTATTAAAGCTATGCCAGCAGCTTTTGATAGAGAACTGCACTTAGTTCAAAAAGACATCGATGAGCTTGTTGAAAAATTGACTGCTGTGAGAAAACGTATAGCAGTTGAAAGCGGAAAAATCGCAAGTGATTCTGACAAAAAATATACTCTTTCCAGCATTTCTCGCTTTTTGGGAAGGATGGAAACGAGCTTGCAAACGTTCAACAAAATCGGAAGAGATGGAGAATTAGAAAGACAAATATTAGAGCTGGTAGCAAGAATAGAGGGGCTTTCCGCTATAGTGAATGAAGCGCAAATACGTAGTAAAATCAATGCGGCTATTAGTTACATAAATCAGAAAATCGGCGAAATTGTTAAAACTCTTGATGCCGAGCATCCCGATGATCCCGTACAGTTTTTGGATAAGGATTTGACGATAAAAGTTAGGAGCTCATCGGGAAGAGATGATTATTTGTGGGAGATCGGTAGTGCCTCAAACTGGTTGGCATATCATTTGGCTACTATTCTGGCATTCCAAAACTTTTTCCAAATAAGAGGAAAGGTTGCAGTTCCGAATTTTGTTGTTTTTGATCAGCCTAGCCAGGTGTATTTCCCACAGCAAATAAATACCGAAGAGGAAAAGACAGAGATTAAAGATGAAGACAAAGAGGCTGTAAGGAAAATTTTCACAGCAATTGATAGTTATTTGAAACAAAACAACTATGCTGTTCAAATTATTATAACTGAGCATGCCGATTCGGATATTTGGGGAAATATCGAAGCGGTTCATCTTGTTGAGAGATGGAGAGGTAATAAAAAATTAATACCTGAAGAATGGCTGTAAAGTATATGCGTTTTTTCGCAAAATCTCTGGACTTTCACAACCCCTTGTGGTACTGTTGTGTACTGCAAAGGAGGTGCGGATATGGCACAGATGAGTTTAGAAGAATTGTACCGCGGAGAAGGTGTGGGAGAAAGGTACAGTATCCTGGGAGAAGTGATGAAAGACTTCCTCCAAAATGGGCGTGCGGCAGAGTATGACGAGCGGACATGGCTTGATATGTTGCTTGTAAAGCATGCGCTGATTGCGGCAGAGAAAATGAAAAATGAGGGCGACACGGTGTCGGGTATGACCGATAGCGAGTCGCCCTCTTCCTATGTGAGGTGGGATGAGCATGACAACACTTGAAGATCTGTACTACGGCAATATCGTTCCGCACGAACACAGTTTTAAGCGAGGGAGTGCTTACAGCGAAGTGTTGAGCTATGTTATTCGGCATCAGGACAGCTTGATGCCGACGCTCACGGTTCAGCAGAAAGAAGTCTTTGAAAAGCTCAAAGACTGCGAGGCGGAACTGCACGGTATGAATGAGCGCGAAGCGTTTATCAGCGGATTTAAGCTCGCGGCGAGAATCATGACCGAAGTGTTGTACGAGCCGTCAGAGGATTGAATTTGCAGAAACAAGGCCGAGCCGATTTCGCGGTTTGGCCTTGCGATTTTCAGTTCGACACAGCACGGTTAAAATCTGCACCGCAGAAAACAAAGAAAACAGTATTCCCGCAAAAGCGCCGGAATATACACTGTTGGCGCAAAAAACTTGACAGAATTTCCCCGGTATGTTATACTGTAAAAAAAGAAAGCAACCGACAATTGAATACACATATTTCTGTTTTGAGTTTCAGACTCGCACTTACATAATCACCGATGCAACTACGCATCGGGATTGAGTGCGGGTCTTTTTGTTTTGCAAAACAGCAGTCCTCTACATAACACGGCGAAAAACCGTGTGAATTTAACAGGAGGAAAAACCAATGAAAGAATCTGTTTACACCGCTTATGAGGATCTGCCACTGTTCCTTAATGCTGAAACGGTAGCCAAGCTCCTCGGCATCTCCATCTCAAGTAGCTACGAGCTGATGCACGAGAAAGGGTTTCCGTCGTTGCGTATCGGCTCACGGCTCATCGTACCGAAAGAAAAATTCCGCGCATGGGTCGATGAAAAGACGGGAGGCAGCATTTGAAATTCACCCGATATCCAAAGCGTGATGCGATCCGGGATTATTTTCCTCTGCCGAATGAAATTTTCAGCTTGGGTCTCAGCACCGGTGAGATCGCAGTGTATGCGTATCTGATGTACTGCGAGGACAGGAAAACATTTCAGTGCCATCCAAGCTACAAAACGATTGGCAACGCTGTCGGCATGAGCAAAAACACTGTCAAGAAATATGTAGACAGCCTGATTGAAAAGCAGCTGATTACTGCAGAGCCGACATCTGTGTACACGCAAAAAGGCGAAAAGCGTAACGGCAATTTGCTCTATACCGTTCGCCCGATAGAGGATGCGGTGGAGTATCATTACGAGCAGCAGATGATTCGTTTGGAATGCGAAATACGGTGTCAGTCAGCTTTGAAAAAACTCGCCGAATTTGACCGCAAACATGGAAAATCGGCGGTATAACGGCAGTTTTACGCTCCGTACGAAAACAAGCAGGAGAAAGCGAGGGGTTGCCTTGCTTTCCCCTCGCAGGGAACAGCGGACGGCAACGCCGACCGCGCAAGGGTTTGCAGGGCTTTTACGGATGGCAACAAAAACTGCGATTTAGGGGTTGCTCGAATTTTAACCTCGCTGCTTTAGGGGTTGCGAATTTTACCGCAAATTTAGCTGGATATTCCGCCATGTATGTGGTATTGTGTTGTACTGCGAAAGGAAGTGATACTATGGCAAAGCGAAGACCGTCGGGAGACGGTATGGTGCGCAAGCGCGATGACGGACGATGGGAAGGCCGCATCGTTGTCGGTCACAAAAAGAACGGCGATCCGATTCACCGCTATGTGCTTGCCCGAACACAAAAGGAGTTAATCGTAAAGCTCCACGACTGCATCGAGATGTACCGCGATGCCGACCTCACCGAGGATTCGAATATGACGCTCGGCGAATGGCTCGACCGATGGATCAATGAATATATGATCTTCACAATTCGCGAGAGCACGCTGGATTCTTACAAAGCGATGATTAAAAATCAAATCAAACCGTATCTCGGCGACAGACCTTTGTCGGCGCTGACCACGCAGGAGCTTCAAAAATTCTATAACACCGTCAAAAAGAAAGGTCGTGTGAAACCGGACAAGCTGCACGGTACAGAGCTTGCCGACAGCATGGTGCGCGGTATTCATATGATGCTGCACGAAGCACTCGATATGGCGGTGCGCCTACGGCTGATTGTTAAAAACCCAACGGTCGGCACAACGATTCCCAAAAACAATTATCCGCCGAAGCAGATACTCAATGACGAACAGCTTGACAGATTTATGAAACGCATTAGGCAGGATGAATTGTGGTACGATTTCTTCTACACCGAGCTGACCACAGGACTGCGGCGGGGTGAAATCTGCGGACTGAAGTGGGAGGACTTCGATGCGGAAAACGGAAAGCTGAAAGTGAGGCGCTCGGTTGCTAAAAGGAAAGGCGGCGGATTGAATATCGGCGAAACCAAAACCGAGACGGGAACGCGCACGATTGTCCTGCCGCCGAGCACTGCGGAACTTTTGCGGAAGCGAAAAGAAACGGCAGTCAGCGAATGGATATTCCCGAATATCTATGAGCCCGAAAAACCGATGCACCCCGACTATGCTTACCACCGATTAAAAACACTGTTAAAACAGGCTGAGCTTCCGCTGATTCGGTTCCACGATCTGCGCCACACCTTCGCCACTCACGCGCTGGCAGGCGGTGTGGATGCGAAAACCCTGTCGGGAATCCTCGGACATACCAACGCCAGCTTTACGCTGGACACCTACACCCATGTGACCACCGATATGCAGAGAAACGCTTCCGCTATCGTGGGGAGCTTTATGGATGAGATTATGTCGGACGGAGGGGATAAAAATAGCTAAGCGCAGAAAAAATGGGGATGGAACGCTCCGCCTGCGAAAAGACGGGCGGTGGGAAGGCCGGGTTGTTATAGACTACAACGAGAAAGGTCAGCCGATTACAAAATGCGTAACCGCCAAGACGAAAACGGAATGCAGTGCAAAGCTGGAAAAGCTGAAAGATCAGTGCGGACGCTCTTCCGATAAAATCAAGCCGGATATGCCGTTCGGGGATTGGATAGACTTCTGGTATCAGACCTACTGCCGACACACACTCCGTATTACCACAAGAACCGACTATGAAAATCGCATTTACAATCATATCATTCCCGAAATCGGAAAAATTCCGCTGAACAGGCTGTCACAGTCGGATTTACAGCAATTCTACGCAAAAGAAAAGACAGACGGAAGAAAACTGCACGCAAAAACTTACGGAAAGGGACTTTCGAACAGAACGATAAGGGGGATACATGCCAACTGCCGCACAGCTTTACAGCGGGCGGTACAGGACGGTTTGATACGAACCAATCCCGCTGTCGGCTGTAAACTGCCGCCGAAAAAAGCGCGGGAGATGCAGGTACTGACGCAAAATGAGATTCTGCGGTTTCTGCATCAGGCAAAGGAAGAAGGCTATTATGAGCTCTTCCTGCTGGAGCTCGGCACGGGAATGCGGCGCGGTGAAATATTGGCGCTCAAATGGAGCGACCTCAACTTCGCAACAGGAGAGCTTCGCATTGAACGGCAGGTATATATCATCAGGGCGGAAATAATTATATCGGCGCCGAAAACAAAAGCCTCGATACGCACTGTTATTCTGCCGCCGTCACTCTTGAAAACCCTTGTGGCGTATAAGGAAACGGTGGATTCGGAATGGATGTTTCCGTCACCGACGGATAACGGCAGACCGAGAAATCCGTCATCGGTTAGAAAACGGTTACAACTGATCTTGGAACGGGCGGGCTGTAAAAAGGTGCGCTTTCACGATCTGCGGCACACCTTTGCGACCATGGCATTGGAACACGGGATGGATGTGAAAACTCTTTCGGCAACTATAGGTCATGTGTCATCAGCAACCACGCTGGATATTTACAGCCATATCACCGATACCATGCAAAGGCAGGCGGCGGTGCATATAGACCGCAAAATCGGCGGCACAGACGCCCAAATGCCGACGATGAAGCGGGAAGAAAGGAAAGATACCGCCCCGGTCGAATTCACGCCGTACAAGCCCAAAATACGAAAGCCCGGGACGGGCTGTGTCACCATGATTAACGACCACCTCTACGAGGGACGGTACACACCAACCAATGCCTACGGCAAGCGGGAAAGCCACAATATCTATGCGAAAACGCGCGAGGAATGCGAAGAAAAGCTCGCGGAAATGATTGTGCAGGTCAAGGCGCAAATCAAGGCGGAAAAAGAAAAAATAACAGGGTGACCGAAAAAGTCACTCTGTCAAAATTTGAGGTGCTGTAGACAAAGAAAAAGAATATTGCTTAAATTTTCCACACATTCAACGCTTTAGTTGCTAAATCATCAGCACGATTTTTAATGCTATTTTCATCCCAAGAATCAAGCTCAAGATATTCTGATAGTGTTTCAATACCCTCGGCGTATTTTTTGAGACCGCCTTTATCTTTTTTACCAGATTTTTTAGTTTGCCAGTCTGCATCACGGATTGAGGCATTAAGTGATTGTGTAATAATAGTTAAGTTGCCAAGTGTAAGTAACTTCCGATCTCTGGTTTCAACAGTGCAATCCTTCGAAAGTTGCCAAGAATTTTGCCACTTTTTCGGCATCATATGTTCTAGACTATATTTACTAATACCTAGAAGTTGAGTAGAATATTTGCTACGGTCACGAATCTTAGATTCAATTAAATACAAAACGCCTAATGCATATTTATTAGTTAAGCACGACTCATGGAAAGCATCCAAGACTTCTTTATCCGAAGGCATACGATTGATTTTGTCTTCTTGTCCTGAAATGTATTCCGCTAATGCATCTTTTGATAACACTTTGTTTAATATCAGGCGATCGGTAAATAACTGATTATAGTTCTTTGTTGTTTGGCGAGTAATTAATCTTCGCATTATATATGACTCAATATACGAATACAAGTCACTTCGTGCATTTACGTCACTAATATTATGTTCTGCGAAAAGCACATAAGGAATAAGTGTTGTGGTATCAAGAGCAAACATCACAGCATTAATTCTTTCAATACCTGCTTCTGAAGTCAATTCATTATTAATGACATCTAAATTAATCGCATTTCGGAAAGTTGTTGCATATTCTTTTATTTCCTGAAATAATAACTGGTTATTTCCGCCTAAATATTTTTTTACAAACATCTTGTATGAATCAAATAGTTTATCGACTTTTGAAAAGATGATCTTGTCATCTGATGAAACGGGAATATCTGTATTTTGTATTTTTATTTGTAAAAAAGCATAAAAAAACAGATCAATAAATGTTCTCTTTATTCTACCAGTTGTTATCTCCTGATCCCAATAATGTCTTGTTTCCTCATCCTTTTCGAAGATTTCTTGCCAGTATGTTTTATAGTCCGAAATATTATTTCGACTAAAAAAATAATTTTTTAGAAGTTCGGCTGTTGTAAGTCTAACGCCTAATGAATTAATAGTGTCAAATATTTGCTGTTCGTCCTCATCAACACTTAAATCGATACCAACAAAAAGGATAGAATTGCATATTGTATCAAAATCAACTTTATTTGTGTCAAGATGCTTAACAAAAAATTGATAGGCGCGATATATATTGTTTCCATCTGACATTGGAAGAATTTCTTCTAATGCCATGATATCATTATACGCTTTTATATCATTAAAGTTGTGTTTTAAAACCATACTATCATCATCAAGTCGAAAACGCTTATCGAATTTTTTAAGTGTGACTGTTTTAAGACACAATACTTTCAGCAAAATACTAATGGTTGTAAGACGTTGCTGTCCGTCAATAACCGTTCTTATATCGCCAACAGAACTTCCTGTATTTGTAAGTTGCTGTTTCAAAATTACGGAACCCATAAAATATGGTGTATGTGTTTTGCATACGTTTTCGATATCGTCTAGCAGACGTTCCCATTGAGGCTCATCCCAAACATAGGCTCTTTGAAAAAAAGGTATTTCAAGAATACGACTGCCGTTGAAAATTTCATTAATTGTTTTTTTCCCTGCATCCATATTGACATCTTCCCAATATTTAATGTTTTTCTAGAACAAAATTTGCCCTGAATGTTAATTAAAATAACAATCTACATTACAAGGCAAATTTCATTTTTTGGTCGGAGTGGCGAGGCTCAAACTCGCGGCCTCCGCATCCCAAATGCGGCGCGCTATCAACTGCGCTACACCCCGATAGTTATTAAATTGTGGTCGTGTAAGTGGTCAAATCTGTGGTCAAACACAGTTTTGACTGCCTTTTTTCATTTGCCAAACCGCCCGAAATCCGCACGGTTGAAGGGTTTTCGGCGGTTTTCGCTTTCGTGCGGTGCGAACACCGTCTATGCTCCCAAAGCAGGCGCGCTACCACCTGCGCTACACCTCGATATTGTTATATGTAATTTTTTATTTATACTCGGTTATATTCCCTGCTTTGTCCGCCCTCTTGCGGTTCCCGTAATCTCTTCGGCTCAATAATGAGCCTAGACATTCCGACCGCTGCGCCTAAAAACGCTCGCTTTTTCTGCCACCGGCAGCGCTCACGTTTTTTGCCCAAAGCAGGCGCGCTACCACCTGCGCTACACCTCGATAAAATCTAAAGTGTTTTCAGCTTAAATATTATATCACATCTATTCTGAATTGTCAACTGATATTATTTATCTTCTTGTTGCAGATAATTTAACGTAAATTTCCAAAGTAAGTTCCACAGTGGAAATTCGAGTGGAAGTTACTTTAATAAGAAAAACGTAGTAGAATTTAGTGCGGGAAGGAGGTTACCCAAAATGAAAGAAAAGAAGTATAAGCATATGACTTTAGAGGACAGGATCGAGATTCAAGAGTGCCTGAATAAAGGCATAAACTTTAAGGACATAGAAAAGCGAACAGGTAAGGGTCCGACAACGATATCTAAAGAAGTAAAGAAACATCTTGTGATACACACGAACGGATTTACCACGCTTGATGAATGTTGTCAAAAGCTGCTGAAGCACATTTTATATGCAATAATTTTCAAGCAAAATAACGGCGGTTGTTGCTATCAGTGACAGAAATACGTTATTTCGATATTATAGAGCATATAAAAATAAAGGACACTCGAAAATCGAATGTCCTTTACACTGGTGCGGGAAATGGGACTTGAACCCACACGCCAATACTGACACAAGCACCTCAAGCTTGCCTGTCTGCCGATTCCAGCATCCCCGCAAATCAGCATAATCTATTATAGCAAAACCAAAACGGTTTGTCAAGCACTTTTTGAAATTTTTCTGAAAAAATTTCAAAAAGGCGACAAACCGTTTTAAGATTATCTGTTGCGCATTTTCAACTCACGGTCGATCGTGCGCTTTGCGTCACGCTGAGCCATAGCGTCACGTTTATCGTGGAGTTTTTTACCTTTACAAAGTCCGACCTGCACCTTTACTCTGCTTCCTTTAAAATAAACCGAAATCGGTATAAGCGTCAGACCATCCTGCTTTACCTGTCCGAGCAATTTCATTATCTCACGCTTATGCATAAGAAGCTTTCTGGTTCTCAAGGGATCTTTATTGAATATGTTACCCTTTTCATACGGTGATATGTGCATCTGCTTTATATATGCCTCGCCATCATCTATTGAAATCCAGCTGTCTTTAAGATTAAGTCCGCCCTCACGGATTGATTTTACTTCGGTTCCTGTCAGTTCTATTCCTGCCTCGTAACTTTCAAGTACAAAATAATCGTGCCGCGCCTTTCTGTTGTCTGCTATCGTTTTAAGAGCTGTTTTCTCCACTGTAATCCCTCTTTTCTTATATCTTATATAAGGTATAAACCGTTTTATTCTCGATCGAACAGTGCGACGGTATTCACTGTCACAAATAAGGTATAAATATTATTTTACTATAAAACCGATATTTTTGCAAGCTTATTTGCAAGTACATTGTAAAAAATTCCTGCATTTTGCAATAACATAAATCAAAACTTGCGTAAATATGCGGTGAAACAGGTCATTTTTGTGCTTTTTTGAGTTTTTTAAACTTTTTTATGAAAACTTTAAAAAAACTATTGCAAATTTTGCGTATATGTGATATACTTTTTCTTGCAGTTAAAAAACACTTACGGCTTTAGTTCATAAAAATGTACTAAAACTTACCGATAGAGTCGGTTTTCTCACAAATTACTTTCTGAAAAACGCAGAAAAACCGGGCTTATCCGTAAAAATGCGGTATATCACACTTGAGCCGAAAATATTCAGGAGGATTTAACAATGGCGTTAAAAAATCAGTATCTTATCGACCTGCTCGAAACAGTTAAGAAAAGAAATGCAGGCGAGCCCGAATTCATTCAGGCAGTAACAGAAGTTTTCGAGAGCCTTCAGCCCGTAGTTGAAAAGAGACAGGATCTCGTTGACGCAGGCGTATTTGAGAGAATCGTTGAGCCTGAAAGACAGATTATGTTCCGTGTACCCTGGGTAGACGACAATGGCAAGACACAGGTCAACAGAGGTTTCAGAATCCAGTTCAACTCAGCTATCGGACCTTACAAGGGCGGTATCAGACTTCACCCCTCCGTATATCTCGGTATCATCAAGTTCCTCGGCTTTGAGCAGATCTTCAAGAACAGCCTTACAACACTGCCTATGGGCGGCGGCAAGGGCGGTTCAGACTTTGACCCCAAGGGCAAGAGCGACGGAGAGATTATGCGTTTCTGCCAGAGCTTTATGACAGAGCTTTGCAGACATATAGGTCCTGACTGCGATGTTCCCGCAGGTGACATCGGTACAGGCGGACGTGAGATCGGTTATATGTTCGGTCAGTACAAGAGAATAAGAAACGAATTCTCAGGCGTTCTCACAGGTAAGGGCTTAACATTCGGCGGTTCACTTGCAAGAACAGAAGCTACAGGCTACGGTCTTTGCTACTTCACAAACGAAATGCTCAAGGCTAACGGCAAGAGCTTCGACGGCAAGACAGTTGTTATCTCAGGTTCAGGTAACGTTGCTATCTACGCTACAGAAAAGGCTACACAGTACGGCGCTAAGGTAGTTGCACTTTCTGACTCAAACGGCTATATCCACGATCCCGACGGTATCGAGCTTGATGTTGTTAAGCAGATCAAGGAAGTTGAGAGAAAGCGTATCAAGGAATACGTTAACAGAACATCACACAAGAATGTTACATACACAGAGGGTTGCTCAGGTATCTGGACAATCAAGTGCGACATTGCACTCCCCTGCGCTACACAGAACGAAATCAACGGCGAGTCTGCTCAGGCTCTTGTAAACAACGGTTGCTTCGCAGTTGCCGAAGGAGCTAATATGCCTTCAACTCCCGATGCTATTGAAGTTTACCTTTCAAACGGTCTTCTTTACGGTCCTGCAAAGGCTGCTAATGCCGGCGGTGTTGCTACATCAGGTCTTGAAATGAGCCAGAACTCAATGCGTTACAGCTGGACATTTGAAGAAGTTGACGCTAAGCTCCACGACATTATGAAGGAAATCTTCAAGCAGTGCGACACAGCCGCTAAGGAATACGGCTTAGAGGGCAACTACATGGCAGGTGCTAACATAGCAGGCTTCTTAAAGGTTGCTGAAGCTATGAAGGCTCAGGGTTGTGTATAATATCCGATTTCGCTAAAACTACTCCCTTAAAGGAGGGCTTTATATGAAACACGGTACTTTATCTCAGGGCAAGAAGAGTACGGTTGACCCGAAAACATCTCTTGTAAGAAACGACGGAAGCGTCAAGCGCACCGATGACCTATCAAGCACGGGATTGGAATTTCACAAACCGTTTACTCACGGCAAGCCCGATAAGGATAAAAAGTAAATAAAGTGACCTCCGCACCTGTTATAGTGCGGAGGTTTTTTATGTGCGATACTATAATAGAACCGCCCTGCGTGTTACTGCGCACAGGGCGGTTTTCGTATTATATCAGAAATTTTCCGTAATGCTCTTTGCAAGCTGTTTTATTTCGGGAACGTCTGCCGCTTCCCACAGCCTTATACTGCAATGAAGAACGTCATTCTTCTTATACAGCATTCCAAGACGGTGGCAACGCTCGGTGTTATCCACAACCTGAACTATCGGAGTAACATCGGGTGTATCGTCAAGAATATCAGCCTTGCTGTGAGTTACCGCCTCGTACCACTGCGGCGTGGTAAACTTTTCACACGGGAAAGCACTTAAAAGCTTATCGTTCTTGTCAATAAGAAGTCCCATTGTTCCGGGCGCTACGGGCTTGTTCATACTCTCCGAAATAACACGGAACATATGATAGTTCCAGAAATCCGCACAGTATGCGTTTTCTATAGCATTACTGCCGTCGGTTATAACCATAGCCTTTTTGCCGCTCGCTATAAGCTTCTTCGCCTTTTCAACGCTGTCAGCAAAAATCAGCTCGTCATCGGCTGTCTTTATGCCGTTTTCGGTAATTTCAACATCTGTCTGAGGATAAAGCCAGAATACATGGCTGTTGTGCAGTTCGCCCATGGCAAGTGTAAGAACGGCTTTCTGAGGTTTTGTGATACCGCTGAAGTCGGGAACAAATGTGCCGACAGAGGTAAGGCGTGCATCCGATGAGGTAAACTCAACACTGCCGTTTATATCAAGCTCATCGCTTATGAGCGAATACCTTACTGCTCCGCTCTTTATCTTACCCTTGCCGTATGAAGAAAGAATAATTTCGATAACGGGCTTTTCATCAGCACCGTAAACGTACTTTTCGGATTTTGCTAGCAGTACGTTACTGTCGCAGAAGCCTCTCCAGTCCTCAGGCGTTATAAAACCCTTCGATTGCATAAAGGCATTAAGCACGCCGACAAGCGAAACTCCCTGTCCGTTGAAATCCTGCAGATCGAGAAGCTGGAATCCGCTCAGCTCAGATGAACGCAGAGCAGTTTCAATCTCATCCTTATAGCACTGCGTACAATGTGCGCCGACCGCCTCAAAAAAATCTCTCCACTGCGTGTAAAGTCCCTTTTCTTCAAGCCGCTCTCTGAAAACATCGAGATAGCGAGGAACGAGCGGACCTGTGTACATTTTCATCTCATCAAAATCAGGGAAATAATCATACTGTCCGACCTCGTGTGATATTACCGGCTTATGCGGAATATAGCTTCCGTCTGCGGCGCTCAGCTTTACTGTCTTTACTCCTGTGCCGTACTGAATCTGTATCGTATCTCCGCCCTCGTTCTCCGAGCCGTTTTCGCCTCTGATTATCGCATCATAATCGAAAGCGGTATTCGGCTTGTCCGTCTGGATATGACCGAGAGGTGCGTCGCACATAGCATAAGAGCCTCTGAAAAGTCTGTCACGGGATAGTCTTACGCCTGCAAAAAAATCCTCCTGCGGAATTTCTGCGGGCCAGAACTGGAAGTTGTTTGAGCCGCTTGTGAAGAAGATTGAATGATTTTCACGGCGGAGAATGTCGATTATCTCTCCCAGTCTTTCACGGCTACCCCAAAGCTCGTTTCCGAGCGACATCATAACAAATGAGGGGTGATGCGAGAACTCTCTTATTATGCGGATGCCCTCGTTTATGAGATAATTCTGCTCTTCCTCGTTGTAGCCCTCTTCGCCCTTTGCGGCAATCGTTCCCCAGAAAGGAAGCTCCGGCTCCATATAGATACCAAGCTCGTCTGCGGCTGTAAATGCGGCATCGGGAGGACAACAGGTATGGAAACGGTAGTGGTTTATACCATAGCTTTTGGCGATTTTAAGACGTTCTTTCCACTCGTTCACATCACACGGTGCATAACCTGTGAGCGGAAATATAAGTCCATCGTGCTTTCCTCTGAGGAACGATTCGCTGCCGTTTACAAGCAATTTTCTGTCGATATTCGAGAATGTGACAAAGCCGAATGTCGTATTGTAAATATCCTCGCCAAGCTGTAAAGCAAGGCGGTAAACGTTCCGTTCAGATTCGTCCCAGAGCTGAGCGTTTTCAAGCCTGAACTGAGCTTCAAATGTATCTCCGTCAGCGATTATATTTGCCTTAAGCACACGGATTCCGTCCGGTGCTGTAACGGTCGCCATTATATCGGCATTATCCGCACCGATAACACAGCCTCTTACCGATAAAGTTCCGTCTGCTGACGCAATCACTCTTACATCGGAAATGTAGCTCTTGGGATAGATTTCAATATTCATCTTTCCGACAATACCGAGCCAGTTTGTCTGGGTATCCGGACTTGTCATATGTCCGCCGCCCGTCTTATAACCGACATTCGCCACACGGATAACGATTTCGTGCGTGCCTGCGGTCATATATGAAGAAATGTCATAGCGGTGCGTACTGCAAAGGCTGTCGCAAGTACCGACTTCTGTGCCGTCTATGTACAGGGTACTTACTCTTGTGCGTTCAAGTGCGAGTACAGACACAAAGCCTGTCATATCACTTTCAAGCGTCAGTGAACGTTTAAACCATGCGTAGCCTGTAAAGGTGTACTTATCTGTCAGGTAACCCTCATCCTTGTTCTTGTTCTCAGCTACCTTTGCGGCATTTGAAAGAGTGTCGGGAAGAACTATATTGTCGTTGTACTCTTCCGGGAGCGAGAAAAGATCATTTTCGTTTATAAAAAGCTCCCACTTTCCGCTTATATCAATCATATTGATCATAGAATACTATCCTTTCGTGTGAACGTTTACATTCTTTGCTTATCATACTATAAAGAGGTGACGGTGTCAATAGACAATCGGGAAGAAAATATTGAAAATTATCGGGTGAAAATACAGATAAATTTAAATTCAGTTTAAAAAAGGCTAATATAATACAGGTACAGGGTGAGGAAAAGCCCTATTAATGTTGCTATCTTCGTTTTCATATATTTCCCCAAAACAACGGTGCCCGGCTGTAAAAGGTCGGGCACCGTTGTTTTTATATTCTGTTATTCGGAATAATCCGTCCACATTTCGGTAACATTGCCGTTGCCGTTATGCTCAGCGTAAATATCTCCCATAAGCATCGCATAGGTATAATCGCCGCACTGCCACACCTCACGGTAGCGTTCACGCACCTCCATCACAATACCTTTTCCGAGAGCCTCCGCAATATAGATATTATTCTCGTCAAAGCCTGCTATTATCGCAATGTGTCCGTCACAGCCGATAAGATCGCCCACCTGCAATATTCCGCTTCGCATTACCTCCTCGTCAAGCCATACACGCTCTCCGAAATCAGAGTATTCATCGTCATAGCCGGGAGTATCACCCGCACCGACATCACCGAGTGGTACACCGCCGTTATACAGGCACCAAGAAACAAATCCCGAACAAGTCATGCCGTTTGCGTATTTAGCACCCGGAATAAGTCCGAAAGAGTCCTCCCAGTTTGTGAGCGGTTCACCCCACGTTGCAGGACCGAATAATACGCCTTTCTTATCAAGAATGTCAAACTTACTGTGCGTAAGATACAGCCCCTTGTGATAGAATCTGCCCTCGCCGTCACAATACGGTCTTTCGGGCTGTGGATTCAGCCTGCCGTTTTCATAGAAATACGGTATCTTATAATTGAATTCAAGCGGAATAAACCTTGCCGCCGCAACTACGCCTGCTCTTGTACCGTAGCCTGCGGTATTTACCCGGCTTTCAAGCACAGCGTCGATCAGCGCCCCCTCTTCCTCGGTGTACTGTCCGGCAGGTAAAAGAGGCTTTGTTGCTGTGATTTTCGGCGCTCTGAGCAAATCGGTAACGGTTATTTCAATACTGTCCGAAATGCTGTCCGATACGCTTGCTGTTATTGTCGCCGTACCCGCTTTCTGTGCGGTGATCACACCGTTCTTGACGCTGACCGTTTTCGGTGCGGAGCTGTTCCACTTTACCGACTTTTCACTGTCTGTTGGATTTCCGATAGTTTCAATAGCGGCTGTAAGCGAACCTGTCATTCCCACATTCATATATGTATCGGTTTTATCAATCGATATACCGCTTACTGCGTCGACTGCCACGGTAAATTTATCACTGCGTGTAACTTTACCGCTGTCATTGGTTACTATTATAATATAGTTTCCCTTTGAAAGAGGAAACGTTGCCTTGCCATCCTTAATATCCGATTTCAATCCGTCAGGGTCAGGTACGTCGCTGTCGGTAACATAATAATGCAGACCGTCTGTTGTACCGTCGTCATTTCTGCAATCGAGCGTTACATTGCGAGTAAAATCAGGGTTCAGAACTGCGGACACTGCAACAGATCTTATTTCCGGTACAGGCTGTATTTCAGAGGCGATTATTGTCGACTCCGCCTCAGACGATGGCTCTTCGCGTTTATTTTCGATAAGTGCGTAACCGCAGAAAAGTGATATTCCCGCACAGATAGATATAACAACCGACAGAAAAGTAACGCACAAATTATGCAGGCGGCCGGACTTATGCTTTTTCTCAATGCTCTTTCGGTGCGAATTGGAGTTTTCTGCTGTTGACGCCGGATTTACGCTTGTAATTTCTTTTTCTAAAGATGTTTCTGATGATGTCATAACATTTCCTTCGAATTATCTGTATTTATGAAAAGATAAACAACTGTTTAATTTAGTATAACATTTACTTATTGAAAAATCAATTGCAAAACGGTTACAATTTGGTTACAATTTGGTTACAATTTTAATAGATGTTATTGTAATTATAGCATACGAATATTTTTAAAAATTTTTTAAAAAGCTCTTGACTTAGAGTTAACTCCATGTGATACAATATTGTCGTAACGAAAAATCTGGCAAGAAATGCATCTCTCTGAGTTGCATACATATAAAGAAAAGGAGAAATAACAATGTATCTTGAAAAAATCAACTCACCAGCTGACGTGAAGAAGCTCAGCACGGCAGAAATGGCTAAACTCGCACAGGAAATGCGTAATGCGCTTATTTTCAAGCTCAGCCGTCACGGCGGACACTGTGGTCCTAACCTCGGTTTTGTAGAAGCTACTATCGCAATGCACTATGTATTCGATTCGCCGACAGACAAAATAGTATTCGATGTATCCCACCAGACATACTGCCACAAGATGCTGACAGGAAGAAAGGACGGTTTCCTTTACGAAGAGCATTTTGACGATATTTCCGGCTACTCGAATCCCGCCGAAAGCGAACACGACTTTTTCGTCATCGGTCACACCTCAACTTCTGTAAGCCTTGCGCTCGGTCTTGCAAAGGCAAGAGATTTAAAGCACGAAAGCGGAAACGTTATTGCGGTAATAGGCGACGGTTCGCTCAGCGGCGGCGAGGCTCTTGAAGCTATCGACTACGCAGGCGAATTTGACGGAAATCTTATCGTTATTATAAATGATAACGATATGTCTATTGCCGAAAACCACGGCGGTATGTACAAAAATCTCAAGGCTCTGCGTGAGGGCAACGGAAAAGCCGATACGAACCTGTTCACAGCTATGGGTCTTGACTATGTGTTCGTAAAGGACGGCAACGATATTGAAAGTCTTATCGCCGCTTTCGGTAAAGTAAAGGACAGCAAGCGTCCTGTCGCAGTGCATATAGTTACCGAAAAGGGAAAGGGTCTGTCTTTTGCGGAAGAAAACAAGGAGGACTGGCACTGGCATATGCCGTTCGACCCCGAAACAGGAAAACCTAAATTCAATTTTGACGGCGAGGATTACGGCGACCTTACAGCTAAGATGCTTCTTGAAAAAATGAAGAAGGACGAAAGCGTATGCGTTCTGACCTCCGGTACTCCCACAGTCGGCGGCTTCTGGAAAGGCAGAAGAGATGAGGCAGGCAGACAGTTTATAGATGTAGGAATTGCGGAAGAAAATGCGGCGGCTATGGCATCGGGAATCGCAACAGGCGGCGGAAAGCCTTTGTACACTGTATACAGCACATTTATCCAGCGCACCTATGACCAGATTTCGCAGGATATATGTATAAACAACAGCCCCGTTGCGATAAGCGTATTCGCAGGCTCTGTCTACGGTATGAGCGATGTTACCCATCTCGGACTTTATGACATTCCTATGCTCTCAAACATTCCGAATCTTGTTTATCTTGCTCCCGCAACAAAGGAAGAATATCTTTCTATGCTTGACTGGGCAATCGAACAAAGCAAGTATCCCGTTGCTGTGCGTGTACCGGGCGGTGCGGTGATTTCGGACGGCAAGGAAGTAAAAAGCGACTGGTCGGATATAAACAAGTATGAGATCACTAAGAAAGGTTCTAAGATAGCAGTGATAGCACTCGGCACCTTCTATCAGCTTGGTGAGAAAGCCGCAAAGCTTATCGAAGAAAAGACAGGCACCGCTCCCACTCTTATAAATCCCCACTATATCACGGGAATTGACAATGATATGCTTGAAGACCTCAAGAAAAACCACGATGTTGTGATAACTCTTGAGGACGGAATTCTTGAGGGCGGTTTCGGTGAAAAAATAGCACGTTTCTACGGCAACAGCGATGTTAAGACACTGTGCTTCGGTCTTGAAAAGAAGTTCTACGACAGATACGATGTAAACGAGCTTATGCATAAGGCGCATCTGACTCCCGAACAGATAGCAGAAGACACGATTGCTCTTCTGAAGTAATTCTAGAAACAGCCTGTAACGATCAAACGCTACAGGCTGTTTCTATTTCAGTCTGAATAAATATATGTATCCGTCATCACGGGTTGCAGGCTGATATAACGTACTGTCTCCCTTTTTCAGTTTCCATTGTTTATTGTAGCGTTCTTCGGCATTCAGAGCGGTAAAGCCGACTGTATCATCGGTGACTTCCGTTATTTCAAAGCTGTGTTTTCCTTTTTCAAAAGCAATTACCTTTCCGACAGAGCAAAGCACTTTATGCTTATCGGTTTTCTTTATCTTCTGCTTTCCTGTACAGAAATTCGTTTCACGCATTTCTTCCTTTATTATAAGTTTCATACTCCCCCGCCTGAATTTAATGTAATTTATTTACTTTTTACAAATTATAACATACAATTTGCAGTTTTTCAAGTAGTTGTTCCAATTTTTGTATTTAGGCATATCGAATGAAAATGAAAATTACATTACAATATCCCCAACACAATACAAACTACTTTCGGAGTTGTTCAGCTCTGTTTTTTACCTGTTATAATAAGTACAATAGCATTCGGGCAGCAATGAAAATGTAACAGATACAGAAAATTACTTTATAACCCTGTCAATTGCGAGGTTTGACAAAATAAGCGCAATAGAATATTAAAATGAGATAAAGAAATTTTCCGTACTGCATATTTTTATATAATCGTTCATTAATGTAAACGCTGAAATTCAGGGCTTAATAGTATAAAGGTAAAAAATAGAAAAGGCTCTGCAGTGACCGTTTTTCAGTCATCGCAGAGCCTGCTTTCGTTAAATTGTGTTGATAAAACCCATTAAACAAGGACTTTCGGATAAAGAAAACGGACACCAATCAAGATACGCATTTTGTATTTTGATCGGTGTCCTGTTATTGTCGAGATGATATGTGACAGGGAAATACAACCCGTTACTGCATATCAAAAACAAAATCATTCAGCCTGCTTATTTGCCGAGTGCAATCTTACCCATAGCGTCAGCCTGCATAATAGCGTCATACAGCTCAACGGGCTGAACGTCGCCTGCGAGGTTGTGGATAGTTTCGCCGGGAATACAAGCGTTCTCGGAGATCGTCTTAACCTGCTCAGGCAAAATATCCACCGGCGGAACTGCAATATTTGCACTTCTCGCTATGGCAGGTGATCTCGGCGGAGCACTCGGTCCCGCTATTGTAGGCAATATCACTCAGAATGCAGGTAATGATATGCAGAAAGGTATGCTTTCAGGCTGTACATTTCCCTTGATACTTATGGTATCGCTCCTGCTGCTGAACAGAGCCGTACGTAAAAATAACTGATCGTATCCGGCAGGTTTATGCAAAGCTACAATAGAAAAAAGGCACCATGTATTTTAACGTGATGCCTTTTTGTTTTTCATACGATGCCGGCGGTCAATTTGCAGATTTCACATAACCTGTTCAATACTTCTGAACTGCGACGGGGTAATACTCTCGAACCTTTTAAAAATCTTGCAAAAGTAGCTGCTGTCGCAGAAGCCTGTTTCTTCAGCTATCTGCTCGACAGTTTTCTGCGTTTCCGCCAGAAGCATTTTAGCCGCCTGTATCTTGCGCTTTGTGATGTATTCCATCGGTCGGCAGTTCAGGGTCTGCCTGAACAATCTGCACAGATGCTGCGAAGAAACGCCTGCGGCTTTACTTATGGATTCAAGACCGGGCTGTTTCATATAATTCTCGTCAATATAAGCGATCGCCTTTGTTACCGCAGGGGTGATTTGTACACTGCCCTTTCCTTTCGCCGCAAGACGGCTCAATTCAATGAAAAAGCTGTACAGATAGCCCGACGCTCTGAAATTTCCGTCAACCTTGTCAGAGAGAAGCGCCTCGTGCATACATCTGAAACAGTGGTCAAGATATGTAATTTCTTCCTTTGGAAGATGGAAGATTTTCGGCTTGTCGAAGCCGAGTGCTTTAAGCATATCAGTGCAGGACTTTCCTGACGGTTTTATCCAATGCGTATCCCAGGATTCGTCCGTTGAATAATACTCATGCGGACAGCCGGCAGGGATAAAGAATGCGGTGTACGGATTTATTATATGTTTTTCTCCGTTCATTATAAGTACGCCACTGCCTTTTGTACAATAAAGAGCCTTGGCATAATTGTCACCATTGCCGCATTTGACATGATACTGCCATTCGTTCAGTCCTACGCTTACCAAAAAGATGGGAAGATTGCTTTCTTTGCTGATTATCGGATAATCGTAGAATTTCAAAATTAATTCACCGCCTGTGCTAAAATCGTTATATCTTAATAATATCATTCATTGACTTGTTTGTCAATAAGCGTTATAATCTATTAAAACAAGAAAGGGTGATTTTTTGAGAACAGTAAAGGCACTCAACGATTTCTGGCGATTCACAAAGCTTCCCGCAGGAATGAATATATCGAAAGGCGACGTTATCTCTCCCGAATATGAAGATGCGTCATGGCAGTCTGTTGTACTGCCGCATACATATAATTCTGAAGACGGTGCAGGCAGAATGACAGCTGCAGACGGTGGGGACTACTACCGTGGAACTGTATGCTACCGCAGAAACCTTGCGCTGAGTTCCGAAGAATGCAGCGGAAAAGAACTCTACCTGGAATTTGCAGGTGCGAATACTGTTGCAGAAGTCTATATCAACGGCAGGTTTGCAGGAGAGCACAGCGGAGGGTATTCAGCATTCAGATTTGATATTACGGACTATATATACCCGGACAAAGACAACCTGATAGCTGTTATCGTATCGAATGCTCCCACCGATCATATTGCGCCGATAACCGACAATGGCGATTTCACAAAAATGGGCGGCTTGTACAGGGGTGTAAAACTGATAATAGTTGATTCCGTTCATATTGCTCTGAACGACAGCGGCTCCTGCGGGGTATATATAACTCCACACAATATTTCAGAAACATCTGCGGACATAAGCATACTTGTCAAGCTGGCTAAAGCCGAAAACGCAGAGGTTAGGGCTGTGATACTTGATCCGCAGGGAAATCTTGAAACGGAACTTTTCGGCAGGGCAGGCAAAGACAGGATAACGCTTTCGGGAAAAATCAGCTGCCCGAAGCTCTGGAACGGAGTAAACTCCCCCGCTCTTTATCGTGCGGAGATAACCTTATTCTACAACGGGAAACCCGTCGATAGCATTGAACAGGAATTCGGAATACGCTCGTGCCGCATAGACGCCGATAACGGCTTTTTCCTCAACGGCAAGCCATATCCGCTCCATGGTGTGAACTACCACCAGGACAGTTACGAATCCGGCTGGGCAATGACTGACGCTCAGCGTGAGCGGGATTATCATATCATTCGTGACATGGGCTGTACCGCTGTAAGAATGGCTCACTACCAGCATTGTGACCATGAGTATTCATTATGCGACAGGCTGGGTCTGTGCGTTTGGACGGAGATAGGCATAATCAATAAAATGTCTGCCGATGAAAGCGATGCTCATGTCCTTTCAGACGGCTTTGGAGATAACGCAAAACAGCAGCTTCGTGAGCTTATCAGGCAGAATTACAATCACCCGTCAGTTATTGTCTGGGGGTTGTCCAACGAACTTCACCAGATGACCGATGAAATATTCAGGCTTTACAGTGAGCTTTATGAAATTGCTTGTAAAGAGGATGATACAAGGCTGAAAACCTTTGCAGACAATCAGTTTTACGGCAGATTTCTGGAACTTCCTGCAGATGTGGTCGGGTATAACCGTTATTTTGGCTGGTATAAGGATGCCGGCAGTGCGGAGAATTTCGGCGAATGGCTTGATCTATACCATAACGAAAAGGAAAAGCGCCCTGTCTGCCTTTCCGAATACGGCGGCGGTGGGGCGATTTCGCAGCACAAGGACAATGTAGATTGGGAAAGCGACATAGACCCTGTCGGAGTACGGCATTATGAGAACTATCAGTCGCAGCTGCATGAGATATGGTGGAAACAATTCTCGGTCAGAAAGTACCTGTGGGCTGAATTTATATGGTGTATGTTCGATTTTGCGTCCTACGGACGAACAGAGGGAGATACAAAGTCGCTCAACGACAAGGGTCTTTGCACAAGGGAGCGTATTCCCAAGGACGTATATTTCTTTTACAGGTCCGTATGGAGCAGCGAAAAAACCGTTTATATAACTGAACGCAGGCATGAATTCAGAGCTTGTGATGTGCCTTTTGTAAAAGTATATTCAAATGCGGACGTCGTGGAACTATATATAAATGATGTTTCGCACGGCAGGATATCCCGCAGTGAGCTTCCTGATGACGAGAGCACTGTTTTCGTGTGGGAAAATATAAAGATAAAACCCGGCACGAAGAACAAAATATGTGCTAAAGCATATTTCAGTGACGGAAAATCAAGAACCGACTATGCATTCTGGACAGGTAAATAAACGTGTCTGTATGTTTTTCATTCATCATAATAGAGGTCAATTATGAACGCTGTTATTCTGATGCTCGCTGTGACAGCCTGCTACACAATATGCTCGCTGAATGACAAATACGCCGCCGCTAAGGCAAACTTATCGGGCGATGAATTTACATTCCTTATGTGTTCGTCGATGTCGGTGTTCCTTGCTGTAAGCCTGCCGTTTCAACAGCTGAGTTTCAGCTTTGAGTGGCAGTCAGTTTTAGCGGTATTGCTGGTTGTCGTGTGCAAAATGCTTGAATTCCAGATGAGCGCACGGGTGCTGAAACAGATTTCCGCTTTTGAGCTGAAAGCATGGCTCGGCATAACCCTGTTTGCGTCATATTTCACCGATATCCTTTTCGGGTCTGAACTCAGTATTAACAAACTGATTTGTATATTTGCAACAGCCGCAGGCCTTGTATTTATTGCGAGATCATCCAAAGGCGGCGGTGTAAACTATAAACAGATAATTCTGCCATTGGCGCTGTATCTTGTTTCAAAATATGGGTATGGGCTTATTATAAGGAGTTTCTCTCCGTATGCTTCATCAACCATGCAGCTTCTTCCGGCTATGGTGATAATTTCACTGATAATGCTGCCGAGAGTTCATATCAGGGAACTTATTAAGAATAATCGAAGCGGCGTTGTTAAGGTGGTGCTTGCCAGAATTCCCAATACACTCGGAATGCTGCTTGAAAATGCGGTTATATCTATAAGCCTTGCAAATTACTCGTTCATTCAGCCGATGATCCTTGTAACGCTTTTCGTGATAGGGCTGATCCGCAGAGAGAAGCGTTCACAGCTCAATCTGATCGGAAGTATGATCTGCATTGTGGGTATAGTGGCTTTTCAGTTGGCGTAAATTTTAAATATTCTGTATCAAACTTACTTCTGAAAAGCTTTGATACTTATCACTCCAACTTTATATATTCTTGGTGACTAAATTTCACAGTTCTGAACCACAGATCGAATTTTACTATATGCAGATGTTGCTGCAATGGGATAAAAGTAGCTCTTTATGGAAGCGACACTAAGGTTAGAATGGTAAAATAACAGAGCCGCAGGACTGCTCAAATTTTAATAAGCAAGTCCTGCGGCTTTTTGTTATTTTTAGGAATAATTTAAAAGTGCACACCCCTTGCCGAAAATGCACACCCTTACGACCTTTCGTTAAATAGTATTTAGGTAAAAAAATAGAAAAGGCTCTGCTGTGACCGTTTTTTAGTCATCGCAGAGCCTGCTTTCGTTAAATTGTGTCAAGGATTATGCATTTTAACAAAGTATATTGCGGAAGAACCGCAACTCCAATTCTCGTAAATCGCCGTTTTCTGTTCTTGATTTTCTATAATAAATATGCATATTGTGTCCACATTACATTTGGTTTAATCCTTGACAATGTAAGAAATTGATGGTAAAATTTTGTCAAAGTAATATGTATTCGAGGATAAATATGAAAATAGCAATTTGTGATGACGATGAGCTTTTCAACGAAATAATGAGCGAAAAGCTTTCGACAGTACTGAATAAAAACCAAATTAAATATAATATTACACCGTTTTTTAACGGCTCTGAGTTAATCACTGCGTTAAATGATCCATTAAACCGTTTTGACGTTGTTTTTCTTGATGTTGATATGCCCGGAGTAAACGGTGAAAATGTTGCACAGTATATCAACTCTTCAAAAACGTCAATCCCTGTAATTTTTGTCACTAATCATGACGACTTTGTGTTTTCATCGTTTAAATACAGACCGTTCGGGTTCTTAAGAAAAAGCCATGTTGACAGCGAACTTGAAGAAGCTGTTATCCGCCTTGATAAATATCTCTCCGAGTCAAGTCAATGTTATATGTTTACTTTTCAAGGCAAGCTGATTTCTCTGCCGCATAACAAAATAAAGTATATTGAAGCATACGGGCACGAGGTCGTTATACATACAACCGATACCGATATCCGAACGACAAGATCCTTATCGGAAACAGAAAAAGCCTTATCGGCTTACGGATTTATCCGCGTACATAAATCATTCATTGTAAATACACGCTTCATTTTTTCGGTAGAACGCAATAATATTATCCTTACCGATAACAGCTCGATCCCTGTCAGCAGAACAAAAACCGAAGAAATCAAGAAGGCTATGATAAAATTTGCGAGGGATTAGTATGGGACTGCTTTCTACCGTTACAGAAATTATTGCAACAATCTGCGAAAATGTTATTATCCTGTGGTTTCTTACATCTTTTTTCGGTGCAAAATATACAGGCATAAAGAAATATTCGGCATTTGTTGCCACAGTCGTAATTACAACAGCATTCACATCATTTCTTTCAAACATACTGCATGATAAGTTTCTTCTGTGCACAGCAGGATTTATAATTTTGCTTATACTATATTGCCGCTTGTTTCTGCACGGTACACTTCTTTGTCATATTCTGTTCCCGGTAATAGCAGAAACTACACTCATGCTAGTTGCGATAAGTATTTACACCCTGTCGGGAAATTTTATGTCGCAATCCCCGTCGGAAGCTGTCGGCGACAGCAGCGGTTCTCAGCGCATTGTAATCCTTATTATATCAAAAGCCATTCTGTTCGGTATACTCGGATTGATACTGCTTCTCACCCGTAAGAACAAAACCGAACTGCATAGCAACGAATGGATTGCATTCAGTGCCGTTTTTGCCGCTACACTGCTCAGTGGTATATGTATTTACAAAATTGAACTTGGAATTAGATTAGGAAGCGCAAATAAGATACTCTTTTTCATACTGACAGTGGCGGGACTTATTATAATAAACATAATATCATTCTATATGTTGGTAAGAATTTCTCGCGAGCATAAAGAAAATATCAGAAAATCCATGCTACTCGTTCAGATAAATGAGCAAACGAACAATCTTGATGAAATGCGTAGAATGTATGATGAACTGCGCAAGATACGCCACAACATCAAAGGTCAGTTAGGCACGGTCAGCGAACTTATCAGAAGCGGCAAGAACGAGCAGGCTTTATCCTTCCTTGAAAATGCAGGCATTTCTCAGGCGGATATAAATATACCCGTACACACCGATAGCGAAATGCTCAACGCCATACTTGTTTTTTTGAACAACAAATGCTCCGCTTCCGGCATAACGCTTAGGACGAATGTGATGTCATCTGATATAAGTCGCTTTTCGGCGGCCGATATAAGCGTTATTCTTACCAATCTCACCACAAATGCGATAGAAGCGAGTGTCCGATCACACGGTGAAGAAATATTGCTCGAGCTGTCCGTACAGTGCAATTATTATTGTATCAGAGTTGCAAATCAGATCGAAAAATCCGTCCTCGAAAGCAACCCAATGCTCATAACCACAAAGAAAGACAAAACAGCTCACGGTTTTGGTGTGGCAAGCGTAAAAATGCTTGCCGAAAAATATAACGGTATGACATCCTTCTATGAAAGAAACGGACAGTTTATAGCAGATATCTGGTTGAAATTATCAGATTTATAAATTGACTCTTTTAAAGTGAATATCTTATTTTATCCCCGAAAAGCATAATTTCGGGGATTTTTGTTGAAATTTTTGCATTTCAGGAAGAAAAACATACAGTTTGGGAAAAAGCCATTGATTATCATCGGGTATTTTGTATAATTATGCTGTAAAGGGATTATTTTTAACAATTTCTTTTTATTTTGAAAGGAGCAATATGACAAACACTAATATAATCACAACGAATAATCTCTGTAAAAATTACGGAGTAGGCGACAACGCCGTACGGGCACTCAAAAATTGCAGCATAGAAATACATACCGGAGAATCTGTGGCTGTAACAGGCGCTTCAGGCTCAGGAAAAAGTACATTCTTGACATTGGTAGGCGGCATCACAACAGCCTCCGACGGAGAAATCGTAATAAACGGCAAAAATATCACTTCAATGAGCGAAAAGGAACTGGCTAAGTTCAGACTTGAAAACATCGGCTTTGTTTTTCAGGCATACAACCTCATTCCCGAAATGACAGCATATCAGAATATTATTCTGCCATTGAAGCTGGCACATAAGAAAATTGATAAGAAATATTTGTCGGATATTTGCAATAAGCTTTCAATTTCCGACAGGTTATCGCATCTGCCATCCGAGCTTTCAGGCGGACAACAGCAAAGAGTGGCGATAGCCAGAGCACTTATTACAAAGCCGTCTATATTGCTTTGCGATGAGCCTACAGGTAATCTCGACAAAAAATCGAGCGAAGATGTACTTGATCTGCTCACTCAGCTTTGCGCAGACAACGGATGTACACTTATACTGGTTACCCATGATAAATCTGTCGCAGACAGAATGGGACGTATAATAACTATCAGCGATGGCGAAATATCGGAGGACTGAATGGCATCATTATATATAGCTTTTAATTATATACGCCGTCATTTGCCTAAATTTCTTCTGATTTGCTTTTGTTGCTCTATACTGATTTCATCGGCGGTTCTGATTCCGATAAACAGTAGCATTTCAAATTTCGGAGGATTTTTACAGGCAAACAGCTCAAAAAGCAATTACAGCAGACTGTTTTTCAACACAGGAGAAGATGTAGACTACTCTTCCCTTGCCGAGCGTTATTGCGGCTTAATTGGCATAACAGGATATACAAATTTGCAGAGCCATGAATACTGCATAGGATATGCAGATGAGATTGCTCGTGATTCTCTCAGTGTGAAACTTATAAACGGAAAGCTACCCGAAAATAAAAATGAAATTGCCGTTACTGACAGTATGCTTGAAATATTGAACGTAAATATCGGCGATACAGTCACTCTTGATATGACTTCCGACAACCCGGGACAGCACAAATTTGTGATAACAGGTACTGTCAACGATTATTACAGCCTTTTCACAAACGGAGAACATCAACTTGTTGCCGGTGACAACAGCGGATTTGCAAGAGCTTTTCCCCGTATCCTATGCGGAAAACAAAATGATTATCTGCAAAAAAACATAGTATCAAACGCTGTTTGCAATTACTATGCGGAGCTTGACGAAAACTATGATATTCCGTTTTTTTCAAGCGATGGTTTTTCTGTCAACGACGAACAAAGTGTCAGATTTTATAACTCTTACTATGGTTCAAATGCCGATACGGTTTTTTCATATATATCTGCCGTAGCAATTATAGTAGGAATCTTCTTCGGTGTGTATATCTGTGTGTCGCTTCTTATTAACTCTGAAAAAGGCAACAACGAAATTCTCAGAAATATCGGAGCAACAGGCGCTCTTGTAAAGCGTGTGCTTTTGTGGCAGGGACTGTTTATTTCTGTTATTGCATCTGTTGTTTCAGTCGGATTGGTATTTGCGGTGACAGAACTTATCAACATGATAACGGTTAAAAACTCTCTTTTCAGATTTAATCTGTCGGGAAATCTCTTTGCAATATTGTCCCTGTCTGCATTTGTTTCGGTAATGATATTTTTCGCTTACCACATTCTGTTCAAAAGCAGCAAAAACAAAATAAAAGCAATCAAAATAGGCAATATAGAAAAAGTTTCGTTCTTTTCTTTGTGGAGCAGGACGGTTTCTAAAAATGCCGTTACGTCTAAAGCGGCATACAGCATAGTGCTGGCTTCGCTTATGCTTCTTGTAACGGGCGGTTCGTTTCTGGCTGATCAGCATACTATAGGTTACGTTGAAAACACTGATATGAACAACCGGAATTACGATTATGTCTATTTTATCGGCGGCGGTTATATGAACCGGGATTACTTCTCATACAGTTATCCGTCATATAATGGCTTTACTGAACGTGAAACTGAAAAGCTGGCTTCTCAGTATAATCTCACCGTTATGGCAAAAGGAATGACGACAAATATCAACGCTTACATATTCACAAACAATAAAAACGCAGTACCTTCCGATGCCGGTTTTGAAGATATGAATGTAACCGATGAACTCAGAAAGGCAATTGCTAAAACCGATGTCGGCAATTTTGATAAGGTTTACGGTTGTGGTGTAGGTTCAATGGACTACAGCACTCTCAAAGAAAATTTTCCATCGCTTGATATTACACAATCTGAGTACGACAACGGAGAACGCATTGTTTCGGTAAACAGTGGAATAAAAAACGGAGAAGAATTTGATCTTAGCTTCATGATCATACCTGATGAAATAATATCGAATGATGTGGACAGCGGTTATATTCCCGAAATAATCACAAAGCATATAAAAGTAACCGACAGAGCTACCGTTGCCGATGAAAACAGTTTTGGCATCCCGACCATGTTTACAAACGGTTCTTATCTTCTTATGTCGGATAAATATCTTCACAGTATCAGCGATAAGTTCAGATACAGCTATATTGCCCTGAACAACAATAATAAGCTCAGCGAAAGCGAAGAAAGACAACTGGGCGGCATTCTGGCCGCTCTCGCAAATGAGAAAAAATTGCAGATAAGCAATTTTGCAATTCAGAAGTATAATACAGATGATGCAGTAAGCAAGACCAGAATGCCGTTTATGATTTCGTCTGTCATCTATCTTGTGCTATCCGCAATGTTTGCATTTATCTGTCTTAACACGGATATAAAATCCAAAATACGCCAGATTTCCGTTGCAAGAGCTATCGGTGCAAATAATGGTATATTGTTCAGGACGCTCTCTGTCGATGCCCTTAAGAAAACGATACCCGGATATATCATCGGTTTTTCTTTATCTGCAATACTTGTTATAGTATTTGTTGTTTTTTCGCCACAGTCCACAATTCCGTATTTGCCGTACATTGATTTACTTATTTATCCCTTTGCGGTAATTACGATTATATCGGTTGTAAATCTGCTTGCTGTTTTCACAGCAATAAGAGCTATCCGTAAAACCGATATTTATACTGCCATGGCAAGAAATGTATTTTAAGCAGAAAAATTCACTCAAAAACAGAAGTAACTTACCGGAAAATTCAATAACCTCATGTGTATATTTTGCTATGAATAACAGATATTCGATCAGCAACGATATGTCTGAAAGACCTATATCGCTGCTTAAAGAAAAATTTTCGGTCAGTGAAAGCCATGAAATAAAATATGACAGTAAAAATGCATATTGCTTATTAATGAATGAGATTGAAACCGACAATTTATATCAAGACGATGAATTAAATAAAAAATTTTATGGAGTATTCTCAGATACTGCGGATGACGAATTTTTTGGAATATATATATTTGACGGTGAAAAAAAGAAAATATTTGGCTGCGTTATTGCGAGCGTAAGTGGAAAATATTACAGCCAAGCTTGGAATCCAGACTCTTTCCAAGGCAATAAGTCAGCATCCATGGGTACTGAAAAACGGCATTATTCTGCACAGCGACCGAGGATCTCAATATACTTCAAGGGAATTCACCGACTATTATTCATCTCACAGTGTAACTCAGATCATGAGCCGTGCCGGTTGCCCTTATGACAACGCTCCAATGGAGCGTTACAGACTGTAGCCTTGCGACTTTTGGTTAATTTCAGGAATAATTAAAAAGTGCACACCCCCTTGCCGAAAATGCACACCCTCACGACCTTTCGTTAAATAGTATAAAGGTAAAAAAAGTAAAGGCTCTGCCGTGACCGTTTTTCAGTCATCGCAGAGCCTGCTTTTATTAAATTGTGTTGATAAAACCCATTAAACAAGGACTTTCGGATAAAGAAAATGGACACCAATCAAGATACGCATTGTATCAAAATTGGTGTCCAGTTATGGTGCAGGTGACGGGACTTGGTAGATTATAATATCAAGTGCAACACAAAAAAATATGGACATCATACTCACTTTCGTGTAAAATGTAATTACCACAAAACA
>ERZ1035041.241-NODE-241-length-30049-cov-17.391545_pt1 | contig 30049 bp, 23 predicted proteins | sample MGYA00520684_ERZ1035041 | MGnify/ENA primary metagenome ERZ1035041 (study PRJEB33766, sample SAMN09781699) | gut metagenome | biome: gut microbiome | host: Homo sapiens | place: Madagascar | study: EMG produced TPA metagenomics assembly of the PRJNA485056 data... | reverse complement strand
CCCCCGCAGCTGTGCCGCAGGAGGAAAAGCCCGCCGCTGCCCCTGCCCCGGAAGCACAGGTGAAGCTGACCCCCGAGGAACAGGCCATGGTGGATCAGTTTGCCCAGAAGATCGACATCACCAACAGCCAGCAGGTGCTGCAGTATGGCTCTGCCTGCCAGAAGAAGATCGGCGATTTCTCCGAAGCTGCCCTCTCCAAGGTGTCCACCAAGGATCTGGGCGAGGTGGGCGATATGATCACCGACCTCATTGGCGAACTGAAGAGCTTTGACGCCAACGAGGAACAGCAGAAGGGCATCATGGGCTTCTTCAAGAAAAAGACCAGCCAGCTGGATGCCCTCAAGACCAAGTACGACAAGACCGAGACCAACGTGGAAAAGATCCAGTCCATGCTGGAAGCCCATCAGGTACAGCTGCTCAAGGATATCGCCATGCTGGACAAGATGTACGAGCTGAACATGGCCTACTTCAAGGAGCTGAGCATGTATATCCTTGCAGGCAAGAAAAAGCTGGCCGATGTGCGTGCCAACGAATTGCAGCAGGCCATGGACAAGGCCAAGGTCTCCGGTCTGCCGGAGGACGCACAGGCCGCCCGCGACCTTGCCGACCAGTGCGAGCGCTTTGAGAAAAAGCTGTATGATCTGGAGCTGACCCGCAACATCAGTTTGCAGATGGGCCCCCAGATCCGTCTGCTGCAAAACAACAACACCATGATGGCGGAAAAGATCCAGTCCACCATCGTGAACACCATCCCGCTGTGGAAGAACCAGATGGTGCTGGCACTGGGTCTGGCACACAGCCAGCAGGCTATGCAGGCCGAGCGTGCCGTGACCAACATGACCAACGATCTGCTGAAGAAGAACGCCGAGGCGCTGAAGCTGGGCACCATCGAGACCGCCAAGGAGAGCCAGCGCGGCATCGTGGATATCGAGACCCTGCAGCAGACCAACAAGAGCCTGATCGAGACGCTGGACGAGCTGAACAAGATCCAGAGCGAGGGCCGCGCAAAGCGCGCCGCCGCCGAGCAGGAGCTGACCCGCATCGAGGACGAGCTGAAAACCAAAATGATGGAGATCCGGAGCTGAAATGGCAAACGCTGATTTTTCTCAGAACAAACAAACCGCTCCCGGCGGCTTTGACGCGGGCAGCTACCGCGAAAAAGCCCAGCCGGAGCAGACCGTAAGGCTGACGCCCCGCCAGCAGAAGTTGGCTGCACTGGAAGCAAAGCTGCCCGCAGCGCTTTCCACCCGTACGGCGGCGCTGGTCTTGAGCGTAGTGATGATGCTGGCAGCCTTTTTCGGCTTTGGCAGCGCCAAGCTGCGCGGGAAGTACAACACCGCCCGCCAGTGGTTCACCGCAGGGGTCGCCGCCGACAACGGCTATAACCTGAGCGAGGAGCTGACCACCCGGGAGAATACGGCAGCGAATATCCTGACCACCGCCTCCAACACCCTTGGCGCAGACAGTGCCGAGGTGCTGGCTGCACAGACGGCGCTGGACGATTTCTCCGCTTGTCTGCAGGCGGTGCAGAACGGCGGCAAAAGCCAGACGCTGACCTCGCTGCCCTATTATCAGGGCAGCACGATGCACGCGCTGTATCAGGCCGATCAGGCACTGGGCGCTGCCATCGACCAGCTGTATGCAAAATTGCAGGAGCAGGCCGCTGACCCCATGAAGATGGGCGCGGTGCAGGGGCAGTACGGTCAATTCAACAGTGCAGCCACCATCATTGGCACCTTGCAGTATAATACGGCGGTGTATGAATATCAGAAGGAAGTCGGCGGCTTCCCGGCCAGTGTGCTGGGCGCTTTGTCCGGCGTGAAGGAGGTTGAGCCCTTCGCATGAAAAACTTTGCAAAACGCATCAGCGCACTGGTGCTGGCCGTGGTGGTCAGCGCGGCAGTGCTGTGCCCGGCGGCCTTTGCCGCCCAGCTGCCCAGCCTGCCAAAAGACCAGTGCGTGGTGGACGGTGCCGGTGTGCTGAGCAGCAGCACCGTGCAGACCATCACTGAACTGAACGCCCAGCTGGAATCCAGCTGCAGCGGCGCACAGATCGGTGTACTGACAGTAGAATACACAGGCAATGATTCCACAGAGGATTACGCCACACAGGCTTTCAACGCTTGGGGCATCGGCTCGTCCTCCCAGAATAACGGCGTGCTGATTTTACTGGTGATGGAGTCGGCGCAGTATGCGGACGGCGACTACTACCTGACCTACGGCGATGGCTTCCGCAACACCACGCTGGCAAAGCAGTCCAGCGCCATCGCCCAGACCATGGAGGATCAGTTTGCCGCAAAGGATTATGACGGCGCAGTGACCACCTGTGCCCGGAACGTGGCAAATACCATCGCGGATATCTACGGCGTCAGCCTTTCCGGCAGCATGGGCAATGGCAGCACGGTGCAGCCCGGTTATCAGGGCAGCCAGAGCAGCGGCGGCAGCACCCTGACCGACATCCTGACCCTTGTGGTCAGCGTTGTACTGCTCATCGTCATCATCCGGTCGGTGGCCTATGTTTTTGCCAGCCCCTGCGGCTGGCTGTGGTGTTTCGGCGGCCCGCGGCCTCCCCGCAGACGTCGCGGCCCGCCGCCGCCCCCGCCGGGCGGCTTCTATGGCGGCTTCCGCGGCCCCCGGCCTCCGCGCGGCGGCGGCTTTGGCGGCATGGGCGGCGGCTCCTTCGGGGGCGGTGCCGGGCGCGGCGGTTTCGGCGGCGGCAGCTTTGGCGGCGGCTTTGGTGGCATGGGCGGCGGCTCCAGCCACGGCGGCGGCGGTGGCCGTGGACGGTAATGAGAATAAAAAGAGAAAGGCGGTGGCGCTTTACCACTGCCTTTCTCTTTTTTACGCCGTTTATCGTGAACGAAATTCATTTGACAAAACAATTTTTGTAACTTATACTGGATGACATCACGAAAAAATAAAGGAAGTATCTGTCATGCTGACTCTGGATAAGATCTACCACGCCGCCTTTGTACTGAAGGACGTGGCGAGAAAGACCGACCTCATCGAAGCCCCCAAGCTGTCCAAGGACTGCCAGCTGTACCTTAAGACCGAGAACCTGCAGGCCACTGGCAGCTTTAAGGTGCGGGGCGCTTACTATAAAATCAGCCAGCTTTCCGAGGAGGAGAGCGCCAAGGGCGTCATTGCCTGCTCTGCGGGCAACCATGCGCAGGGCGTGGCACTGGCGGCTACCCGGCGCGGCATCCGCAGCATCGTCTGTATGCCGGACGGCGCGCCCCTGATGAAGGTGGAGAACACCAAAAATCTGGGCGCGGAGGTCTGCCTTGTGCCCGGCACCTACGATGAAGCCCACGATAAGGCCGTGCAGCTGCAAAAGGAGTATGACATGACCTTTATCCACCCCTACGATGACGAGCAGGTTATCGCCGGGCAGGGCACCATCGGTCTGGAGATCCTTGACCAGCTGCCGGATGTGGACGCTGTGGTGGTGCCGGTGGGCGGCGGCGGACTGATCTCCGGCATCGCCTTTGCCATCAAGACTCTGCGCCCGGAGGTCAAGGTGTACGGCGTACAGGCCGAGGGTGCTCCCAGTATGTACCGCAGCCTGCACGAGCACAAGTACCAGACCCTGAAAGCTGCCTCCACCTTTGCGGACGGCATTCAGGTCAAGACCCCGGGCGAGCTGACCTATCAGCTGTGCGAGCAGTATGTGGACGATATCGTTACCGTGACTGAGGACGAGACCGCAGCGGCTATCCTTTCCCTGATGGAGAACCAGAAGCTGGTGGCCGAGGGTGCAGGCGCTGTGCCGGTGGCAGCGGTGCTGTTCCACAAGCTGCCGGTGGAGGGCAAAAAGGTGGCCTGCGTTATCTCCGGCGGCAACATTGATGTGAACATCCTGAACCGCGTTATCACCCGCGGTCTTGTCATGAGCGGCCGCAAGGCAAATCTGACCATCGCACTGGAGGACAAGCCCGGCCAGCTGAAAAAGGTGGCCGAGGTGGTGTCCCGCTGCGGCAGCAATGTGGTGTCGGTGCAGCATGACGGCTCCGACCCCAATATGCCCATCTCCAGCTGCTTCCTCAAGCTGACGCTGGAGACCCGCGATGCCGCCCAGATCGAGCAGATCCGCACCGAGCTGACCAAGGCCGGCTTCCAGCTGGTCAGCGAGCGGGTGTAAACTTCATCGTTTGCCAGAGCGAAAAGAGAACTTGCCTTAAACTTAAAGTAATATAGAGGAGAAAATATACTATGAAAGTCATTTCTACCACCAACGCACCTGCCGCCATCGGCCCTTACAGTCAGGCACTGGATCTGGGCAATATGGTGTTTGTGTCCGGGCAGATCCCGGTAGACCCCGCCACTGGCACCATGGCTGATACCGTGGAGCAGCAGGCCGCCCAGAGCCTTGCCAACCTGAAGGCGATTCTGGCCGAGGCGGGGCTTTCCATGAACAACGTGGTCAAGACGGTGATCTTTCTGGCCGACATCAACGATTTTGCCGCAGTGAACGCAGAGTACGCCAAGGCCTTTGCCGAGCCGTTCCCCGCCCGCAGCTGCGTGCAGGTGGCAGCTATCCCCAAGGGCGCAAAGCTGGAGATCGAGTGCATCGCCGTGCGGGACTGAGCAAAAAATAAGAGAACAAAAGCGGGACACCGGAGCATCTGCGGATGCTTTGGTGTCCCGCTTTTTGGCATCATGTTCGGAAAACCGATTTTTACTTCTGCACACCGGCCTCGCATTGCTCGATGAATTGCTTGGCTACCCGGGGGCTGCGGCCACCGGCACGCAGGGCGAAGGCCTCGGCCTTGAGCAGCAGCTGCTCGGTGGGCATCTGGATGTTGTGCTGCTTTGCCAGCTCTTCCAGAATGGTCTCGAACCGTGCCTTTTCCGGTCGCTGGAAGGTGACCGTAAGGCCGAACCGGGCAGAAAGGCTCATCAGCTCCTGCCGGGTGTCGGCCTCGTGGATGTCGTCACCGGTGCGGTCCGAGAGGGTCTCCTTGATGAGGTGACGGCGGTTGGAGGTGGCGTACACCGCAATGTTCTGGGCGCGTCCGCCTACGCTGCCTTCCAGAATAGCCTTCAGGGCGGCAAAGTTGTCATCGTTGGCGGTAAAACTCAGGTCGTCGATGAACAAAATGAACTTGAGCGGGTTTGCCGCCAGCTTGTCCATCAGGTCGGGGATCTGGTACAGCTGGTTCTTTTTTACCTCTACCAGCCGCAGTCCCTCGGGCGCAAACTCGTTGGCAATGGCCTTTACCGCGCTGGATTTGCCGGTACCGGCGTCACCATACAGCAGCACATTGTTGGCGGGCATCCCGGCCAGTAGTGCCTTTGTGTTGGCAATCACCTTTTCCCGCTCCTTTTCGTAGCCGGGCAGTTCGGAAAGGCGCTGCGGGTCGGGGTACTTTACCGGCACAAGCTGGCCGTTTTCCACCGTGAATACATGGTGCTTGGCAAACATACCGTAGCCTTTTTTGCCCACCTCGCTCATGCGCTGGGCGTAGGCGGCGGCAAGGTCGAGCTCACAGGTCTGCCACCGGGGCAGAAACGCCAGCTCCGGCCGCTGCGCCTGTTCAGAGTAGGCGGTCTGGAACAGCTCGTCCAGCGTCAGCCCGCACAGCTGCTGCAAAAATTGCAGCTCGCTGTCCAAGGCGCTCTGCAGCAGCGCGTCCAGCTGCCCGGCAGCGGCCTGCCGCACACAGATGGTCTCGGCCTCCAGCACAGCATTACTCAGGTAATTGCCCCAGTTGGTGGTGTACTCGAACAAAGCGGCCTCAAAGGCGGCTACGGCATCGCACACCGGGCCGTAGGAGGTGCTGCCCGCCTCCATGCGGTCGGTCAGGTCTAAAAGCTTTGCCACAACAGGGTCGTTCAGCAGGGCACGGAACACAACAAGCCCATGCAGATGGGCATTCCATTCTCTCAGTTTCATAGGTGATCCCTTTTCCTCTCCATTAGCACATACCCTACAAAACGCAGGTACGCGGATATCAAAAGTATACAGCGGTTCGGACGGGGATGCAAGGGGTGTTAAAAATGCTTCATCTTTCGGGTGATTCAGGTTACAAATTGTCGATTGACAAAAGCCCGGTTTATAGTATAATTTACATCAACAAATGCGCAGATGGGAAAAAGTACCACACGATCCCCACTGTTCAGAGAGCTGCCGTCTGGTGCAAGGCAGTCAGCGTTTCGTGCGGAAAATCATCCCGGAGCAGCCTGCCCAACGGGTGCAAACCCTTGTAAGCAGCGCCGGTTGCAGCCGTTACCGTGCAGGGCTTTGTTGGAAGCCCGTGAGAGGGTGTGCACAGCACGCCAACGAGAGTGGTACCGCAGAGAGCTTGATGTTACAAGGTCTTTGTCTCTTGAAAGAAGCAGGGGACAAGGGCTTTTTCTTTTTCGGAAGCTCTCCCTGAGGGAATGGATAAGAAGTGGAACAGGAATAGGAGCGACACCATGCAGTTGAATGGTTCTCAGATCTTTGTAGAGGTCCTGTGCGAGCAGGGAGTGGACACTCTTTTTGGCTACCCCGGCGGCGCTGTGCTGAACCTTTACGACGAGCTGTATAAAAATGCCGACCGCATCACCCATGTGCTTACCGCCCACGAGCAGGGCGCAGCCCATGCGGCGGACGGCTACGCCCGCGCCACCGGCCGCACCGGCGTGGTGCTGGCTACCAGCGGCCCGGGTGCCACCAATCTGGTCACCGGCATTGCCACCGCCTATATGGACTCGGTGCCCATGGTGGCCTTTACCGGCAATGTGCCCACCAGCAGCATTGGCAAGGACGGCTTTCAGGAAGCTTACATTGAGGGCATCACGGTGCCCATCACAAAGCATAATTTCACGGTGCGCCGGGTAGAGGACTTGGCTGACACCATGCGGGCAGCTTTCCGCATTGCGCAGAGCGGCCGTAAGGGCCCGGTGCTGGTGGATATCCCCAAGGACGTGACCGCAGCAGTGTGCGAGTTCACCCCCAAGCAGCCGGAGCCCATCCGCACCGTGACTACCTATAATGAGGAGCAGGTGCACTGGGCGGCAGACCTCATCAACGCCGCACAGCGTCCGCTGGTGTACTTTGGCGGCGGCGTGCGCAGCGCAGCCAGCTGCCAGCCGTTGCGGGATCTGCTGCACAAGGCGGAGATCCCCGCCACCTACACCCTGATGGCCGCAGGCGTTGTGCCCTATGGTGACCCGATGAATCTGGGCATGCTGGGTATGCACGGCTGCTACACCTCCAACCGGGCGGTGGCAGAGTGCGATGTGCTCATCGCGGTGGGCACCCGCTTTTCCGACCGCGTGGCGCTGAACCCCAAGACCTTCGCCAAAAACGCTACCATCATCCAGATCGACATTGATGCCAGCGAGCTGGGCAAGAACGTGGATGTGGATCTTTCCATCGTGGGCGATGCAGCCTATGTGCTGAACGCCATGCTGCCCCAGATCAAACCCGCCAAGCACCCGGACTGGATGGCAATGATCCAGAGCTGGCAGGCACAGGATTACCATCCTGTGTCCGACCCCACCCGGCTGATGCCCCATCAGGTCATCGGCGAGGTGTGCAACCAGTGCGGCCCCGAGGCGGTATACGTTACCGACGTGGGTCAGCACCAGATGTGGGCGGCGCAGTACCTGCGCCACACCAAGAGCCGCGGCTTTATCACCAGCGGCGGCCTTGGCACCATGGGCTTTGGCTACGGTGCTGCCATTGGTGCCCAGATGGCACTGGGACGCCAGCAGCGTGTGGTGATGTTTACCGGTGACGGCTCCTTCCACATGAACCTGAACGAAGCCTGCACTGCCGTCAGCTACGAGCTGCCCATCATCACGGTCATCTTCAACAACTCGGTGCTGGGCATGGTACGCCAGTGGCAGACCACCTTTTACGGCAAGCGTTACAGCCAGACCGACCCCCACCGCAAGACCGATTTTGTCAAGCTGGCAGACGGCTTTGGCCTGAAGGGCTACCGCTGCACCAATCTGCCGGAGTTTCAGGAAGCGTTTGCAGATGCCTTGCAGCAGAAGGGCCCCACTTGGATCGAGTGCATCATCGACAAGGACGAAAAGGTGCTGCCCATGATCCCCGGCGGCGGCGATATCAACGACATCATTATGGAATAAGGAGGACACAGTATGATGGAATCTGATCAGCGCAGGGTCATCAGCCTGCTGGTGGACAACCAGAGCGGCGTTCTGGCCCGGGTGTCCAACCTGTTCTGCCGCCGCGGCTTCAACATCGACAGCCTTACGGTGTCTGCTACCAACGACCCGGCAGTCAGCCGCATCACGGTGACCATTACCAGCGACGAAAAGGCTTTGCAGCAGCTGGTATTGCAGACCGAACGTTTGGAAGTCACCCGGCAGGTGTTCGTGCTGGACAGCGAAAAATCGCTGGAGCGGGAGCTGCTGCTGCTCAAGGTGGAATCGGACGTGCACAACCGCACCGAGCTGCGGGAGATCGCCTGCATCTACAAGGCAAAGATCATTGATCTTTCCCCGGACAGCATGGTGTTTGAACTCATCGGCCGGCCGGACAAGCTGGACGCATTCTTAAAAATGTTCGAGGGCTACAACATCCTTGAGCAGTGCCGCACCGGCGTTACTGCACTGGAGCGCGGCGGGATGCACCAGCATATCCAGAAGCCGCCGCAGGAGGTGCGCTCCGTCCAGCTGCCCCCGCCGGGCGCAAGACGGGCATAAATCACATTGCTTTTCCGCTCAGGGTGAGCGAAAGATAGAACAGAGCATACAAGACCGGAAGATAAACAAACCAGTTAATGTAAAAGGAGACTAACGATTATGGCTATCAAGAAATACTACGATTCCGACTGCAACCTCGGCGTGCTGGACGGCAAGACCGTCGCTGTTATCGGCTTCGGCAGCCAGGGTCATGCACACTCTGAGAATCTGGCCGAGAGCGGCGTCAACGTTGTGGTGGGTCTGCGCAAGGGCTCTGCCCACTGGGCAAAGGCTTCTGAGTTCGCTGCCACCCACGAAAACTTCAAGGTGATGGAAGTGGAAGAGGCTGCCAAGGCCGGTGACGTTGTCATGATGCTGGTGCCCGATGAACTGTGCGCCGATATCTACAACACGCAGGTGGCTCCCTACATGACCGAGGGTAAGGCACTGGCCTTTGCACACGGCTTCAACATCCACTTCAAGACCATCACCGCTCCCAAGAACGTGGACGTCATCATGATCGCTCCCAAGGGTCCCGGCCACATCGTGCGCCGCCTGTACACCGAGGGCGAGGGCTGCCCCTCTCTGATCTGCGTGGAGCAGGACTACACCGGTAAGGCCAAGGACATTGCTCTGGCTTATGCTTCCGGCATCGGCGCTGGCCGTGCAGGCATCCTGCAGACCACCTTCAAGGAGGAGACCGAGACCGATCTGTTCGGCGAGCAGGCCGTGCTGTGCGGCGGCGTTTCCGAGCTGATCCACGCCGGTTTTGATACGCTGGTGGAGGCCGGCTACGAGCCCGAGATGGCCTACTTTGAGACCTGCCACGAGATGAAGCTGATCGTTGACCTGATCAACGAGGGCGGCTTCTCCAAGATGCGCTACTCCATCTCCAACACCGCTGAGTACGGCGACTACCGCACCGGCAAGCGCCTGATCACCGAGGAGACCCGCAAGGAGATGAAGAAGGTTCTGACCGAGATCCAGGACGGCACCTTTGCTTCCGAGTTCCTGACCGAGATGAGCCCCAAGGGCGGCCGCAAGGTGCACTTCCTTGCCAAGCGCCGCATGGAGGCTGAGCTGCCCATCGAGAAGGTGGGTGCTGAGCTGCGCAGCATGATGAGCTGGCTGAAGAAGTAATGAACTCCCCCAGTCGCCTGCGGCGACAGCCCCCTCAAAGAGGGAGCCTTTTGTCTGACCGCAGCGTGAAGCCTCCCTCCGTGAGGGAGGTGGCATCGCGCAAGCGATGACGGAAGGAGTTCAGCCAAAAGCTGCTTTTAAAACTAAGAAAGGCTCCCTCCTTTGGGAGGGGGTCTTTTGTTATAAGGAAAAGAGGAACAAACCATGAGAAGTGACAACGTGACCAAGGGCTCGGAGCGTGCGCCTAACCGCAGCCTGTTTTACGCGCTGGGCTACACCCCGGAGGAGCTGGAGCGCCCCCTCATTGGCGTGGTGAGCGCCCACAGCGAGATCGTGCCCGGCCACATGAATCTGGACAAGATCGCCGAGGCGGTCAAGGCCGGTGTGCAGATGGCCGGTGGTACCCCCATCCTGATCCCCGCTATCGGCGTGTGCGACGGCATTGCCATGGGTCATGTGGGCATGAAGTACTCTCTGGCCTCCCGCGAGCTGATCTGCGACAGCGTGGAGACCATGCTGATGGCACATCAGCTGGACGGCCTTGTGCTGGTGCCCAACTGCGATAAGATCGTGCCCGGCATGGTGATGGCAGCGGTGCGCATGGATGTGCCCGCTGTGGTCTGCTCCGGCGGCCCCATGCTGGCCGGCAGCTACGGCGGCGAGGAAGTGAGCCTTTCCAAGATGTTCGAGGCCGTGGGCGCCTATAAGGCCGGTATGATCACCGACGAGCAGCTGGAGGACTGCACCTGCAACTGCTGTCCCAGCTGCGGCAGCTGCTCCGGTATGTACACCGCCAACAGCATGAACTGCCTGTGCGAAGCCATCGGCATCGCCCTGCCCGGCAACGGCACCATCCCGGCTGTGTACTCCAAGCGTTTGCAGCTGGCAAAGCACGCCGGTATGGCCGTGATGGAGATGGTGCGCAAGGGCATCACCGCGCGCCAGATCATCAACGAGCGCTCCATCCGCAACGCGCTGACCTGCGATATGGCACTGGGCTGCTCCACCAACACGGTGCTGCACCTGCTTGCCATCGCCTACGAGGCCGGTGTGCCCATCGACCTGAAGCTGTTCAACGAGATCAGCGCCAAGACCCCCAACCTGTGCCATCTGGCACCGGCTGGCCCCACCCACATGCCGGATCTGTACGCAGCGGGCGGTATCCCGGCAGTACAGGCAGAACTGGCCAAGAAGGGCTTGCTGGATCTGGATGTGCCCACCGTCACCGGCAAGACCCTTGGCGAGAACATCAAGGGTGCCCATATCCTGAACGAAAAGGCCATCCGTCCCATCGAGAACCCCTACTCTGAGACCGGCGGTCTGCAGATCCTGTGGGGCAACATTGCCCCGGACGGGTGCGTTGTCAAGCGCAGCGCGGTAGCCCCGGAGATGCAGCAGCATTCCGGCCCGGCGCGGGTGTTCAACAGCGAGGAGGAGGCCATTGCCGCCATCTACGCGGGCAAGATCGTCCCGGGCGATGTGGTGGTCATCCGCTACGAAGGCCCCAAGGGCGGCCCGGGTATGCGGGAGATGCTCAACCCCACCTCTGCGCTGGCTGGCATGAAGCTGGATAAGACGGTGGCCCTCATCACCGACGGCCGCTTCTCCGGTGCATCCCGCGGTGCTGCCATCGGCCACGTCAGCCCGGAGGCGGCCTCCGGCGGCCCCATCGGCCTGATCGAGGAAGGGGACACCATCACCATCGACATCCCCAACGCCTCCATCACGCTGGAGGTCAGCGATGCAGTGCTGGCAGAGCGCAAGGCAAAATACGTTGCGCCCGAGCCCAACATCAAGACCGGCTGGCTGAGCCGTTACGCCCGCATGGTCACCAGTGCAAATCTGGGTGCGGTGCTGAAATAAACGTAACGAAAGCGCCTGTTGTGCGGATGCACAACAGGCGCTTTTTTCACTCTCCGTATTTCATGAACATGGCGCGGACGGTGAGGAAGATGATCTTCCAGTCCACCCAGAAGCTGCGCTCCTGGATGTATTTCAGATCCAGCGCCACCCACTCGTCAAAGCTCATCTCGTTGCGGTGGGGTGCGATCTGCCAGTAGCAGCTCAGCCCGGGAGTGACGTACAGCCGCTGGCGCTGGTAGTCGTTGTACAACTCCACCTCCCGGGGCAGCGCGGGACGCGGCCCCACGATGCTCATGTCGCCCCGCAGCACGTTGAGCAGCTGGGGCAGCTCGTCCAGACTGGTCTTGCGCAGAAAACGTCCCACCCGGGTAATGCGGGGGTCGCCCTTGATCTTGAACACCGGGCCGTCCATCTGGTTCTGGCTCAGCAGCTCATTCAGCTGCTCCTCGGCGTCCGGGCACATGGTGCGGAACTTATACAGCCAGAACAGCTTGCCGTCCCGTCCTACCCGCCGCTGCTGGAAAATGGCTCCGTCTCCGGGGCTGTCCAGCACGATGGCAAGACTGATCACCAGCGCCAGCGGCGCAAGCAAGATCAACGCCAGCAGGGAGAATACGATATCCTGTGCGCGCCGCAGCACCCAGTAACGCCGGTGGCTGCGCAGCATCTCCTCCCGGTCGATAGAAATTTGCGGGGCGGCGTTGATTGTTGACTCCATGCGATGACCCACTCCTGCCTGTAAAATCTTTACATTATTTTAACATAAAACAGGACGCAATTCAACCAGATAAAGCGCGGCGGACGGGGGCAGAAAGTATGCTGAAAAAAGTGCTGAAAAAAGTGAAAAAGGTAGTTGACAAAACCTCTTTCTCATGCTAAAATAAACAAGTCGTCCGGTGCACGGATGCACAACAAATGAATATGGGCGTGTTCCCGAGTGGCCAATGGGGACAGACTGTAAATCTGCTGCTTTCAGCTTCGGTGGTTCGAATCCACCCGCGCCCACCAAACAAGAAAAATCCGAACCTGTTTCCGATTGGAGAAGGGTTCGGATTTTTCGTTTTCTTCGGGTACAACAATGAAGGCTCCCGTGGACGGCGCAAAACCCCGATACCTTGTCATAGACCGTAAGCCACTAACAAGATTTGGAGGATGCGATTATGAAGTACGATGCAAGAGCCTGCAAGTTTAACATGGATACCGGGTGTGTGGAGCTGCTGCTTCGAGGTGGGAGAAAAATCTCCATTGACTGTACCGGGGTCGAGGATGCACTGAATGTGACTATGGCACAGCAGACGGAACTGGACTACCTCATCTACAATGATCCGCTGGGCTATGCAGATTTGATTCTGAACGGTGACCCGGAGGAATATTTGAAAAATGCAGCCAGGAGCCATGGGTTAGAAGATTAAGGGCAAAACAAAAAACAGGGTGCGCCCCTGAATAGGACGCACCCTGCCAAAGACCACAGACGATAACGATATGTACAACAGAGCGTTCCCCGTCGGGAACGCTCTGTTTTTCTTTGCTGGGGGTATGATGAACTTGTTCCGCCTGCCACGCGGCAAACTCCCGCTGCCCTTCCTCGCTGTTCCAGCAGGCAAGGATGGCTGGGTAGAATGCCCGTGCCAGACGGTCGATGACTTCATCGGGGTAAGGGGAAGTGTTTGTGGACTTTTTCTTTTTGTTCAAACGCACGCTCCTTTGATCGTCCCACCGTGGCAAAGCCGGGCGAGAGAATCAAAGTTCCAATTTTTATCAGGCGCAAGGGCGCGGAAGTTTTCCACCCTGCACTTGGGGCTGGTGGCTCATTGATGGCTTACAAGTGCCTGTCGTTATGCGGTCTTTTCGGCTTCTTCAAGGGTTTCAGCGAGAATCTGTTCCATGCAGGCTTCCAGCTCATTCAGATAGAGGGCAGGACGCTGCATCGCAAAACGGAGAACTTTCTGCTTTTCCGGGTCGGAGAGATAGCTCTGATTGTTCTTGAGCACCCGCTTCCATGTGTTCTTCATCATTTCAGTGGCTGTGCTCAAGGTTTTGTAGACCCGCATGAACTCGTCCGGGACTTGATAAGTCTTGAACTGTTCCGGGTCGGCTGTGGGCATCGGAACCGGAGTGTCGGCGTTGGGTTCTGCATCAGCAGCTTCCATCGCTTTCGTGATCTCCGGGTGCATAATCTCGGCAAACACATCCTGCCGCTTGTCGGGACTGCTCTGCACGAGTTTGATCATTTCATCGTTGGTGAATTTTACCTCACCAGAAAAGACCTTTTTCTTGATGCCGGGAGAAAGAGTATCAGCGATATCAATGCCCTTGGTGTAGTGCCGTGCACGAAGAACCGATGCACGGCTGACACCGTTTTCTTCTGCGATGCGCTCGCAGGTTTTCTTGCCGGAGTGGTGGGTATCATCGTGAGACCCACCACTTTTCTTTGCTAAAGTGTACTGGTTGCCGTGAAAGATTTTCTCGGCTTTCTTTTCAGATTCGTACTGCTTCCCCAGCAGGTAACGCTTTTGTTCGGGGGAAAGATTGCGCCGCCCCAGCTGATTCTTGCAAATCCAAGCGAGTGCTTCCTCACGATTTGCAAAGCGGAGCGGCATGGTAGAAAAGCAGATTTCGGGATGTTTCTGAAGAATCGCATAACGGTTGTGGCCGTCAACAAGGGTGTTGTTCCACACGATCAAAGGAGAGAGCAACTTGCCCTCTTTGAGGATGTTTTCTTCAAGCTGCTTAAATTCATCATCGGTCAGAGGAGGAATCTGGGACTGGAACTCCGGGTCGATTTTCAGGTTGATCATACGCACACTCCTTTATCTCTCCTGCTGCGCCGGTTCTTCCTCCCGGAAAAAGGACGCAACGTTCTGCTTTGCGGTTTTCAGTTTGAGCAGTTCTTCCTTAGCTTCCTTGTACTGCTCGTAGAACTTTGCCTTTTCGGATGCCAACTGCGCATACTCGGCTTCCAGTTTTTTCGGGCTGGGCAGCTTGGTGATGTTGTTTGCCTTAAAATAGGCTACTGCCGCCCGGTATGCTGTCAGCTCTGCACGGTGCTGCTCCTCAAAGGCTGCGGGTCGGTTGGCAGTCTTTAACTGCTGTGCGATGTTCTTGGTGCTGGTGTAGGCTGCGACATGATAGCGCAACTCTTTGTTGGCTTTCATGCGGCCTTCGAGGTTTTTCACCACTGCCAGTGCGTCATGATACTTGGTTTCCAGTTCGGCGATGCGCTGGTTCAGAGTGTCCTCATCGGTCAAGCCCTTTTCTTGCAGAAGCAGCAGGGTCTGCGCCATGGCTTTGAGATTGAACTTTTTTGCCCAACGCTCATAGCCTGTGCCCTTGCCCTCGGCCAGCTTTGCCTGAATGTCGATCAGCTTTCCAATCTTATCAGGTTTCAGCGTAACCGTGCGCTTGCGCTCTGCGTTTGCCTGCAACGTGGCAAGCACTGCCGCCTTATCGAACTTGTCCCCGAGATGTTTCGCCCGGATGAACTTTGTTCTTCCAGCAGGCAGATAACTTAGGCACCCACGGCTTTCCTTGACGGCGATGCCATACTGCTGCATGAGCCTGTCAGAAAAATCTTCAAGGTTCACAGCGCGATACAATACAGACGAAATCTGTTTCCGTAAAGTGTCCTTCACGGTTTCAAACTTCTTCTGCTGGGGCGGTTGTCCGGCTGCGGTGAGGGCTGCATTCTCGCGGTCAAGTTTCATCTGGCCGCGCCTGCGCGCCCAATACTCCGCTTCGCTCACACGCGCTTTCGAGCCATTGAGCAGGTCGATCTGGTACAGTCCGGCACCCTCGCACAGTTCCATGACCTCGACACGGAGGTGCCGCATGGTCTGGGCGGTGCTGGAGTGCTTCATACCCTCCCGCCAATCGCGGGGCTTCTGCATATAGGGCTTGCGCTCCACTTCTCGTGTTCGGATGCTGCCAATCACGATGTGGACGTGGATGTTTCCCGAATGGTTGTGTCCATCCGGGTGGGTACAGACGATGGCAGGATGACCGGGGAAGTTTTCTTCGCAGAATTTCAGGCCAAGGGCTTGTGCCTTTTCCATGGTCAATCCATTGTCGGCTGCATCGCGTGGGTCAAAACTGATGATATACTGGTGGCTCTTGATATCACCATGCTGGGTGTTCTTACCATACTTGCGGCTTGCCAGCAGACAGGCTGTTGCAAACGAGAAATCGCCACACTCAAGGGTGTCGAGCAGGTAGGATTCCCGCAGCTTCGGCTTGCCGTGCTCATTCAGAAGTTGCTTTCCGGTGAACGCATCGTGCTGGTAAACGAGGTACGCTTCGATGGCGGTGTAGTCTGAGTTTTTAGAGGCGATATGCTTGAGCGTTGCCATACAGTTCACCCAGAACTTTCTCGGCGTGCAGCCGAAATGCGGTCAGGTCTGCAAGTTCGTCAAGGATTTTCGCTCGGATCTACTCGGTGTCTGCACCGCCGGAATTGAAGTGTCTTGCAAGCTGGTTGAGGTTGCCGCCCACTTTGCTGCACTGGGCAAGCAGGGTGGAAACAGCGGTCAGAGTTTCTTCGCCGCCGCCTGCAACGATGACCGTTTTCTCGATCTTGACGTTGTGGATGGCGCGGCGGATAAAAGTGGAGAGGGAGAGATTCAGGAGTTTGCAAGTGAGTTCCAGTGACGCTTTTTCCGCCGCTGTCACACGGAACTTGATGACGTGCGTTTTGTTGTTCGGCGTGTCGTGGTGCTGGGATTTGCTAGGGGTCGATTGAACATTCGTTTTGGTCATTGTACCTCCTGTCTGTTCGATAACTCCTCGGTGAAGTTATGTAAGCACGACACGCCGTTCCATTCGTGCCGCAAGGCACGAATGATGAGCAGGGTTTGGGGCAGGCACGCCCCAACAAGATCACTTGGAAAACTCGCAAGAGTTTGAGAAGTGAAGTCCCGGATGGACAGGAAATTTTCAAGAATTGAAAATTTGTGGCCACGGGACGGTTCTTGCCCTCTACCGCTGCGCTCAAAACGCATTTTCAACAAATGTTTCCGAATTGTTAAGATGCAGAAATAAGTAGAGAGTTCCGCTGCTCGTGTATGTTGATCGCCGGTTGACCCGAACGAAGTTCCTGCCCCTGTTTTGCAGCGGCGTTGGCTAAAAAGCCGATATCACGTTCGGACGGCTCATGAAATTTTCAAGGTACGGTTCCCGTAAAAGAAAAATACCGCTCACGCAGCGCAGCGATGATTTTGTCGGGTGAAACGGCGGCAAAATGAATCAGGTGTGTTGCGGGGCGGTTGATCTTTCAGGGATAATCCACGGTGAGGCAGTGTTCAAAATGAACACGACCACATCTTGCGGAGAGACTCAGGCTACTCCACAAAATCAGTGGAATTTACAAGAAAAATACCACTGTATGTGGAATTCGTCAAGAGGGTTTTGGGAAATTTATGGCAATAAAGTGGAGAGAGTAGGACTTATCCTTGAAGAATGCTCCGAAATCTCACGGATACGGCGGCATCGTCGATTTTTGCCTGACCCTCCCTGCAATCGCAAGAAAAAAACAAGAAACAGCCGGTGGATTTTCAGCGCATCCATGTTACAATAAGGGTATCCAAACACCAGAGGAGGGGCGCACTGTGTCCAAGACCACCCTGTTTGACAGCCGCATCAAGAAATACGCATACCGGGAGGCAGCGCAGCTCTACGGGGAGCTGGGCAGCTCCCCGGCAGGTTTGTCCCCGGAGCAGGTGGAGCGGCAGCGGGAGAAATACGGCTCCAACTGCTTCGGCAGCCGCAGTAGCGATACCATGCTCCGGCGGCTGCGGCGGGCGTTCATCAACCCCTTCAACGTCATTCTCTTTGTGCTGGGGAGCATTTCGCTGGTGACGGATGGTCTTTTGGCCTCCGATTTTTCCAAGAACGCCACCACAGCCCTCATTATCTTTTCCATGATTCTCATCAGCGGCGGCATCCGTCTGGTGCAGGAATTGCGTGCCAAAAACGCCGCCCAGCAACTGGACCGGCTGATCCATCAGCGCATCCGGGTGCGGCGGGGCGGTGTGTGCATGGACATTCCGGCGGAGGAACTGGTCGTGGGAGACGTGGTGCTGCTGTCGGCAGGGGATCGGGTGCCGGCTGATTTGCGGCTCACCGCTGTCACCGACCTGTTTCTCTCGCAGGCTGCTATCACCGGGGAAAGTGCGGTGGTGGAAAAAAGCTGCCGCACCCTCTGCTACGGCAGCCCTCGCCCCGTGACCCAACTGGAAAATCTCGCCTTTATGGCAACCACCGTCATTAGCGGCAAGGGCGAGGGCGTTGTGGTGGCAGTGGGCAAAAATACCCTCTACGGCAGCTTTTCCAAGGACGACCCGGAGGAAAAGCAGGCCTTTCAGAAAGGCGCTAACTCCATCGCATGGGTAATGCTGCGGTTTATGGGGGTGCTGATCCCGCTGGTGTTTTTGCTGCTGGGTCTCACCGGGGGCAACTGGCTGGAATCCTTTGCCTTTGCCCTGTCGGTGGCGGTGGGGCTGATGCCGGAGATGCTGCCCATGGTCATCACCGCTTGTCTGGCACGGGGCAGCCTTGCCATGAGCCGCAAGCAAACCATCATCAAGGACATCAACGCCATGCAGGGCTTTGGCAGCATGGATGTGCTGTGCATGGACAAGACCGGCACTCTGACCAACGAGAGCATCCTGCTGGAATACTACATGGACGTGCTGGGGAACGAAAGCGCCGAAGCCTTGGACTTGGCTTTCCTCAACAGCTTTTACCACTCCGGGGTGCGCAACCCCATTGACAACGCCCTGCTGGCCTGCCAGACCATGCCGGGCAGGGAGGCACATTTCGGAGAACTGCTGGCGCAATACCGCAAAACGGATGAAATTCCCTTTGACTATGCCCGGAAGGTAGTCAGCACCCTTGTAACGGCGGCAGACGGCAGCAGCAAGCTCATCCTGAAGGGAGACGTAGCTCATGTGGTTGCCCGGTGCAGCACTGTAGCCTACCGGGGGCAGGCGCTGCCCATGGAGGAGGGCACCGCCCAAAGTGTTGCGGCGGTGGTCAGCGAGATGCAGCAGGACGGCATGAAGGTGATCGCAGTAGCGCAAAAGGAGATGGGCACCACCGACCACATCACCTCTGCCGATGAGCAAAATCTGACACTGGTGGGGTATCTGGCCTTTTTTGATGCCCCCAAAAAGACTGCAAGAGTCTCTATTGCCGCCCTGAAACGGCTGAAGGTGACCCCCAAAGTTCTCACGGGAGATCAGGCGGATGTTGCCGTGTCCATTTGCCGCCGGGTGGGCATCCCCTGCGGCAGGGTTCTGACGGGGGCGCAGCTGGACGAAATGGCCGACAGTGCCCTTTCTGCTGCCGTGGAGGAAGTCCACGTTTTTGCAGAACTGGCACCGGGGCAGAAGGTGCGGCTGGTGGCGGCTTTAGAGCAGAACGGCCATACCGTGGGCTTTTTGGGGGATGGGATCAACGACATCCCTGCCCTGTGTGAGGCAAATGTGGGCATCTCGGTGGATACGGCGGTGGATGCTGCCAAGGACGCCGCAGACGTGGTGCTGCTGCAAAAAGACCTTGGGGTGCTGGAAGAGAGCATTCTGGAAGGCCGCAAGACCTTTACCAATATGCTGAAGTACATTAAGATCACCGCCAGCTCCAACTTTGGCAACATCCTTTCCATCGTCTGCGCCAGTGCGTTTTTGCCCTTTCTGCCCATGACCTCGTTGCAGCTTTTGCTGCTGAACCTGCTGTACGATGCCCTGTGCATCATTCTGCCGTGGGACAATGTGGACGAGGAAGAGACCCTTTCCCCCCGGGATTGGTCCGGCCGGACGCTGGGGCGGTTCATGCTCTCCTTCGGACCCATCAGCTCGGTGTTCGACATTGCCACCTTCCTGTTTTTGTACTATGTGCTGTGCCCGGCGCTCTGCGGCGGTGTGACCTACATCCACCTGACCGACCCGGCTATGCAGTTACACTATGTGGCATTGTTCCAGACCGGGTGGTTTTTGGAGTCCATGTGGACGCAGGTGCTCATCCTGCACTTCTTGCGCACCCGTCGCATCCCATTTGTGCAGAGCCGCCCCTCTGCCCCGGTGATGGTCACTACTCTTGCGGGCATCGTGGTCTTTACCGGGCTTACCTTTACCAAGGGCGGCGGTCTGTTCGGGCTGACAAGGCTCCCTCTCTGGTACTTTGGCTTTTTGCTGATAGTGGCACTGGCGTATATGCTGCTGACCACGGTGATCAAGACCTTCTACCAGAAAAAGCACCATCAGTTGATTTGAAAGGAGGGGTCTGCCATGAAAAAGAAGATCGGATTTGTACCCATGGACCCCGTCCTTGGAGCATGGCTGTTGGAAATGCTGGCAAAGCACCCGCCGGAAAGCGATAATGCCGCAGAATTATGCGCCGGCGTGCAGGACCTGCTGCGGGGCGAGGTGACCTCTCTGCTGTTGAGCGCATCCGGGGAAGGAGAAACACCCGCCCCGGCAGAGAGCTTGCAGCTGGGGGAGCTGGAGATCTTCCCCAAAAGCCGTCGGGTGATGCTGCAGGGCCGGGACGTGAGCCTGACCCCCAAGGAGTTCGACATCCTATGGTTTCTGGCGCAGAACCGGGGCGAGGTGTTTACCAAAGAACAAATTTACCGGGCGGTGTGGTCGGATAACTACCTGCTGGACGACAGCAACATCATGGCCTTCATCCGCAAGCTGCGGAAAAAGATCGAGCCGGACCCGGACGCACCCCGGTACATCCTGACGATCTGGGGCATCGGGTATAAGTTCAACGACCAGCTATAAGAGTAAAATCACAAATCTTGCTCAATCGCAAGGAAATCGCAAGGCTTTGGCCATGGGATCTTCCTTGCGATTTTTGTATTCTAGGGGTGTTGGAAGGAGGTATGATCCATGAATAAGAAAAAAGAAAACCGCATGGCCGTCCGACAGGCGGCAGCAAAGGCGGTGCTCCGGGACGAGCAGAACCGCCGCATCCAGTTCGCCGCCACCAATCCGGAGGGCGAGGTGCTGAAGAATCTCCGCACCACCCTCCGGGGTCTGGATGAGGATGCCGTGACCGCCAGCCGTGCCAAATACGGCAGCAACAAGGTGACCCACGAGAAAAAGAAATCGCTGGCACAGCGTCTGGCGGGAGCCTTCGTCAACCCCTTTACCGCCATTCTGTCCTGTCTGGCGCTGGTGTCCACCATGACGGATATGGTGTTTCCGTATTTTTCCCTGCTGGGCAGTGTGCCGGAGGATTTTGATCCCCTGACGGTCGTTATCATCCTGACCATGGTACTCATCTCCGGCACCCTGCGGTTCGTGCAGGAATCCCGCAGCGGCAACGCAGCGGAAAAGCTACTGGCCATGATCACCACCACCTGTATGGTCACCCGGCAGGAGCAGGAGAAGATGGAGATCCCCATGGACGATCTGGTGGTGGGAGATATTGTGCATCTCTCGGCAGGCGATATGATCCCGGCGGACGTCCGCATTCTGGAAGCCAAGGATCTGTTCGTCAGTCAGGCCAGCCTGACTGGCGAGAGCGAACCCATTGAAAAGACTCCGCTGGTCTGTGCCCCGCAGGACAGCGTCACCGACTACACCGACATCGCTTTTATGGGCAGCAATGTGATCTCCGGCAGCGCCACCGCCGTGGCAGTCTGCGTGGGCGACCAGACTCTCTTCGGTTCCATGGCCTCTGCCGTGGCTGGGGAGGCGGTAGAGACCAGCTTCACCAAGGGGGTCAACGCCGTTTCGTGGGTGCTGATCCGCTTTATGATGGTCATGGTGCCGCTGGTGTTCTTCATCAACGGCATCACCAAGGGCGACTGGCTGGAAGCGTTTTTGTTCGGCATCTCCATCGCCGTGGGGCTTACCCCGGAAATGCTGCCCATGATCGTGACCACTTGCCTTGCCAAGGGCGCAATCTCCATGAGCAAAAAGCAGACCATCGTGAAAAATCTGAACTCCATCCAGAACTTTGGTGCCATCGACATCCTCTGCACTGACAAAACCGGCACCCTGACACAGGATAAGGTAGTGCTGGAATATCACCTGAACGTCAACGGCGAAAACGACACCCGGGTACTGCGCCACGCCTACCTGAACAGCTACTTCCAGACCGGCTATAAGAACCTGATGGACCTTGCCATCATCCACAAGACCGAGGAGGAAGAAGCGGCCGATTCCCGGCTGTTAGACCTGTCGGAAAACTATGTGAAGGTGGATGAGATTCCCTTTGACTTCACCCGCCGCCGTTTGACCACTGTGGTGCAGGACAAGGCAGGCAAGACCCAGATGGTGACGAAGGGTGCAGTAGAGGAAATGTTGTCCATCTGTGCCTATGCGGAGCAGGACGGTAGGGTAGAGCCTCTGACCGATGCCCTGCGCAGCAAAATTCTGCATACCGTGGATGAACTCAATGATAAGGGCTTCCGGGTGCTGGCCATTGCCCAGAAGAGCAACCCCTCCCCGGTGGATGCCTTTGGCGTAAAGGACGAGCGGGATATGGTACTGCTGGGATATCTTGCCTTCCTCGACCCGCCCAAGGAGTCAACCGCCGATGCCATCCGAGCACTGAAAGACCACGGTGTCACCACTAAAATCCTTACCGGCGACAACGACAAGGTCACCCGCACCATCTGCAAGCAGGTGGGGCTGAAGGTCCGCAATATGCTGCTGGGTTCCGACCTGGACCATATGTCCGATGCAGAGCTTGCCCGGGCAGCAGAGAGCACCGATGTGTTTGCGAAGCTGACCCCGGACCAGAAGGCACGGGTGGTGTCCGTCCTGCGGGAAAATGGCCACACCGTGGGCTTTATGGGGGACGGTATCAACGACGCTGCCGCCATGAAAGCCGCTGACATCGGCATCTCGGTGGATACCGCCGTGGACGTAGCCAAGGAGTCGGCAGACATCATCCTGCTGGAAAAAGACCTGATGGTGCTGGAGCAGGGCATCATCGAGGGCCGCAAGACCTACGCCAATATGATTAAATACATCAAGATGACGGCCAGCTCCAACTTCGGCAATATGTTCTCGGTGCTGGCAGCCTCGGCGCTGCTGCCCTTCCTGCCCATGATGAGCGTCCACCTCATTTTCCTGAATCTCATCTACGACCTCTCCTGCACCGCCATCCCATGGGATAACGTGGACGAGGAATTCATTGCCAAACCCCGGAAATGGGATGCTTCCAGCGTGGGCAGCTTTATGATCTGGATCGGACCCACCAGCTCTATCTTCGACTTCACAACGTATATTTTCATGTACTTTGTGTTCTGCCCGCTGTTCGTGTCCGGCGGCGTGCTGTTCAATGATCTGGCGGCTCATTACAGTGGAGCCCAGCTTGCCCTGATGCAGGCACAGTACATCGGGATGTTCCAAGCCGGATGGTTCGTAGAGTCCATGTGGAGCCAGACGCTGGTCATCCACATGATCCGCACCCCAAAGCTGCCATTCATCCAGAGCCGGGCGTCCGCTCCGGTGACCATGCTGACCATGACCGGCATTGCGGTGCTGACCATCATCCCCTTTACCCCCTTTGGTGCAGCGCTGGGCTTTGTGGCACTGCCTGCGGCCTACTTTGCCTATCTGATCCCCTGCATCCTGCTGTATATGGTGCTTGCCACCAGCCTGAAAAAAGCCTACGTCCGCCACTATGGCGAGTTGCTGTAAAGGAGGAAAACCATGAACTGGAATGAACTTTGGATGACCGTATTCGGCACCACCCACTGGCTGGGTCTTGATCTGGGCTTCTGGGTGTCCTTGGCGGTGGTGGCCCTCATCGTGGTGGCCATGAACGCTGTGTTTTGGGGTATGAAGCCCCAGAAGAAACCGACAGACCCGCCCAAGGCGGTGTAACAAACGATGCCATAGATAAAATATCCCGGTCATTCCCCTGCGCTCAGCAGAGAGAATGACCGGGATATTTTTAGTGTGCACAGAAGTGAAAATAACATCTTGCTTTTTCTCGCAAAATGTGGTATATCCATTATACGAAACATTGCTTTGAAAGAACGCTCCACCGTTCAATGATGTATAAATGGGAGGTGCCCGCCATGACCGCCGTGATCTACGCCCGCTATTCCAGCGACAACCAACGCGAAGAATCCATTGAAGGCCAAATTCGTGAATGCACGGCCTATGCGGAAAAGAACGGCATCACCATCGTCAAGCACTACATCGACCGCGCCCTTTCCGCTAAAACTGACAATCGTCCGGAGTTCCAGCAGATGATAAAGGACAGCGAAAAGCGGCTGTTTGACATTGTGCTGGTCTGGAAACTTGACCGCTTTGCCCGAAACCGCTATGATTCGGCACACTACGAGTATCAGTTGGAGCGGAACCACGTCAAGCTGGTATCGGCCACCGAGCCGATTTCAGAAGGCCCAGCAGGTATTATGGTCAAGAGTATGCTCACCGGCATGGCTGAGTACTATTCCGCAGAACTTTCTGAAAAGGTCGTGCGCGGCATGACCGAGAATGTTCTGAAGGGTAAGTACAACGGCGGCACGATTCCCATTGGCTATACGGTAGACGAGGAAAAGTTCTTTCAGATTGACCCTTTGAAAGCTCCCTTTGTGGTAGAAGTCTTTCAGCGTTACAACGATGGTGCAACCATGAAAGAGCTGATGAACTGGCTGAACGACAGTGGCGTGACCACCAACCGCAATCAGAAGTTCACCTATAACAGTATTCAGACCTTGCTGACAAACCGCCGTTATATCGGCGAGAACCGTTTTAAGGACATTGTGATGCCGGACAGCATCCCGGTTATCATTGAGAAAGAACTGTTCGACAGTGTACAGGATAAAATCGCCAAGAACCGCCGCGCTCCGGCTCGGCACAAAGCGGAGGACGATTATTTGCTGACGACCAAGCTGTTCTGTGGAATGTGTGGAGCGATGATGTTCGGCGAGTGCGGAACGAGTCGAAATAAGAACGTCCACCATTATTATAAATGTGCTAATGCCAAGCGCACCAAGACCTGCAAGAAAAAGACCGTCCGCAAAGAGTGGCTGGAAGATCTGGTAGTCAACGAAACCATGAAGATGATTCGTGACGATGACAGTATCCAGTCCATCGTGGATGCGGTGATGATTCTTCAGGAACAGGAGAACACGGTGCTGCCTCTGCTGGAGAAACAGATGAAAGACATTGAACGGGGCATTGAGAATCTTTTAAATGCGATTCAAGAGGGCATCCTGACCAGCTCGACCAAAGGACGCTTGGAAAAATTGGAAGCTCAGCAGAAGGAACTGGAGATCCGCATCGCGGAAGAAAAGCTGGCAAAGCCGAAGGTCAGTGCAGATTTTGTAAAATTTTGGCTCACCAACTTCCGCAAGCTCGATCCGAACGTGAAAAGCCACCGGGAAACGCTTATCAATACATTCGTGAATGCGGTTTATCTCTATGATGAAAAAGTTTTGATTACATTCAACTACAAAGATGGCACAAAAACCATCACTTTCGATGAAATTGCCGCCAAAGATGCCCCAGAGGGCAATGGTTCGGATTTAGGTTGCTTCGCTCCACCAAGAACTCCGGTATCCAATGGGTACCGGAGTTTCTGTTTTATCTACCTTGAAAAAGGGGATGCAAGGGTGGATTCGAACAGCATCGACCCGCCGAATAGTCCGGCGGGTAAAAAAGCCCCTGCGGGGCTTTTTTAGATGCGCGGCTCGCGTAATCCACCCGCGCCCACCAAGAACTCCGGTATCCAATGGGTACCGGAGTTTCTGTTTTATCAGCTTTGAAAAAGGGGATGCAAGGGTGGATTCGAACAGCAGCGGAGCCGACCGCCGCCTGCGGCGGAAACAGGGAGGCGAGGCTGGGGCAGCGCTCCGCTTTTTCAAAGCCCTGCCAAGGGGCTGCGGAAAAAGCGGCAAGCGCAACTCGTAAGACCCGCCGAATAGTCCGGCGGGAAAAAAGCCCCTGTGCAACAGCAACGACCGCTGCCAGCGGCAGAAACAGGGAGGAGCTGTTGGGGCTGCGGCCAGCAGGATGCGCGTGCCGCCCAAGGCACGATGCAGCCGCTGGGAGCGGCGACCCGGGTTCCTTTTCTGCGCGGCTCGCGCAATCCACCCACACCCACCAAAAAACCGCAACGTATCAAAATACGCTGCGGTTTTGTTTTTTTACAGTAGTATTTTCACTTCGCCCGCCCATCAGAGCAGCTGCGCTAGAATACTGTTTTGAACAATAAGCCCGGCGGGGGTCAGGGCGAGGGTACGGCCATCAAAGATGGCATATCCGGCGCGGACGCAGTTTTGCACAAAGGCCAGCTGCGCAGTGGAAAACTGCTTGCCGTACAGAGTTTTGTAAGCTTCAAGGTCAAGCCCCTTGCGCAGACGCAGCTGTAAGATCAGGTAATCCTCTGCACCGCAGCTGCCGTCCATGATGGGCGCGGCGGCGTCCTGCAGAAAGGCGGCGGTGTCCGGCGCGTAGCAGAACCGCTTGCCGCCCATGCAGGAGTGCGCCGCAGGGCCAAGGCCCAGATAGTCGCCGCAGTCCCAGTAAATGAGGTTATGCTTCCCCTCGTAGCCCGGCTTTGCAAAGTTGGAGATCTCGTACTGGCGGTAGCCGTGGTGCTCCAGCTGCTCCACGGCGTAAAGGTAGAAATCGGCGGCTTCATCGCCGGTGGGCAGACCCTCCGGCGGGTGCTTGCCGAAGGCAGAGTCTGGCTCGATCTTTAAAAGGTAAGCCGAGATGTGGGTGGCACCGCCCTTTTCGATCAGTTCCAGTGTCTCGTCAAATTCGGCCTGCGTATAGTGGGGCAGCGCCAGCATGATGTCGCCGCTGATGTTCTCAAACCCGGCGTGCCGGGCGGCGGCAAAGGCTGCCCGCGCCTGCTTGGCATTGTGCGGGCGGCCAAGGGTGCGCAGCTGGGTGTCCCGGGCAGACTGCACCCCGAAGGAGATGCGGTTCACCCCCGCCGCCCGGAAGCCCCGCAGGCTCTCCTCGGTCACGGTCTCGGGGTTTGCCTCCAAGGTGATCTCTGCACCGGGCACGGGGTCTGCTGCGCGGATGAGCCGCTCTGCCTGCGCCGGAGTGAGCAGGCTGGGCGTGCCGCCGCCGAAATAGACGGTATCCGGCCGCAGGGGCGCATCCGGCGCAAAGCGGTGCAGCTCCCGCAGCAGTGCGTCCACATAAGCGTCCGGTACGCCCCGCTCCCCGGGGCGGGAATAAAAATCGCAGTACCGACATTTGGAAAAACAGTAGGGAATATGCAGATAAAGTCCAAGGGACATACAATATCACAGCCTTTTTCATGAAACGTTCATTTCTATGCAGTATACTATATTCCGTAGACCGAAGCAAGAGAGAAATGCTCCGCAGAATAGACTGGAGGAACCCAGATGAGTTACAACAATTACAACCGTGGCTATGCAGAGCCTACAATGACCTCGGCTGATTATATGACCCGCACCTACCGCTGGATGGCGCTGGGGCTGCTGGTCACCTTTGCAGCGGCCTTTGTCACCGCCACCACACCGCTGTTCTATGTGGTCAATTCGCTGTATCTGCTGTTCACTATTGCCGAGCTGGCGCTGGTGTTCGTGCTGAGCGCCCGGGTGCAGAATATGTCCGTGGGCGCGGCAAGAGGCGTGTTCTTAGGCTACGCCCTGCTCAACGGCATGGTGCTGAGCTATTATTTCCTTGCTTTTGAAGTGGGCACACTGGTGCTGGCTTTCCTTGCCACCTCGCTGTACTTCGGCCTGATGGCGGTCTACGGCACCACCACCCACAAAGATCTGTCCGGCTGGGGTCCCAAGCTGATGATGGCGCTGGTTGCGCTGCTTGTTACCGGTTTCGTCGGCCTGCTGTTCGGCATGGGCTTTATGGGCACGGTGCTGTATTCCGGCATCGGTCTGGTGGTGTTCATGCTGCTGACTGCCTACGATACCCAGAAGCTGAGCCAGATGTACTCCTACTACGCAGGGGACAGCGAGCTGGCGGAAAAGGCTTCCATCTACGGCGCACTGACGTTGTATCTGGACTTCATCAACATCTTCCTGTATGTGGTGCGTCTGCTGGGTCTCAACAGCCGCCGCCGCGACTAAGCGTACAGCGCCGCAACATCATTGATAAGCTGAAAATCGGTCAGGCCTGCGGGTCTGACCGATTTTTTGTTCTATAAAGAATGGGGCCGGGATTTTCTCCCGACCCCATTTTTTTAAATCTGTTATTTTAGGCCGACGCTCAAAGCATCTTTACAGCCAGCGCCTCGGTGGTGCACTCCTGTGCTTCGGTGCTGCCGACCTTATCGTCCAGAATGTACCGCAGCACCAGCACCTCGGCCACATACAGCACTGCCACCTTGATGGGGATGCTGCCGGAGTCCAGCGGGCTTTCCTGTGCGCCGCACAGCAGCACGATGTCTGCCAGCTTTGCGCCGGGGGAGTCCTCATAGTGGGTGATCAGGATGATCTTTGCGCCGTTGGCCTTGGCGGTGCGCAGGGTCTCCATCAGGTCCCGGGTAGCGCCGGAGTAGGAGACGAACAGCACCACGTCCTGCTCGGTCATCAGGCTGGCAGCCATGATCTGCATGTGGCTGTCGGCGGTGGCGCGGAACTTGTTGGTGATGCAGGCAAACCGGGCGCAGATCTCGTTGGCTGCGGCCATGCTGCCGCCCTGTCCCATGCAGAACACCTGTCGGGCGCTATGCAGCAGTGCCACTGCCTGCTCCACCGCCTGCGGCGAAAGGGCGTTCTGGGTGCCGTTGATGGCGGTCATAAACAGCGCCGAAGCGTGCTCGCACAAAGTAGCAGTGTCGGCGTCCGGGGCGGGCTCCTGCTGGTTCACCAGCACGCCGGTGGCGTTGGCCTGCGCCAGCGCAATACGCATTTCGTGGTAGCCCTCAAAGCCCAGCGCCCGGCAGAACCGGAACACTGTGGCTTCGGCCACCTGACACTCTCTGGCCAGCGATGATATGGACAGATACTGTGCCTCCGCAGCGTGCTGCACCAGATATTCGGCCACCATGCGGCCGGATTTTGTCAGGTCGCTCTGATGCTGCTGCAGCAGCTCCCAAAAATTCGTAGACATTCTTTTCCTTCTCCTGACTTGGGCCGCCGGCGGGTGCCGGTGCCGTGTTCGTGCTTACCTTCTTATATAAAAGTATAAGAGAAACTGTGCTGTTGTGCAAGAGGCGTAATGAACACATTTTACCCATCGGTTCTGTGCAGAGGGCACAGTTTTTTTGGAAAAAACGATTCAAATTGTGAAAATGCTTTTCATTTTTACGATTTTAAGACTGAAAGTGATTTTCAAAACAGTGGTGGAAAGCGTACCGTTTTGTAACTATTTTGACAAGTGAAGTGGATGAAAATATTGTGTTTTTTCTGATATCCCACAATTTTGTGCAGGCTGCTGGGTTTAAAAATGAAAATTTATGAAAAGAATGAATAGACAAAATGAAAATAATTTTCTATAATTAGGCTACAAACAACGGCTGCGGACACGAGCAGCCGCTACGAGCAAAACGGAGCACGATCCCCGATGGGTCGAAGAAGATGAACAAGGAGAATCTACCATGAAAAACTGCATTTCCCGCCGTTCGTTCCTGAAGGCTGCCGGTATTCTGGGCGCTGCCGGTGCACTGGCCGCCTGCGGCGGTTCCTCCTCTAGCAGCACTGCTGCTTCCTCCACCGCTTCCTCTGCTGCTGCAAGTGCCGCCGGCACCGGCGCAAGCATCAAGCTGTGGACATACCCCATCGGCGGCTGGGGCAATGACGATACCGTCCAGAACCTGATCTCCAGCTTCAACGCAAAGTATCCCGACATCAAGGTGACTGTGGAGTATCTGGATTACACCAACGGCGATGATCAGGTGAACACCGCCATCGAGGGCGGCAGCGCACCCGATCTGGTCATGGAAGGTCCCGAGCGTCTGGTGGCCAACTGGGGTGCCAAGGGCGTTATGGCTCCGCTGAATGATCTGTGGACCGACGATGCCAAGAAGGACATCTACGCTTCTGTGGAGTCTGCCTGCCACAACGAGAAGGGCGACTACTACGAGTACCCCCTGTGCATGACCGCACACTGCATGGCTGTGAACATGACCAAGGTCAAGGAAGTGGGCGCGGACAAGTACATTGATACCGACAAGCACACCTGGAGCACCGAGGGCTTCCTGAACACCGTGGATGCACTGTACAAGGGCGGCTACGAGAACGTGGCAGCCATCTACTGCAGCGGTCAGGGCGGCGACCAGGGCACCCGCGCCATCATCAACAATATGTACGGCGGCACCTTTACCGATGCAGCCCACACTAAGTACACTGCCGACTCTGCCGAGAACATCAAGGCCATCCAGACGCTGTACGATGCAAAGGGCGTCAACTTCGATCCCTCCATCAACGGCGGCGAGGAGATCACCCTGTTCCGCAACGGCACCCTGCAGATGGCTTTCTGCTGGAACAT
>ERZ1035041.238-NODE-238-length-30564-cov-5.645711_pt1 | contig 30564 bp, 22 predicted proteins | sample MGYA00520684_ERZ1035041 | MGnify/ENA primary metagenome ERZ1035041 (study PRJEB33766, sample SAMN09781699) | gut metagenome | biome: gut microbiome | host: Homo sapiens | place: Madagascar | study: EMG produced TPA metagenomics assembly of the PRJNA485056 data set... | reverse complement strand
AAGCAAACAAATACAAAATAAATATAAAAAATATAACTGCGATTTAATTAAACATAGAAAAATATTGTCATGCATGATATGATTAATTCAAAATATGAGGAAAGGAAATATGTTATATGAAAAAGTTATTAAAAAGCAGTCTGGCAGCTGCATCGGCTGCGGTAATATTTGCAGGAAGCATGCCATACACAGCTGTGAATGTATTAGCGGACGGCAATGAAACGGTGAATGTTCAGGAAGCTGATAGTGAAGTGTATACGGGTTCGTGGGGAACCTGTAAGTGGACATATGATAATGGAACGCTTACGATTGGAGGCGGAACAGCTAAAGGTTCAAGAACATGGGGAAGTTATGTTTCAAGTATTGAAAAGGTGGTTATATCTGGAAGAATTACATTAGATGAAGGAAATACATTGTACGGATTGTTTCAGAATATGTCATCTTTAAAGACAATAGAAGGTCTTAACAATCTGGATACAAGCAATGCAATAACAATGGCTTATATGTTTGATGGATGCTCATCATTAACAAAGTTAGATTTGAGTAGCTTTAATACCTCTAGGGTGGATGATATGTTAGGTATTTTCTATAATTGCAAATCTTTAGAAGAGCTGGATGTAAGCAGCTTTAACACAAGAAATGTTATTAATATGTCTCTTATGTTTGCTGGTTGTAGTTCATTAACGTCACTAGATGTAAGTGGATTTAATACTGAAAATGTAATGTCGATGGCTAGTGTGTTTGCTAGATGTTCATCATTGACATCACTAGATGTAAGTGGATTTAATACTGAAAAAGTAACTTGTATGTCTTGTATGTTTGTTGAATGCAAATCTTTATCAGAGCTGGATGTAAGTAACTTTAATACAAGTAAAGTGACAGATATGAGCTTAATGTTTTCGCTTTGTAAATCATTAAAATATTTGGATGTAAGTAAATTCGATACAATTAATGTTACGAATATGTTTTGTATGTTTCAATCAGTACAATGCGAGGAGCTTGATGTAAGTAATTTTAATACATCTAAGGTAACTAATATGAGTTTTATGTTTGGCAATGCTACACAATTAAAGAGCCTTGATGTGGAAAATTTTGATACATCAAATGTTATTAATATGTCTTATATGTTTGGAAATATGACATTAGAGAGTCTTGATGTAACAAACTTCAATACCAGTAATGTAACAGATATGTCAAAGATGTTTTATGGTTGTCGTAAACTTTATAATTTAGATATGAGTAGCTTTGATATGAGCAAAGTTACTAAGATAGATAAAATGTTTTATGCAGACAGTTTTGTATCTGTAAAAATGCCTGCTAAATTTCCTGAGGATAAGGACACATTTGTACAACAGTTTAAATCTGGAATTAGATCTGGTAAAAAATGGATGGATGAAACGACAGGTATAGAATATGACAGTGTGTCATCAATTGGGGTTTCAGAAGGGCATACATATAAATATATTCCAGAAAAGATGTATGTTGGTATTACTACAACTAACACGTTAGATGGTAAAAAAATTAGTGCAAATGTTAAGGGTGGCGCATATGATTATAAATATAAGTTTATAATGTACAATCCTAAATCAGGTAAGTGGACACTTCTCAGAGATTATAGTTCATCAAATACATATACACTTGGTATGACAGGCTCTGGGAATAAAATTATATATGTAGACGTTATGGATGCATTAGGTGATGTAAAAAGAGCATCAGCAACAGTTACACTTACTGGACAAGAGAAACTTTCTGTCACAGCCAGCAAGAATGAATCAGATAATCAAGTTATATTCACAGCCAATGCAACAGGAGGTTCATCTGACTATACATATAAATTTATTGTATATAACAAAACAACAGGAACATGGGGAGTAGTGCAGAATTACAGCAATAAGAACACATGCACATGGACAAAGGGCGGTGCCGGAGACAGAGATTTCTATGTTGATGTTAAGGATTCAGATGGAAATGTTGTAAGAAGCAAGGCAGTGAATGTAAAGATTGAAAGCAGTAAGCCGACAGCAGTACTTACACCAAGTGCAACAACACTTTCAGCAGGAGGCAAGCTTACACTTACAGCTTCAACTGATAAGAGTGGATGCACATATAAGTTTTTAATCTACAATCCTTCAACAAACCAGTGGTTTAAGTTACAGGATTTCAACAGCAAGAACACATACATATGGACAGCTGGAAGCAACGGAACAAGACATTTCTATGTAGATGTCAAGGATGCAAATGGCAATGTTACAAGAAGTAAGGTTGTTAATGTAACAATTGGCGGAGCAGGAGCTTTATCAGTAAAGGCAGCTGTAAATGCCAGCACAACAAAGGTTGGAGATAAGATAACATTCACAGCAGAAGGAGCAGGCGGTAAGGCAGGCTACACATACAAGATGGTTGTATACAATAAGACAACTAAGACTTGGGGACTTGTTCAGAACTTCAGTACTAACAACAAGATAACATGGACAGCCGGAAGTGCTGGAGACAGAGAGTTTTATATTGATGTCAAGGATGCTGATGGTAATGTTGTCAGAAGTTCAGTTATGAATGTTAAGACAAGTAATTAAATAATAACTGAATAATTCAATAATTGAATAATTGGTTGATTGGTCATGAAAAGGGCTGGTGCTCTGACGATTGAGAGTCGTTAGGGTGTCAGCCCTTTTTTGCGGGGAGTGCTGTATGTATTTTATCATGAATTTAGCCGACGAGCTGCCGAAAACCTACTAATGCTCATGATATGAATAATTGCGTGTGTCTTTTTCATCATGAATGCAGCCGGCGAGTTGTCGGAAACCTACTAACGCTTATTATATGAATAATTGCGTATGTCTTTTTTATCTTGAATTAAAACAAAGACTTGCAAGAAGCCTACTAATTCAATTGTTGTTATGAATTTCGTGGGTGTTTTGCGACGGGATTTTTGTGTTTTTTCTTCCAGCATGTCAATAGTTTGATGAAAAGACCTACTATATTTGCTTAAGGCAGTTGTTTAGTAGGTCTTTAGCTGCACTAGAGTGATGAAACACTGGTATGGAAACCTACTAGATTGTATAAAAACGGCATTTTCGTAGGTGTTATGCTTTTGCATCACTCTAATTTAGTTTTATGTACATGTGGTGTAATTACTAGTGATAATTTTTACTATATATTTGACTAAATTGCTTGATTAATAGATGTTAGCAGGTGTATCATTTGTATGAAAAATATTTAATGTTTCATAGAGAAACAGAAAGGGGATTATGAAAAAGAAGATAAAAAGAGCTGTTGCGACAGGAATGTCGCTGGCAATGGGAACAGTTATTATGACATCAGATGTAATGGTGTCGCCAGTTATGGCATCACAGGTAAGTGGAGATAATTCTTATGCAGTAGAACAGTATGCGTCAAGTGATGCATCTTATAATGGACTATATTATTCAACAAGTGGTTCATATGCGACGATTACCGGGTATGATGGGGAGAGTACGGATATCGTTATTCCAGAAAAAATAGGCAGTTATACTGTTAATGCAATTCAGTATGGAGCATTCAGCAATAACAATAAGATAACAAGTGTTAAGATACCAGCATCGGTAACTAAAATAGGAGGTAGCTATAATACAGGAGCATTTGAAAATTGTGCTAACTTAAAGACAGTTGTTATTGTAGCGGGTACGCAGAAGGCTTATATTGGTGGCAATTCATTTAAAGGGTGTACCTCTTTAAATGAGATTACGGTGCCAGGGAATTATACGATGATATATTCTTATGCTTTTCAAGATTGCCGTTCACTTAAGAAATTTACATACTCTAATAATGGAAACAACAAAAAGATTGATAATAATGCATTTAGTGGTTGTGCATCGTTAGAGAGTGTATCATTACCAGATTCACTGACAAATATTGGCTATGAAGCATTTTCAAATTGTGTATCGCTTACATCTGTAGATATTCCAGAGGGTGTTACAACAATTGGAAGTGGAGCATTTAACGGTTGTAAGCTTTTAAATAAGATTACAATACCTTCAACAATAAAGATAATTGGAAACAGCTATGGTACAGGAGCATTTGAAGATTGTACATCATTAGTGTCTGTAACCATAAAAGAAGGAATTCAGGCTGCTACAATGGGCGGTAATACATTTTCAGGCTGTACAGCAATTACTTCGATTGTGATTCCAGGTAATTATAGCGAGATACAGCAGAGTGCTTTTGAAAATTGTAAAGGCTTAAAAACACTTACTTATTCGCCATCAGTAAAGGGAATAACTCATAAAATTGCATCTTATGCTTTCAAAGGATGCCAGTCTCTTGCACAGGTTACATTAGGTACAGGTCTTGAGAGTATTGATTCAGAGGCATTTTACAATGATAGTATGATTGCAGAGATTAATATTCCGGCTGGAGTAAAGTCTATTGGACAGAATGCATTTGCTAATTGTACAAGACTGTCAAAGCTGACACTTCCAGAAGGACTTGTTACTATTAAGTCTGGAGCTTTTCAGGTATGTAAATCTTTGAAGTCAGTAGAGATTCCATCTACAGTAACAAAGGTGACTGACAGTTATACAGCAGGTGCATTTGAAAACTGTACTGGTCTTACAAATGTAACATTTAAACAAGGAATTGCAGAGGCGGTTATTGGACAGGATTGTTTCAGCGGATGCCAGTCTCTTTTATCAGTTGTTATTCCTGGTAATTACAGCAAAATTGGTGATGGCGCATTTCAGAATTGTACATCATTAAAGAGCGTAAAGTATGATGCATCAGTTAATAACATTGAACATACAATAGGCAGTTCAGCGTTTAGAGATTGCAAATCTTTGACAAGCGTAACACTTGAAAAAGGACTTAAAACAATTGATACACATGCATTCCGCAATACTAACATTGATAAGCTGAATGTACCAGAGGGAGTTACTAAGATAGCTGCAGCTGCATTTATGGACTGCAAGAATCTTACATCTGTAAATGTTCCTTCTACAGTGAGCAGTATTGGAGGAACATATTATGGAGGTTCTTTCGAGAATTGTTCAAAATTAACATCTGTTAATATTGCAGGAGATAAGAATATTGAGGCTGTAATTGGCGATAGAGCATTTAAGAATTGTACAATGTTAAAAAATGTAGTTGTACCGGGTAATTATAACAGCGTAGGTGATAGTGCATTTGAAGGCTGTACAAGTCTTACAGGTTTTGAGTATAAGAAGAGTTCGTATGATTTTGCTAATCAGAGCGTAGGAAGTTATGCATTTAGTGAGTGTACATCATTAAAAGATGTTAAGCTTCCTACAACATTGGCTTCAATAGGAAGTTATGCATTTTATAAATGCTCTTCATTACCACAGGTTGTAATTCCAGAAGGTGTAAAAACAATCGGTAATAATTCATTCCAGTATTGCAATACACTAGAATCTGTCACAATTCCATCAACAGTGGAGAACATATCCAGAAATACTTTTGATGGATGTGCTAAATTAAAAAATGTAATAATAGCTAAAGGTGATACAGATGCTAAGATAAGCTCATATGCATTCCAGAACTGTACTTCATTAGCAAGTATATCAATACCTGGTAATTATGTGAGCATAGATAACTATGTATTTAGCGGTTGTACAAGTCTTGAAAAATTCTCATGGGAAAAGGGAGTGTATGGTTATAATAACCAGTCAATAAGTGCATATGCTTTTGGAAATAATAATAGTCTTTCAATAGCATCACTTCCTTCTACACTTGGAACAATAGAAAAAAATGCATTCTACAATGTTAAATCAACATTTGTAATTGAAGGTGAAGCCGGATCTGAGGCAGAAAGTTATGCTAAGACAAATGGTATAACATTCAAGAATTATTCACAGCCATTATCAATTAATGCGGTAATATCACCATCAGGCAGTGCTAAGGATGGAGATGTTATTAATATTCAGGCAAATGCATCAGGTGGTTCTTCAGATTATCAGTATAAGCTTGTTGTTTATAATGAAGATACAGGTAAATGGGGCGTTGTCAGAGATTACGGTGAGACAAGCGGATTCACATGGGTATCTTCATCTGGTTCAAGAAGATTCTATGTTAAGGTTAAGGACAGTACAGGAAAGGAAGTATTAAGTTCTGCACTGATAAGTATTAACAAAAAGCTTGAAGCAAAGGCATCATATAAGTATGTAAATAATAACATTGAATTTACAGCATCAGGTAATTATGGAAGCGGTAACTACCAGTACAAATTCGTTGTTTACAATGTAGATACAGGTAAATGGGGAATTGTTCAGGATTACAGCAGTAAGAATACATGCGTATGGAATGCATCCGGAGCATCAGCAGGTAACAGAAAGTTTTATGTTGATATTAAGGATTCTAACGGAACCGTTGCAAGAAGTGCAGCAATGAATGTTAGTACACAGACAGGTCTTAATGTATCACTTAATTCATCATCAGCACAGGTTAATCCGGGAGATTCAGTAAAGCTTACTGCTAATGCCACAGGAGGAAACGGAAGATATCAGTATAAGTTCATCGTTTATAACACAGCAACAAAGCAGTGGGGTAAGGTTCAGGATTACAGCAGCAGTAATACATGCACATGGGTTGCAGGAGCAGCAGGAACAAGACAGTTCTATGTTGATGTAAAGGATGAAAGCGGTAAGGTTGTAAGAAGTGCTGTTAATACTGTTAATGTTGGAAACAGTATGAGCGTTACTGCCACAATAAGCACGAATGCCAATAAAGTCGGCGGTAAGGTTACAATAAGCGGTGCTGCAACAGGCGGAGCAGGAAGCTATCAGTACAAGTTTATTGTATACAACAAGACAACCAAGACCTGGGGACTTATACAGAACTTCAGTTCTAACAACAAGATAACATGGACAGCCGGAAGTGCCGGAGACAGAGAGTTTTACATTGATGTCAAGGACGCTGATGGTAAGGTTGTAAGAAGTTCAGTTATGAATGTTAAGACAAGCAAATAAAATAGTGTTAAATAAAAGCGGCAATCATGAGCAATGCACAGGTTGCTGCTTTTTTTAATTGTAATAAAAAATTTGCATTGGATTTTTACCCCATTGCATAATCCCCAAACATGTTATATAATAGAATGACATATGAGATTATATTGCTACGAAAAGCCAATAGGAGGATATGATGACAAGAACATACGCTGTTAAGTATAAGAGTAAATCAAAGATGTTAACAACACCTGAGCAGGTTGCCCAGACTGAGGAAGATATCAAGGCATTAGCACTTGTTAAGGACGCAGTTATTAAGGAAGATGGACAGGTTGTTTCTGTTGAGGTTGAGAATGAGGAAGATTTCGAGAAGGTTATGGACAGAGTAGTCAACATTTTCAGAAGAATTGATGACAAGTCTGAGGTTTCATACAAGTTCGGTCTTAACCGTGAATAATTCGAAGACTATTGATTAGAGTAAGCCTGTGAAGCCGTAGACTGCGTCACAGGCTTATATTATGTGTATGCCGAAACAGGTATGAAGCATTTATGTATTATGTTTATAAAGGAGTAAAACAGTGAGTTTAGAAAGTGAAATTAAGAAAAGAAGGACATTTGCCATTATCTCTCACCCGGATGCTGGTAAGACAACATTAACAGAGAAGTTCCTGCTTTACGGAGGTGCTATTAACCTTGCAGGTTCTGTAAAGGGTAAGAAGACTGCCAAGCATGCGGTTTCTGACTGGATGGAGATTGAGAAGGAAAGAGGTATTTCGGTAACTTCTTCTGTTCTTCAGTTCAACTACGAAGGTTACTGTATTAATATTCTTGATACTCCGGGACATGAGGATTTCTCAGAGGATACCTACAGAACTCTGATGGCAGCAGATTCTGCGGTCATGGTTATTGATGCTTCTAAGGGTGTTGAGAAACAGACTATCAAGCTTTTCAAGGTATGTGTTATGAGACACATTCCTATATTTACATTTATTAATAAGATGGATAGAGAGGCTAATGATCCATTCGAGCTTCTTGATGAGATTGAAAGCGTACTTGGAATCTCTACATGCCCAATTAACTGGCCTATCGGCTGCGGTAAGGAATTCAAGGGCGTGTATGATCGTAAAGAGAAAAATGTTTCTTTATTCAAGGCAGCAATGAATGGACAGAAGGAAGTTGATACTGAGATTGTTGACGCGTCAGATGAGTCTGTTCTTAAGGACAGAATTGGTGATGCTTTCTATGACAAGCTTCAGGAAGATATTGAACTGTTAGACGGAGCAAGTGCAGAGTTTGACCAGGAAATGGTAAGTGCTGGTGACCTTACACCGGTATTCTTCGGTTCAGCGCTTACTAACTTTGGTGTACAGACTTTCCTTGAACATTTCTTATCAATGACAACTTCTCCGCTTCCAAGAAAGTCTGACCAGGGAGTTATTGATCCATTTACTGAGGATTTCTCAGCATTTGTATTCAAGATTCAGGCTAATATGAATAAAGCACACAGGGATAGAATTGCTTTCATGAGAATATGTTCTGGTAAATTCGAAGCCGGAATGGAAGCCAACCATGTACAGGGTGGCAAGAAGATAAGACTCAGCCAGCCTCAGCAGATGATGGCGGAGGAGAGACATATTGTAGATGAGGCATATGCAGGAGATATTATCGGTGTATTTGATCCGGGAATATTCTCTATCGGTGATACTATCTGCAAATCTAACAAGAAATTTGCATTTGAGGGTATCCCTACATTTGCACCAGAACATTTTGCAAGAGTAAGACAGATTGATACTATGAAGAGAAAGCAGTTTATCAAGGGTATCAACCAGATTGCACAGGAAGGTGCAATTCAGATTTTCCAGGAGTTCAATACAGGAATGGAAGAGATTATCGTTGGAGTTGTCGGCGTTCTTCAGTTTGAAGTTCTCGAATACCGTCTTAAGAATGAATATGGTGTTGATATCAGACTTGAGCCGCTTCCATACGAGCATATCCGCTGGATTGAGAATCCTGAGGAAATTGATGTGAACAGAATTGTCGGTACATCAGATATGAAGAAGATTAAAGACCTTAAGGGCAATCCGCTTCTGGTATTTGCCAATAGCTGGTCTGTTAATATGGTACTTGAGAGAAATGAGGGCTTAAAGCTTTCAGAATTTGGAAGAAACTAGTTAATACGATACATTCAGGAGTCAGGTGATTACATGAAATCAGGATACAAATGTAGTGCAAAAAGAATAGCCGCAATTGGTGTCATGTTATGTATGCTTGTGCTGACCTGCCTTACGGTCACATCTGTTCTTAATACTAAAGCAGAGGAAGCCATTGGTCAGGGACATGTTAATTATGATGTTACAGATCTTCGTATAAGGACATCACCAGTCAGCGGTTCAGTCATAACCAAGGTGGATGGTGGCTTTAAGTTTGATATATATGAAGAGACAACTGATGATGATGGCGATACATGGTATGGCATAGGCTTTTATCTTAATGGCAGTTATGAAAGAGGCTATATATATGGTGGGTACATAACTGTTGATAAGAGAAATGATTATAAGCCGGATGCGGATTTCGAGGAGTACCTTGATTCGCAGGGGTTCCCGGATAGTTATAAGGATGGGTTAAGACAGCTTCATGCGCAGTATCCTAACTGGGTGTTTGTGGCGGACCATAATGGCAAGGACTGGTCTGATGTTCTGGAAAACCAGAATGTGATTGGACGAAGCCTTACATATGGTTCAGCAAAGTCATCATGGAAATCGGTTGCTGATGGCTGCTATGACTGGGAATCAGGACAGTATACACAGCTTGATTCAGGTGGCTGGGTTCAGGCATCATCTGCACTTGTTGAATATGCACTTGATCCTAGAAACTTCCTTAATGTAGATAATATATTTATGTTTGAAAATCTTTCATTTGACAGTTCATTACAGGACGAGAGCGGCCTTGAGAGTATGGTTGATGGTACATTTATGGAAAATTCAAGCCATGACCTGAGATATGATGGAAGAAATTATACATATATAACCGGTCTGCTGCTTGCAGGACAGGAATCAGGGGTAAGCCCATATCATCTTGCTTCAAGAATATTACAGGAGCAGGGTAACAGTGGATATGGAAGCAGCATATCAGGAACACAGTCTGGCTACTACTGGGGTTATTATAATTATTACAATATAGGGGCATATGCTAGTGGAGGATTGACAGCAGTCCAGAATGGACTTAAATATGCTTCAAGAAATGATGATGAGACATTAAGACCTTGGAATACAAGAATGAAATCTATTATTGGTGGAGCAATATATCTTGGAAAAAGTTATATAAACAGAGGTCAGAATACTCTTTATTATGAAAAGTTTGATATGACTGGAAGAGGTCATCAGTATATGACCAATGTACTTGCTCCAAGAAGTGAATCAGTTAAGAGCGCACAGGGGTATAGCGACAGTAATAAGAACAATATAGCATTTATATTCAGAATACCTGTATATGAGAATATGCCTGAAAATGTATGTGAAATTCCGACAGGAGACGGCAGCCCTAATAACAGATTATCTGACTTATATGTTGAAGGCTATTCACTAACACCAACATTTAGTCTGTATACAACAGAGTATAGTCTTATAGTTGATTATGATACTTCATCTGTATATGTTGGCGGTTCGGCACTTGATTCTTCAGCAGATGTAAGCGGACTGGGATATCATGATCTTTCAGTTGGAAGTAATGATATTACAATTACTGTTACGGCAGCTAATGGCGATAATCAGGACTATACTATAACTGTTGTAAGACAGGATAAAGAACCTGATCCAAAACCGGAACCGGATCCAGAACCGGATGTTGCTTATCCGGGATTTTCAACAACATTATCAGTTGATGAAGATGAAAAATACATAAGTGGTTTAACTGTATCAGATTATGTACAAGATGTGCTTGATAAGATTGATAATTATAATGGTGCTTATTCCAAGATACTTAATAAGAATGGCAATGAGAAAGATGGATTAGTTAGTACTGGCGATATCCTTATAACATATAATTCTTCTGGCGAAGAGGTCAGCAGATATGAGATTGTTATATATGGGGATGTCAATGGCGACGGAGAGATTGATTTGTTTGATTTTGCACAGATAAAGAGATCTATATTAGGTATAGCAGACCCGTCAGGAGTATATTGGAAGGCGGCCGACTGTAACAGAGACGGAGAACTTGATTTGTTTGATTTTGCAAAGGTTAAGAGATATATTCTTGGAATAGGAAGCATTAATCAATAATTATTGTTTGAAAGGATGACTATGAATAAGATAAAAAAATTACTTGCTTTTATAGGTGTACTGGCAATGTGCATTGCATTGATTCCTGTGTATTATGCTAAGGCTGACGAGCAGGCTTCTATATCTATAAGTTCAGCAAGCGGAACAGTTGGAAGTACGATAACGGTAACGGTTACTATATCTGCATCTGATGTTATTGATGTAGCCTCTGTTCCAGTGTCATATGATAATTCAATTATAAAACCTGTAGGTGCAGGTAATACTGGTGTTGTATCATTTGCACTTCTTGATGCATCAGCATATGGCTCAAATGAATCTATATCTATGCAGTTTGAAGTTATTGCAGCAGGAACAACGACGCTTAGTGTTGCAGGTGATGCAAAGATATCTGTTAATGGTGAACGTGCAACAGTCAGCAGTTCCTCATCAGGGAAGGTCACAGCAAAAGCTCCAGCCAGCTATTCCTCAGACAACACATTAAAGTCCCTGCAGATAAGTCCGGGAACGCTTTCACCAGCATTTTCACCAGACAGGACAACATACAATGCAACTGTTGATGCTGATGTTACAGAGCTTGTTGTAAGTGCTGCCGCTAATGACAGTGCTGCCAAGATAAGCATAAGCGGTAGAAGAATGGACCCGGGAAGCAATACAACAACAATTACAGTTACTGCAGAAGATGGTTCAGTTAAGAAATATATAATATATACAACAAGACTTGAGGATGGTCAGGAAGCAACAACAGAGGCTGAGTCAAAGACAGAAGAGGTTACTGAGACATCAACCCAGACTGTTAATGACGATGGAACAGTTACAATAGATGGAAAGAAATATTCGGTTGTAAAGGATTATTCAGGAATCACAATTCCAGATGGATATCAGGAGATTGACTATGATTATAATGGTCAGAAGATAAATGCGGTTAAAGGCATAAAGACAGGTCTTATCCTTATGTATCTTGAAAGTGAAGATGAAAAAGGCGGGTTCTACATCTATGATGAGACTGCGAAAACATTTTCACCATACAATACTGTTGCAGAACCAGAGATAACATACGTTGTTCTGCCTATAACGAACTCGCTAGAGAAACCGGCTGGCTATGCTCTTACAAAGTTTACCATGAACGGTAAAGAGGTACAGGTGCTTATGGATGCCGATAGACAGTACTGCCTGTTCTACGGAGTAAGCTCACTTGGCGAGAAAGGCTGGTTCAGATACAGAGTAAGTGATGGAACTATACAGGCATATTCTGTTGTTAAGACAACAAATGCTGATACAGTTGTCAAAGCTGATAATAATAAGACATTTGGCGGTAACAGGTTCTGGCTTACAATAATTACAATACTTGGTGTGATAATCGTAGCGTTTATCATTGTCACAATTATACTGGCTGCTAAGCTTTCTAAGGTTAAGAAGGTATTTAATATGGCTTCTAAAGACGGAGTTGACCTTGATGAGTATACCGAGAAAGAGATAGAAGAGTATAATGAAGACGGTGAAGATGACGAGGACACTGGTCTTGACGAAGATGATTTATTATACAAATCTTACGGCGATGACAAATCTGGAAAGAATGATGTTGAAGAATTAAAGTTGTTTGATATTGACGACGAAGATAAGTAAATAAATGTTTAATGCCCTGATGGTTATAGAATAGATTTCTATAATATATCAGGGCATTTGCTATATAGGGTTGATTTTTTTGGACAATCGTAAGATACTTGATAACATGGTAGAACATATGTTGTGATGAGGAATAAGCTATGCCAAAGAAGAAATCTTCCAATGAACCAATAGAATATATAGACAGTAAGGCTTTCGATGAAGCGAAGGAAAAGATAATCGGCAAAAGCCACAATGACAAGGGGATAGGCACTTTATCGGAAAAGACGCTGCATGCAGTACTAAAAATGTATTATGAACCAGATGAGGATAATCATGAGGTTGCAATAGACGGTTATTATGCTGATATATATAATGAGCATGGGATAATTGAGATTCAGACAAGGCAGCTTAACAAGTTAAGGGATAAGCTGTCGGTATTCTTAAATGAATATAAGATAAGGGTTGTGTATCCGATGCCGTATGAGAAGTATTTAAGCTGGATAGAGCCTGAGACTGGGGATATTACTTCAAGAAGGAAGTCTCCGAAGAGGTGTTCAATGTATGATGCAATGTTTGAACTGTATAAGATTAAAGCATTTTTAAAAAATCCAAATCTTAAGGTTACATTGCTGCTGATTGATATGGAAGAATATAAGCTTCTTAATGGCTGGAGTTACGATAAGAAGCGCGGAAGTGTGCGTTATGACCGCATTCCTGTTGGAATAAGAAAGGTAGTTGAACTGGACTGTCCACAGGATTATATGCAGTTTGTACCAGAGGGGCTTGAGAATGGCTTTACTTCAGCAGATTTTGCAAATGCAGCGCATATTGACAGGCAGACTGCTGCCAGTGTACTTGCAATGCTTAATTACATGGAACAGGTTAAAAGAGTCGGAAAGACAGGCAATGCCTATATATATGATATTGAAGAACATTATTGAATGGAGATAGTATGTACTCTGTAAATGGAAACTGCTTTCGAATATCTGTAAGGAATCTTGTGGAATTCATGTGTGCAGAAGGTGATATTGACAACAGGAATACCGGCAGTAATGATGTGAAAATCATGCAGGAGGGTGCAAGGATTCACAGGAAAATCCAGCACAGCATGGGAACTATGTATCATGCTGAAGTGCCTTTAAAGATTGAGATACCGCTTGTATCTGACTTAGGGATTGAGTATGTATTACAGGTTGAAGGCAGGGCTGACGGTATTATTGCAGATATTAATTATGACGAGGAAGGCAATAAAGAGCCTGAGAGCGATGTAATAATTGATGAGATAAAGACTATGCAGACAGATGTTTCCCTGCTGAAAGAACCGGTCTATGTGCATAAAGCACAGGCACTGGTGTATGGCTATATATATGCAAGCCAGAAGAAGCTGTCAAAGATTGGAATTCAGATGACTTATGTTACCCCTGAGCCTGAGACAGTCAACAAGTTTCTGGAAGAATATACATTTGAAAGAATTGAAGAGTGGTTTAATAAGCTGATTACAGGCTTTAAGAGATGGACTGATTATACATTTGATGAAAGACATAAAAGAACGGAATCAATCAGAGAACTTAAGTTTCCTTATGAATACAGGGAGGGACAGAAGAATCTGTGCGTGAGTGTATACAGGGCTATTGAAGATAGTGAGAATCTGTATATTCAGGCACCTACAGGTGTCGGAAAGACGCTGTCTACTGTGTTTCCGGCTGTGCAGGCGTTAGGACAGCAGATGGCAGACAAGATATTTTACCTGACGTCAAAGACTATAACGAGGACTGTTGCGGAGGATACTTATGCTATATTGAGAGATAATGGGCTTCATATGAGAACTGTTACTCTTACAGCGAAGGACAAAATATGCCCGCTTGATGAGCGCAACTGCAACCCGGTGGCATGCCCATATGCCAAGGGGCATTTTGACAGGATTAATGATGCTGTGTACGACATAATAACGAGCCAGATGGTTATCGGCAGGGATAATGTCATGGAATATGCCAACAGACATAATGTCTGTCCGTTTGAGATGTCGTTGGATGTTTCGTACTGGTGTGATGGAATTATATGTGATTATAATTATGTATTTGACCCGGATGCGTCGCTTAAGCGGTATTTTGGCAATGGCGCGAAGGGCGATTATGTGTTTCTTGTGGATGAGGCACATAACCTTGTGGACAGAGCAAGAGAAATGTACAGTGCAGTGTTGAAAAAAGAAGATTTTCTTGCGGCTAAGAAGCTTGTTAAAGAGATGGACAAGCGGCTTGCAGGTGCACTTGACCGATGTAACAAGCAGTTGCTCGAATATAAAAGACAGTGCGATACATTCATGGTTGTGAGCGGTCTTGGCACATTTCCAGCCAGTCTTGAGCGTGTGATGGGACTTATGCAGAAGTTCATGGAGAGGCATAAGGGTGAGCCGGTGACTAATGAGCTGCTCGAGTTTTTCTTTGCAGTGAGACATTTTCTTAATATGTATGACTGCGCTGATGAAAAATATGTCTACTATAATGAGCATGATGACAACGGAGATTTCCTTGTACATCTGTACTGTGTTGACCCGTCAGGCAATATAAGTGAGAGGCTTTCACAGGGCAGAAGCACGGTATTCTTCTCAGCAACACTGCTTCCGGTTAATTATTTTAAGGAAATGCTTTCGGGTGATGTGTCGGATAGAGCTGTGTATGCACATTCGTCTTTTGAGCCTGACAATAAGAGAATTGTTGTGGCTACTGATGTGACAAGCCGTTATACAAGAAGAAATGCAAGGGAATATGCTAAGGTACATGATTATATTATGCATATGATTTCTGGCAGAAGCGGCAAATATATGGTGTTCTTTCCGTCATATTCTTACATGGAGAGTGTTCTTGAGTGCTTCAGGTGGAAAAGTGGTGTTAATGTGACAGAATGTGGTGGAGAAGATACATTTTTACCAGAAAGCTGTGTAAATGTGCTTGTGCAGGGAAGGTTTATGAAGGAGGCTGACAAGGAGAATTTCTTATCAGCATTTTACGAGGAACTCCCAGAAGGGGCTTCGCTTGCAGGCTTCTGTGTGCTTGGAGGAATATTTTCCGAAGGAATTGACTTAAAGGATGAGAGCCTTATCGGAGCTGTCATTGTCGGAACGGGGATTCCGATGGTGTGCAGGGAGCGTAACATTTTAAGGGATTATTTTGATGAGTTTGGCAAAAATGGGTATTCTTACGCCTACATTATCCCAGGAATGAACAAGGTTCTTCAGGCAGCAGGAAGAGTTATAAGAACTGATACGGATAAGGGTGTTATTGCACTTCTGGATGACAGATTCATGACTGGAGAGTATGAGAGCATGTATCCTAGGGAGTGGAACAGGATATATCCGGTGACACTTGGCAATGCTGACAGATGTATACGCGATTTCTGGAACGAACAAGACTTGTAGACACATTTCATGTGTGATAAAATTCAGATAGATATTAATAAGGTCCGGATATTGATAATCCGGAGAATAATGGGAGAATGATATGATAGAAGAAGTTGTTTCTGTTGAGCTTCCGGTTCATGAAAGACTGGTAGTCAGGAAGAACAGACTTATGAATAAAGAAGAGAATCACAGCGCACCAAGAATATCAATTGTTACAGGTACTCATGGCGATGAGCTTGATGGTCAGTTTATATGTTATGAGATTATAAGAAGAATTGAGAGAGAAAAGGATAAGCTTAAAGGAATAGTTGACATTTATCCTGATATTAACCCTCTCGGTATTGATACAGGTTCAAGAGGAATTCCTATGTTTGACCTTGATATGAACAGAGTGTTTCCTGGGGATAATAATGGAGCGATGGCTGAATATGTGGCAGCAGGCATTATTGAAGATATTATTGGAAGTGACCTGTGTATTGATATCCATTCAAGCAATATATTTGTAAATGAGATGCCACAGGTAAGAATTAATGATGATACGCAGGAAAAGCTTCTTCCGTATGCGAAGATGATGAATGCACAGTTTGTATGGATATATTCTTCTATTACTGTGCTTGATGCAACTCTTGCCTACAGCCTTAACCATCTTGGTGTACCTACTCTTGTTACAGAGATGGGAGTTGGAAACAGAATTACACCAAAGTATTGCAGGGATATTGTTGACGGTATATTTAACCTTATGTCTCATATGGGGATATGGGATGATGAGCCGAAGGATGTGAATGAGCCTATTATCTCTACAGAGGGTGAGGTTACATTTCTTACTGCTAAGGAAAGCGGAATATTTGTTTCGGCAGTTGATTCTATGGGCAAGATTGGAATTGGAACGCATATAGGAGATATTATCGAACCTATTGAGGGAAGGATAATCCAGAGAATTGAATCACCTACAGATGGAATTATATTTACATTAAGAGAGAATCCGGTAGTGCATAAGGGGGCTCTTATAGCAAGAGTTTATGGTGGCAGATAATGAAGAAAGAGATTATTTATTCGTTAAAGGGTATATATAGAGAAGATTATCAGATAGAAGGCTACAGATTCGGCGGTGGTGAGAAGTCGGCATGTATTGTTGGTGCATTAAGAGGTAATGAGATACAGCAGCTGTATATATGTTCGCAGCTTGTTAAGGTACTTAAAGAGCTTGAGGCTCATGGCGCAATATCACACAATCATGAGATTCTTGTTATCCCATCTGTTAACAGATTTTCCATGAATGTTGGAAAGAGATTCTGGCCTACAGATAATTCTGATATTAACAGAGCTTTTCCTGGGGATGTTAATGGAGATACAACCAAGCAGATAGCAGGAACACTTTTTGACAGAATTAAAGGTTACAGTTATGGCATACATTTTGCAAGCTTTTATATGCCGGGTGATTTTATTCCTCATGTAAAGATGATGGATACGGGCTTCCAGAGTGCGAGTCTTGCCAATCTGTTCGGACTTCAGTACGTTGTTATTAGAAAGCCGAAGCCAATGGATACAGTGACACTTAATTATAACTGGCAGATGAATGGTACTAATGCATTTTCAATATATACTAACAGCACAGATATGATTGATGAGAAGTCTGCAAGACAGGCTGTGTCATCTGTTCTCAGGTTTTTAACCAGAATGGGTATTCTTAAGTACAACAATCACAGTGGATATATTGCAAGTGTTATCAACGAGTTTGACCTTATGGCAGTCAAGACTTATGATGCGGGATTTTACAAGAGACTTAAAGAGCCGGGTGATCCTGTATATCATGGTGAGCTTATAGCACAGATTCTTGACCCATGCGAGGGTACTGTTAAGAGTGAGATAATATCACAGACAGACGGTATTGTTTTCTTTGCACATACAGGTCCTACCGTAATGGGTAATCAGGTTGTTTACAAGATAATAAGAAGAATGCATGAATAGTTGTTTGAAAATATGTTTTATTGTGATACAATGATTAAATATTAATAATTAATATAACTAATCTCAGGAGGAAGATATGAGCGGCGTAAAGAGAGTTTTTGTCGAGAAAAAGAAACCATTTGCAGTTAATGCGAAAGAATTACTTGAGGAGATAGGAGGCTATCTTGGAATAAAGACTATTACAGATGTAAGAGTTCTTATCCGTTATGATATTGAGAATCTTTCAGAAGAAACATATAAGAAGGCACTTACTACTGTTTTTTCTGAGCCACCGGTAGATGATGTTTATGAGGGAACATTTCCAGCAGGAAAGGATGATTTCGTGTTCTCTGTAGAGTATCTTCCAGGACAGTTCGACCAGAGAGCTGATTCTGCAGAGCAGTGTGTTAAGTTCTTTAACGAGAATGAGACACCGGTTATCAAGACTGCTGTAACTTATGTATTGACAGGAACTGTTACTGATGAGGAGAAGAACAGGATTAAGGACCACTGCATTAACCCTGTTGATTCAAGACAGGCAGCAGAGGATATTCCAGAAACTTTAGTTACTGAGTTCAAGACTCCTGCTGATGTTATTTATTTTGACGGATTCAAGGATATGCCAGAGGATAAGTTAAAGGAATTATATGATTCTTTAGGACTTGCCATGACATTTAAGGATTTTAAGTTCATTCAGGAGCATTTTGCTGGTGTTGAGAAGCGTGATCCTTCTATGACTGAAATCAGAGTACTTGATACATACTGGTCAGATCATTGCCGTCACACAACATTTGCAACAGAGCTTACAGATGTTAAGTTTAAGGACGGATTTTATAGAACTCCTATGGAGGCTACATATAACAAGTATCTTTCAGACAGAGCAGAAATATATAAGGATCGTAAGGACAAGTTCGTATGCCTTATGGACCTTGCACTTATGGGTGCTAAGAAGTTAAAGGCTGAGGGCAAGTTAGCTGATCAGGAAGAATCTGATGAGATTAATGCCTGCTCAATTGTTGTTCCGGTTGAGATTGATGGAAAGACAGAGGAGTGGCTTGTTAACTTCAAGAATGAGACACATAACCATCCAACAGAGATTGAGCCATTCGGTGGTGCAGCAACCTGTCTTGGTGGTGCTATAAGAGATCCATTGTCAGGTCGTACATATGTATATCAGGCAATGAGAATTACAGGTGCAGCAGATCCTACTGTTCCGGTATCAGAGACAATTCATGGAAAGCTTCCACAGAGAAAGCTTGTTACAGGTGCTGCTCACGGATACAGCTCATATGGTAACCAGATCGGACTTGCTACAGGATATGTTAAGGAAATATATCATCCTGATTATGTTGCCAAGAGAATGGAGATTGGTGCAGTTATAGCAGCAGCTCCAAGAAGTGCAGTTAAGAGAGAAAATTCTGACCCGGGAGATATCATTATTCTTCTTGGTGGAAGAACAGGACGAGATGGATGTGGCGGAGCTACAGGTTCATCTAAGGTTCATACAGAGAAGTCTATTGAGGATTGTGGTGCTGAGGTTCAGAAGGGTAATGCTCCTACAGAGCGTAAGATGCAGAGACTCTTCAGAAGACCAGAGGTTACTAAGCTTATTAAGAAATGTAATGACTTTGGTGCAGGTGGTGTATCAGTTGCAATTGGTGAGCTTGCAGCAGGTCTTAAGGTAGATCTTGATAAAGTTCCTAAGAAGTATGAAGGTCTTGATGGAACAGAGCTTGCTATATCAGAGTCTCAGGAGAGAATGGCTGTTGTAGTTGATCCTAAGGATGTTAAGGAATTCCTTAAGTATGCTGCTGAGGAGAACTTAGAAGCGGTTGAGGTAGCTGTTGTAACAGAAGAACCAAGACTTGTTCTTAACTGGAGAGGTAAGGATATCGTTAATATCTCAAGAGCATTCCTTGATACTAACGGTGCTCATCAGGAGACTAAGGTTGTAGTTGATATCCCTTCACAGGAAGACGATTACCTTAAGCCGGTTAAGGTTACAGATGTACGCGGTAAGTGGTTAAAGACTTTAGCAGACCTTAACGAATGCTCACAGAAGGGACTTGTTGAGAGATTTGATGGTTCTATCGGAGCCGGTTCAGTATATATGCCATATGGTGGTAAATATCAGCTTACAGAGACACAGAGCATGGTTGCAAAGCTTCCAGTGCTTAAGGGCAAATGTGACACAGTAACTATGATGTCTTATGGATTTGATCCATATCTTTCATCATGGAGCCCATATCATGGAGCAATCTATGCTGTAACAGATTCTGTAGCTAAGATTGTTGCTGCCGGTGGTGATTTCAGTAAGATCAGATTCACATATCAGGAATACTTCAGAAGAATGACAGAAGATCCAGAAAGATGGAGCCAGCCATTTGCCGCACTTCTTGGTGCATATGAAGCACAGATGGGATTCGGACTTCCATCAATCGGTGGTAAGGACAGTATGTCAGGAACATTTGAACATATTGATGTTCCACCAACACTCTGCTCATTTGCTATTGATGTAGCTAAGGAAGGAGATATTATTACTCCTGAACTTAAGAATGATGGTGATGTATTAGTCAGATTTGATATTAAGAAGGATCAGTATGACCTTCCAGATTTCGAACAGGTTAAGGCACTTTACAGTGCAATACATGAGCTTATCCAGAAGAAGGCAATCGTGTCTGCATATGTTCTTGATGCTAACGGACTTGTACCAGCACTCAGCAAGATGGCATTTGGTAACAAGTTAGGATTCGAGATTAATGCAGATGTTAAGGAAGATGACCTCTTTGCACCAGCTTATGGCTGTATCGTTGCAGAAGTTCCAGCAGATAAGCTTGGAGAGATTACTACAGCTTATACTAAGGTTGGTACTGTTAAGGATAATGGTAAGTTCACATACAAGGAAGTTTCAATTAATGTAGAAGAAGCATTAAGCGTATGGGCTGATACTCTTGAGGGTGTATTCCCAACTAAGGCTTCTAAGGAAACTACACCGGTTGAAAGCAAGTTATATGAAGCACCAGGCGTACATGTATGCAAGAATAAGGTTGCTAAGCCAACAGTATTTATCCCGGTATTCCCAGGAACTAACTGTGAGTACGATAGTGCCAAGGCATTTGAAAGAGCCGGCGCAGATACAATCGTTAAGGTGTTTAAGAACCTTGATGCTGAGAGTATAAGAGAGTCTGTAGATGAATTTGAGAAGGCTATTAACCAGGCACAGATTATTATGTTCCCTGGTGGATTCTCAGCAGGTGATGAGCCAGATGGTTCTGCCAAGTTCTTCGCTACAGCATTCCGTAATGCCAAGATGAAGGAAGCAGTTGAGAAGCTCCTTAATGAGAGAGATGGTCTTGCACTTGGTATCTGTAACGGATTCCAGGCACTTATCAAGCTTGGTCTTGTACCTAACGGTAAGATTACAGGACAGGATGCACAGTCACCTACACTTACATTTAATACAATTAACCGTCATATATCAAAGATGGTATATACTAAGGTTGTCAGCAATTTAAGCCCATGGCTTGCTAATGCTGAACTTGGCGGAGTATACTGCAACCCTGCTTCACATGGTGAAGGAAGATTTGTTGCTCCTAAGGAATGGCTTGATAAGCTCTTTGCTAACGGACAGGTTGCTACACAGTACTGTGACCTTAACGGTAATGTATCTATGGATGAAGAGTGGAATATCAATGGTTCATACATGGCTATTGAAGGTATCACAAGCCCAGACGGAAGATGCTTCGGTAAGATGGCACATTCTGAGAGACGCGGTGACAGTGTTGCTATTAACATCTATGGTGAGCAGGATATTAAGATATTCGAATCAGGTGTTAAGTACTTCAAGTAATGCATAGAATATGTCAGCATTGTGCCATTAGAATTGGAGGGGAATAATATGGCAAGAGATAAAGTCAGTACAGATATATTATGGAAAGACAGGAAGAGAATTCTCTTCCTCGGACTCCCATGGTCATTTACAAGATACAGTGTATCCAAGGACAGATTCTTTATAAGCAAAGGATTTTTCAGCATTAAAGATGATGAGGTAAGACTGTATCGTATTATGGATATTTCGTTGGAACGCTCATTCATGCAGAGACTTGTCGGAGTAGGAACTATTAAAGTATGTTCAGGAGACAAGACAATGGGTGACTTTGAGATTAAGAATATCAAGAGACCTAAGGCTACTAAAGAGCTGTTATCAGATCTTGTGGAGAAGCAGAGAGATGTCAAGAGAGTTGTCAACAGAGAGAATATGATTGACGGTCATGACCATTCAGATGGTCATGCGGATATTGATGACTTTGACAATAATGATGACGATGCACCATTTGACAGATAATTTATAAAAATGTATTGACAGCAATATTAAAAGATGATATTTTAATAGTTAGTTAAAGCTAACTGATGTAACGGGTATCCAGTTAGGGTATCCGTTATTTTATAAATAAGGGTTAGGCAAAGCTAACAAAAGTAAGACGCATGAAAGGATGAAGGTATGAGTGTAGTTATTATTGGTGGAAATGAATGTATGGAACGCCAGTATCAGCAGATATGTAAGAAACACGGCTGCAAGGCGAAGGTATTTGTTAAGGAAAAAAGCGGATTTTCCAAGCAGATTGGAACACCGGATCTTATGATTCTGTTTACTAATACGGTTTCTCATAAGATGGTTTTATCAGCTGTTACAGAGGCTAAGAAGAATGATGTAGATATAGTAAGAACACATTCAAGCAGTGCGGCATCGCTTACAAGCGTTTTAGAAACATATTTAAGCGAAAGCAGGGCATGCTGATAAAGAAGAGGATAAAGTGCAATATGGAAGGAAAAGAAAAATGGTCTGTACAGATGTATTGGGAAGAATTGAGCGGGAAGTTATAAAAGAGTGTTCTCCGACGCTTGCCGGATTAAAGACTGGCAACCTTTTTAATTACAGGTATGATAATATATCTGATTTTAAGATGGAACTGGCAAGTGTTAACAGAAAGCTCAATATTAAGGGTGTGTATGTAACATTTTTAAAGAGAAATGAAAAGAGCGCACTTTTATATGTGTTCAGACCTGACCGGTTAGAGAAGGACCTGTCACAGCCAGCGGTTCAGAATGTATTGAACACATTTGGATATTCGGATTATAAAGTGGGAGCAAGTATCAAGCATCTTAAACAGAGAGTGGAGGAGAACACATGCTTTCCACATGAAATAGGGTTGTTTTTAAGTTACCCGGTGGAAGATGTAATCCAGTTTATAAGACAAAAGGGCTGCAATTACAAATGTTGTGGGGTATGGAAGGTGTATTGTGATGAGGCATTCAGCCAGAAGATGTTTGCACGTTACAGAAAATGCACAGAAGTATATTTAAGAGTCTTTGACCGCGGCAGAAGCATATCTGCATTAACGGTTTAAGCATATAAAAAGTAAAAAAGGAGAGATTGGATAATGAGTAAAGTAGCAGTAGTTTATTGGAGCGGAACAGGTAATACAGAGGCAATGGCTAACGCAGTTGCAGAAGGTGCTAAGGGAGCAGGAGCAGAGGTTGATGTACTTGTGGCAAGTGATTTTAATTCAGGAAAGGTTGCTGAATATGATGGAATCGCATTCGGATGCCCGGCAATGGGAGCAGAAAATCTCGAAGAATCAGAGTTTGAGCCAATGTTCACAGATGTAGAAGGAAGCCTTAGTGGTAAGAAAATTGCACTTTTCGGTTCATATGGATGGGGAAGCGGCGAATGGATGGCTGACTGGGAAGAAAGAAGCAAGGCTGCAGGCGCTGTTCTTGCAACAGACAGCGTAATCTGTCAGGAAGCACCAGATGATGATGCTGTTGAAAACTGCAAAAAACTTGGGGCATCATTAGCATAATTATTTATTGCCTGTAATATATTGAAAAGATTGCACATTTTGCCCCTGGTTGGTTGTATCAATCAGGGGTTAATTTGTTCTAAAAAATATTATAAAAATATAACGAAAGTTGTTGACATCTAATAACCATTAGAATATACTAACCAAGGTGGTAATGAAAAACATTATCAATATGCTAAAAAGAGGAGATGAGCTTATGCCATTAACTATGATTGATGAAGGAACTCCATACACAATCCAGCGGATTGGTGGAAAGGAAGAAATAAGACGTTTTCTTGAGAATCTTGGATTCGTTCCGGGAGCAGTGGTAACAGTTGTATCTAAAGCTGGCGGTAATGTCATTGTTAACATTAAGGAATCAAGAGTTGCCATAGGAAAAGATATGGCTAATAAAATTATGGTATAAAGGACTGAATATGTCAGTTCTTATATAAAACTAAAATAAGAAGGAGATAAACTATGACTTTAAGAGATGTATCTGTAGGCCAGACTGTTAAAGTTACCAGATTAAATGGTGATGGTCCGGTTAAGAGAAGAATTATGGATATGGGAATTACTAAGGGAGTTGAAGTCTATGTAAGAAAGGTAGCACCTTTGGGAGATCCTGTAGAGGTTACAGTAAGAGGCTATGAATTATCGCTTCGTAAAGCCGATGCCGAGATGATAGAGGTAGGCTGATTTTTTTTACATATAGGTTAGCATAATCTAATTAATGTAAGAATTGTCAAATGTTTGTTAGCAAATGCATAAACATTTATATAAAAGAAATGAGGTAGTCAAATGTCAATTAAAATTGCATTAGCAGGTAATCCAAACTGCGGTAAAACAACATTGTTTAATGCTTTGACCGGATCTAATCAGTTTGTAGGTAACTGGCCAGGTGTTACAGTTGAGAAAAAGGAAGGTAAATTAAAGGGACATAAAGATGTCACTATCATGGATTTACCTGGTATTTATTCACTTTCTCCTTATACTCTTGAGGAGGTTGTAGCAAGAAATTATCTTATTAACGAAAGACCTGACGCAATCATTAATATTGTTGATGGTACTAATATTGAAAGAAACCTTTACCTTTCAACTCAGATTATGGAACTGGGTATTCCGGTTATTATGGCTGTTAACATGGTCGATATCATGGAAAAGAACGGAGATAAGGTTGATCTTGCTAAGTTAGGAAAGAACCTTGGCTGTGAAGCTGTTGAGATATCAGCTCTTAAGGGAACTGGCATTAAGGAAGCAGCAGAGAAGGCTGTTAAGCTTGCAGAGAGCAAGAAGCTCAATACAATCGCTCACAAGTTTGACGATAAGGTTGAGGCAGCTATATCAGCGGTAGAAGATAAACTTGGTCTTGATATTGTTGAAGAACAGAAGAGATTCTTTGCTATCAAGCTTCTTGAGAAGGATGATAAGATTAAAGTTCTTATGAAGAATGTTCCAGATGTTTCAGCTGAGATTGAGACTCTTGAGAAAGAATTTGATGATGATACAGAGAGTATTATCACTAATGAAAGATATACATATATATCTTCAATTATCAGTGGATGTTTTGCAAAGAAGTCTGAGAAGAAGCTTTCTACATCAGATAAGATTGATAGAATAGTTACTAACAGATTCTTAGCACTTCCAATATTTGCGGTTGTAATGTTTATCGTATACTATGTGTCAGTTACAACAGTTGGTACATGGGCAACAGACTGGGCTAACGATGGTGTGTTCGGTGATGGATGGCATCTCTTCGGAATCGGCACTTCTGCTTACGAAGAAGTAGCTGATGAGTATGGTGATTCAGATGCAATTATCTCAGCATATATCGACAGCCTTGGTGATAAAGGTGAAGAGTATGCAGATGCTATTGATACAGAAGCAGACGATTATGATTCAGATGCAGCAGTAGCAGCATTAAAGAAACTTGAAAACACAGTTCCAGCTAATCTTACATTAGATTATGATGTAGAAGATGAGGAAAATCTTAGTGTAACAACAGAGACAACAGATGCAGCCGGTGTTAAGGATGCTATTGAGCAGTGTATAGACAATGATGGCGCAGCTCCAGATCCTGCTAATTATGGTGTATGGGTTCCTGGTATCCCTGTGCTTCTTGAGTCAGGACTTGATGCAATAGGTTGTGTAGACTGGTTAAAGGGTCTTATCCTTGATGGTATTGTAGCCGGTGTTGGTGCAGTACTTGGTTTCGTTCCACAGATGCTTGTATTATTCATATTCCTTGCATTCCTTGAGTCTTGCGGTTATATGGCACGTATAGCATTCATTATGGATAGAATTTTCCGTAAGTTCGGTCTTTCAGGTAAGTCATTCATTCCAATGCTTATCGGTTCAGGTTGTGGTGTTCCTGGTATCATGGCTTCACGTACAATCGAGAACGACAGAGACCGTAAGATGACAATTATGACAACAACATTTATTCCTTGTGGAGCTAAGCTTCCATTCATCGCAATGGTTGCCGGTGCTATCTTTGACGGAGCTCCTTGGGTTGCTCCATCAGCATACTTCCTTGGAATATTCTCAATTATCTGCTCAGGTATTATCTTAAAGAAGACAAAGTTATTCGTTGGAGATCCGGCACCATTCGTTATGGAGCTTCCAGCATACCATCTTCCAACAGTTGGTACAGTATTAAGAAGCATGTGGGAGCGTGGATGGTCATTCATCAAGAAGGCCGGAACAATCATCACACTTTCAACAATCATTATCTGGTTCACAACATACTTCGGATTTGTTGATGGTTCATTCCAGATGCTTGCAGATGATCAGATTGACTTCTCTATCCTTGGTAGAGTAGGTAAGGCAATCGCTTGGATATTCGCTCCTTTAGGATTCGGTAACTGGCAGGCAACTGTTGCTTCTATTACTGGTCTTGTTGCCAAGGAGAATATCGTTGGTACAATGGGTATCCTTTACTCAGCAGGTGAGGGAACAGTATATGCTAACATGGCAGCTACATTTACAGCAGTAAGCGGATATGCATTCCTTGCATTTAACCTTCTCTGTGCTCCTTGCTTCGCAGCTATGGGTGCTATTAAGAGAGAGATGAACAACACTAAGTGGTTCTGGATTGCAATCGGATACCAGTGTGGATATGCTTACCTTGTAGGTCTTGTAATTAACCAGATTGCTGGTCTTATTACTGGCGACACAGCATTTAATGTATTCACAGTAATCGCAATTCTTATAATTGTTGGTTTCATCTATCTGTTATTCAGACCATATAAGGAAAGTAAGACATTAAAGGTTGATTCTAAGAAGATTTTAAATGCAACAAAGTAATTAAATGATATATTATCGGAGGTGTAATTATGCTGGGAACAATTATAGTAGGAGTTATATTGGTGATTATAGTTGCACTTATTGTACGCAGTATGGTACACGACAAGAAAAACGGTAAATCGTTCACATGTGGTGGCGACTGCGGTAAATGCAAAGGCCACTGCCATTAAAAGGAGGTAACGGGTGGTCAGAAATCCTGATAAAGACAAAGACATTATTATTTCTCGTCTCAAGCAGCAGGGTTGCAGGATAACTAAACAGAGGCTTATGCTTCTTGATGTAATTCTTGAAGAGGACTGCTCAAGCTGTAAAGAGATTTATTACAAGGCAGTAAAAAAGGATCCTAAGATTGGGGCTGCAACTGTATATAGAATGGTTAATACACTGGAAGAAATAGGTGCAATTAACCGTAAGAATATGTACAGAATAACTTGTGATGAGGATGATAATGGCGGTTATACTGTAAGATTAAACGATGATTCGTCAATTAATTTATCAGAAAGCAAATGGAGTAAAATTATTGAGTCAGGGCTTGAAGCCTGCGGATACATTAAGGATCAGAAGATAACAAGTGTAGTTGACAGGAAAAAGGCAGTTTCAGTTAAATAATATTTACTAATAAGGGAGAGATGAAACTGTTTCATCTCTCCTTTTGCTATATTGAGAAGATTTCTCAATAAGCGGATTTATGTAGAAATGTTACATAATGTGTAATATAATAACCGTCAAACTTAAGAAACATTTATTGTCCAATGTGGACAGAGAGGAGCACAGTATGAAAATTGATAACTTAAAGAAACCAGGACTTTTCGCAGCAGGTGTATTATTTGGAACAGCAGGAATTAAGATTCTTACAAGCAAGGACGCAAAGAAGCTTTACACTAACTGTACAGCAGCAGTTTTAAGAGCTAAATCATGTATAATGAAGACAGCTACAACTGTTCAGGAAAACTGTGAGGATATATATGCTGATGCTAAGACAATCAATGAGACAAAGTATAACACAGAAGAAGTTGTACTTGATTCAGTAGATGAAGATGAGGAAGCGTAACAGAGTATGAAATTCATAATAAAGCATGATGTGCCCGGAAGAATCCGTGTTCACATGGATGCTTCTGGCATGACTTTTGCACAGGCAGATACCTTGCAGTATTATCTTAAGAATCTGCAGGGCGTTACGAATGCCAAGGTGTATGAGAGAACTGCTGATGCAGTTGTTGAGTACAGATGTTCAAGAAAGACTGTGATTGAAGCTATTGCTAAGTTCAGATACAGCAATGTAGAGGTCCCTGAAGAAGTTCTTGCAACATCAGGAAGAGCAATCAATTCTCATTATACTGAGAAGTTAGCGGATCAGGTATTATGGAGAATGACTAAGAAGCTGTTTATTCCGGCACCGGTATGTGCGGTATTAACAACGGTATCTTCAATGAAATACATTTATAAAGGAATCAGGACACTGCTTGCAAGGAAGCTTGAGGTACCAGTTCTTGATGCAACTGCAATCGGAGTTTCTATCTTAAGAAGAGACTTTAATACAGCAGGTTCAGTAATGTTCCTTCTTGGTATCGGTGAGATAATAGAGGACTGGACACACAAGAAGTCGGTTGACGACCTGGCAAGAACGATGTCACTTAACGTTAATAAGGTCTGGTTAAAGACGGCTGATGCAGAAGTACAGGTATCTGTGAAGGATGTTAAGGACGGAGATAATGTAATAATCCGGATGGGTAATGTAATCCCATTTGATGGAACAGTTATCAGCGGCGAGGCTATGGTTAACCAGGCTTCACTTACAGGAGAATCTGAGCCTGTAAGAAGAGGTGAGGGAACTTCTGTATTTGCAGGAACTGTAGTAGAAGAGGGCGAGATAGTGTTTAGTGTTAAGCGTACCGGAGGCTCAAGCAAATATGACAAGATTGTCAGGATGATTGAAGAATCTGAGAAGTTAAAATCAGGTCTTGAGTCAAAAGCAGAGCATCTTGCAGATAAGCTTGTACCTTATTCACTTGGTGGAACTGCACTTACATATCTGTTAACACGCAATACGACTAAGGCATTGTCAATACTTATGGTCGATTTCTCATGTGCATTGAAGCTTGCTATGCCTATTACGGTACTTGCAGCAATAAGACAGGCAAGTCAGGCGAGTGCAACAGTCAAGGGCGGTAAGTTCTTAGAGGCAATTGCTGAAGCGGATACTATCGTATTTGATAAGACAGGTACACTTACAAAGGCTAAGCCAACAGTAAGCAGGGTATATTCATTTAACGGAATGCCGGAAGATGAGCTGTTAAGAATAGCTGCGTGTCTTGAGGAGCATTTTCCACATTCAATGGCTAAGGCTGTTGTTAATGAAGCTGGCAGAAGAAACCTTATGCATGAAGAGATGCACTCTAAGGTTGAATATATTGTTGCACATGGAATATCAACATTTATCAATACAAGCAAGGTTATCATAGGAAGCCATCACTTTGTATTTGAGGATGAGGCATGTGTAATTCCAGCAGGAAAGCAGGAGTTATTTGACAGTCTTCCAGATGACTGCTCACATCTTTATATGGCAATTAACGGTCAGCTTGCAGCAGTTATATGCATAATTGATCCATTAAGAGAAGAAGCACCGGAGGTTATTGAAGGGCTTAAGAAGGCTGGAATATCAAAGGTTGTCATGATGACCGGAGACAGTGAAAGAACAGCGGCCTCTATTGCCAGAAAGGTAGGAGTTACTGAATATTATTCAGAAGTTCTTCCAGAAGACAAGGCTAAGTTCGTAGAGAAAGAGCGGGCAGCCGGACGTAAGGTAATTATGATTGGTGATGGAATTAACGACTCACCGGCGCTTTCAGCAGCAGATGTAGGTATTGCCATAAGTGATGGTGCCGAGATTGCAAGAGAGATTGCAGATATCACTGTCGGCGCAGATGACCTTAACCAGATACTTATGCTTAAGAAATTAAGTGACAGTCTGATTAAGAAGATTAACAGAAATTACCGTGTGATTGTCGGATTCAATTCCGCACTTATTGCACTTGGTGTAACGGGCGTCATACAGCCTACAACTTCAGCACTTCTTCATAATACATCAACGCTTGTTATAAGTCTTGAGAGTATGAAGAATCTGCCGGTATAAGACTATGAAACGGACTCATCTTCGGGTGGGTTCGTTTTTTTTGAAGGCAAAAAAGTTCTGATTGGATAAATATATACTATACCCATAAGGCACAACCCAAATTAATAATTGCAGGATATTATTT
>ERZ1035041.233-NODE-233-length-31404-cov-18.213340_pt1 | contig 31404 bp, 27 predicted proteins | sample MGYA00520684_ERZ1035041 | MGnify/ENA primary metagenome ERZ1035041 (study PRJEB33766, sample SAMN09781699) | gut metagenome | biome: gut microbiome | host: Homo sapiens | place: Madagascar | study: EMG produced TPA metagenomics assembly of the PRJNA485056 data... | reverse complement strand
GTGGGAAGTTGTGAAGCGAACCGAGTAGGAGGAACAAAATGAAACTTCATGCGTCCGGGAACGATTAAATGAGAATCACTTCTATGCAAAAAATTGAAGTTATTGTTCGTATCACGAAAGACCACTGCCTGCCCCAAGAGCAGACGATTTTCGAGTGGATTGAAACGAACCGTGCTGCTCCAGACACTTTGAATTATCCCGGTTTGGAAATAAACCTGGAACACCGTCGTGTTTTCAAAAACGGACAGGAAGTGTACATGAGCCGTTACGAATATGGCGTTTTAAGTTTAATGGCACGGCATCCGGGGCAATTGTTTACAAAAGAGCAGATCTTTGAAGCAGTCTGGCATAAGGACAGCGAAAGCTATTTGAGAGCCGTCACCAGCACGATCGGTCGAATCCGCCAGAAAATAGAGGATGACAAAGATCACCCCCGTTATATTAAAACGGTTTCCAACATTGGATATCAATTTGTCCCATCATCGGAATCGGTGCGATTGAATCGCAATCTGTAATAAAAGCCATACCGTGAGATCCTAGTAGGATTCTTCGGTATGGCTTTTATCGTTTTCTGTGCTGTACAAAATCGGCATCCTTGCATAGATGACCAAGAATATTCTAAAATAGAGATAACTTAATTCAGGAGGTCAAACCATGCAAACATTTGAAGAAGTATTGACCCACTTCCATAGCTTTTTAGAGTCTGCGACCTATTTGGATGTTGTTCCATGCCGCTGGGGGTATGTAAGGCTTTTCAATGAGGGCGACCCTATCAATTTCAATGCAATTCTTTGCCGCACACCACAAGAACTATATACGGCATTGGCAAATGATTTGGAAACAGAGATTCAGATCAGCTTGGGAATCGACTGAATTGGTATGAAATTGGTTTGTTTTTGGGTTCGTTTTGGTATAGTGACTTTGAAAAATGTGCTATACTGTACCACAAGCAAACCATTTTCAGGGATTTTCAATCTTACTGTAAAACTCTGTCAGATGCTTTGCCAGTGTGCGGGTCGAGTCCATTAAGGTTTCTCGCACCGCTTCTGGACAGGAAAGATAGATTCGATTGAACTCTTTTAACTCTATTTCCGTTTTACCCATCCCCGGAGTAATCAGCGCATCAAGCGAAACCGGCAAAACACGAGCAATCGCCAAAAGAATTTCGTAAGATGGATTCATGCTGCCTTTTTCAATGTTGGCGATATGCTTCGTTGAAACATGGCAGCGTTCAGCAAGTTGTTCTTGTGTTAAACCTGCCAGCTTGCGCTCCTTGCGAACCTTTTCTCCAAGTACTTTCAAGTCAGAATTCGGCATCATCGTTCACCTCAATAGTATTGTATCGTTCTGGTGAATGACGCGGTATAACCTTGTATTTCCTGTGAGTAGGAAGTATTGTGCCGATTTTTGCGTTTCCCGGTCGAGTTATAAAAAAACGGTAACTCGCCTGGGCGATTCTACGCGCCATCTGATCACAGTTGCCGTTTGTGGAGGTAACTGTGATTTTTTATTGGGGTAACGCATCAAAAAAAGCCTGTCTGCTGCCGTAAGCCAGACCGCCCCAAAGCAAGCACAATCGTTCCGTTCCACCATCCACAATCGTGCCGATGTGTTATATTGCGCCAGCTTCCCGCCATGGGAGGCTGGCGTTTTTGCGCTTTTGGAGCCAAAGTGCCGCAGTCCACCGTTTCTCCTATGATACAGCAGCAAACTTTATATTTGGGAGGGAAAGTCATGCTCGATCATAAGAAGAAAGCAATTACGGAACACTGGCAGTTTTGCCCCAAGTGCAACTTAAAACTTTATCGAATGACCGCCGACTGCACTGGATTCATCCACATAAAATGCTGGCGTTGCCGGGAAATGTTATGGCTCAACCTTTCCATTCGAGCCAAGTAAACATCAGTTTTATAAAACAATCGGGTGCACTGCACTCTGAATATGGACTGTTAGCACCGAGCAACGGGCCATTGCCATAAGGCAATGTATGAAACGTAGCACCAAATGGCCGGGCAGCAGCTTGACTGAAAGATCTCCAATCTTTCGGTCGGCTGTTGTCCGGCTATTTTTATAGCTTCAGATGGCCTGCTCCCGAAAAGGAGCAGGTTTTATGTATGCCCTCTTTTCATGGCTGCCCCAAGCGGCGAAATATCCGTAGCATCTCCAAATTTTCGACTTTTCACGTTTTATCGAAAATTTGGAGGTTACACATGAGTTTCAATAATGGCAATGAACGTCGCAAGCTGAACGCAAAGTGGGAGCATCTTCGTGTGCAGTACCGCGAAGCAGGAATGAGCGAAGATGCAATTCAGGCTATGTACGAGTTTGATTTGGGTGTTCTTAATAGCGAACGTGCCTACATCACTAACACAATGACGGTTTCTGGTGTTGCCGATGATGGTGCAGCCAAGGAAACCAGCGACTTCAAGCAGTATGAAAAAGCCGTTACCGTAACGGATACCTACCACGAAACCAAAAGCCGTTTTGCATGGATTGGTGAGATTGAGAACGAACAGTTGCTTACTGCACTCGAAACTTTGAAAGTCGAAGATTTGGAAATCATCACCATGTACGCTTACGAGGGATACGACATCACTGAAATATCTAAAGTCTACGGCGTATCCCGCCCCACTATTAGCATAAAAATCAAGAGAATTACTAAATTTTTGAAAAACTTCAATTTTAATGCTACGAATTGACCCTTCTCGATGGCTCGTAAGTGTAAGGGCAATTCACCAGATGGCGAAAGCCGCTGAACGAAATGTCTACACTCATGTTCTTTGAAAACTGAATAGTTCCGTCATCTGGCACTCCGATAATGATACTTCCGTAATTCGCGGCCCGGTCACAAAGCAGACGGGGTGGCTGAAATGCCAATGAAGCGGTACAAGTCCGCTGCCAGATGTTTATGCCCCACTCGCAGGGAGCCGAGGGCGAATATGCGAGACCTTAACTTATTAAATCAGGCGTGGCCGAATGCTGTTTTCGGTCTTCGTCCACGCCTGTTCTTTTTACTTATTCCATATATCCACATTTTCGTCCTACATAGGAGGTTTTATGAACGAAAACGACCGTACCACCTTAGAGCAAGCGATCTACGAGGAAATGGAACTGACCCCGGAGATGATCCGGTCCATCCGCACGCTCTGCGGTGTCTGCCTTTGTAGTTTTGTAGAATCCAAGGCGTTCAAAATCGCCATTGTTCCCAGCGCAGACCGGAGCATGGACACTTGCACAGTCTGCCAGACCCGGCGCGGTCATGACTACGTTGTGATGAACCGTTGAACAAACACACCGCACACTGCCAAGGAGGTGCAGCGGGCGGTGTACATATTGCAAAAGGAGGGCAGCTATTGATTCAAAACTGGAAATTCCAACGTGGAGACATTTTCTTCACCCGTTTCGACAACGCCACCGGTTCAGAGCAAAGCGGGAATCGTCCGGCAGTCGTTCTCCAGAACGATGTGGGAAATTTTTACTCGCCCACGCTGATCGTGGCTACATTGACAAGCAAGGCGGCAAAAAAGTATACCCAGCCGACACACTGCCTGCTGGTGAACGAGTTTCTCTCCGTACCATCCATCGTTCAGGCAGAGCAGATTTTTACCGTAGACAAGAGCAGGGTGCTGAAATTCCTCGGACACCTCACACCGGAAGAAATGAGCCGGGTGGATGATGCTGTCCGTGCCAGCCTTGCTCTGAACCCGATGGGGAGCATTCAGCGGCTTCCACCTATCATCCGCTCTACGGCGGCTTACGCCCCGCCTGAGGTGGTTGACGGCAAGCCACCCATCTATCCTTACACACCCATCAAATCGTCCTTTGAGGACGCTGGAAGCGTTGAGGACATGATGCTGTACACCGAACTGGAAGCTGCGGTACACGCAATGATCCAGCGGCTGGAATACAGCTTCACATTTAACCCCAGTCTGCTCACCATCCCGAAGCGTAAACAGCAGGTTGCTGAAATCCTGAAAGAAGCCGAAACGTACATCTGGAGGATCAAGGAGGAAATGCGATGCGCCTGAAAGACAACACCAATCCCTTCATCCATGTCAACCCGCCGTACCAGCTCATGGTCATCCACAGCAGCAAGCTGGTCTATCCCCGCGAACTGTATCAGCGTGGTGTGGAGCGCAAGCGTGTGGAACTGATTGCCGCCCACTTCAACGAATATGTGGCAAATGAGCCGAAGGTCAGTTTCCGCAACGGTCAGTTCATCGTAACGGATGGGCAGCACACCATCGAGGGGCGCATCCTCCGCAACGGTGGCAAAGATCTGCCGATTCTCTGCAAGGTGTACACGGGCATGACCGTGGAGCAGGAAGCCCTGCTCTTTGCCGAGCAGAACGGCTTCTCTGCGCCGCTGACGGCAGGCATCAAGCTCCGTGCCAAGGTGGTGGGCGGCGATGCCATCTCCAAAGCGTTTCTCGCAGCCACCAACCGAGTGGGATTGAGTCTCAATTATGACAGCCAGCAGCTGACCGATTACCGCATCGGCTGCGTTGGTACGGCTTTCCGGCTCTACAAGCAGATGGGCGAACCGCTCTACTGCGAAACCATGCGACTGATCGTGGCAGCATGGGAGGGCAAGCCCGATTCGTTCCGGGCATCTGTTCTGAAAGGCATGATGCACTTTATGGAGCTGTACCACGGCGAGTTCAGCGAGGAACGGCTGCTCCGTGCGCTGCGCAGCATCCACCCAGTCGATATTTACCGCATCGGGCAGGACGACCCCGCAAAGCTGCGCGGATGGAAAAAATACGTTTTTCCCATCTACACCGCCTACAACGGCAAGTGCAGAAAAGACGCACTGCCGATGAAATTCTGACATTTTCAGGCATACCTCCCATATACACAAGGGGCATCCGCAAACCGCAGATGCCCCTTGTTACATATCAAAGTGCAATATATAGTGTTCCTGCATTCACTTAACACAACATATAGAGAAAAGAGGTATTCTATGCGCTCTCAGTTCACTTCGTATGAGCAGCTTCCCATCACGTTGACAGCCGACCACGTTGCTGCTGCGCTGGGCATCTCCCGCGCCAATGCTTACATCCTTCTCCGTTCCGATGGCTTTCCCACGCTCCACATCGGTAAGCGGATGGTCGTACCCAAAGACCGTTTTCTTCAGTGGATCACGGATAGCGTAAATGGATGATCTGACATCCTTGATTCAAGAGGTTTCTTTTTCTATACTATTCCCGAAACGACTTGACATCAGGAAGGAGGCAATATGCCAAGCAAACGTTCACACGGCGAGGGTACGCTTCGCCACCGCAGCGATGGTCGCTGGGAATTACGTATGATGGACGGCTACCAGAAAGATGGTTCGCCGCGCTTCAAGACCTTCTATGGCAAGACTCAGAAGGAGGTCAAGCTCAAACTGAAAGAGTATCAGGATGCGCTTATCAGCGGTGTCCAGCTGGACACGATTCTGTACTTTGAGGATTGGGCTGATACATGGTTCGAGGGTCACAAGGATAATATCGCTCCCACGACACAGGAAAGCTACAAATACTGCCTGAAAATGCTCAAAGAAGGATTTTATCATCGCCCCTTGACCGTCATACGCCCCATCGACATCGAAAACTTCCTGAAAGGGATGCGGCGCAATGGCCGCTCGGATTCTTACATCAGCAAGGCACGAGGGATGCTCTACCAGATCTTTCAAAAGGCAGAAGCCAATGACCTTGTGCGCCGCAACCCGGTCCGGCTTGCTGAAAAGATGCGGGCATCCGGCACTGCAAAACGCAAGGAAGCCTTCACCACAGCGGAAGTCGCCCACCTGATGAAGGTTCTCCCCGATGACCGCATGGGCTTGAGCATCCGGCTTTTGCTCGGCACTGGGATGAGAATGCAGGAACTTCTGGCTTTGGAGCCGCAGTATATTGAAGAAGATGGCTCTGTCATTCACATCCGGCAGGCAGTAAAGGTCGTAAAAGGTACGGTCAGCATCGGCAGTCCGAAATCCAAAGACAGTATCCGGGATATTCCGGTGCCGCTGAATGTCCGCCCGTGTGCCATCAAGCTGCGGGATACCACCGACCAGTTCATCTGGGAAAGCCCCAAGACCGGCTTGCCCTGCAACCCCACCCATTTCCGGGATGTGTTCCGCAAATCTCTGGAAGAAGCGGGCGATGTCCGCTTGCTCACACCGCACAGCTGCCGCCACACCTATGTGTCGCAGATGCAGGCGTTGGGTGTGGATATCCAGACCATCCAGAGCATCGTAGGCCATGCTGACACCGAGATGACTGAGCATTATCTCCATGTTCAGGAATCCATTCGGCAGAGTGCGATCCAGTTGTTCAGTGAGGCGTTTTCGGCCTGAAAATTGGACGGAACGGCACTAATTAGACCAGATAAAATCTTTGGCATTGTGGTCAAAATTGTGGTCAAAACCAAATGAGGTCAGCCCACAAACAAAAAAATCCAACGATTTCTAACGTGAAATCGTTGGATTTTTGGTCCGAGTGGCGAGAATCGAACTCACGGCCTCTTGAACCCCATTCAAGCGCGCTACCAAAACTGCGCTACACCCGGATATCTGTTTGCGTTTGTCGCTCACAGCTTGATTAGTATACCCGACTTTTCCCGTTTTGTCAAGCGCTTTTTCCAAATTTCTGATGCAGTTTTTACATTTTACTGTCCTGCTTTTTGCCTGCGGAAAGGATGCGCGAAAAAGCGTTATTTTTAGAAATCGCTATATGCTTCTTGCTCGTCATCCTCGCAGATCGGGGTGGTGTCGTCCGGCGGTGCGCCAAACTCCACCGTGGCAAAGGCCAGCGCGAACACGCTGTCTGCCCCGGCATGGAGCAGCGCCTGCGCGCAGGCGGCAGCGGTTGTGCCAGTGGTGATGACGTCATCCACCAGCAGGATGCGCTTGCCCTCCAGCTGCTGCGACTGTGCCGCCCGGAAAGCGCCTGCTACGTTGGCCATGCGCTGCTCCAGCGGCAGACCGGCCTGATGCCGTTTTGCCCGGGTGCGCTCCAGTGCCTGCGGTGCCAGCGGCACCTCCATGGCTTTTGCCAGCGGCAGTGCCATCAGTTCCGGCACGTTGTAGCCGCGCCTTGTGCCGGAGGCCGGCACCGGCACGATCAAATCGTACCCGATGGCTGCCCACGGCACCGGCTGCGGGAGCAGCTCACCGTACTGCACGGTCAGTTCCCCGCCAAAGGCCAGCTGCACCAGACGGTTGCCCATCTCCACAGCCCGCCACGGCTTGCCCTGATACTTTGCGTTCAGGATGCCGCGCCGCACACAGCCGCTGTAACGGTAGGGCGCAGCCGCACCGACCAGATTGCCAATATAGTGCTGCGCCGGGTCCAGCCGGATGCCCGGCTTGCGGCGCAGCGTTTCCAGCTGCTCTGCACAGTCCGGGCAATCCCGCACATCTCCCAGCACCCGGCCGCAGAAGGGGCACTCGCGCGGGTAGAGCAGCTGCCGCACCGCCCGCAGCGCCCTGCGCCGGGGGTCATAGTAGTCCATCAGTCCTTTTTGACTGCCACGATCACCCGCACGCGCTTGCCTGCTGCGCAGCCAAAGTTATCGTACCAGCCGGTCAGGTAGTAGCCCTCGGAGTTCACCTCAGAGAGCTTGGTGGCGTAATACTGCCCCTTGTACCACAGGTACACCTGCATGTCGTCAGCCGTTTCGTAGCGGGTGCCGTTGCTCATCACCGAGGCTGCACCCACCTTGTCGATCTTCATGGGCATCAGCTGGATCATGGCCTTTACCGTGCCGTTCACATTCTGCCGCACTGCCAGACCGCCCGCCAGCACCGGGTACTTGATGGAGGTGGAAAAGCTGGCCTGACTGCCGTTGACGTAGCAGATGTAAGTAGCGCCGCCGCCCACAAAGTTGAGGATGGTGCTCATGGGCTGGCCCGTGATTTTGGCCAGCTGCTTGAGGCCGATACTCAGCAGCGAGCCGGAGCTGCTGGTGATGCGGTTCCAGACCGTGCTCAGCAGTGATCCGTCAATAACGCCCCACAGAATCTCGCTGGTGGTGGGCACCAGCACATTGCGCAGATCATCCACCACCGTGGTGGTGTTGGTTGTGCCGCCGGTAGAGCCGGAACCGGAAGAACTGCCTCCGGTGGAGCCGCTGCCGGAGCCGGAAGAGCTGCCCCCGGAGGAACCACTGCCGGAGGAGCTGTCCCCGCTCCCACCGGAGCCGCCGGTCAGACCACCCAGAATGGAGCCTGCATTGATGGCAAGATTCTTCACATCGTCCAGCACGCCGTATTTCCACAGATCGCCGGTGACATCGTTCAGGATCAGACGATCGATCTGTCCCTGCTCATTCAGCGTATAGTAGCGCACGTTCAGAGCGCTCAGCTTTGTCCCCGCTATTCGGCTGGGACGAACCGTCCCAGCCAACCCCTCCGATGTCGTATCCAGAATTTGTACGTCATCGGCCAGAGCATAGTCCCCCAGCGCGGTGGCGGTGTCGTTAATGGTGCCGCTGACCGATTTGGACTCGATGGCGGTCACCTGCTCCCCTTCAGGGGTCACGCTGATCTCCACCAGCCAGCCGGTGGGGTAGTTCAGGCTTTTGTCGATGTTCACGGTGCGGGTGATGCCATCGGTGCACATCACCGAGATCTTTTGCAGCACATCTGCGCCGTTGTCCTCCACAAGGCTGCGGGAGGCGGTCTGCACCACGCCGTAGAACACGCTGTCGGCTTCCTCGCCGGTGATCACATCGGCCACCTCGTTGTCCATGCCCAGCAGCAGGGTGACCACCTCGCCTACGCCGCCGCCGTTCAGGGAGGAGATCTTGGACGCCACAGCAGCGCTGCCCAGACTGTAGTTGCTGCCTGCCACGGTCAGTGCGGTAGGTGCGCTGGCACTGGGCGATACCGCGGTAATGCGGCCTGCGGCGCGGCGGGTGTAGATCCACACCGTCTGCAGGCTCTCGCTGTAATAGTACACGTCGTACTTGTTCAGCTCTGCCGAGGCAGAGGCCTTATCGTTGCGGTAGACGCTCACCGGCGTAAAGGGCAGCTGGGTGCCCTCCTCTGCCACAAAGGGGCCCTTGCGGCTCTTGAGCAGCACCGAGGAGGTATCCACCTGACCGTTGGACACCGTAAAGCCCAACGAACTGCCGTATGCGCTGCCGCTGGCGGTGTTTGCGCGCAGGGCGTTGTACAGCAGCAGGGTGCACTGCTCGTAGGTCATAGCCTGTCCCTGCGTGCAGGTCAGCTGGTCCCGCAGACCGATCTGCTGGGCCTTGTTCAGCTGCGCCTGCGGAAAGGAGCCGGTCAGATCGGTGGTCTTATAGCTCAGCATCTTTAGCACCGCTGCACAGGCTTCCTCCAGCGTAACGGTGTTGTCCGGGCGGAAGGAGCCATCGGTGTAGCCGTTCATCCAGCCCTGCTGCACCGCAATGCGGATATAGGGTGCCCACTGGGAGCTGCCGGGCACATCTTTGTACAAAGTGCCCACCGTGCCCTGCGCGTCCACGCTCTCCCGGTAGGTGGAAAAGGACACCAGCATTTTGGCAAAAGCGCCGCGGGTAACGCAGGCGCTAAGCTCCTGACCGGTGGGCACAGCGCCCAGAGTAATAGCCGTCTGCAGGGCTGTGTTGTTGATGCTGGCCGCCGAGACCGGCAGCACCAGCACCGACACCGCAATGCTGACCGCCAGCAGAAATGCGAGAATCCGTTTTTTCATTGGTCGTACCTCTTGTTCTTTGTTTATCACGCCGCCGCGATCAATCGTAGCGCAATGCTTCAATGGGGTTCAGCCGGGCTGCGCGCCGTGCCGGCAGGTAGCCGAACAGCACGCCGATGCCCACCGAGATGCCAAAGGCCACCACAATGGAGTTGAAGGAGGGGCTTACCGTAACGGTGGTATCGGTCATGAACATGGGCAGCACCTTGTTGGCTGCCATGGACACCACATAGCCCAGTGCAATGCCTAAAACACCGCCCAGCGCGGAGGTGGTGGCCGCTTCCACCACGAACTGCGCCAGAATGGTGCGCTCCTTTGCGCCCAGCGCCTTGCGGATGCCGATCTCGCGGGTGCGCTCGGTCACCGACACCAGCATGATGTTCATAATGCCGATGCCGCCCACCAGCAGCGAAATGCTGGCAATACCGGTAAGTATCACGATGACCATGTTGATCATCTTGTTCATTTCCTCCAGCCACTCGCTGGCGCTGTACACATAGTAGCCGTTTTCGGTCTTGAGGATCGACATCAGTTCCTCTTCCATCGTGGTCTTGGCCTCGTTGGCAAAGTTTTCGTCGGTCATCACCGCCGTATAGTTGTTGACCGAGCTCTGGCTGGAGAGCCGCATCACGGTGGTATAGGGCAGGTAAACGCAGTCATCGTCGCTGCCCTGCTGCATGGTAGGGTCGCTGACCTTGGCTGCCAGCACGCCCACGATGCGGAACTTGTTAGCACCGATCTTGAGCGTCTGTCCCACACCGTTGCCGCCAAAGGCCACCCGGTTCAGGTAATCGCCAATGATGCAGACCTGCTTGTTGTCCTGCATATCCATGTATTGCAGGCCGCGTCCCTGCGCGAGCTGGTAGTTTTTCATCTCGGTGTAGCTTTCGTCCACGCCGCTTATATGGGACCAGCGGTAGCTGGTGGTGCCGATCTTCAGCGTGCCGCTGGCGTTGCCGCTGAACTCGATCTGGGGCGACACCGCCTTGATCAGGTCGGAATGCCGCTGGCAGATGTCATACATCTCCTCCACCGGCACGGTACGGGAGCCGTAGCCCCACACCTGAATGCTCAGGGTGTTGGTGCCCAGTGCGGAAAAGCTGTCCCGCATACTTTTGGTCATGCCGTTGCCCAGACCCACGATGACGATGACCGCCATCACGCCGATGATGATGCCCAGCATGGTCAGAAAGGTACGCAGCTTGTTGCTCCACACGTTCTGGATGGCCTGCCGGAAGGTTTCAAAGATCATGCCTGTTCCTCCTTTTCCGGCGTTTCGGGCAGCAAAGTAGGCTGCACCATGGCCTCCGGTGCGTGGGAGTCGCCGTCATACACCACCTGACCGTCCTCCAGCCGGATGATGCGGTCGGCCTGCACGGCAATAGAGTTGTCGTGGGTAATCAGCACCACGGTGTGTCCCTGCTTGTGCAGCTGCTGCAAAAGCCCCAGCACCTCGCGGCCGGTATGGGAGTCCAGCGCGCCGGTGGGCTCGTCCGCCAGAATGACCGGCGGGTTGCGCACCAGTGCCCGCGCAATGGACACACGCTGCTGCTGGCCGCCGGAAAGCTGGTTGGGGCGGTTTTTCAGCTTATCGCCAAGCCCCACCTGCTCCAGCACCTCCCGGGCGCGGATGTGGCGGTCGGCGCGGGAGATGCCCGCATACACCAGCGGCACCTCCACGTTTTCCATCAGGTTCAGCTTGGGCAGCAGATTGTATTGCTGGAAGATAAAGCCCAGCATCTCGTTGCGGATGGCGGCCAGTTCGTTGCGGTTCATCTTGCCCACATCCCGGCCGTTGAGCCGGTAGGTGCCATGGGTGGGCACATCCAGACAGCCGATGATGTTCATGCAGGTGGATTTGCCCGAGCCGGACTGGCCCACGATGGCCACGAACTCGCCTTTTTCGATTTTCATAGTGATGTGGTCGGCAGCCTTTACCGTGGTATCGCCCATCTGGTAATATTTGCACACCGCATCAAACTCGATCAGAGCGCTCATTCATCCCTCCTGCGTCAATCCACCACGACTGCGCCGGCCTCGGCGGGGTCGATGCCGTCTGCCGGCTCGTTGCCGTCTGCTGCGGGGGCTTCACCGTTTTCCGTTTCCTCCGGCAGCGTCTCCTCGCCGCCCTCAGTGAGGTCTGCGGCGTTTTCGGTACCGCCGATTACTTCGCCGTCAGAGTAGTCATAGCCGCCGTCGTCATAGTAGCTGTCGCTGCTCACGGAACTGGGGTCGTAAGCGATGGTATCGCTCTCGGACAGGCCGCTGGTCACCTGCGTATAGTTGTCATCGCTGACACCGGTCTTGACCTTGACGTACACATAGCCCTCCGGTGCGCTCATGGAGGTGTCGGCGTTCACAGCACTGGGCGAATCCTGCCGCACCAGCACATAATTGCCCCGCACGATGGCGGCGTTAGGCACCGTGAGCGCATTTTTCGCCTGCGCCACCACGATCTCGGCGTTGGCATTCATGCCCGGGCGCAGACCGGTAGTCTCGTCGATGCGTACGGTCACCGGGTAGGTGGTAGTGCCGCCGCTGGTATCGCCCTTCATGGACACACGGGTGACCACGCCCTCGTAGGTCTTATCCTTCACGGCGTCTGCGGTCACCTGTACGGACTGCCCCACCTTCAGGCTGCTGACCTGCAGCTCATCCACGTTGATGGTCATTTCCAGATAGCTCAGGTCGTAAATGGTGCACAGATCGGTGCTGGTGCTCAGGGCATCGCCCACCTTGGCGTTCTTTTCGATGATGGTGCCGCTGATGGGCGAGGTGATGGTGTAGTTATCCATAGCGTCCTGCATATTCTGCATGGACAGTTCCGCGCCGCGCAGGGTCTCGGAGGCAGACTGGATGGACTCGGTCAGTTCCTCACCGCTGAGGGTCAGGATGATATCATCCTTGTTCACGCTGCCGCCCTCCCGCACATTGATGGCGGTGACGGTGCCGGAAGCCAGCGCGGTCAAGGTGCGCTCGGCCTGATACTGGAAGTTTGCCGCTGCAATGGAGCTTACCCCGTTGATGGCAGCCGTAGCGGCCTGTGCCGTGGTCAGACCGCCTGCGTTGGACACCGAGATGGTCACGGTGCGGGTAAGCAGATTGCCGGTGCTCAGGGCATCGGTGCCAGTCACGGAGGTAATAGTGCCGGGCAGCACCTCAAAGGTACCGTCCAGCGTCACCTCGGCGGTCTGCCCTACCGAGAAGTTGGCAGCATCCGCAGCCGGGAACTCCAGCACCAGATTCATCTTGGAGCTGTCCCGCACCACGGCCACCTCCTGACCACTCTTTACCTCATCGCCCTTGTTCACTTTCAGGCTGCTGACGACGCCCGCCACCTCGGCGCGGACATACTGGCGGTCGGCGGTCTTATCGTAGCTGCGCTGCGCCTGCTGTAAGGTGATGGCTGCCTGCTCCACCTTGGTGGTGGCGTCGGAGGAATCCACCGTGTACAGCACAGTGCCCTCCTCCACGATATCGCCCTCTTCAAAGCTGCCGGTCAGCACCTTGCCGGACACCAACGATTTTACGCTGTAAGTATTGGCGGGCTTCAGCGTGCCGGTGCCACTGAGCGTGTTGGAGACATCCCGGGTCTCGGGCACCGCCTCCGTATAGGAAGTATCCACGTTGGCGGGCTTTGCGCTCTTGGGCTTCAGCAGCCACCAACCGCCTGCCAGCACCACGATAGCCACCGGCACCAGCCACTTCCAGTTCTTTTTGGCAAAGGCTGCTGCACCGCCTTTTTTGGGTGCAGCTGCTGCGTCCTGCTGGTCGGCGGGCTGTTTAGACTTGTTCCAGATCATTCTTGCCGTTCCTCCTAGGTTCTTTTATGACAAAGCGTTTTTTATAAAAAACGTCCATCAGAAACTCATATTTGTAGTGTAGCGCATTTTGCCCCGATAAACAAGCGTCCAATTTTCGTTTCACGGCATTTCCACAAAGTTTCAGACTTTTTTAACAAAGAACGGCTTTCTTTGTGCGCCGCTGAGCAGCTGCGTTTTCTTTTATAATACGATCCGAACCGCCTCTTCCCTGCTCTCCTACCTGTGAAAAAGGGATTCTGAAAAGCCCGCAGGCTTTTCAGAATCCCAGATAAAAAATCAGCCGGACCCGAAGGCCCGGCTGATCTGTTCTTTTTTTACCCTGCGTCTGCGGTAGGCTTTACCACCACATACACCCCTGCGGGCACACAGGCGGCCCATGCGCCGTCCTTGTCCAGCCAGCCGAATTGCTCACAGACATGGTCCGGGCACTGACTGTCCAAAAACGCGATGGCACCATCCTTTACCTGCAAGTGCACGATGTAGTCCCCTACCTCGTACAGGTAATCGTGATCCTGCGCAAGGGGCAAAGTCTCGGTAACGCCGTCACCGAAATCCACAACGGCCTGTAAGCCGCTGCCCTTGGCGGGGTGCTGCGCCCGCACCGCAAGAAAAACACCTGCGGCAAGTGCCAGCACCACCAGTGCAAAGATCACATTTTTCTTCCACGCGCTGCCCTTGGGGGCGGCGGTGTCAGAGTTTTTTTGCTTTATGCTCATGCAGCGTACTTGCTGGCAGCTGCACCGGCAATGCGGCCAAAAACGGTAAAGTCGGCCACAGCGTTGCCGCCCAGACGGTTTGCACCGTGCACGCCGCCGGTCACCTCACCTGCTGCAAACAGGCCGGGGATCACAGAGCCGTCAGCCTTCAGCACCTCGGTGTTGGTGTTGATCTTCAGGCCGCCCATGGTGTGGTGCACACCTGCGGTGACCTTGATGGCGTAGTAGGGAGCGGTATCCAGAGCCTTTGCAAAGCTGGTGCGGCCAAAGTCGGGGTCGTTCTTGGCGGCAACGTAGCCGTTCCAGGTCTTCATGGTCTCAGCAAAAGCAGCCTCGTCCACGCCCATGGCCTTTGCCAGCTCCTCGTAGGTCTGGCCGGTCACGGTGTAGCCCTTCTTGATGTAGCCCTGAATGACGCTGGAAGCATCGACCATGGCCTGATCCACCACCAGCCAGCTGTAGCTGCCGGTCTGAGCGATCTCGGCAGCGGAAACCACGTCACGGGTGCCCACTTCATCAATGAAGCGCTTGCCCTCGGCGTTGATCAGCACAGCGCCGTCGCCGCGCAGACCCTCGGTGATCAGGGCAGCGGTGTTAGCCTCCACGGTGGGGTGGATCTGGATCTGATCCATGTCCACAGTGTCAGCGCCCACAGCGGTAGCCATCTCAATGCCCTGACCCTGTGCGCCTGCGGCGTTGGTGGTCATAAAGCCCTTCAGCTCAGGCTTGTACTCGGTGACCATGTCCAGATTTGCGCCGAAGCCGCCGGTGGTCAGCACCACAGCCTTGGCATTCACAGTGATGGTCTCGCCGGTGGAACCGGTAGCCTTCACGCCCACAACGGCGCCGTTAGCATCGGTCAGCAGCTCGGTGGCGGTGGTGTTCAGCAGGGTCTGCACGCCGGCCTTGTCGCAGTTCTCCTGCAGCAGGGGGATCATGTAGGAGCCCACAGAAACGGTCTTGCCCTCAGCATCCACGGGGCGGTGGATACGCTTGACGGATGCGCCGCCGAAGCTGGAAACGCTGTGCAGGGTGATGCCGTGCTCGTCCAGCCAGTCGATGGCGTCAGCGCTGTTAGAGCACAGAGTCTCCACCAGAGCGGGGTCGTTGATGCCCTTGCCGCCGATCATGGTGTCCAGCTCCATAAGCTCCACAGAGTCGAAGTAGCCCTTGGGGTCTGCCTGATAAGCTGCCCACTGCTCAGAAACGGTCTTTGCCAGAGCGGTGATGGTAGCGTTGTCGGCGTACTTTTCAGCAGCGGTCTTCAGGGTCTTTTCCACGCCTGCGGACTCGCCGAACTCGTTCTCGTCCTGATACACGGTCTTGCCGGCGTTCATGCCGCCGGTAGCGCGCACGGAGTTGCCGCCCACCATGGGCTGGCTCTCCAGAATGACCACGCTCTTGCCCTCGGCAGCAGCAGTGATGGCAGCAGTCATACCTGCACCGCCTGCACCCACGATGGCAATGTCTGCGTCAATGGTGGAGTCCTCGGCCTTGGTCGTATCGGCCTTGACCTCGGTCTTGTAGTCATCAGCGTTCAGGCCGGCTGCGACCAGAGCGGCGGCAGCAGCTTCCTTGATGGCGTCAGAGGTGATGGTTGCAGTGGCCACGCCGTCCACGGCAATGCTGCCGCTCTCAGCAATCGCGCCGGGCAGCTGCTCCAGAGCCATGGTGCCGATGCCGGGGGTCTCGTCCTTGCCCTCGGCGGTGCAGCCGGTGATCTTGCCATCGGTCAGGGTCAGGGTGACGGTAACATCGCCGCCCATACCCTTGGCGGTGCCGGTGAACTCGCCGGACACGCCTGCGGTGGAGGAGGCAGGCTTGCTGCCGCAGCCGTAGCCCAGCAGGCTGACGCTTACAACAGCCGCCATGGCCAGTGCAGCCACGCTCTTGCGGATCTGATTCTTTTTCATTGTTTCATCCTTCTTATTTTGGGTTGCTTGTGTTCGGATATCTATCAGCAAAAAAGGGGGAGCTGCTTATTCGGAAAGCAGTTCCCCCTCGCTGAAACTTAGGAAAGACTTAGGCGTTGGCCTGAGCTGCAGCAACAGCGCAGGCAACGGTAGCGCCGACCATGGGGTTGTTGCCCATGCCGATCAGACCCATCATCTCAACGTGTGCGGGCACAGAAGAAGAGCCAGCGAACTGAGCGTCGCCGTGCACGCGGCCCAGAGAGTCGGTCAGGCCGTAGCTTGCGGGACCTGCAGCCACGTTATCGGGGTGCAGGGTACGGCCGGTGCCGCCGCCGGAAGCAACGGAGAAGTACTTCTTGCCGTTCTCGATAGCCCACTTCTTGTAGGTACCGGCAACCAGATGCTGGAAGCGGACGGGGTTGGTGGAGTTGCCGGTGATGGAGCACTGCACGTCCTCCTTCTTCATGATGGCAACGCCTTCCATAACGTCGTTAGCGCCGTAGCACTTAACGGCTGCGCGCTCACCCTCGGAGAAGGGGATCTCCTTGACCACGGTCAGGGTCTGGGTGGGGATATCGTACTCGGTCTGCACATAGGTGAAGCCGTTGATACGGGAAATGATGTAAGCTGCGTCCTTGCCCAGACCGTTCAGGATGACGCGCAGGGGGGTCTTACGGACCTTGTTTGCGGTGCGGGCGATGCCGATAGCACCCTCAGCAGCAGCAAAGGACTCGTGGCCTGCCAGGAAAGCGAAGCAGGTGGTGTCCTCGCTCAGCAGACGAGCGCCCAGGTTGCCGTGACCCAGACCGACCTGACGCTGCTCAGCAACAGAGCCGGGGATGGTGAAAGCTTCCAGACCCTCACCGATTGCAGCTGCGCACTCGGCAGCGTCGGTCAGGCCGCGCTTCACAGCGATAGCGGTGCCCAGAGTGTAAGCCCAGACAGCGTTATCAAAGCAGATGGGCTGCACACCACGGACGATCTTGTCGCAGTCGATGCCCTTAGCGAGGAGCATCTCGTTGCAAGCGTCCAGAGACTCCAGACCGTTAGCCTTCAGGCATGCCTCGATTTTAGGCATACGGCGATCCATAGATTCAAAAGTTGCCATTGAGTTGTTCCTCCTCTCTTATTCCTCACGCGGGTCGATGTACTTCACAGCGCCCTGCTCCTTGCTGAAGCGGCCGTAAGTACCCACGTTCTTCTCGTAAGCCTCGTTGGGGGTCTTGCCGTGACGGATATCCTCCATCATCTTGCCCAGCTTAACGAACTGATAGCCGATGACCTCATCGTTAGCGTCCACTGCCAGCTTGTTGATGTAGCCCTCGGTCAGCTCCAGGTAGCGCACGCCCTTCTCCTTGGTGGAGAAGATGGTGCCGGTCATGGAGCGCAGACCCTTGCCCAGGTCGTCCAGACCTGCGCCGATGGGCAGACCGTCCTCAGAGAAAGCGGTCTGGCTACGGCCGTAGACGATCTGCAGGAACAGCTCGCGCATAGCCACGTTGATAGCGTCGCACACCAGGTCGGTGTTCAGAGCTTCCAGAATGGTCTTGCCAGGCAGGATCTCGCCTGCCATAGCAGCAGAGTGGGTCATGCCGGAGCAGCCGATGGTCTCCACCAGAGCTTCCTCGATGACGCCATTCTTGATGTTCAGGGACAGCTTGCAGGTGCCCTGCTGGGGTGCACACCAGCCCACACCGTGGGTGTAGCCGCTGATGTCCTTGATCTCATAGGCCTTGACCCATGCGCCCTCCTCGGGGATGGGAGCCGGACCATGCTTAGGACCTTTGGTGATCGGGCACATATTCTGTACTTGCTGCGAATAGGTCATAATCATACTCTCCTTTTGACAAATGTCGCTTTGGCAGCACAAAACCGCCGCCGCGCCCTGCCGGCACAGCTGCTGCTCCATACTGCTTGCATCCGAACCGGGTGCGCTGCTCTCTTTCAGCGCCTGCACCGGTACTACCACGCATGATTTTATTATAGAGAAAACGGACGAATTTTGCAAGTCATTTCCTGCAAAAAGTACAGCCGGGTTTTACGGTCATGCGCCGCTAACTGTCATTTCCACCGCTTTACACAAAACAGTCGTCAAGTTTTTGTCAATTCTGCCGTAAGCACCAGCAAACTTTTTGCAGCCTTTTCTTTTTGCGCGTTTCAGCGCGGGTCTTTCTGCACCGGATGCAGCGCCCAAATGGCCGCAAAACCCGCCGCCGCACCGGCCATGGCAAGCAGGTGCCGCCCGTTTTCCAGCGCCAGCAAGTTAGCTGCAAAGGGGAATGCAAGGCTGCCCACACTCTGCCCCAAGGCCAGAAAGCCGTAGTTCACCCCTGCATGGGGCAGGCCGAACAGATCGGTGGAAAGGGCGGGCAGCACCGCCGCCAGCGCCGAGTAGCAGAAGGTAAGCCCGGCGTAGCACACCACCACCCACCAGCCCTGCGCTGCCCAGAACGCCGCCGACAGCGCAAGCGAAGCCGCAAACAGCCCAAGGTCGGTGGCGCGGCGGCCGATATGGTCGCTGAGCATGGGCATCAGCATCCGGCCTGCGGCGCTGCCCACGCTGCCCAGTACGATGCTCCACAGTGCGGCGGTCTCGTCCAACCCGCGCTCCATGCCCAGCTTTAGAATGATGGGGCTGAACAGCAGCACCGCCGGGGTGGAAAAGCACACTGCGCCTGCGCACAGCCAATACTGCTTTGTGCGCAGCATCTGCCCCGGGGAGAGGTCGATGCCGTTTTTGCCGCCCGTCTGCTGCTGTTTTTTCTGCGGTGGGTCGCTGAGCACCGCGCTGCCCGCAAGGCACACCGGCAAAGTGAGTGCCCCCAGCGCCCAGAAGGCTCCCCGGATGCCCTGCACCGGGCCAAAGCCCCGCAGCGCCGCCCGGACGAATACCGTAAGGAACGCACCGGAAAGCCCTACTGCCCCGCCGATGACCCCGGTCGCCAGTCCCTTGCGGCCTGCATACCACTTTTGGGCGCAGGACTGGATAGAGGGGTACAAAAAGGCCGTGCCCAGCCCCGCCGGGATGCTGAAGGCCAGAAAGAACCCCCACCCTGCCCTGTCCGGCAGAAAGGCCGCAGCAAAAAAGCCGCCGCAGAGCAGGGCTGTGCCCCACAGCGCCGCGCAGCGTGGGCCTTTTTTATCCTGTAAAAAGCCGCCCAGCACACACCCCACCCCAAAGGCGGCGATGAGCAGGGCAAAGGCGTAGCCCGCTCCCTGCTCCGAAAGGCCGTATTCCTCCATGACCGGCTGCTGAAATACGCCCCAAGCCGCCGGTAAACCGGTAAGCACCTGAATGGCTGCCCCCGCAGCCAGAATCGTCCACGGGTGTTTTGCTGCAAACTGCTGCTTCATACTTTCACCTCAAAGATTTGTGCAATTTGCGATAGTGTGCCCATTTGGATTGACAATCCGGCATTATCCTTTATAATGGTAAAGTACTGAGTTAAAAAACGCTCCCGCCCCCTTTTCAAGCATCGAGGGCGGGTACAATTTACAGATAGAGAGGAATTACTGTTATGAAAACACAGGCTTTGAAGGGTATGCGGGATCTACTGCCCGCTGAGCAGACCCTGCGCGATTACATTCAGGGCAAGATTCTGGAGACCTACCGCTCTGCCGGCTTCGAGCGCATCTCCACGCCTATGCTGGAGGATATGGAAAATCTGGACAAGTCCGACGGCGGCGACAACCTGAACCTGATCTTCAAGGTGCTCAAGCGCGGCGACAAACTGACCGCCGCCCTGAACACCGGCGACCCCAAACAGCTGTCCGACATGGGTCTGCGCTACGACCTCACCCTGCCGCTGAGCCGCTACTACGCCGCCAACAAGGACAAGCTGCCCAGCCCCTTCAAGGTCATCCAGACCGACCGGGTGTTCCGTGCCGAGCGTCCGCAAAAGGGCCGTCTGCGGGAGTTCGTGCAGTGCGATATCGACATTCTGGGCGATGCCTCCCCCAACGCCGAGGTGGAGCTGATCGACGTGACCACCCGTGCACTGCTGAACATCGGCTTTACCGGCTTTACCGTTAACATCAACGACCGGCGCATCCTGCGCGGGATGCTGGAGAGCATGGGTTTTGCCGTCGACACGCTGGATTCCGTCTGCATCACCTTTGATAAGATGGACAAGATCGGTGCCGAGGGCGTGAAGGCCGAGCTGACCGAAAAGCAGCTGCCGGAGAGCGCCATCCACGCACTGGCAGACTTCATTGCCGCCGGGGACGTAACGTTGGACGCCGTAGCTGCCCGCTGCGCCGACCCCGCCATTGCCGATGACCTGAAGTATGTGCTGGCTACCGCCAACACGCTGGCTGCCGGACGCTATCAGGTAGCTTACTGCCCCAGTCTGGTGCGCGGTCAGGGCTACTACACCGGCATGGTGTTCGAGGTGACCTGCCCGCAGTTCAGCGGCGCTGTGGCCGGCGGTGGACGCTACGATAACATGGTGGGCAAGTTCCTTGGCGTGCAGGTGCCCGCCGTGGGCTTCTCCATCGGCTTCGAGCGGGTGTGCGGCATTCTGCTGGAGCAGGGATACCAGATCCCCGGCGCAAAGCAGAAGATCGCCCTGCTGTACGGCAAGGACGCCGACTTCCCCGCCGTGCTGAGCAAAGCTGCTGCGCTGCGTGAGCAGTACAACGTCACCGTGCTGCCGCAGGGCAAAAAGCTGGGCAAGCAGCTGGGTCAGCTGGAAGCCGCAGGCTTTGCGGGCGCAGCCTTTATGGACAAGGACGAGGTAAAGATCTTCGCCCAGCAGTAACCCGCCCGACGATTTTAAATTTTGTGGCTCAGAAACGTCTGTGGACGCTTCTGAGCCACTTTTTTCAGCCGTCACAACACTAAAAAAGCAGCCCCGCCGGAGCACCGGCGGGGCTGCTTTTTTTTGCATGATAGCGTATTTTTAGAACTCGATCTTGCTCTCGATGTAGCTCTTCAGCTCACTGATGGGCATACGCACCTGCTCCATAGTGTCGCGGTCACGGACGGTGACACAGTTGTCGGCAGCAATGCCCTTGGCCTCGTCGCCCACGGTGTCAAAGTCCACGGTGATGCAGAACGGGGTGCCGATCTCGTCCTCGCGGCGGTAACGCTTACCGATAGAACCGGTATCGTCGTAATCCACCATGAAGTACTTGCTCAGCTCGTTGCGGATCTCCATAGCCTTCTCGCCCAGCTTCTTGCTCAGGGGCAGCACGGCGCACTTGTAGGGAGCCAGAGCCGGATGCAGATGCAGCACGGTGCGGACATCCTCCTTGCCCTTGCTGTCGGTCAGGTGCTCCTCGTCGTAAGCCTCGCACAGGAAGGCCAGCGCCACGCGGTCACAACCCAGAGAGGGCTCGATGACGTAGGGGATGTAGTGCTCGTTGGTCTCGCTGTCGAAGTACTCCAGGCTCTTGCCGGAAGCCTCCTGATGGCGGGTCAGGTCGTAGTTGGTACGGTCTGCAATGCCCCACAGCTCGCCCCAGTCGGTGAACGGGAAGGCGTACTCGATATCAGTGGTAGCACGGCTGTAGAAGGCCAGCTCTGCAGGCTCGTGGTCACGCAGGCGCAGATGCTCCTTCTTGATGCCAAGGCTCAGCAGCCAGTTCTCGCAGTAGTCCTTCCAGTAAGCGAACCAGTCCAGATCGGTGCCGGGCTTGCAGAAGAACTCGCACTCCATCTGCTCGAACTCGCGGGTGCGGAAGGTGAAGTTGCCCGGGGTGATCTCGTTGCGGAATGCCTTGCCCACCTGGCACACGCCGAAGGGCAGCTTGCGGCGGGTGGTGCGCTGGATGTTGGCAAAGTTGACGAAGATGCCCTGTGCGGTCTCGGGGCGCAGATAGCAGGTGGAAGAGCTGTCCTCGGTGACGCCGATGGCGGTCTTGAACATCAGGTTGAACTTGCGGATGGGGGTAAAATCGTGCTTGCCGCAGACGGGGCAGACGATATCCTCGTGCTCTGCGATGAAGGCATCCATCTCGTCAAAGCTCATGGCATCCACATTGACCTCGGGGTGCTCCTCGCCGATCAGCTTATCGGCGCGGTGGCGTGCCTTGCAGGCGCGGCAGTCCAGCAGGGGGTCCGAGAAGCTGGACACATGGCCGGTGGTCACCCAGGTCTGGGGGTTCATGATGATGGCAGCATCCAAACCCACGTTATAGGGGCTTTCCTGCACAAACTTTTTCAGCCATGCCTTTTTGACGTTGTTCTTGAACTCCACGCCAAGGGGGCCGTAGTCCCAGCTGTTGGCCAGACCGCCATAGATTTCGGAACCGGGGAACACATAACCACGGTTCTTGCAAAGATTGACGATCATGTCAAGGGTCTTTTCGCTCTGTTCCATTGTAGTACATCCTTTCCGTCCGCGGCTGGTTTGCCGTGTCGTATCGTGTTGTGTTCCGGCGGTTTTCCCCACCGCCGGGCGTGCTTGTGGCTTGCGCAAGCACAGTATATTTACTGTACCATGTTTTGCCCCGCTTGTAAAGCCCGGCAAACAGTTCAGCTGCGCTCTATCAGGTATTTTACCAGCAGGCGGTACAGGGCATCCGGGTCGATGGGCTTTGACAGATGCTCGTTCATACCGGCCTGCAGCGCTTTCAGGCGGTCCTCCGCAAAGGCGTTTGCCGTCATGGCAAAAATGGGGATGGTCTTTGCGTCCGGGCGGTCCATGGCGCGGATGGCACGGGTAGCCTCGTGGCCGTCCCGCACCGGCATCATCACATCCATCAGGATGGCATCAAAACCGCCCACCGGCGAGGCTGCAAAGGCTTCCACCGCCTGCTGTCCGTCGGCGGCTTTGGTCACCTTTATGCCCACATCGTTCAGCAAAAATTCCATGATCTCCATATTCAGGGCGTTGTCCTCGGCCAGCAGCAGCCGCCGCCCACGCAGCACGGTAAGGTCTGCCTGCTGCCGCTCCGGCTCTGCAGTCGCGGTATTATCGACGGCAAAAGGCAGGGTGATGGTATAGGTCGTGCCCACGCCCTGCTTGCTTTCCACCCCGATCGTACCGCCCATCTTATCCACAAGACTTTTGGCAATGGACATGCCAAGGCCGGTGCCACCGTATACCGAGCGTGCCCCGGCATTCTCCTGTGCAAAGGGTTCGAACATCCGCTTCTGGAACTCCTCGCTCATGCCGATGCCGGTATCTGCGCAGACAAAGCAGATCTGCACCTTGTCCCCATTGCTGCTCAGCTCAAAGCAGTCCAGCATCACCCGGCCCTTTTCCCGGTTATACTTGATGGCATTGCTGAGCACGTTCATCAGCAGCCGCTTGACGTGCAGCGGGCTGCCCACCAGCCGGGGATGCGGCAGCCTGCCGTATTCCCGGTGCAGCACGATTCCGCGTTCTGCCGCCTGTTTTTCCAGCACGTCTGTAACCTCGTGCATCAGCTCAGGCAGATCAAAGGGCACACTTTCCAGCACCACCTCGCCGGACTCCAGCTTGCCCATATCCAGCACCTCGTTCACCAGCTCCAGCAGCAGGGTGGAGGCCTCCCAGATCTTTTTGCGGCAGTCGGCCTGCCGTGCCATATCCTCCGGGCAGCGGTCGCCAATCTGCACCATACCCCGGATGCCGTTGATGGGGGTGCGGATATCGTGGCTCATGCGCTGCAAGAACTCAGTTTTGGCAAGGTTTGCGCTCTCTGCTTTCAGCGCAGCCGCCTTGAGGGTCTCCTGGTACTCCTGCTCCCGGCGCAGCTGCTGCTCCCGGTAGCGCTGGTCGGTCTTGCCGCGCAGCAACTGCAGCAGGAACAGAACGACCATGTAAGCAAAGGCAGCCATGCTCACATCGCGCATGGTAGAGACATATACCTCCTGCTCCGGGCGGTAAACATAGATATAAAAACTGCGTCCCTGCCCTACGATGCCGTAGGCGTACTGCTGCCCGGTGCTGCCGCTGCGCACATGGATCATGCCGCCGTCGGTGCTGCGCGCTTTTAAGGCAGAAAGAGTGGGGTTTTCGTCCACAGTGGTATCCAGCAAAGAGGGGTCGTTGCTGGCCACGATGCGGTCGCCCCGGGTCACCACGATGGTGCCGTCCACGGCGGGGTTATAGCCCTGCACGCAGTTCTGGTAGGAAAGGCTGTAATTGCGCACATATTCTGCCGTGGTGCGGTAGTACACCACAAGCACCCCGTCCCCGTCCTTTCGGGCACAGGCTGCGGTGTCCACATAGGAGCAGTCCTCCTTTTCCGTCCGTCCGGCGTAGACCTGCTCCGGATGGTCGGCCACTTTCAGTACAACAGAAGTCGCCAGCTCCGCTTCCATCTGTTCCCGGATCTGCGGGTCTGACACCCGGCCATCCTGTGAGGCACCGCACAAAATTTTGCCCTCTGCCGAAAGCACAAGGATGCCGCTGAGGGTATAATCCTGCAAATATTCTTCCATAGCGGCATCGTCCAGCACCCGCCCGGGGTTTTCCTGCTGGTCCCGGGCGATCTCGCTGCACAGATGCTGCGCGTTTTCCATCATCCGCATCAGGCTTTTGGTCTCGGAGGCAAGGTTCAGGTTATCGTAGCCGGTGCACTGCTCCTTGACATAGCTGATGGTATCCTCAAACTGTTTTTCTGCATTTTGCAGGTCGCTGTGCGCCGAAAGCCCCAGCACACCGCCCAGCAGCAACAGTCCCGCAAGCGCACACACCATAATGAACTGCTTCTGGTTGAAAATACTCTGGTTCTTTTCCATTCCGTCACGCATGGGTGCCGTCCTCCAGTCCATCCAGATAGTGCCCGGGGTCGTCCAGATAGCGGCTCACGATCTGGCGGACGGTACCGTCTGCCAGCATCTCCTGAAACACCTCCGTCAGCTGCTGCGGCAGGTCATCGCCGCGATTTTTGGCAAAGGCAACGCCCAGCCGCGCCGTCATCAGCGGCTCCGACAGAATGCGGTATTCTACGCTGTAATCTTTCATAAACTGCCGGATGGCGCTTTCGTGGGCAGCTAAAGCATCCGCATAGCCCTTGATCAGGGTGGTGTAGAGCAGATCCCGGTTCTGCAGGGAATACAGCCTGCGCAGCCGGGGCAGACCGTTCTGCTCTGCGTTCAAAAACAGTTCCTCCGGCTTTGTGGTGGACTGCACCGCCACTACCTTGTCGGCCAGATCCTGCAGGGTGTAGATGTCGCTGTCAGAGCGCACTGCCACCACCTGACGGCTGTACAGATAAGGCCCTGCCCAGTGGTATTCTGCCTCGCGGCCATCCATGGAAAAGCTGCCCCAGATGCAGTCGATGGTGCCGTTTTCCACCAGTTCCTTCTTCTTTTCCCAGTCGATGGTCACAAATTTCACCCGGTAGCCCAGCCGCTTAAACGCCTCGGTAGCCAGTTCCACGTCAATGCCGGTGGGTGCACCGTCCGTGCCCATATAGTTGAAGGGCGGGTAGTTATCGCTGCCCACCACGATGACCGGCATTGTGGCCGTATAGCTGTCGGCTTTTCCGGTATGCAGGCAGCCGCAAAGCAGCGCCGCACACATTGCCAGCGCCAGCAGACAGGCAGCCAGCCGCAGTCCTCTTCTGTGTTTTTTCATGGTTCTTCCATCCTGTGTTTTTTGCTGCTTTTTGTAATAGAATGCTCCACGCTATCAGTATAATAAAAACTGTTCCAAAAGAAAAGCCAAAAATTGCTTTTCCGGCAGGTTTTAATATTTCTGTAAAAAGAGTTCCCGGAGCGCCTGCGAACGCTTCGGGAGCCAAAAAATGATCCTTTACTTATGATACTTCATGCCTGCATTGATGGTACAGGCGCGGTAGATCTGCTCGGTGAGCACCAGCCGTGCCAGCTGATGGGGCATAGTGATGCGCCCCATGCTGAACTTGAGGGCAGCGGCCTTTTTCACCTCGTCGGACAGGCCATGTGAAGAACCAATGACAAAGGCCACATCCCCTGCCCCGCTGCCGGCGCGCTGCGCCATAAACTGCGCCAGCTCGTCGGAGGAGATCTGTTTGCCCTCGATGCACATGGCCACGATGGCAGCCCCCTTGCGCACATTGGAAAGGATGGCCTTGCCCTCCTTATCCAGCGCCTTTTTCACCACAGCGTCCGAGGCGTTTTTCTCCTCGATCTTTTCCTCCGGCAGCTCAATGATGCGGAAAGCGGCAAAAGCCGCCAGCCGCTTCTGGTACTCTGCCACGCCCTCGGCAAAATATTTGGCGTTCAGCTTGCCCACACAGATCAGGTCGATATTTTGCATGACTGCTTCCTCTTTTCAGGATAAACGATTTAAAATTGTCTCCGCTTCGCTCTGACAATAACAGCGGAAAGAATATTTTTGTTTTCGGGGAAACGGCACGCCTGCGGGCGCTCCGTTTCCCTATTTTCACAAGAGGGGACTTTTCGGAGCGGCAGTGAATCGCTGCTGTCAAAACAAGGCAATGCCGTTTTCCGCTACGGCCCCTTTCGTGAAAATGCAAATCAGAAAAGGCCGCAGCCTTTTCTGATTTGTCAGATAAAAATAATATTTCCGCTAAGAATGGCAGAGCGAAGCGGAGCCATTTCTCAATAAAAAGCGTTTTACAGCAGGCTCATCTGCTCGCCCTCGTCCTCGGCGCGGATCAGTGCACCGGTGGCGGGCAGGCTGCGCACGCGGTAGCGGTGGGGGTTGGCCAGCTCTAAGGTGTCGGCCGGCACCACCGAGGCGATGGTCTGATTCTTTTTCAGGGTGACTACCGCCACGCCCTGACTGTCGCGGGTGGTCTTGGCGGCGATCTGCGCCGTGCCAACCAGCAGCATCCGGCTGGCGCTGGTGCGGATGGCAAGCTCGGTCTCCTCCGGCAGGTAGAGCAGCTTTGCCAGCGGCTCCTTATCGCTGTAAGCCTTCAGCAGCTTGCGGCGGTTCTGCTTGGTGGCGTAGGAGCTGAGCGGGATCTTTGCGCACTTGCCGCTGGCAAAGAAGAACAGCATAAAGCCGCTGTAATCGCCGGTGATGACCATGCTCAGCACGTTTTCGCCCTCGTCCATGCCCAGCCGTCCCGGGATGAAGATGCCCATCTGGGCCACCTTGCCGTCCTCCAGCTCTGCCAGACGCACCTTGTACACCTGCTGCTTATCGGTGAAGAACAGCGCCTCCACGTTGTTGCGGGTCTCCAGCTGCTGGATGATCTCGTCACCCTCCTTCAGCTTGTGCGCACCGGCGGTGCGCAGGCTCTGGGGCGGGATCTTTTTAAAGTAGCCCTCCCGGGTAAAGAACACAGTCACCGGGTAGTCCGGCACAGCTTCTTCCTCGGCGGCTGCTTCCTCCTCGGGCAGGTCGTACAAAATTTCGCTGCAACGGGGCTTTCCGTATTTTTTCGCTACATCGTTCAGTTCATTGATGATGATGCGGCGGATGCGGGCAGGCTTTGCCAGCACATCGTTCAGGTCGGCAATGTCCTTTTCCAGCTGCTCGATCTCGCCGGTGCGCTTGAGGATGTATTCCCGGTTCAGGTGGCGCAACTTGATCTCTGCCACATAGTCCGCCTGCACTTCATCAATGCCAAAGCCGATCATCAGGTTGGGCACCACCTCGGTCTCCTCCTCGGTGGTTCGGATGATGCGGATGGCCTTGTCGATGTCCAGCAGGATGGCGGCAAGACCCTGCAACAGGTGCAGGCGCTTTTCCTTGCCGTGCAGGTCGTAGTAGGTGCGGCGGCGCACGCACTCGACACGGAAGGCCGTCCACTCCTTCAAGATCTCCCGCACGCCCATGACCCGGGGCTGACCGGACACCAGAATGTTGAAGTTGCAGCTGAAGCTGTCCTCCAGCGGGGTAGTTTTGAACAACTTCGCCATCAACTTGTCGGCATCCACGCCGCGCTTGAGATCCAGCGTCAGCTTCAGGCCGTTCAGGTCGGTCTCATCGCGCATATCGCTGATCTCCTTGACCTTGCCGGTCTTGACCAGCTCCGCGATCTTGTCCATGATGGCCTCCACCGTGGTGGTAGGCGGGATCTGGGTGACCTCGATCATATTTTCGCCGGGCACTGCATTGTAGCGGGCGCGCACTTTTACGCTGCCGCGACCGTTCTCGTAAATTTCACGCATCTGCGCTTCATCGTACAAAATCTGGCCGCCGCCCACAAAGTCCGGGGCGGGCATGGTGGTGCCGATATCGTGGTGCTCGTCCTTCATCAGCGCCACGGTGGTGGCGCACAGCTCTGCCAGATTGAAGGAGCAGATGTTGCAGGCCATGCCCACCGCAATGCCCAGCGTATTGTTGGCCAGAATGGTGGGGAAGGTGACCGGCAGCAGGGTGGGCTCGGTGGTGGTGCTGTCGTAGTTGGGCACAAAGTCCACGGTCTCCTTGTCGATATCCCGGAACAGCTCCTCGCACACACCCTCCAGCTTTGCCTCGGTGTATCGGGCGGCAGCGCAGGACATATCGCGGCTGTACGCCTTGCCAAAGTTGCCCTTGCTGTCCACAAAGGGCACCAGCAGGCTCTCGTTGCCGCGGCCCATGCGCACCATGGTGTCGTAGATGGCGGCGTCGCCGTGGGGGTTCAGGTGCATGGTGCTGCCCACGATGTTGGCAGACTTGGTGCGTGCGCCCTTGAGCAGACCCATCTCGTACATGGTGTACAGCAGCTTGCGGTGCGCCGGCTTGAAGCCGTCGATCTCCGGCAGCGCGCGGCTGACGATGACGCTCATGGCGTAGGGCATATAGTTGGTTTCCAGCGTGCGGGTAATGGGGTCCTCCAGCACGCTGCCTGCGTTTAAAATTTCAACGCCGTCGCCCAGCTGCGGGCGCACCGGCTTTAAGGTTTTCTTGGTCGATTTTTTTGCCATTGTGTTTCCTCATACTGTCCAGAGGCCGTGATTCAGGCCTTTGAGAAGCATTGCTGCTGCCCACGCCCTCATCCGGCTCGTAAACTCGCCACCTTCCCCCGTCCGGGGGAAGGCTTTGGCACGGTATCGTTCTGTTTATCAGGACACGTCCAGATCATCCAGATACTCTGCGCCATGCTGGGCGATATGCTCCTTGCGGCCTGCCAGGTTGTCGCCCAGCAGAATATCGAACACCTGCGCGGTCTGCACCACATCGGTGGGCATTACTTTAATAAGGCGGCGGCTTTCCGGGTTCATGGTGGTCAGCCACATCATCTCGGGGTCGTTCTCGCCCAAGCCTTTGGAGCGCTGGATGGTGTATTTTTTGTCCCCGATCTTTTCCAGAAAAGCGGCCTTTTCCGGCTCGGTGTAGGCGAAATAAGTGCGATCCTTCGTGGTGATCTCGTACAAAGGCGACTCCGCGATATACACATAGCCCTTATTGATCAGGGTGGGGGTAAGCCGGTAGAGCATGGTCAGCACAAGGGTGCGGATCTGGTAGCCGTCCACGTCGGCATCGGTACAGATGACGATCTTGTTGAACCGCAGGTTGTCAAGGTTAAAAGTAGCCAGTTCCTTGTTGTGCTTGCCGCCCAGCTCCACACCGCAGCCCATCACCTTGATGAGGTCCACGATGACGTCCGACTTGAAGATGCGGGCATAATCCGCCTTCAGGCAGTTCAAAATTTTGCCGCGGATGGGCATGATGGCCTGATATTCGCTGTCCCGGCTGGACTTGACCGCGCCCATAGCCGAGTCGCCCTCTACGATATACAGCTCGCGGCGGGCGGAATCCCGGGTGCGGCAGTCCACAAACTTCTGCACGCGGTTGGCTAAGTCGATCTGGGTGGACAGCGTCTTTTTGATGCTCTGGCGCGTTTTTTCCGCGTGCTCGCGGCTCTGCTTGTTCACCAGCACCTGCTGGCAGATCTTCTGGGCTTCCTCCGGCTTTTCCAGAAAATACACTTCCAGATAATGCTTGAGGAAGTCGGTCATGGCCTGCGAGACAAATTTATTGGTGATGGCCTTTTTGGTCTGGTTCTCGTAGCTGGTGCGGGTGGAAAAGCTGGAGGATACATATACCAGACAGTCCTGCACATCCTGAAAGCTGATGGCGCTCTCGCCCTTTTTGTACAGGTTCTTTTCCTTCAGGTACTTGTTGATCTGGTAGACAAAGGCAGTGCGCACCGCGTGCTCCGGGCTGCCGCCGTGCTCCAGCCACGAAGAGTTGTGGTAGTATTCCAGCAGCTGTACCTTATTAGAGAAGCAAAAAGCCGCACCCATGCGCACCTTGTAGTCCGGCTGGTCCTCACGGTCCCGGCCCACAGCCTCGCTCTCGCAGCTGAACACCGGGGTCAGGGTGTCCTCCCCTGCTACTTCTGCCACATAGTCCGCGATGCCGTTCTGGTAGCACCAGCTTTCGTGCCACGGCCTGCCGGTGGCGGGGTCCTTTTCCTTTTCATCGGTAAAGTTGAGGGTAAGCCCGGCGTTGACCACGGCCTGACGGCGCAGCACATCCTTATAGTAGCTGCCGGGCACGTCGATATCGGTAAACACCTCATCGTCCGGCTTCCAGTGGATGATGCTGCCGGTGCGGCGTCCCTTGTAGGGCTCCTTTTGCAGGCCGCCCACGTTCTCGCCCTTTTTAAAGTCCAAGTGGTAGTGATAACCGTCGCGGTAGATATCGGCGGTCATCCACGCCGAGGCGTACTGTGTGGCGCACAAGCCCAGACCGTTCAGACCAAGGCTGAACTCGTAGTTATCCTCACCCTCGCCGTACTTGCCGCCCGCGTACATCTCGCAGAACAGCAGTTCCCAGTTGAAGCGTCCCTCGCCGTTGTTCCAGTCCACGGGCATACCGCGGCCAAAGTCCTCCACGATGACGCTGCCGTCCTTGCAGCGGGTCACGTTGATGGTATCGCCGTGGCCGTCGCGGGCTTCGTCGATAGAGTTGGACACGATCTCAAAAATCGAGTGGGCACAGCCCTCCACACCGTCTGAGCCAAAGATGACTGCCGGGCGCTTGCGCACACGGTCGGCGCCCTTTAACGAGGTAATGCTCTCGTTGCCATATTCCTGTTTTTTTGCCATGCTGCTCCTCCCGTCCCGCCGCAGCTGTGCCGCGCAGGACGTCCTGTAATCAAAGCAGACGCCCGCCCTTTCTATTATATAAGAAATATAACAGCATCTCTAAGGGCATAAGCGCCTGTGTTCTTTTCTTTTATTAAACCATAGGTTGTAAAACTTGTCAAATATTCTTTCTATCTTTCCCTGTGCCGCCCTCCGGCGCGAAAACCGCAAAAAAGTCGTTCTTATTTTGTGCGCAGAGACGTCATAAAACAAAAACTTTTCAATTTTTTCAAAAAAGTTTGCATTTACCCCTTTACAAAATCGAAATTTCAGGTATAATAATCATCGTCCGGTGCGCCTCTGTAGCTCAGTCGGTAGAGCAGGGGACTGAAAATCCCCGTGTCATTGGTT
>ERZ1035041.219-NODE-219-length-32519-cov-110.303690_pt1 | contig 32519 bp, 42 predicted proteins | sample MGYA00520684_ERZ1035041 | MGnify/ENA primary metagenome ERZ1035041 (study PRJEB33766, sample SAMN09781699) | gut metagenome | biome: gut microbiome | host: Homo sapiens | place: Madagascar | study: EMG produced TPA metagenomics assembly of the PRJNA485056 data... | reverse complement strand
AGGTGCAGGTGCCGGAGCGGGTGGTCGTGCGGGTGCAGGTGCAGGTGCTGGTGCAGGTGCAGGTGCAGGTGCTTCTGTTTTCTTTGGCTTTACCGTTACCTGAGGGGTGGGTGAGGATGCTGTTTCTTTCTCGACTATGGGCTTTTCTTCCTTCTCAGGTGCAGTTACTACTTCCTTGGTGGGAACGTTTAAATTAGAGCCTGTAATTACGTCTTTAACAAATGCTACTTCATGCAAGTTGCTTGCATCAAATTCCAACTCAAATACTTTAATTTTCATAATTTTTCTTTTTATAGGGTTTTTTCTCTATCTTCTAATATATCTTTAGTTATCTCAATTACTAGGGTCTCGTAAAACTCCACATACTCGTCAGAATTGATGTACAGTTCTTCTATATTCACATCGAATTTGCACCCGTCCAGCTCTGACACTAAGTAGGGGGTTAGGAATCCTTCAAAGGTCGGCATCATTTCTGCCACTGATACAATATCATAGCTATTCTTAGCCACTTGTGAGCGCATATAGCCCGACACTTCTTCCGTAATAAACTTTAGCTTTTCCATGCCATTTAATTATGTTTTTAATTTGATACTGCAAATATAACGCTTTATCCGATACGTTGTTCTTTTCGTTAACGTTTTTTAGAATAAATCTTTTCTAGCATCTGTTGCATGAACTGAAATTCCTCGCCATCATATTGATAGCTCTCGAATTTATCGTTGTGATATACCTCGCTGAAACTCTCGCTGAACTCGTTACCATCTTTATCTATGAATACGAGCACGTGGCTTTTAATTTTGAAAGACCCGTCTACCAAAGTCTCTCTAAAGATACAATCTATACTTTTCATACGTTTATTTCTGATTAATGTCTCAGTGACCTTCCGCTAGGTGAGATAATGTATCTCCCTTTCTGCACTACAAAGATAAGGAAAAGAACGATAGGTTGTACATTTCTTTAACACTAATTAATAATTTAGTTTTTCAACCGTTTACGTAGCGCAGGCCGTAGTACCCGTTTTTGCACACGAACCTTAGGGCTTTTAAGTCTTTAGGCCTTGGACTTATCGAGCCAAATGTTGCGGATATTAGAGCCACGTTAGTGATGTGCTGATGCCACGTCTTCCCAGATACGGGACTTTTATATTCAACTAGGTACTTACCGTATCCTAGCGAAAGGAATGTAAAATTGTGAATACTGATTTTTGTTGCCATCTTAATTACCTTTTAATTGTTAGATCACAAAGATATGGAAAAGAACGATAGGTTGTACATTTCTTTAATGTTACTTAACACTTAAATCGTTTGATTCACTTGACACTTAAATCGTTTGTTTCACTTAACTTACAGTCCTTCAACAACTTACAAATTACTGAAACAATTATGTTACATTAACAAATCGAGCTTTGTTTCACTTAACTTACAGTCCTTCAACAACTTACAAATTTATGTTACATTAACAAATTGAGCCTTGTTTCATTTAACTCACAGTCCTACAATGAGTTACAGCGACTGAAACAAAAAACACCAAAAAATCACCTCCCCCATAGACTTATATTAGGAATATATTCAATTTATACCCCTTTTTGCTATCTCCGATATTACAATATTCTCTCTTTTCTCAAATAAGTCTAGGGCTATATTTTTGTTTCACTGTTTCAGTAGAGATAAGTAATTGTAGTACAGTTAGTTAAGTGAAACAAAAGGGGCAACATTCTCAAATGTTAATGTTGCCTACAAATGTTAATTCAGTGTATATCAGTGAGTTAAGTGAAACAAACACCATATTTCATCTAAAAACGTGTGTATTTATCTTTACAAATAAAGGGACTGCCCTTTTTATCGGTCAGCCCCTTTCGGTTTTATTTGAGTTGTACTGCAATGTCTATGCTGATTTTTGTATTCGGGTTTTTATTGGAAATATCATAGTTAACACTTTTTATACCGTATCGGAAGAACAGGAAACGTTTCCTTTTTACCGATACGACACCTACTATTGTGTCTTTCCCTACATACGATAGCCTCGCTGAATCTCCTTGTTGTTCCGAACGAATTGTATTCCAGTCGTCTCGGTATTCAGCCACTATTACGTTGTTTATCGTGTCTACACGAACCTTTTCTTCTATTAATGTCTTTGTTATAACCCTAGTGGCTGACCTAGCATCCTTCAACCGTACCCGCAAAGCGCTTATCTCTTTATACAGGTCTGCGTTAACGGTTTTCAGTTCTTTTTGGGACAGCTCCAAGGCCTTTCTCTGTTGGGCAGCATCCCCCAACTTGGTTACATAGCTAACCTCGTTACTGGCTAGGGAAGCTACATTTCGGTCTAGCCGTCCGATCTCATCCCTTTGTTCCTGTACGGTATGAATGAGCTTAGATATGATACCAAGTGTCACTATTAGTAGGGTAGCGACTAAAATAACTCTCTGTAATTTACTCATAATTAAGTGCATTAATTCTGTTCATCCAACCCTTACGGTACTTCTCATTCTTCGGTCTAGCTTTGCAAATCTCATCAATGAACTTTGTCCGGTCAGCCTTGAGCGCCTCAAATAGTCTATCGGGATAAGCTGCGTTAAGAGCCGTAATAGTCTTTGCACCTACAATACCATCAACCGATACGCCTAAAATTGCTTGTGGTCTTCTGATACCATGAACGCCCGAAGCCCACACCCAATCTATTAGAATGTTGGCTACCGACTGACTTTTGATTTCATCGCCTCTCCATCTGTCCCAGTACATTGTTTTGAATATCTTGTACCACTCGTTTTCCGATAGGTTCTTCAACTCCTGTACGGTCGGTGAAGGAAGCCCTTTTCGCTTTCTGTATTCGCGGAACGTGCCTATTGTTATGCCTTTGTTAGTTGCCCCACCTAAATCGTCAGGATCGTTAACAAAACCGCCTTCCCATCTAAGGATAAACGGTATTAGTTTCTTCGGGTCTGCCATCTTCTTTCCTTTCTTTTGGTATTTCAAAATCACCGTCTTTTATTTTCTTTTTCATCTGAAAATACTTGCTGTTCGCAATACTGTTCAGAACTCGAATAAACTCGTTGGACGGCTGTATAATACGTAAATTCTTTGTGATGTTACGGGCATATATTATTAGGAATATGCCCGTGAGTGTTTTTATTATCAATGTATAGTCTATACTAGGTTCTAACATCGAACATGTAAGGGCTACAAAGAATAAGACTGCGCTCGTCAAAAACAATTCTTTAACTGCCTGCATAGTCTTTTTGTGCTGATACTTCTCTCCTTTTTTCCTTCCTGCCATATAACCAGCGAGCCAGTTTATGGCAGTAACAAGCACCACTAAAAAAATGAAGTCCTTAACATCCGAAACCACTGTCAGAACGGTAACAGCAAAAAACATTCGGAAGTAAGTCTCTATTTGCTCAATCACTTGATAAGCCCTATTCGGGTATTCAATACCGTACATGACTTAATGAAGCCGTCCTCTCTCATACGGCATATTAACGGTGCAAAGAAAAGGTCAGCTTTTGCCCGTTCTGCCTCGACTCTCTTTACTTTGCTGGTATCGGGAACTATGATAGAGTTTCCGTAAGTTTGAATTTTCATACCTGTAGTAGTGCTGTTTTGATCTGCGATCTGCAAATACCGTGCAAAGGCATAGTAACAAATCACTTTTTCCGCACCTGCAAAATCACCACCATCTGGAATATACTGATCAGGCAATGCCGCGTACATGCTGCCTGCCTGCGGGAGTATATCCAGTATGTCGGCTTCATAAAAAGCCTTTTCAATCTTATTATCTTTTACGTCCGCCGCTATTTCAAATAGCTGTCGGAATATCGCTATTGGGTATGCCATCGTTTTCAAATTTATTATCTATCTCGGTAACAGATAGGTCTACATTAAACACCTGTGACAACTCACGGGAAATTCTTTCTCTCACTTTAGCAAGGCTGTTTCTATACACTCTTTGCAGTTCTTTGATAACCTCACCCGAAGCATTGGAAAACGTCAATAGCGAGCTGTCAATAAGCGGTAGGGGTATTGTGTACGCTGCAATGGCAATGTCCTTTCTCAGAGGTTCAACGTATGCACGGTACAGGTCCTTGTCTATCGGGCTACCTAGCTGGTCTACTTTGATAAATGGTTTATCTGTAGCAACGTTTTCATCCCTTACAGTGAGCACGGAACCTGCATTTTCGCTACCCATCATTTCAGACAAAGTATTTCGGAATTCATCCTGTGCGGCTTCTGTTTCGAAATCACCGTGGGATACAATGGAACACATGTGAAATCCACGCCCCAACGTCCGGTTAACGTACCGACCGTTTTTATCTTCTGCACCCATCTCATTTCGGACTGCGTGGAAGGTACTCAGCGGGTACGGCTTTGTTGTCCCTAGGTTCACATACAGAAGCTGCCCTTTGTGATTCTCAATACCGCCACATTCTTCTACCTCGGCCGCAAAATTAGCGGGGTCGAAGGTCGGATAAGACGTTGAGTTTTGCGCCACGTTGGTAGCTTTCACCGCTTGTCTGTCCCAGTTGTTGAATACCCGCCATATTTTCACATGCGGGTCTTTTAGGTAGTTATCGTTCAGTTCTGCACGGACGTACTCGAAAGGTACAGGGTAAACATTGACGGGCACGTAACCCTCGGGGCTGATTCCGTATTGTACAATCCAAGCCCAACCTTTGAAACGTGCCACGTCATTTGCTGTTGCTTCTAAGATATCGTTCATATTGTAGCCATTGCCGTTGGTCTTATCGGCAAAGTCCTTGTTTTTGAAGCCTTCGCAAATGATGTTTTCCGTCAATTTCTCAACGGCTGCACTTGCTGTTTTGGATGCATAAATAAGCTCCGCCACTTCCTGCGGGTACAGGTTATTCTCACCATAGTTGATAATCTTATCACCTGTGTTGACTGTCAACCTCAAAGCCCGCTCAACCAACAACGCAAAACGACTAAAATATGCCATATCTTTATACTTCCTATTTGATTAAACTAATAAACTGTTCCGCATAAGCGGGATTCTCTTTCATAAGACGTTCGGCTATCTCGTCCGTCATGTTGGCGGCTTTATAGATAATGCCATCCACATAATGAACAATACGGGCGCCCGGTTTCATAGCCCATTTGTAAACCTGCCCGGTCAGATACTTTGACTGATACCAAAGTTCTACAAACTCCATGTCCATGTGACAGTTGTAATCCAGTTTTAAACCTGTATACTCAAAATACTTGTCTACCTTTTCTTTCAAAGTATTCAGTACAGGTATTTCTGTACCAGCGTTAGTGCTAGTATCGGTGACAGGCAGATCATTGTCTGCCTGTACACTCATAGTTTTTGCTTTTGCCATTAATTAAAATTTTTAAGTTGTTGACTACCCTAATGGATTTATGGGGTTACGGGATCACCCCCCCCCGCGGGTACCGCGGTTGATAACGCTACATAATCGGCTTCTGTCATCCGGTACACTGTGGTACCGGGTTGCCAATCTTCCACGCCAAAGGTAGTGCGGATAAAGCCATTGCCGTTGGTATCACCTTCGATAGACAAGCATTCAAGCGGATAGCCTAGACCGTAAACACGATATATACCGTTGCCGTGGTCTACTGCAATTACCACTTGTGAATTCACCCCCGAACCAACAAGAGAACCCGGACCGTTTGACACCAACCCCGATGCAAAAAACGTCATTTGAAACGTGGGGTCAAGTGCCTGCGGACAAACTTCACCGCCTTTCAAGCCAATAGTTACCACGAGCGCACCGTTAGCGGTTTCTACAGAAGCGGCTGCGGGCGTACCTGCGGCACGAGTTATTGTAGCAACTGCGGGCGTACCACCAACGGTATAACTTACGATGCTTGCTGCATTAATTATCTTTGCCGAAACGGGTCTCCCCAAAGGGGCAACAGGAGGCGTACCACACGGTAACAACTGACTTCCCGAAACAGATTGTAAGCATGACATATTATTTTTTCCTTTCTTTTTTTTTAAATTGTTAATTAACCGATAGCCGCATCGTACAGAGTACTATATAGCGCGGGTGAACTCTGCAAGGCATCTTCTCCAATAACCCGCTCGGGTGTTGCCATCGTGATAGTGAACCAACCGCCATTTTCGTGAGAACTGCGTTCGATTGAGGTTACGGACATACCATAGTATAGTCCAAATGCTCTAGCAACGTTAGTTGATTCTGAAGAACTTGGAGACCTTAGAGCCTGTGTCAGAATAACGAAACTACCGTTTGCCATAGGATTGATCAAGTTTCGGAACAAAACTGCCGTCACGGCCTCGGTAACTACAATCGTTGCGGAATGAGTGAACGCATTAGGCGCGCCCTCGTTAACCTTCAAAGACTCAGTAGTCACAAGTGTACGTTTTACCGTATCAATCTTGTAGGCTGCTGCGGCTTCTTTCAACGTGATAGCTGTCACAAGAGCCGGGTTAGTCGGGTCAAACGTAATCGAGGCAATATCCTCTTTATTGATGAGCAAAGCGGAAAGTAGCCCGGTATTCCCCCCATCGCAATCATACGTGATCGCTGATTGTATCTTTGTTAAACATGCCATAATTAAACTGATTTAGCGATTATAGAATCTTTTACTGCTGCGAAACAGGTAACTCGGTTATTTCCTGCCGAACCTTCGGGGGCGGATAACGTTACCGTTACGAATTTTCCGACTGCATTAGAGTCGTATTCAACATTTGTACACTCTAGAGGAGCATTTATTCCCCAAATATTAAATGCTGAACCACTAGAACCGTTGGGTATTTCTAGCACATAAAATTTTCCGCCCATGAATCGGCCGCCCAAAAAAGGATTGCTTTCGGGAATTTTAAACATTACAGATACATCATACTTTACCGATGCATCCAATGTTCGGAGGGCTGCCGTTACCTGAATATTCTGTTTATACCCCTCTATTCGGTAAGATTTTGCCCCGGTAGCGAACGCAATTCCGGAGATCTGTCGATTTGCATCGGTGAACTTTAGCGTAACATCTTCGGGGTATATCAGATACAAGTCAGAGACCCCTACAGGAGTCATATCACAAGTAACTAAAACATTGCCCGCCAACTTATCTAAACAACCTTTTGCCATAATATTTTTCTTTGTTAGATTGTTAATAAAAAAGGCTGGACTTTTGCCCAGCCCTTAAATCTTTATGCTCTTGCAGTTAACCACATCTGCATTTTCTCTGGTGCTACCAGCATTGCATCAGCGGCAAACAGTGTCTGTGAGTAATAGTTACGGCTCTTAGCGTCCTGAATAAACGGTGCGATAATAGTAGCCGAACTTTCCAGCGCGATCTGAATGTTATCTTTCGGAGTGAATGCGATAAACGCTGTGTTGTTACCGTCAACCAAAGCGGCATTCGATACGTGGCGCAATTCGTTGATGCGATAGCCCTCGAAGAAGTAAACAGGTTTGCCGTCTACAATGTCACTCTGTGCAGCGCTGTTATCACGGTCTTGCAACAAGTTTTTGTACAGGCGCATAACGTTGGAGGTAACGAAGAATTCGGACTCATCCAAAGTGTCAGGTCTCTGATTGTCAATACATGAACGCAATGCGGCAAGAACCCCGGCTGTGTCTAGAGTTAAAGCACCCGCTGTTTGCGTGGAATCATCGAATTGTTTCAGAATACCGCCATTAGTGAAAATGCCGTAACCAGTAGCTTCTGCAGTAACGTCACCGTCCAACCAAGCCAAACGAAGCAAATCGGCTTCCAAAACTTTCAGTACTTCGGACTGGATGAAACCAGCGAGTTCAGTTTCTGAGAAATTGTCGTCAAGATTGATGCCACGAGCTACCATCTTGCCCCACAGGGATTGCAGACAGATTTCGATAGGCAGTTCGATCGGTGCGTGTGTGTAGTACTTTACCTTGTCGCTGATGGAGTTGTAGAAGTACTCTCCGTTACATCCTGCGGATTTTCTCAACGCCTTGTCAGCTGCGGTAAGAGCTACTACAGGCGTGTTGTTTGCAATACCGTTTAATACGGTGATTCCCTTTGAAATTTCGCCCGCCAGTCCGACAGTCAGTGAAATAACTTCATTCAAGCTGTTAAGATTCAGCTTGTTAAGGTCAGTAAATGTAAATGCCATAATTTTCTAATTTTTGTTTTTAATTACTTGTAATAGCGTTTTGCAGCTTCGGCAACCGCTTCTTTGCTCAATTTGGTTTTACCCCTTCCTGCGGGCATCTGTGTAGCGGGCGTGGCGGGTTTTCCCGTAACTCTGCTAAACTGAGATGTAAGAGTAGCCACCGACTGACTTAATGCAAGAATTGTTTTTTCCAAAGCTTCGATACGGTTTGAAAACTCTTCGGGAACGTCACCTGTACGGGTTTCACGTCCGCTCTCGTCCTCGTCTCTGATTTCGTCTTCCTGTTCATCTTTAGGGTCTTCCGACGGCTTAACTTCTGCGATAACTCCGTTTTCAATGACAAGCACCAAAATAGCTTCGTCAACTTTGATTCTCACTTCCCCATCGGGATGAACATTACCTTCGGCATCGAATACCTTGTCACCAATTGCCATTGCTTCACCTGCGGCTTCGATAGTGATCTTAGAACCGTCTACAGTTTCGACAACTTCTGTTGCAAAGCTACTCTTTTTAAGCATAGCTGCAAACGCACTAAAAAATTTACTCATTGTTTTCTTGTTTTGATTATTATTGTTATATAGACTAGACGTTGCAGCGGGCAAACCTACTATGTCGCACGAATAGATTTCTATAAAACTGGTAACGTCTATTACAGTGTCATTTAATACCCTTTCGTCCAGTCCCATAACAGACACGCCTAGCATTTCGGGTTCTTTTGCAATCATGGTGGCTATGAAGGTAGCTTCACTAGGGTAAGCACTTTCAAGGGCTTCTGACATCTCGAAATCGGCATAGGCTACACCATCTTCATAAACAAAATTGGTGAACTTGCCTAGATATCCGTCTAGCATATCCATACCTGCATGTGTACGCCTGCAATGAACGGGCTTTTGATTGCCCAGTGTTACAACACTCCTAACTGCCTCGTCAGTGATGACAAGGGGAAACCTTTCGTCTCCTTTTCCTTCCCAAACATCGGAATTGGTTGTCTTTCCCGTTTGGATGATTCTTAGTTTTTCAAATTTCATAAATTGGGTTTTTGTTGTAACTCATGCAAAGATATGGCGTATTACTATTTCTGCCATATCTGCATGAGTTTATTAGATTAATAAGTTGCCAATGATTGAACTACACTTACTTCATTCTGCGCAGTATCAATATCTCGTACTGCAACAATCGGATTTGGCATAGCCGCTACCGCCTCAACTACTACAGCCGCCAATTGCGATATGCTTTCCTTTGACAGTTGCACATTATCAACCTGTTGTTTTAGTCGGTTGGCTTCTGAGATGCTAGCCGCCATACCGCCATCGGCAAACTTATACAGGTTGGACGTGTTAATATAGTTTCTGTGATTGCTCACCGTTGAGAATATGTCCACATTGGAAATAGTGTTCAACTCTCTGTAGGCATTCGATTCCCACACGCTACCGCCACTTGAATAGGTAGGCATAGATACGTTTTTAACAGTATTGCCTCCTCTGTAGGTGTAATTATTAACATGTCCACCGTTTGCGAACTTTTGGTTTTTAACGTTAGAACTACTGAACGAGTTGTTAACGGTGTCGAAATTAGAGATTGAAGGATTAGCCAAAACTTTCTCGACCTTTCCGCCCTTCTCATACTTAACGTTGGACTGATTAGACGTATTGTTAACACTGTTTGACTCACTGTTAGAGAACTTCCGCATGTCTACAACGCTCGTTATCACATCCCCCTTCTTAAACTTCGGAGCTAGCGGGGTAAGCATGTTAACCACTGTACCGCCTTCTGCGAATTTTGAAGGTATGGACGTATGAAAGGACTTGCCACCGTGCGCAACATTTAGATCTGACAGTGCGTTGATCTCAGCACTAGCCGACTTTTTCAGGATGTAAACGTTCTCACCGCCTTCTGCCTCAAAAGCCTGTCCATTATCACCTACAAACTTAACGCCCCCTTGTGCATGGGATTTCCCCTTGATCGTACCACCTTTCGCATACTTTTTAACGTTGGTGTTTACCTTCGTGTCGGGGTCCTTCTGTTTGGCAATTGTAAGTACTTGCTTCATACCAAAAGCGGTTACTATAGCCGCCTGTGCAATACCCAATATGCCACCCTGCGCCAACGCTTTTGTAGCACCAAGATAGGTATTAATAGTAGCCTGTACGACTGCGAAGGCCTTTCCCGCTGCACTTTCTTCCCCCAATAGGTCGGACATCTGACCTGCAAGGCCCGCGGTCATTGTTAATTCTGCGTTCACACGTGCTTTGGTAAGGTCTTCTTTTGCTTTCTCATACTTTTGCTGTACCAACGTGGTATCAGCGCCTATCCTTTCGGCTGCGGCCATTTCCTGTTGGTATTGGGCGTCCAACTGAACTTGTCTCAACTCATATTGGTTAGAGATTTCGTTCATTTCGATTTCTTTCCGGTTCGCCTCGTCCATCGCCCGACGTTCACGGTCTAGGGCGTCCTGCTCTTCCTCCATCTTATTGCGAAGTTCACGTGCTTCTATGCGTAACTGCGTTTCGGCATTTTCGTATTCCTCGCGGCTGATCAATCCTTGCTGCAACTTGTAGTACTGGATTTCAAGTTCTTTGTTTGCAGCCGCCTCAAAGTTAGATACACGTTCAGCGTTAAATCGGTCTGTTTCGTCACGCCTTACTTGGAGACGTTGCGCGTTGATTTCCTGCTCGCGGGCAAAGAACTCCTGTTGCGTGATCAGCCCTTGGTTAAGCATTTCCTTTTCAATAGCAAGCTCCTGCTTTGCTGTCAGTTCTGCATTTTTGATACGCTGCTCGCCTCCGTCATCGGTCACCTCTTTTTCAGCAATGGATAGGTTTAGCTTTGTGAGCGCTGTTTCCATCTGCTTAATGGTCTGTTCCTGCAAAGCCCGTTTGGCCATTTCTGCCTCCGTGGCGGCTTTGATAGCGGCCTGTGCTTTCGCTACCTCAGAAGCCTTGTAAGCGGCCGCGTTTTTAGCGTTTTGCTGCGCAATAAGTCCGCTGGCTTGGTTTTCTAACTCTTTTCGTTTATCGGTGTATTCCGCCTGCTTCGCTTGAAGGTCTGCAAGCGCCTGCATTTCTGCTCGCCTATCTTCTTTCGAGGTATAGCTTAACTCGTTTTGCGCTTTTATCTGATCATATTTCTGCTGCAAAACAGCTACCTCGGCAGCTTCCATCTGTTTGAGGATGGAAATACCTTTTTGGGCCGCTTCGTTTCGCTCTTTTGCTGTCTTTAATTGGTCGCCTACAATAGTTTTTTGGTTGGCTAGCTCCCTACTCATGGCGGATAATGTAACTAAATTCTTTGTTTCTGCCTCGTATATGTCTAGCTCAGCCTTAGAAAGGTCTGCTGCGGCCTGTCCTGCTTTCTTTGTTTCCTCAGAAATAAGGCCGATGGCGTCCAAAAGCCCTACTACCTTCGTGGTTATCCACTCAAAAGCCTTCGCGACACCCGATAACATGTTGGTAAGTCCGTCTAATATCCGGGTAAAGATCACTTGAAACGGTGCGAACGCTGCTTTTAGGGATGCAGCCGCCTCGCTATTCCGCTTTATAAGCTTCTCTATCGAAGAAACTAGCAAAAGGACTACCGACACTACCGCAACCAAGGGATTAGCTTTTAGAGCGGCTGAAAACGCTTTCACGCCTGCCGTTCCGGTGCTCATTGCTGACGCCAACGTCCCGGTAGCACCGGATAACCCTTTGGTGTTTTTAAGAGCCTCATCTATACTGTCCGCATAGTTACCAACGTTACGTCGGTTATCACCTACAGCCTTCTCCATCTCCTTTAGCCTGTCGGAGATTTCTTTAGTCTCCGTGACTAAAGCTTTTCCCTCGTCCGTATTGTTACGAGTTGCGGCTGACATTGCGTTAAGCTCCTTGGTGTTTTTTGCCAGTTGTGCCCGAAGTGCATTAACGCTGTCTTCTTGGCTAGTCATTAACGTTGTGTTAACCTTAATTTCCTGATTGTTATCAGTGATCGAACGGTTAACAACGTTAATCTGTTTAGTTATCTCCACCTGTGCTTTGGTGGAGTTCTCAACGGTCTTTTTATACTCATCCTGCGTTATCGCACCTGCCTTAAAAGCCTTTCCCGCATCGGTGACTTGCTTTTGCTCGTCTTTCAGAGTTGCGGTTAACTGTTTTTTAGTCTCCGCTAGCTCTATGGATTTCGCTATAAGTGCGTCCAGTCCGTCCAGTCCTTCGGAAGTATTGAACGAAAGGTCTAATAATGTAACTTTTTCACTTGCCATAATCTTCTGATTATTAATTGTTTACTGCAATAAGTGTAACGGTTGCTTTCCCGGTGGAAGCGTTCCAGTTTTGGATGCTGCGTAGATAGAACCATGAGCCCAATTCGTCCACATAGTACAAGGCATCCGGGCGCATGTTCTTTATATCGAAATACGATAAATTCATAGTCGCTTTCGCCTGCCAACCTTTACTGAATCTTGCATAGTGTTCCGCTACCGTTGCCCGGTAACCACTAGCCCGACTAAAATAGTTATCCGGGTACCACCTTCCCGTTGAATACTTGCGAATCATCGTTGCGTACGGGCGTTCTCCTAGTCTACCGGGCTTAACGGGTAAAGCGCTCTCACCTACTGTAGAAACGGCTGCAATAGCCCTGCTCGCACCGCCTACAGAGACGTTCAAGTCTCCTACCTGTGCTTTGTACGTCCGGGCTGCACCATCCGGTTCTGAGATGTTAATCGTCGTTGTATCAATCCTTCCCGTCCAATCCTGCCGATATTCAGCCGTGGCTAGCGGGTTTATGAAGGGTTTAAGCGTCAACGTAAACGGTCTGCTAGTAAATGAGTAAGTCCAGCAAAACGCTTTGCAATACGCCTGTACGATCTCGAACGGTGTACTAAGGCCCATATTATCCATTAACGTACGTGAATAGGTAGGCGTTTCTGCAGATAATATCGTCAGGCTTATTGAGTACCCTTCCGAAGTCGGCACGGTGCTAACCGGGATATGAGAGTACACAAGCGAAGACGCCGAAGGTGACAAACCGAACTGCATCAACTGCCCATCGGACGGTGTAACCACTAAAAATGCGGCCGCTGCGGTAGGGCATGTATATTCATAGTTTCCGTCACCGCGCAAAGAACCTCTCACGAACGGTATCGTCTGTGATCCGGAACGGTTGCTAAACAGATATATCGTCGCAGGTGTCGAGGGCGGAAGTATGAAGTAACTCCCTGTATCAACTTGTAAAGCAAATGTGCTTCCTGTCAATCTTTCCAAAGCTGCTGAAACTCCGTTATCGGTCGGTAGCATTATCCCCGATGGGTACATTGCACCTAGGTCGCCATCGTGCCCACCTTTGTATGCCAAAGCTGTAGAACTGCCTACATAATCGGCTGCGGTAACGGTCTTCACGTCTGCAAAGTATGCCGGATATATCAAAATGTTATCGTCCTGCGTAAACAGGGGAGGCCTAGAAAAACTACCCGGGTAAGCCTCGGTTATTGCATCATCATACTTTGCCGCCCAGTAGGCTGCGGATGTGATAGACGGACGGACAGCGACAGGCCCAAGGGCTGTAGACAGTTTAGAAATAGACTCTATCAACTCAACTGTATAACCGTCCGGTGATGCTGAGACCCGTGCCCGATAAGAGTTTCCGCCAAGGGGTGCTGCAAGGCCGTCGAAATCTAACTGCGCAACGTATGGAGTTGTACGGGTGTACAAGTTAGGAAAGCGTTCCGATTTAAATACCCGGTCGTTCGTCTCCGTACGTGGTAGTGATATGCTCGCCGTATAGCTCACCGTTGGATCGGTGAATTTAAGCGGATCGGGGTTATTGATGTTGAGCTTTACAGAGCCGGGAGAAACCCCATCAATCAAAACCCCATCTATTCGTATCTTAACTTCCATAATATCAAGCCTCTACAATTTCAAATTTGCACTTAAAACTAACTGTACGTCCTAGTGTTCCGCCTTGTACGTTGTATGCGGCAGGGTTCTCTATAGTTACTTTCGCCCATTGCGTTGTGTCAATAGGAAAAACACCCATAACGGACTGAGAACGGGATAGCCAATACAGAGCTTTGTTGTTATCGGGTGTAACTACAGTATTTACCGTTACGGTGTAGGACAGTATTCGGTTACCACCCGTTACGTTTAGCTGATATGTGGGTTCTACCCGAAAGCTATCAAAGTACATGCTATCGTAAAGTGCATAACTGTTAAGCCATTTAAGGGTGACTCGTCTCGAAACGTTTCCACAATACGGGTACTTTGTTGCGTAACGAATATAGCCCCATGAGCTGGTGCCGTTCTGTGCCATCACCTGCAAGTTAGTAGGGTTGGCTACATTCCAATATGTGCCATTCTGAATAGCTGTATTGGTGGAACCTCCGATAGGTCTAGTGTACAACGTATTTGTCCGGATAAGTTGACCGTAATATATTCTATTGTTAAAGGACACACCCGTTAGCGGTGAATTGTAACTCAGTGCAAAGTCCAGTTTATTAAAGTTCCCGTCTGCGTAATCCGTCAAATTGGCAGTACCCGCAACGTTATAGAATCGGCCGTTGGCGGCAGATACGTTGAATACAGGCAGCATTATAACCTTGTTAGATCCACCTTCTGTGTAGAATATGCGGATCAAGTCCTCAAATCCTGCTGCCGCACTTTTGGTAGCTTCCACGTAAGATGGGAAAGCGGGTGCCATTGACGACAGATCAATCACAGCGTTTTCATAAGGGACAACGGTAGCCTCGATAGCGTCGAAGTCATTACGCAAATAGCTTACCTTTATCGAGGTTACCGCGGATGTATCTTCAAATCGTATTGGGCGGTATATGCCCGCACCGATTCCCCCGATAACCATAGTGCCGGCGGCTGTAACGGTCGTATTATTTAATAAATTTCTTACTATCATGTCATTTAGTTAAAATTGTTAATATCTCAGCCTTCACTATTCGGTTGATCTCGACTACCATGCGGTTAACAAGCTCGGGTGTCAGTATCTTACTAGCTACCCCACCCTCGTTGTATCGGTTGGGAACTTTGATGCCATCCCGTTTAATCACATACGCTATTGCGAATGCGGCTTCTTCGGGGATGTCCGTACCTGCATTGGCGTTCTTGTCTTTAATCCATTGGCGGATAGCACTGACAGGCGGCATTGTGCCCGCCCGTCTGCCATCTTCCATCTGATAAATATGTTGCGGACTGACTATCTTAACGCCTGACGGGTATTCTTCCACCTGTGTTTCACGGTCGAACTCTCCCGAAGCGTTCAGCTTCATAGCGTAATAGTGAGCTACTATCTCGTCACGTATCGCATATATGTATCTAGTTACTTCGGCATTCATATCTATCTTATTATTTCGGACAAAGGTAACGACCTAAACGGTAGGATGCAAGTACCAGTAAGTTAAGCACCGTACTTGTAAACGTCCAACGTTGCTTCCCAGCCCGATTTTATGCTATCATATTCGTTTTGCACCTTCCCGATCGAGATACCGCCAACTTCATAACCGCAGATGAAGGACTTAAGGAAATCACGCAACAATAGGTCTGTACGGATAAGTGTAGCTATTTCCACAGCATCGTCACGCATGTAGGCAGATATGCCCATACACCGAACGACTATCGTGTAATATCCGCTGTTAGGTACATTGGTGTCCCTGTACGAACTTCTTCGGATGTCGAGTGTAAAGAAGTCACCGCTTATGTCGTTGGCGGCTACATTCTGAACGGGCGTGTCACCGAACACTAGAGGCAAACCCAATTGGGTAGCCCGGGCGTTCGCAGTGTTAAGTATGGTTTCTAAATTCATAAGTTAAAATTTGTTTTGACGCTTTTTGGCGTCTCGTTTTTCTTTCTCTACCTCATCATGCTTTTTGGCGATTGCCAATATCGCATCGGTGAAGTTCATCTTCTTTGCCTCTTCAAAAGAGCAATGGAACAGCTCGGCTGTTATCTGAATCAGTCCCATAAGGTTTTTCGCCTTGCGGATCTCTTCGTCACCCGTGAAGGTGTTCCCGTCGCTTTTCTGTATCTGTTGGAACAGCACATTCTCCAAGTTGTCGGCATAGTCTAGTTGCTCGGCTATGAACTTGTCCAACTTTGCAGCGTCTATAACCGTCTTCGGTGTGTACTGTTCGCTCGTCCACGCCTCGATACGTCCTATAGCATCATCCGCCCGTCTCGCCTCAAGAACCGCCCACAAGCCCATCTCGTCAATAGACTTGACACGATAAACAGCTTTGCCGTTGCGGGTTACTACCTGCGAAGGAACTACCAGCTTAACCATAAGGTTCAATAGCGTTTCCTCGTCACCTGTCAGGGTAACGGTGCCCGTTGGCGGCAAATTGGCGATACGCAGTAATACTGCACGGTTACGCAACATGTTGAAGCGTAAAACCCATCTCATTAGTTTCTTTCTCATATTACTTTGGTCTATATTTACGAATTAAATAGTCAACTCCATAACGTAACGCGTCCAGTGCGTGATTCCAAGCATCTATGGTTTCGTTGGTGTATGTATCGGTTGCCTCGTCCTTGATGAACTTGTAGTTGTCCAGTTCGTCCAACAGCTTAACCGATCGTTTGGTAACGTGCAACTTGAATTGCTTAACCTGTGCGATACCACCTGCCACAGACCCGCGGCCCTTAACGCAGGGAATCGCTTTGATGCGCCTCTGTTGCAGCTCCACGATTGATTTTTGTTCAGCGTTATCGCACACCGTTATCAGGCGGTGAAGCATGTTAGAGGTCAAGTAGTCCGCTATGCTAGCGTTCAGTAGTCCAGTCTCATAGCAAAGCAAGTCAACGTACAAGTCCCAACCTTGGAAACGGATGTCTACTATTGCGGTCGGGTCATTGACGAACCCGAAGTCCAATCCTAGACATCTGCCTGTGAACGTTTCGGGCATGTCTTCGATAACCTCGTATGAAGGATAAACGTTGCCTTCGACACCGCCCGTCTCGCCTTCTCCGTAAATACGCCACCAGTTGGCGTCGCCCTTGTTCTTCTCAATTGCCCCGATCTGTTCTTTACTCAAATACGGATTGTCTTTGTAGGTCGAATGGATGGTTAAGTACCGATCGCCCACGAACTCAGTCTCACCCCAAAATTTGCGTACGGGGTTGAAGTCTATAATAACCTTCTTGCGGGTACGGATGTCTAGCTGTCTGAATATCTCCCTAGGGATGGTTTGCGCCTCGTTGACAAACAGGATGTCACGGGCTGAACCGTGAACCTTGGATGCGTTATCCACTCCGAAGAACTCAATTATGCAGCCGTTCGGGTAACTGTACGCACACTCGGACTTGTTGAATGCGTTCTCGTCCCATTCGCTTTCGGTTATTAGCATCTGTTTAAAATCTCGTATCATACCACGTTTAACCATTGGGAGGGTAGCGGCAACGCAGGATATTACTAGAGGCTTCTCTGAGTTTACGCAGGTGAGATGCAACAGTTGCAACACCGACCATGTTTTACTCGATCGTGTGCCGCCTTTAGAGGCTATGCCCCTAATCCTCGGGTTGACGAATGCTGAAAGCATCTTCTCGAACACATAGGTTACATTCATCAGATACCCCCTAACTTCTTAAGATTCTCGACGGCTTCGGGTGACAGCACGTTAACCTGCATAGCCTTCGTTCCGGCTTCCTTGCCGTTGCTCGTTACGTCCTTAAGATCTCGCAGTCCTCTCAGCTTAGCCATGTAGTTAGCATCGACTATACCTGCCAGTGCGCTCTCATCCATATCGGTAGTGATAAGTTCCTTTATAAGGCAGTAACCTAGATACAGGTTCTCAGCATCAGCATTCCCGTCAGCCACCAGTTTCTCAAGCTTAGCCATATTCTTATTGAAGTCCTTAATGCTCCAGCCGATAAAAAGACAGAAGCCGCCAACGGACGGTGCACGTTTCTTCTCAACGTCTATCTTCGTACCTGCCATGTTGCCACCTTTCATTATCTCGTAAGTGATGAACGGGTTCTTCTCACAGAAGTTCATATACTCGGCAACGTAATCTATACACTCGTCTATAGAGTTCAACTGTGCGCCTCTAACGCCCCTTACCTGCATCACTTCAAATAGTTGTGTGCACTTGTCTATGCTGGCTTTCGGAGCGGGCGCTACACCCGTTGCCTGCCCCTTCTTTATATCCTTCTTGGTGTCTATCTCCACTGTCTTTTTTCTTCCTGCCATATCGTTTTAGATGTTTTTGTTTATTAGTAATGTACGTGCGAGGGTATTAGGTATAATCGCACATGCGCACGGTCTTATATAAGAGGTGTGCGGTACAAAAGTACACGACTAGACGGTAAAAACCAAATAGGGCACAGTTCTAACAATAACTCACGGGCGTTTGGTTTTTAAACCTGTTTACCCTACTTTTGTGGCTCACACCTACCTCTGTAGGCGATTCAAACCTATCATATTTTAAACGATAATTTACAAAACAGGTTTGTTTCACTTAACTTTCTCACAATCAATCACTTATCGCTACTGAAACAAAGTCCGAAATGAATGTTGCACCTTTTGTTGCACCTTTTGTTTCAGTTAAATCGCTGCACCCCAATGACTTATCTTTTAAATTCGATAGTGAAACAAAGAAACTCGCTCAAACACTTCCTACAGGAAATATACCAATAATTGCTATCTCTGATATTACAATATTCTCTCTTTTCTCAAATAAGTCTAGGGCTATATTTCTGTTTCATTGTTTCAGTAAAGATAAGTATATAGAAATCAGATAGTTAAGTGAAACAAAAGGTGCAACAAAGTGGATATGTTAATGTAACATAAAATTGTAACTTATTGTAGGACTGTGAGTTAAGTGAAACATGGAACATATTTTAACTAAAAACATGTGTACTTATCTTTACAAATTCTGTAGAAATCTTTACAATTAACTTTAATAGGTATTCGTTAACATTTGAATACAATTGCAAAAACTGCGAAAACCATAAACAAAAGGGCAATTCTGACATTTTGTAAATCAGAACTGCCCTTTTGCTATCATTTTTAAATGCAACACCCTATTCGTAAGGGGCACTTTCTTTTTGCTACTCAACCCGTTTATTTCTTGTCGTTCTGACAAAAGACCACCCCGATATGCTCGGATTCCACCTCCACACCTGCAAGTCTTCTCTCATGTACGTATAACGAATAACGTTGCCTTCTCGGTCGGTTGAATATTCCCTTTTCACATCCCGTTCGTTCTTTTTCTCTTCTGCCAGCTTATTCTCGTCTCGGAAAAGGTACTGCCGTTTGTTGAACTCCTGTTTGTACGAGTAGTTATGACTAGCCACGTATTCGGCTAATTGGTTTATCCATTGGCGGCACTTGGTAGAGCTGACATAACCCCGCCCGTACTTATCCTTTTCTACTCCTGCCTCGTACCCGAACTTTCGGATGAACTCCCATATAATGAACGCATGAACGTTCATGCTCATCGCAATATCTATAAACTTAGTTTTCGAACCTTTCATCGTCTCCAATATTTCTAACCATAAACTTTGCAACTTCCCACAGAACCAATCCCACACAGCCGACGAACATAACCGTTACGAGTCCACACAGCAATAATCTTATAATCATCTCAGTTCCTCCCAATTAGTATATGTGCACCGACCTGTGCGGCTCGGAATCACAATCACATCTGTAGAATCAGCGTATTCGATATTCCACCCTTCCTCATCGTCAACTATAATGCAATCTCCATCTCCTGTTGCATCATACCCAATCACTCGTACCTTACTCCCGTCTAGTTGGAAGTATTCTCCCATATGGGCTATTGCAAACGTTATATCTGTCATAATGTTAAATCTTTTAATTGAATGTAATAAACTCTCTTCGCCTGTACTTTTGCAGTAAATACGTGGTTAGGCGCATTCTCCACGTATTTCAGCTCCCATCCGCCTATGCCCGAAACTATAAGCTCCATAACCTTTGCTGACCGTCTGCGATATCCCACTATTCGCACCTTCTTGTCACCATACATGAAATACTCTCCCGCGTACTCCCTTGCAAACCGTTTCGCTGTCATTCCCATTTCTTCAAACTTTCTTTATCGGCATAACAGTACCTAGAAGCACGTGAATGTGCTACAAACACATCCGTATGCTCTAAAACTTTTGCACTCCAACCTAATTTCGGTTCTCGCTGTAACATAGCTAAGAGTATAGAATGATCGTTTTCAGAGCAATACCCTACTACACGCAACGGTATTTTATTCTCAAACAGGAAATATTCCCCTGCATGTTTTTTCGCAAATTCCTTATTATCCATTTCTGTACTTTTCCATTAATTCTTTAATACTATTCATCAATCCGTCTTGAGTTTCCTTCTTTCCACTCAGAGCTTTAGTTATCTTCTCGTCCACCGTACCCTTCGTTACAATATGATGGATATAAACTGGTTTATCCTGTCCTTGACGATACAATCGTGCGTTGAACTGCATGTACAATTCCAGCGACCACGTATTGCCGAACCACACGATAGTGTTACCGCCCTTCTGTAAGTTAAGCCCGTGTCCTGCGGAGGCTGGATGCGTAACGAGCACGTTAATCTTTCCTGCATTCCATTCGGCTATCTGTTCGGGCTTCTCTAGCTTGACTGGCTTGTAGTCTTTCAGTGCAACCATTATTCTGTCTAGATCATGTATGAAGGAATAGGCGACTAGGACAGGCGCACCGTTGGCGGCTTCTACTATTTCCTGCAACTTCTCCAACTTTTCATCATGGATGTTAATCACCTTTCGGTCGGCATCATAGATTGCACCGTTCGCAAACTGTTGCAACTTGTTGCTTAGTGCCGCTGCAGATGCTGCGCTTATCGGCTCGTCTGAGTTTATAAGCTCTAAAACCTGTTCACGCTCAAACTCGTTATACTTGCCTGTTACACTATTCGACATCTCGACGGTATCGTACAGCATTATCTTATCAGGCATCTGCAAATAGTCCTCTGCTGTCATTGATATGGTTATATCACTGATAAGGTCGCTGATTTGCTTTTCCGTCTCATCAGCGGGATGCTTAAGAGCATAGGTATAAACTATATCACCGTTACGCTTGTCGGGTCTGAAAAACCTGTCTCTGTAGCCCGTGATAGTCTTGCCTAACCGCTGCCCTTCGTCTATGAGATACATCTGTGCGAACAAGTCGATAAGACCGTTTGGCGAAGGCGTACCAGTCAGACCCACCACCCTAGGGATGAACTTGCGTACTTTCCGCAATGCCCTGAACCGTTTGGAGGCATGATTCTTAAAACTAGAAAGCTCATCTATAACCACCATATCGTACGGCAACTTGACACCCCCGCATTCGACTACCAGCCAAACAATGTTATCCCGACTGACAGCATAAATATCAGCTTTAGCCGCCATTGCTGCCCTTCTCTGTTTTACATTCCCGTCTATTACCGATATGGTAAGGTCTTTTAGATGCGCCCAATTTTTAATCTCGTCCCGCCATGTCACTTGAGTAACCTTCTTTGGAGCGATTACTAGGGCATTCGATATGATGCAACCGTCCAACAGTTCTTTTATAGCCGTCAAAGTAGTAACGGTCTTACCCAATCCCATGTCTAGGAATAGAGCGCAAAACTCGTTGTCTAGTATGTGGCTGACCCCTCGTTCTTGGTAGCTATGTAACTGATTTCTTTCTAACATTATTCGTCCTCATATTCATCGGATACAGCTTTGTCTAGTGTCCGAAGTAGTTTTAACAATTCGATTCTAGCGGCTAGCACATCCATAAGAGGTGCGTTGCGGAAAGCATCAAGTTTACCCTTATAATCTGTACTACCGTTTACTTTTACCTGTGTGCAGCCCCTTTGTGAGGCTACTTCCACAGTTAGATAATTCGTCTTTGCCATCGTTATTTCCTCATTAAATAGTTCTTGTAGAAAAGCACTATATCTCTGAATGATAAGTCGGGGTCTAGGTGCTTGTCTCGCTCCTTCTTGGCGAGGAACTTCACGTCTCTAATCACTTCGCCTTCCAGCTGTTTCATTATTGTTTCTTGGTTTCCGTACTTTTCGTCACGGACGTAAAGCGCACCAGCCTTCAAACTGAAGTACAAACCTAGGCGGTACTCTATTTCTTCTCTTAAACTTTTTTTCTTTCCCATTATTTTTATTTGTTTTTAGTTCTACACTACAAAGATAAGGGTTTCCCCATTACGTTGTTGTTTTCCTTAACGTTCTTTAAGAAAAAAGATACAGCCACGTCGCGACTTTCTAGATCGTCTATCACAAACACCTCAAAGCCTAGGCTTCTCAGCTTGTCATGGATGTATAGCTGTATCTTTGTGGGCTTCTTGCCTGTAGTCTTTATCTCTGCAAAGCCAACGTAACCGCCCTTGCAAAGTATCAACCTATCGGGCAAACCTTTAATGAAGGTGGATAATAATTTTATTACCCACACTTTCTTTGTTCGGTTGAGCTGTTCAGAGAAAGTTTTCTCGAGAGCTTTCTCACTTATTACTTCTCGCATGGCACCTGTTTTGCATAGTTCCGCAACCTGTAGGGGATTTCTATAAAGTCTATGTCGTCCCCGCCCATAAACCTAGCATACTTGAAAAGTTTACCGTCTTCGCTCCAGCCCATAAAACGATATAGATTACCGTTATTTATCAGATAGTCATATTGTTTGTACTTATTCCCCAAAACACCGATTTTCACGGATGCCTTGTGTTCGACTCCGCATAGGCTATTACCTACAAGTACAACAGGCAATGGAAAAGAACTAATCATAGTAAAACAATACTTGTCGCAGGTAAGACTGATATACATATGGGAGCTGTTTATAGCGCTGTACCCCACGTATGCGTACCAGTTTCTCCCGCTCTTAAATACTGCATGGACTTTAAAATGATCCCCGTCTGCGCAATATGTGGGCTTGTCTTCTTCCGATAGGCAGAACACCGTTGTCCCGTCTACATCGTCCGGCTCTGGTTTATTCTTTTCTTCCGCCACATCTATTTGACGTATCCGTTCCTTGCAGATATGGATTATTTTCTCATAATCTAGTCTGCGGGATTCGCCTTCTTTGGTTCGCAATACACGCTTTACTATATCACCATCCCAATAGTTAAGACCGTATTCTAGTATAATATCCCACGGCTGAATCGTATGCTTTGCATAATCCGACTTGCCTACATTGTAGTCTCTAACGTTCTTCATAATCTAACAATATTTTTTCAACTGAATAATAATCTTTATAATAATCTCTGGCTAGTTCCACATTGTTGAACTTTTGGTCTACAGTGTGCGAAAACCACACACCGATCTTATACCTAACACGCATTACTCGTATCATAACTCCGACATATTTAAACAATTAACCAACTTATCATAGGACGCTTGCGATAATTGGCGAGTGTAAGTTGAACCCATCATACCTATATAAGGTGTGCCTTCGACAAAGAGAATACGGCTGATATGTTCAGCGTTGATTAGTTCATACTGAGAGAGTCCCTTAACAATGAACTCAAGCTCTACAAAGTTTCCACTTTTCATACTTATAAATAATTATTTGTGATACATAAAGTTTTCAATGCTTTCAAATCCTTAACCTTCGGGCTATCGCTATTCTTGGTAGCGTCTATCAATTCCATATCTGTAACTATCGCTGTATAGACTTCCTCAGATTCCGACTTATACGCTACACGGTATCTTCCATATCCGACTAAAGAAAAACCGAAGTCATATACAGAGATAGGTTTATACTTGCGTCTAGGTCTGTCCGGACGTTTGCCGTAATTGGCTACATGCATCCAAAAGTCATGCCCTTTTGAGGTACGGACAAACACAAAAGACGAATACAGGAAATTTTTCCAACTTACATTACTGTTAAGCACATTTTCTAGGAAACTTATAGACTTTAAGCGCCGTTTGTATGACTTCTTTACTTCATTTTGATACTCACGCCATAGACCTAGTTTTTTAAGATGTGCAATCTTTTCGTCCCTAGTAAGGGCGGTCTTTGATAATAATTCTTTCGTTCTCATGATCTTTAATCTTTAAATTGTTAACCCATATTCTGATATAAATTCTAAAGCTTCTTTCCTTGTTTCAAATCTCCGGGATGTGCTATTTAGATATAAACCCGTTTCGGTGTTTATTATATTCACTTGGTAAGCTACCCGCCCGAATGTTTTTACTCTAACTATTTCCGCTCTATCTTTCATAATCTTTAATTTTTAAGTTGTTATTATTTCCTTTTGACATTACAAATATAGGGCTTATTCTTATAGGTTGTATATTTCATTAACACCTTTTAAGAATAAACCCTATTTTACCTACTCTGTTAACAAGTCGTTAACAATTCTAGCGTATCCACGCTGGTTTCCGTGTGCTTTTGTCCGTCTAGTAGCCCGTTCCCACCCCGGCAACTTATTAAGAATGCTATTGATGTCGGAGGCTTCACTGCGTTTAATCTTTCCGATTTCAAGCCCTAGGGCCTCAACCAAAACCGCAGGGGCGCTTGCGAAGTCCATAAGCATACACTTGTCCTTTTCTATCTCGTCCTCGTCATAGTTGGCAAAGTACATCTTCCTTTCAAGCTGGTTCATCCTGTCCCAATTTTTAGGGACATACATATCAACATACCTTTGCACAGTTTCGGTGCGGGGATCCACCTCGTAATGTTCTTCACGGCCCTGTTCCGCAATCGCTTCGGCTTCGGCTGACAACAGGGTACTCACCTTGCGATAGTACATCTGAACGGCTTCTGCCCACAGCTGGTCTACATAATTGTCAAAATCAGCCTCGAATATACGGTGTGTGTTCGGATTAGCCTTCACTCTCACAGGTAGAAAACGTCTGCCACCTGTAGCATCTTTCAGGAACTCATCCTTGTTGGTGGTTCCGAAGAATACGCATTGTCGGGGGAAATTCTTTGTAACACGTCCGTATGCAGGTCTGAAACTGTCCTCTGTCTTGGTAATGAAGTTCTTAACCATTTCTACTTCTGATTTTCTCATTGCAGAAAGTTCGGCTACCTCTATTATCCAATTACCTTGCAGTTGTTCGAAGGCTCTCGTTCCGTCCATAGATGACAAGCTGTCAGAAAACCAGCCACGCCCCAACTTCTTAAGGAATGTACTTTTGCCTGCACCTTGGTCTGATTGAAGGACTAGCATGCTATCGAATTTACACCCCTTTTGGAATATGCGCTTAACAGCTCCCACCATCATAATGCGGAAGGCTTCCCGGGTGTAAATGTTATCTTCTGCAGCCATTATATCAATAAGAGCCGTGTCTACACGATTTTCGCCATCCCATTGTAAACCTGTCAGATAGTTTTGTACAGGATGGAATGAGTTGGCTTCTGCCGACAATGCTATGGCATCATCCACCTTCGCATTGCTCGTTATCCCGTAAACATCCTCGATATGCTTTCGCACGCCTGAGAAATCCACATCCTGAAAGTCGCTTGTATTATCCTTCGGTCGCCAAACAGGTACACGGGTTACAACACGTCTTTCCTTAAACAAGTCTCTAGCTATCAGCCCCTTTAAGCTAGGGTCGTGCTTGAGTATAAGACCTAGGTTCTTCGCACTTGGCAAATATGCGCCTCGTTTATCAGTCTCTAGGTCTGCCATGGCGTCTGTATAGTCCTCATCGGGCAAAGAATGAACTTGTGGCTCGTCTTCAAACACTTCGTCAAATTCTTCCACCAGCTCCACGGTCTTAACCATCAACCGGGATGCTCTTCCGGCGGCTACCTTGGCATCCTTGTTGACAAGCTCAGCCATTGCGTCCATAGACGGTCGGTTGTCCTTCCCCTTATCCAGTTTGCCAAACTTGTGAACTCGCACAAGGTCATAGGCGTTGAACACATGGTTGCCTTGTATAGGGTCATTGTTATGATATGAATAGGCGAACATGTCATCAAAGGTAAGCATACCGCCCGAAGTAGAACCGCCTGTGTATGTCCAACGGTCGGGCTTCTCTGTAGGTTCGTACACATCCGAAAGGTACTTCTCAATGGCTTCCGATATGGAATAGGCACGGCAAAAGTCTCCGACTATACCCTCCTTCAATGTCGGGTCCTGCTGTGCCTTCGCTAGTGAACGTACTTCTCCCTTTTCATCCTTATGGTATGCCCACTCGGTCGTGTCGTGCCAATCTTCATAATACCCTAGATACTTATGCACGTCCAACGGTTCATCGTTGATCTGCGAATAATCTATGAAATCAAAAGAGACATCTCTAGATACGGACGGGTAGAACATGCAGCGTTCGGGCTGGAACGTTGTACGATCGTACAGGTCTATGCCTGTAAGTTCGGCTACCTTGCGTGAAATCGCCTCGTATTGTTCGCTGTCTACAGGCTCGGACAGTGGCAATATCACACGGTAACGGTACATGTTAGCCTGTGGGTTATGCTTGTGTGTGCCATGTATGATACATGCGCAATTAATAACGCCATAGAATCTTTCGGGGAACTCGGCATCCCCGAAATCTATATCCAGTGCCAGTAACGAACGTTCGCCTACATTATTCTTGTTGCGCCTGTTACCGAATAATTCGCCACCCATAAAAGCCCCAACGTCTTTTATGTTGCCTTGTTCTGCCTTGCTCGCACTGATAAACTCCCTGTACGTTTCCTCAGTCACCCGTGCAGACGTGAATTTATCCACAAGCTGTGCCCACGTGAAAGACTTGTTCTTCCACGCTGTAGACTTGGCATTTGCAGCCGTGGCGATTTTAAAAACCATTTTTGATAATTCCATTCTCTAGTCTTTTTTATAATATTCTGTTATGTAGCCCGCTGCCCGCAAAGGGATGTTTGCAGCCCATTTCGGGGCGGTACACATAGCGTCAATCATTTGTTGCAATACTGTTTCCTCTTTTCCATCTTTAGGTATCTCAGCGACTATCTCATCATGAACATGCAGGACTATATTATAACCTAGGTCGAACACTTTGAATATTGCATTCGCTAACAGGTCTCGGGAAATAGCCTGTACAATATTCTCGGTCAACTTACCGCCATAGGTGTGTAGCTTAACCCACTTACCCGTTGTTTGGTCCTGCCCGAAGTACGATATGTCCTGCACATCGAAGTCTCCGTTTGCACCTTGTATTGTGCGGCTACCCAAACGGGCGGACGGATAAAAGAGCTTTCTTCCCGAAGGCAGCTGAATAGTCATAGCTCCACTTTCGTATCTGAATGTTACAGAGGCAAGGGCATCTATTTCAAACGCTTGTGCCGTTCGTGTGCTTATACACTTTTTAGCTGCATTCTCTAAAGATTTCCACAATGATACAACTTTTTTATTAGCTTCCCGCCATTTTGACAAAATTTCAGGTTTTTCTTCCTCTGTTAACGCTTTTTTGGTGTCCATTGTGGTTAGTGCATTAACGCCACCACCGTATCCCAAAGCCAGTTCTGCCACCTTTCCACGTTGGCGTAACTCGTCCCCTTTATGAACGGGAACACCAAACATTTTACTCGCTGATGCGCAATAGATGTCGGCCTTTGGGTCTTTGAACAAATCTAGCCGCCACTTCTCGTTTGCCACCCATGCGATTACACGGGCTTCGATAGCCGAAAAGTCGGCCACTGAAAAAGTATATCCTTCGGGGGCTATGAAGGCAGTACGTATAAGCTGAGATAAGATGTGAGTAGGCTTATCATATATAAGTTCCATCAAATCTAGATCGTTCAGCTTTGCCAACCGTCTAGCCTCGTCCAGTTCTTCTATATGGTTCTGTGGGAGGTTCTGCAACTGTACCAACCGACCCGCCCAACGTCCAGTACGGTTTGCACCGTAATAACGGAATAAACCCCTTATACGGTCGCCTCGTCCTGCGCTTGCAAGTATGGCGGTGTATTTTGCATTGGAGGTCTTTCCTACTTCTTTGCGAAGGTCTATGACATCCATAACTGCCTGTTTATCCTCGTCTGTTGCCTTCTCAGAAGCCTGTATTTCGCTTATTACGGTGTCTATGTTACTCTTATTCAGAGATGCCACGATAACGCCTGTACGGTCGTATATGAAGCCCTTTAGTTGTGGCATAGATTTCAGAGAATCTATACCGTACTTATCGTGTGCGATTGCTGCCAATCTCTCTTTGTATTGTTCGTCCATTGATCGGGCAGCTGTAGCCAACTGCAAATCTGCCTTAATTCCATAATCGTTAATACGTTGATCGGCTGCATAGATACGTTGCTCTGACAGTGGGAAATCAAAACGAGATAGTTTGTTGAAAATCTCCCGTTCGGACAATACGTCATACTTAAGGTACTCTTTGAAATCTTCCCAACCTTCGGGGTCATGCCTAGGAAAGTTTCTAGTACGCATTCCGTTTGCTTTGGTAGGTTTGCAGGGAACTGAGAAATATCGGATAAGGTTCTTACCAGTACCCAACTTCTTATCCTGTAAATCTAATATCTGCGACACAGCATCCAGTGATGGCGGCATACCGCAATACAATGACATATTGGCTGTACAGAAGAATCTCATAGGGTCTATCTCATACCCGTATTCTTTTAAGCAGACGCGTTCAAAATTGGCATTGTGTGCCACTATTGTTATGTCTAGGTCGGTTGACACCGCATAGAACAGATCATCGAAACACTTCCTGCCATCAAAGGTGGTAAGGTCTATTATTGATACTTCTGTGTCTGTATCAAACATGTAACCGCAAAGGAGTATTTCAAAGTTCTGGTCTTCGCAATACTTGTAATTTCCCGCTGACTTTATATCCGTTTCCGAATATGTTTCAAAATCTATGAATAAATACCTCATAAAAAATTAGGATTAATAAGTTAATACTTATGCAAATGTACAACAAAGTTTTGTATAAGCAAGAAAACGGGCTACCATTTGTATTTTATTAACAAATAGTAGCCCGTGATTGTTAGTCTGCAAAAATAGGTGAATAGAAAATAAAGCCTCGCTTCTCATTAAGAATTACGTATGTCTGTTGAGGTACCTCGTATGACAGTCCGTGCCCCATCGCAAAGGCATCGTAGCCCTTTAAAGACCCGTTAATACAAACCTCTTTTGTATAAATACTTGAATGCCAGTGACCCAAAAAGGCTTTGTCAATTTTGATAACTTGGCTCATCTTACCAAACCATCTTAGCATTGCCGGGTACAAACCTCCTACACCGCCCGAACTTCTAAACTGGAAACCATGGGCAAACAAAATTTTCTTTCCGTATATATCGAGATACGCTAAATCTCCTTCCGGAATCACATACTCAAATTTTGTTAAACCCATCAAGGTAAGCGTTTGTTCGATGTCCTTGTAGAGGAAATATTCATGACTGAGCGCAAAGCCATTGTTGAATTGTAAGCGCTTTGTTGTTCGCGAGTGATTTCCGCAAATACCTACTACAATAATCTTTTGAAGTTCGGGTAGTTCGTCATGGATGGCTTTTAAGCCCGATATGATTAGCTTCTTTACAAAGGCTACACCCTGCATGGGGGACAGTCCGTTTGTCTGTGCCAGCTCATCGTGTATATATCCGCCAATCATATCTCCAAGCAAGCCCACCACCAAGTTATCCACCGGCTTCTTTTTAATCATGTAGATGGCGTTTGAGAAGAAGTTTTTAATACGCTGTTCGGATATCTCCAAATTGAACTCGTTCAGCCCTAAAACTGTAGAAGCCTTTACCGTTTCCTCTGCATGCCAGTCGGACGCAATAAGAAAACCAGTGTTTCCCTCGTCGAGTGAATTTTTTGTTTTGGTTTTAATCTCGACCAGCTCCACGGGGGCGGCATCCTTCTTCAAACCGATAATGCCCTTTAGTTCCTCGTCAGTGTACAAGCTCTTTAGCTCCGACACTATAGGGTCTATTTCTTGAGATTTTATAACATCCTGTACTTCGCCTTCCCTTGCAGCCCAATACTCACGATTTCTTTTGTGATACGGAAGAACGGGTTTTCCAGTCCTTTTTGATATTCTTACTCCGTTAGCATCTATATAGCTATCACTTTTTCCCATTTTTATAATTAGTAACTAGGTCGGGCTTTTTACACCCGACCTAGTTACTAATTAGTTAAACAAATCGTCATTTTCATCAATGACCTCGAAATCATCAAGGCTTGTACCGCCGTCCAAACGTTCACCGTCAGCTGTTTTCTGAATACCGTTCAGACCTACACCGACACCGTACTTACCTGTAAACTCATAAGAGTAGAAAGATACGGCTACATTGCCATAACAGCCGCTGTACAACTCGTTCTTGTCCGTGATATACTGTTTTCTACCATCGATAACAATCGGTGCTCCCTGAGACTCTTTACGCTTGGCATTGAGGAAGTAGCATCCCTTGTATTCTTCACCATCTTTTTCCTCGTCACCATCTCTCAACGGGTTATTCCAAGTTTTCGGGTCTTTTCCTGCCAATTTCGGGTACTTGGTTTTGATAGACCTGTATTCTTCTGCAATTGCGGCTTTGATAGCTGGTACTTCGGGGCTGTCTTTCGGAATCAAAAGGCATACACTGTAGGTAGAATCTCCTTGCCCGTTTATCTGACTAGGTTCAAACACTCTTACATAACTCAAACGTACGTTTTTAACCATTGCTTTCATAACTTTTTATACTTTTTATACTTTTTTTTTTGTTTGCCGTCTTATCGGTTCGGGCATTCCGTTTTTTAATTTGTTGATGCAAAGATAACAATTAATTCTTTATGTTGGTTCTTTCGTTAACTTCTTTTAATTATTTAACTCATCGAACATATCTATGGTAGGCTGTATGGCTTCCCGTTTATCTGATTCCAGTGCTAGTGTAGGCGCACCCTTCGGTTTTACTATGATATCACCTAGGCTAACCTCTAGAGCTTTCTTTCCTACCTTCTTTTCTAGATCGCCAATACCTTTCAGCTTACGGTTTGTCAGCTCGTCCGCAGTGAATCCCATACCTACAAGTATCTCTACAGCCTTTGCCGCATCTGTTATAGTACGGATTGAACGTCCTTCTACCAGCTTCCAGCCCTTTAGGTTCTTTCCTGCAAGGGCTTCGGACAGTGCATGGGACTTAACGGATGATAGCCAATCTGAGTACATGTCTACCTTAGTTAACAGGCCGGCTATCTCGTCCAATGATAGAGCTTTAGTGTCCCCTAGTCTCTCGAAATCTCCCACAAGGGCATCCCGCTGTGCCCGGCATTGTGCTTTGAATTTACAGAATTTACAGTGAGAACCCACAACGGCATCGCCTTGTCCGGCAAAAGCCTTTTCAGCGGTCGGACGTAATACATGGATTCCCCAATGGGTTAAGTCCCTTGCTGTCATCTCGAATACTGAGTAGCTGCCTAGTCTAACCTGTGCAATGTGCATCCGGACAGTTTCTATCTCAGCTTGTCTTTTTGGGCTTAAGGTTCGGAGTACACCCAAAGCGTACATCATTAATTGGCTGTTATCCTTTGCATCCACCTGTACACCTTTGCCGTACTTTAAGTCTATGATGTTCAGTACTTTCTTACCTACTATGTCACAGTCACAACTGCCGAAGCATTCGGGTACATATGATGTTAGGTCGAACTTTCTTTCTATGTGCATTTCGGCACCTTCCTCTAGCTCGTATATGTCGCATACATAACATACGTAATCGGTTACGTACTTATCCATTTCGGGGCTATAGTACTTGTTTGCGGCTATATGCTTGGGGGTCGGTAGATCGTCCAATAACGGTGTGTATTCTCCCTTCATATATGCATCTAATGCGTATTCTGCAAGTTCATGCGCCACTGTTCCTTCTTCCGCTGCCGAACTTGTACTTTCGGGAAGGTTTTCTTCCAACCTTGCGGAAGGTGTGCAGTGCATCCAGCGGTGAGAGCCGCTAGGGGAAAGTAGGGCGTGCGCCCTACCCGTATGATTTATTTGTTCGGTCATCTTTGATATTTTAAAGAATATTCGTTGTATCGTCTGATAAGTATTATATCGTGCTCAGCGATATACTTTCTAAAGGTCTCCGTATCGGAGTAAATAGCGGTCAATCCGTAAAATTGATCTTTCGTGAGCACTACCTGTACTTTTTCGCTGTTTAGCCTATACTCGGCATAGTATGACGGACTTTCCAGCTCGACACCGTGACTTTGGTCTTTCTTCCAATACTTGTAATGGCCGTCTATGCGGTGGAGTCCGATAAGGTTTTCCGCTTCAAAGTCATGAACACTGTGTGTCTCGGGGTACGAATCCTCATTTGAACACCCTGCCATTAAAGCACCTGCAAGAACGGCTATTGTTAGCATATAAAATAGTCTCATATTAACTGTTATAAGTGGTTAAACGTTGTTTTAGCAAAGCAAATTTAGCGGGTGCGATCTTCATTAGGGAAGTTCCCCCGAACTCATTGAAAATGGTCTGCACATCATCTCGGCTCAAAGTACCATCTTTTATCAGAGAGATAACGAGCGTTTGCATCTCCTTAGCGGTCGGCCCTTCGCCGGCTTGTGCAAGAGCTTCAGCTGGTGCTGGTGCTGGTGCAGGTGCAG
>ERZ1035041.213-NODE-213-length-33434-cov-7.373408_pt1 | contig 33434 bp, 27 predicted proteins | sample MGYA00520684_ERZ1035041 | MGnify/ENA primary metagenome ERZ1035041 (study PRJEB33766, sample SAMN09781699) | gut metagenome | biome: gut microbiome | host: Homo sapiens | place: Madagascar | study: EMG produced TPA metagenomics assembly of the PRJNA485056 data set... | reverse complement strand
CCTGTGCATTTTGAGATGAATGTGTTATAATCAAGCAAAATATACGGAATCGCATAGGTCGCTGGCGGGAAGCTTTTGGAGTTTTTTTCGACACACTCTAAGGTAGTAGTGCCAGAAACTTTTTTACTTTATAAGAAATTACTTCGCTTTGTTCCTGTGAGTCTATGGTTACCGTATAAAATTTTTATAATTAAACAGCCTGTCTGGAGCCTGTTTAAAATTATTCAGGTAATTGGTTCTCAGACTGGCCTCATTAATAAGGAGAATAAACATGAGAGCAAATAACCTGACTCTGCTCACGGATCTCTATGAACTTACCATGATGCAGGGGTATTTTAAAAACCCAACTGACCAGACTGTCGTTTTCGACATGTTTTACCGTGATAATCCATGCGGAGGCGGTTTTGCCATTTGTGCCGGACTGGAGCAGGTGATTGAGTATATTGAGAATCTGAGATTTACAGATGAGGATATCGAATATCTGCGCAGTCTTTCCATATTTGAAGAAGATTTTCTGGAATATCTTCGCGCTTTCCATTTTACAGGTGATATTTATGCAATCCCGGAAGGTACCGTTATTTTCCCGAGAGAGCCTATGGTGAAGGTGGTTGCGCCTATTATGGAGGCACAGCTTGTAGAGACTGCTATTTTGAATATCATGAACCATCAGAGCCTGATTGCTACCAAAGCAGCCCGTGTTTGCTATGCTGCTAAGGGAGACGGAATTATGGAATTTGGACTTCGCCGTGCCCAGGGACCGGACGCTGGTATTTTCGGTGCAAGAGCAGCGGTGATCGGCGGATGTATCGGAACCTCCTGCGTGCTGACCGGACAGATGTTTGACGTGCCGGTACTGGGAACCCATGCACATTCCTGGATTATGAGCTTCCCGGATGAGTACACCGCATTTAAGACTTATGCAAGAATGTATCCGGATGCCTGCATCCTTCTGGTAGACACCTATGACGTGCTGAAATCCGGCGTTCCAAACGCAATCCGTGTATTTGAGGAAATGCGGGAGGAAGGCATTCAGCTGAAAAAATATGGAATCCGTATCGACAGCGGTGACCTTGCTTATCTTTCCAAGGAAGCTTATAAGATGCTGTCTGCAGCCGGATTTGATGATGCCACCATTTCCGCGTCCAGTGATCTGGACGAGTACCTGATTGAGAGCCTGAAAGCACAGGATGCCAAGATTAATTCCTGGGGCGTTGGAACACGTCTGATCACCTCCAATGACAACCCGGCATTTGGTGGTGTTTATAAGCTGGCAGCAGTGAAAGACCCGACGACAGGTGAGTTTGTGCCGAAGATTAAGCTTTCCGAGAACACTGCGAAAGTAACCAATCCTGGCAATAAGACCGTATACCGTATTTACAGCAAATCCACAGGCAAGATTAAGGCCGATCTGATTTGTCTTGCAGATGAGAAGATCAATCCGGATGAGACGATGGTTGTATTTGACCCGGTTGACACCTGGAAGAAGACCAAGATTCTTGGCGGAACTTATGAAGTTCGTGAGCTTCTGGTACCAGTTATCAAAGAGGGCAAACGCGTCTACACTTCCCCGTCTGTCATGGAACTGCGCGCTATTTGCCAGAAGGAGCAGAGTACACTCTGGGATGAGTCCAGACGATTCTCCAATCCGCAGAAGGTTTATGTGGATCTTTCCGCGAAGCTTTTCGAGGTGAAGAGAGAGCTGATCGAGGAAATGAGCCGCAAGGATCTGGAGCTCGAGGAAGAGTAAATTTGAGACTGGGCCTTCGGGAAAAAAAGCCAGTGAATCTAACAGAATGTAAAAATATGACATACCCTCTATCGTTTGTGGTGGAGGGTAATGTTGTTTTATGTGGATGTAATAAAAATGGAAATTTCATGCCTATCAGCCGGAAAATCCTGTGAAGTGCAGGATTTATGCGCTTCTTTTCGAGCCTGTGCTGCTTGCCGGGCAGTACAATGGAGAAATTTTCCGAAAGTATGTTGCCCCGGTGCTGAATTCAGAGATTTCCGGAGTGGAAATTCCAGCATCAGATCCGGCATTTGTGTACATTGAAGAAATGATCCGTCTGTCATCTCAGGAACCGCAGTACTATGAAATTCGGGTGCGCACCCAGCTGGAAGAATTCTGGTGCAGGCTGCTTGATAAAATAACTGCGGTGCAGATCGAACCTTCTTCCCACAGAGAAGATTCTGCGCGGATTAAGGAGATGCTGACCTCAACCACCCGTACAATTACGGAAATCAGTGAAATGTGCGGATTCAGCTCACTGAGTTATTTCGGAAAGGTATTTCGTCAGCATACCGGAGTTACGCCTGTGCAGTACCGGAGCGGATTGTAAAATTTGGTCTAAGTGGTGGAGAATCAGGCAATGTTACTGACATCTTCTGTATTTACATCATTAAAAAAATTGGCTTTCTCCATATAATGCTCAAGTTCCGGAATCTGAGCCGGAGTATATTTTGTCAGGTTCAGAATCATGGAATCCACTGGCCCCTGGGACATGATTTTCAGGATATCGTACATGTTGATTTCTTCCTCTCTTACGGTTACAAATCCGGCAATATTGAAACGGACGATCATATTTGCATAGTTTCTAAAGTCATTTACGGTTCTTAAATGAATGTTATACTGTAGCATAATCAGGACTCCTTTCATTTATGAATTCTTATCTTTGATTTAATAATACGCGAAAATATCAGATTAGAAAATCTATATATGGACTTGAAGTAGTAAAATCCGGACTAAACAAAAATGACCGGACGGTAATATTGGAGAACGTGAACATCCTTACTTGACAATTCTAACTGCAATGTGCAAAATTATCTTATATAAAAAGTAATAATAGAAAGCTGTGATGTAATATGAAACGTATTGATTTTGAAAACGGTACTGTGACCAGAAATATTTTTAGTGCGGCGATTCCTATGCTGGTGGCACAGATTTTGAGCCTTTTGTATAACATTGTGGATCGTATTTATATTGCGAGGATTCCGGAAGTGGGAACTACGGCGCTGGGGGCGGTGGGACTTTGCTTTCCGCTGATTATGATTATTACAGCGTTTGCCAATCTGTTTGGAAGCGGCGGTGCGCCTTTATTTTCCATTAACAGAGGAATGAAAGAGAACCAAAAGGCGCAGATGGTCATGAATACTTCCTTTACTATGGTCTGCGCAAGCGGTGCGGTGCTGATGGTGATTGGCCTTCTGTTTGCAAGACCGTTGCTGGTGATGTTCGGGGCGTCCGAGGAGGCGCTGGTGCATGCGTACCCGTATATGATGATTTACCTGATCGGAACGGTGCCGTCTATGATTGCTACGGGAATGAACCCGTTTATCAATGCGCAGGGATACGCCACTACGGGAATGCTGTCTGTTGCAATTGGAGCTGTGGCCAATCTGATTCTGGATCCGCTGTTTATTTTTGTGTTTGGACTTGGAATCAAAGGTGCGGCAATTGCAACGGTGCTTTCCCAGTTTTTGTCCGCAGCATATGTGCTTCTTTTCCTGGAGCGAAAGGCGGAGATGAAGGCGCGGCTTTTACAGAAAAAGGAACTGCACAGCTGTGTGGAATACGCGAAAAATATTGTAAGCCTTGGAACGGCGGGCTTTATTATGCAGCTGACCAACAGTCTGGTAACGATTTGCTGCAATAATGTGCTTGGCGTGACTGGCGGGGATGTGTACATATCGGTTATGACCATTGTGTCAAGTGTGCGGCAGATGGTGGAGACGCCTATTTATGCTATCAATGAGGGCACTTCCCCGATTCTAAGCTATAATTATGGAGCTCATCGTCCTGCACTTGTGCGCAAAGCTATGGTGACAATGGCTATGATGATTCTGGTTTACACGGCTGTAATGTGGAGCGTGATTATTTTTGCACCGGATTATCTGATTGCAGTATTCAGTTCGGATAAGCTCCTTGTGAAGGATGCGGTTCCGGCGCTGAAAACTTATTTTGCCGCTTTTATTTTCATGGATCTGCAGTACATTGGACAGACTGTTTTCAAGTCCCTGAATAAGAAAAAACAGGCAATTTTCTTTTCCCTGCTGAGGAAAGTTGTGATCGTGGTGCCGCTTACTTATCTGTTTCCCTATGTGTTTCACATGGGAACACATGGAGTATTTCTGGCGGAGCCAGTGTCAAATGTGATTGGCGGAGGGCTGTGTTTTGTTACCATGCTGGCAACGATTCTGCCAGAGCTGAAGCGGATGGAAAACCAACCGACAAGAAATTAATAGTTAAGGTCTGCCTGAAAATCCGCGTTGTACATCTTGGGCGTTCTGTGAACTATGTTTACAAAAAAATGATTTGCGCAATAGTGCGGCTGAATAGCTGCGAAAGATCTCAAGCACAGGATCGAAAAAGGGAGAAATATTGATATGGAAAATACACTCATGATTGGTGTCGTAAGCTTGCTTTGCATCTTTGCCCACGTCCCCAGTCTGCTCCTGCGAATAGTCCCATTTCATGAAAAAATTTCGGCTAAAGACAAGTGCCGTTTAACTGCAATTTATCTGGCTGGTCTGGCTGTGGATTTCGGGATCTGCATGTGGATGGGAATCAACCGGGCAATCGATGTGCCTTTTTATAAGGTGAATCTGATTGTCTTCTGCATTGTTATGGCAGTGGTAAATGTGCAGATCGTCCGCGGATATACCAAAGTACATTTATTTGTCTTTGGAATTGTGGCGGATATTGTTATGATTACACTGGCCGTTGGGGCGTATATCAGCTCCCATCTTGGTCTGCAGGGAGATGCAGCAGGGATTGCCCAGACCAGTGTGATTGCGATTATCATCTATGCCGTTTTGTATCCATTGCTTAGACGTTTGATGAAGTATACCGTTACCCCATTCCTGGAAATCGACTGCAAGAACTATTGGGATTCTATCTGGTTTATTCCCATTGCCTTGTTTTTCGCAAGCATTTTTTCGGATAGCGCAGACGTTTATACCAGCACCTTTGGACAGATGCTGAGCAAGTGTCTGATTGGTGCGGCGACCATACTGCTTTGCATCGCCATTGCCCGCGATCACCAGCGCTTCCGCAATGAGGAAAGGATGAATCAACAGATCGACCAGCAGAAAGGTTACTACCAGGCACTTACCGGGCAGGTTCTTGCAGAAAGGGAAGCACGCCACAATTTCCGCCACCAGGTGGCGGCAATCAAGGGACTTCTTGACGCTGACGACCTTCAGGGCCTGCGGGATTACTGTGACAATCTGGAACTGGAACAAATGGGAAAAATGGATATTCCATACACGGGAAATGCTGCGGCAGACGGTGTCCTCTACCATTACGGCTGTCTTGCCAAGGCGAAAAACATTGACTTTTCCGTGTGCTGTCATCTGAAAGACCTCTCAATCCCGGACACAGATTTTTGCACCATTCTGGGAAATGCACTGGACAACGCAGTAACCGCAGCCGGGTCATATGAGGGGGAACGCTATATCGAAGTTTTTTCAGAGAAAAAGCACGACATGCTGCTGATTACAGTAGACAATTCCTTCGACGGAGTACTTCTTCAGGAGAAAGATAAGATCTATTCTAAAAAACGGGAAAAAGGAGAGGAAGGAATCGGAATCCTTTCCATCAAAAAGCTGTGCGGGAAAAACGGCGGCACCTGTAAGTTTGAGGCCGACGGAAACCGGTTTCAGGCCAGTTTTCTGCTGAAGAATATGTAGGAAAAACATTCTGTAAAACGAAAGATAATTCGACAAAACGAATCATAAAAACCACATAATAAAGTGAAAAATGTTTCTGTATATCGAAATAGCATTCGATATACAGAAATACAAATGGAATGAATAAGTTTTTTATAATCGGGCAAGTAACAAAAAACTGGCGGAGCATAAAGCAATATGCTGCCGCCGTTTTTTGTCTTATACAGCTGTATTTTTCCCATTTTGCAGGCTATCCAGTGCCAGCATTACCCGGCAGATAAAGGATTCTTTTGTGGCAGAAAAGTCTGCTGCACCGTTGTATTTTTCGGCAATTTGGCGGATGAGTCGGATGCCGTAGCCGTGGTAGCTGGGGTTGCTTTTGGTGGTTTTCAGGTCTGGATTATTTTCCAGTACATTGCCGGAAGTTACAAGCTGTTCCGCTGTGGGAATATCCTCAAGCATATCCTGCAATTCTTGGTCCAGTGTCTGGTAATCCTGCTTCTTCAGAAGTGTTTTCATAAGGAGCAGTTTTCCCTGGTATTCGTGCCGGAAAAGACGGATCTGCCGGGACATTTCTTCAAGTTCAAAAATATAATTGCGATAGCTGTTTTCGATTTCCTGCTGAAATAAAAGTCGCTGATTTTCTGCCTGATGCCGGGAAGATTCTCCGATGAGAAGGAAGATTAGAAGGGAGATAATTACCAGCAAAGTGTAGGTGATATTCAGGATAAACATAGAATTCATAATAGCACCAAGGTAGATATCCGCAATGTTTAATCCAAGGGCGCAGACCGTAATCAGACACAGAAAAAAGGGGTCTGTAATCTTTATAAGTAATCGCCCAAGCTTGATAAGAATCCAGGTCAGCAGTACGGACAAAACCAAAATACACAGGGTACGAATCACAAAAATCATATTTCAGCCAGGAAGCAGGTTTTCTGGCCACAGATAGCTGATGGTATAAGAAAGCGGGTGAAGCTGACCACTTACCGGGATATAAAAAAGAGTCAGAATTACCAGATGGCTTAAGGTTGCTTTTGTCAGAAGACAGCCCATAAAAACTGCAAAAATAAGAAGCATTAACGGGCGGATATTGGGTGTACCTTCCTGTAAGGGAAAAACATCGTCTGGTCTTCGTATGGATCCACACGGTGCTTGCTCACCGGAATGTGGTCCCCGTTGTCCAACTGGATGTCTTGTCGGTTGATGGTAAAAATGTAGCGGTAATTTACCAGAAAACCTTTATGCACCCTAAGAAAACCATAGGGTAAAAGTTCTTTTTCCAGGGAAGAAAGTGTATAGGGAATGGAAATATTCTGTACTGGATTTGCATAATGAATGTGCAGGATTTTGTTCTGACATTCCACATAACAAATGCTAAGCGGGTGGAGCGTGTAAATGGAATGTGCGCAATTCAGGGTAATCGTTTCCAGCAGATGGATGCGCATATCTGCCAGCAGTGCAGTGATAACTTCCGGTAATTCCGATTCACAGAAACGCTTGCGGATAAACCAAAAAGGATTTACCTTGAAGGTCTGGTATACAAGGCTTTCCACAGTGGAGACAAAAATAAGATAAGGCTTAATCTCGTATGCTTTTAAGGAAACAGCCAGATCAATTCCATTGGTTTCGGGCATATCAATATCCAGAAAAAGAATATCACAGGGCTGCTTTTTCTGAAAGGCATCTGTGAGTGCGGATGCAGATAAAAAGGTATGGATGTCTGTATCAATCTGATGTTTATGTAGTTCTTATTTAACCAGTTCTGCAAATTTGTCTGCAAATATCCGGTCGTCATCACAGATAAAAATATGCATGGATAAAATTCCTTCTTTCTGTTCGTAAATGCTGCATGCTGGGAATGCGTAAATGGATAACGATATTGTATAAAATTACTTATAAAAAGTCAAACGTATAAGATTACTTGTGCGTTTCCAGTTGCGCCTGAAAAAGACCAGTTGCGAAAATGGGTAGATTTCACAAAAAATATGTGATAATGTTCGTATTACCATAAAAAATAACCATAGAACAAAACCAAATGGAAAAAGCCTTAAGGGGGAGGCTGTTCTTAGTGAAGAAGCTTCTGCAGATGTGGAAAAGACACTGGATACTCTGGATCTTACAGATGCTTCCTGGAATCTGCTCATTCACAGCTATGGACCTGGAGAGGATGAAAATGATCCAAGTGTAAGCAAGATCACAGACGTTGATTTTGGCGAGCAGAAGCTTGGTAAGTGGAAAGATATTGCAGCTACAGAAGATCAGCTGAATGAGCTGGGCGTAACCGATATGCTTTATGTTTCCGGTGTTGGTGAGTATACGACAACCTTTACTTTACCAGAGGATTGGAGCGATACAACCGGAGCATACCTGGATGTAACTTATGGAAAGGATCAGATCGGTGAGATCACAATTAATGGAACTGCTCTGGATGCAAATAATGCAAGTGACAGAGTGGATCTTGGCGGATATCTTGTTTCCGGAGAAAACACACTGACCATTAAGCTTTCCACAACAGTATATGCAAGAATGTACGCAGCAAACAGCGGTTATGAAGGACGCGATTTTGGTATGGTACCGGATTTATGCAGCCAGAGGATCCAGAGGCATTCTATGATGGTTTATTAAGCGTTACTTTGACACCTTATACACAGGTTACGATTCAGTAAAAAATAATAAAAATTGCACGGAAAAGAAGCAATAAATAAAAGAAGCTTCCGGGATCAGGCATGAATCTCGGAGGCTTCTTTTATTTGTGGAAGAATATTTCTCATATTGTGGAAAAATCCTTTCCAAATAATGTTGTGAATGGTATAACAAGAGTGGGAAAATTAAGAAAAAACGAAATGTTGGACTAAAATATAATTATATGGCTGATAAGAGGTAATCTACAATGGTAAAGGTTGACTTAATTACAGGTTTTCTTGGCTCAGGGAAAACTACATTTATAAAGAAATATGCATCCTGGCTGATGAAGCAGGGGCAGAATATTGGGATTCTGGAAAATGATTTCGGGGCAGTGAATGTGGATATGATGCTGCTTCATGATCTGGAAGGGGAGAACTGCGAGCTGGAAATGGTTTCCGGTGGATGTGACAAGGACTGCCACAGAAGAAGGTTTAAGACCAAGCTGATCGCAATGGGAATGTGCGGTTATGACCGGGTGCTGATCGAGCCGTCTGGAATTTTTGATGTGGATGAATTTTTTGATGCGCTTTATGAAGAACCGTTGGACAAATGGTATCAGATTGGAAATGTAATCACCATTCTTGACGCAAGGCTGGAGAAGAAGCTACAGCCACAGGCGGAATATCTGCTGGCATCTGAGGCAGCGGATGCCGGATGCATTGTTCTGAGTAAAAGCCAGGAGGCGTCCGCAGAGGAAATTACGGGAACGGTGGAGCATTTGAACCGGGCACTGGAGAGCGTGAAGTGCAAGCGGCGTTTTACAGAACAGGACGTGCTATGTAAAGATTGGGAGCAGTTTACGGATGAGGATTTCCAGAGGATTTTTCACAGTGGGTATGTGATGGAGGACTTTGAGAAGCAGTGCTTTGATGAGAAAGAGGGATTCCAGTCACTGTATTTTATGGAACTGAAAATTTCGGAGGAGAAGCTGGAAAAGGCGGCCCATGAGATCCTGGAAGATTCGAAGTGCGGGGATGTTTTTCGAATTAAGGGATTCGTGAAGCTGGCTGAGCAGGTGGATACTAGCTGTGATGAGGAGGCAAAGACGCCAGCTGGCGTTCCTGACCATGGAGCCCAGTGGCTGGAGCTCAACGCCACCCGCAAGGAATTTTCCCTGAGGCCAATTTCTGTAGGCCAGGAAGTGGTGATTGTGATCGGGGAGAATATGAACGAAGAACGGATACGGGGGTATCTGGAAAGGGAATAATTAGAGATTTGCGGCAGCGCAGAAGTGTTTGCTCTGCGGCAATCTTCCCCAAAATGTTATATCGGTTAATAAATTTGCTTTCCGTATTTCTTTATATCTTCCAGTAAATATTCGTTTCTTATGCTATCAAAATCGACAATAATTCTTCCAATACTGCGCGGTATATTTTGTCTGACTTCAGTTGCCGTAGCCATAGAAAAATTTGGGTAGAATCCTTGCAGAATAATGATATCACCTTAAAAATGTTCCAATAATACATATTCTCGACCTTAAAAATGCTTTGTTACAACATAAACTCAGCCTTAAAAGTGTTGACTCAAGCATGAGATGGTAATAAAATGAAAAGAGCAGGATATAATATTCATATGGATATTTAACACAATCAATGGGGAGGGAAATAGATGAAACGCTTTGCATTGGAAAAATTAAAAGAGTGGAAAACCAAACCAAACAGAAAACCTTTGATTATCCGGGGTGCCAGGCAAGTGGGAAAAACATGGCTGATGAAAGAGTTTGGAAGAACCTGTTTTGAGAATGTTGCTTATGTAAATTTTGATAGTAATACAAGAATGCAGCAAGTGTTTGAAGGGGAAATCAGCATAGAGAGAATTGTGCTGGCAATCAGTGCGGAAACAGGAATCTCTATTGATGCCCAAAATACACTGCTGATATTTGATGAAGTGCAGGAAGTTCCAAAGGCATTATCTTCCTTAAAATATTTTTGTGAGAATGCACCTGAATATGCAATCGTGGCAGCTGGTTCCCTTCTTGGTGTAGCACTGCACAAAGGAACGTCTTTCCCGGTTGGTAAAGTGGATTTTATGGATTTACATCCGTTGACATTTCAGGAATTTCTATGTGCTCTGGGAGAAGAACGTTTTGTAGACATTCTGCAGGGACCAGATACCGATATGGTGACTATGTTCAAGTCCAAGTATATAGATCGGTTACGGGAGTACTATTATGTAGGAGGTATGCCGGAAGTAGTACAGACATATGCGGAAACCAAAGATTTTAACCGTGTCAGAGAGATACAGAAGAACCTTTTGAACTATTATCAGCAGGATTTTTTGAAACAAGCTGAAATTTCTTTAGTTCCAAGGCTAAATCTGGTGTGGAATTCAATTCCTATGCAGCTTGCAAAGGAAAATAAAAAGTACATTTATGGACAGGTGCGGAAAGGTGCCAGAGTGAAAGACTTTGAGTTGGCAATACAATGGCTCTTGGATTGCGGACTTATTCATAAGGTACAGAGGGCAGGGAAAGCTGCACTTCCGCTGAAGGCATATCTGGATTTGGATGTTTTTAAAATGTATCTCCTGGATGTGGGGCTGTTGATGGCCATGACAGACATAGACGCGCAGGTAATTATTGATGGAAATCGTATCTTTACAGAATTTAAAGGCGCATTAACAGAACAGTATGTTTTACAGCAGCTGATTGCACTGGATCGTATAGAGCCATATTATTATTCTACAGCAAATTCCAGTGGAGAAATTGACTTTCTCTTACAGGGAAGAACCTCTATTGTTCCATTGGAAGTAAAGGCAGAAGAAAATTTACGGGCAAAAAGTCTTAAAGCTTTTTGTGAAAAATATAAGCCGAAATACGCAGTAAGAACATCAATGTCGGATTATCGGAGACAGGAATGGATGACCAACATTCCTTTGTACAATATTGATAGAATTAGAGAATATTTGGAAAAATAATTCATGAAGGCAAGGTGAAAAGCGAGCTGGGATTTCGAAATCCTGGCTCGTTTTTTTGTGGTGAAAATAGAAAAAACTTTGGTAAAAATTCCCACAAATATATAAAGAATAAAAAAGAAGCGAGCAGGCCGCTTGAGCAATAGCAGTACGGTTGTAAAACTCGCTTCTTTTTTATATTATCAATATTTAATAAAATGTCAAGAAGTTTTGGGAGTTAGATTACCTTCCGTCCCTGCACATATTTCCCAACCAGATTCCGGTCATCGGACAGGTAGACCAGTCGCTCCAGTCGATCGCGGGTGGAGATTTCCTGGGGGTGGCGGATGTTGTGGTCGTCCAGGATCATAGCGTCGAATTCGTAGCCTTTCTCGAAGCTTCCTACTTTTCCGAAGAAGGAACCGCCGCCGATGGTGGCCATGTAGAAGGCCTCTTCCAGAGTGACAGGAGCCAGGCTCTGGTCCATTAATCTCCAGCGGAGCTTGGATACCTGGATGGTGTCGGCGATGGCGCGGAACATGGAGAGGGAGAAACCTCCGGCAACGTCAGTGCCAAGGCCTACGTGAAGGCCCATGTCCAGATAACGGCGGATTGGCGCGATGCCGGACGCAATGTCGGTATTGGATTCCGGACAGTGAGCAATGTAAACACCCTGATCCTTGATCATCTGAATTTCCTCGTCTGTGGAGTGGACGCAGTGCGCCATAATTGTGGGGCAGGAATTGCTGTTTGCGGACGCTGCTGTGTAATCAAGTTCGCTTTCTGCATTTTTCGTTCCGAACAGTCCAAACATGTCATAAGCGTCCCCATAAAATCGGCTGGTTGGGCAAAGCTCCTTCACCCATGCGATTTCCCCGAAATTCTCAGACAGATGTGACTGCACTGGAACGTGGTATTCCTTCTGGATTTTACCAAGCTCCGTCATCAGTTCATCCGTACAGGATGGGGTAAAACGCGGGGTAAGAATCGGATAAGTATGATTGTAGCGCCCTTTAATATCTTCCAGCCACTGGCGGGTATCCTGCGCAGATGCCTGTGCGCTTTCTTCCTGAAGCTCCGGTGAGCCGTTGCGGTCCATATTTACTTTTCCAACCATAGTTGCCAGACCGCTTTCCTCCAGCATATCCATAAGAAGTTCGGTAGCCGGACGGTGCAGGGTGGCGAAAATGCAGGCTCTTGTAGTAAAGCTGTGCTTCAGATCATCTACAAAAATAGAGTAGGCTTTTTTCGCATAGGAAAGATCTGCATAACGTGCTTCCTGCGGGAAGGTAATAGTATTCAGCCAGTCCAGAAGTTCCAGATCCATTCCGGTTCCCCGGTAAGCGTACTGGGGAGCATGAAGATGCAAGTCTGTAAATCCCGGGATAATCAGGCGGTTGCCCAGATCTTCCACTGGAACATCCTTATATTCTTCTGGAAGCTGGGAAAAAACACCTGCGCAGATGCCGTTTTCACAGACCACATAGGAGTCCTCCATGAAAACCATTTCGCGCTGATTCTTGCTGTAACAGATCGTACCTTTTAAAGCAAACAATTCTTTTTTCATATCAAACCATCCTTTCCGCGACAGAAGTGCCAAGCATAATGGGAAGAAGTTTTTGGCTGTGCAGTTTCAGTCAAAGCCAGACAAATAAAAAACCACCCGCAATATGCTACACCTGCACACCTCCTCGCATGCAGCTTATAGACAACTATTAGGGTAGTTGGTAGAAACGTCCAACCGGATTATGGACATATATAAGCGTTCGCTGTTTTGTTTTTATAACTTTATTGTACACAGAATTGCATGCCAAATCAAGAAAAATTTCACAAATGTTCGCCATATTTTCATACCATTGTCACAGAATTTGGTATATAATGAAGTAAAATCACGGAGGTGATTTTACGCTACGCAAACGGAGCGAAGCGGAGTTCGCGGTTCCCGTCACGGAAGCGATTTTACGCTACGCAAAAAAAGGAGATTGACATCATATGAGCTACAGCTTTAAAGGCCGTGTTAGATACAGTGAAATAGGAGAGAACGGATGCCTGACCCTGCCGGGGATTCAGGATTATTATCAGGATTGCTGCACATTCCAGTCTGAAAGCATTGGACAGGGAATGGAGGTTCTGGAGAATCGCCAGAGAGCCTGGGTACTTTCTTCCTGGCAGATCATAGTGGAACGCTATCCCAAGATGGGTGAATCCATCATTGCCACCACAGCCCCATATGGTTTCAAGGGCTTCCTGGGAATGCGTAACTTTACCCTGGAAACAGAAGATGGGGAGCGTTTATCCTGGGCGAACAGCATCTGGACAAATATTGACACCCAGACCGGGCTGCCGGCACGCCTTACAGATGAAGATACCAGAGGTTATGTGCTGGATGAGAAACTGGACATGGATTATGCTCCGCGCAAAATTGCATTGTCGGAGAACATGACTGCGGAAGAACCCTTTGCTATCCAGAAGCACCATCTGGACACCCATCATCATGTAAACAACTGCCAGTATATCCGCATGGCAGCAGATTATCTGCCGGAGGGCTTTGTGATCCGTCAGATGAGAGCGGAGTACAAGAAACAGGCACTGCTGGGAGATATTTTTTACCCGTCAGTGAAGCAGGAAACCGGGAAAGTTACCGTCGCCCTTTCCACAGAAGGCGGCGAACCCTACGCTGTGGTAGAATTTACAGAAGCCTGATTTCTATATATTGCCAATTGTATTGCCAGGCAGAGAAAAATTTTGCAGCCAGGCTGAAACATAATAGGAACAGACCGCTGGCTATTTTACAGCCAATAATGAAACAGTACCGGAAATATACAAAATACAAGTGGAAATACGTCTGTACAAGTGATATAGTATAGATAATAGTATACGTGCAAAGGAGGACACAACTATGCTGGAGAAATTAAAAGAAGAAGTTTACAAAGCAAATATGGATCTGCCGAAATATGGTCTGGTTACTTTTACCTGGGGAAATGTAAGCGGAATTGATCGTGAAAAGGGTCTTTTTGTAATAAAACCGAGTGGCGTAGATTATGATAAGCTGACACCAGAGGATATGGTAGTGGTGGATTTAGAGGGAAATAAAGTAGAAGGAAAATATAATCCATCTTCTGATACACCTACTCATGTAGTGCTTTACAATGCATTCCCGAAAATCGGCGGAATCGTACATACCCATTCTTCCTGGGCAACAAGCTGGGCTCAGGCCGGACGAGCTATTCCATGCTATGGAACTACTCATGCTGATTATATTTACGGTGAAGTTCCGTGTGTTCGCAATCTGGACAAGGGCGAGATCGCAGAGGCCTATGAGAAGAACACAGGTATCCTGATCGCAGATTATTTCAAGAAGAGAGACTATGAAGCTGTTCCTGCAGTTCTCTGCAAGAACCACGGACCTTTCACATGGGGAAAAGATGCACACGAGGCAGTTCACAATGCAGTTGTACTGGAAGAGGTTGCCAAGATGGCATCCCGCTGCGAACTGATCAACCCGGATGTGAAACCGGCACCGCAGGAGCTTCAGGATAAGCATTATTACAGAAAACATGGCGAGAATGCTTATTACGGACAGGGAACCTTGGAAATCTAACATAGTTTGCAAATACGCTTCAACAAAACATCAACAGCCTTCCGACATCTTTCCGGAAGGCTGTTTCTCATAGAAAAATCATTCTTTTTCCAAAATACATTCTACAGGTTCTTCTTCGTAATCCTGAAAAACCTTCACCAGCAGCATAGAATTGCAGTATGCCAGAAAAGAAAATCCCAGCAAAATCATAAATACCTTTGCAAAATCAGAAAATCCAAAGCAGAAGAATAGATATACCGCCAAAATTCCCGCAAGCCCCAATGTAAATTTAGGATGGGTTATGGCAACGAAAAATGCGTTTTTCATGGACTGCGTCAGGGTGTTATCAAATCTTGCCATCAAAGGATAGCAGTACATAAAAGTCAGTGCAAGAACCACCAGAAGTGCAGTCATTACAAACATAAGTGCATTTCCCAGTACGGTATTCTGTTCGCCCCAGAAATGTGCATTAAAAAGAAACACAAGTGCCAGAACCAGCTGAATCAGAAACGCCGCAGCAGACTGGCGGAAATTTTCTTTGAATGCTTTGAAGTAGGTGGAGAAAATGTATCCGCCTTCTTTGCGTGCTTCTTTCAAGGTTACCGTATAAAGTGCCGTCAGAGCCGGGCCTATGGTAAAAATCAGCAGACATGTAATCAGAAAGATCACGTTCAGTCCGATAAATGCCGCCAGAGAATTCATAAACTGAAAAAATGGACTGTCGGGATTGAATTTCATAATGTTTTACCTCCAGAGTATTCAGATGTAAATAGCTCAACTGTTCAGCAATGTTACTTAATGACATTGTTTCATTTAGAGTTCTTACTCCCTCATATTATATAGAAAGAATTTTACGGTCTACAGTAAAAATCATATCTTGGGTACAGCAAAAAATAGTGATTTCTCATTTGTCTATGAATTAATTCTAAAATTTCCATAAACCATGTCAAATTTTCACCGTATTTTCCAATAAAAATTAGTGCTACCATGACAACAGCTAAAAGAGAGCTGTGAACGCAGAAGCAGCAGCTGGCTGCAACTTGCGATAAACAGATCTTTAAAAAGAAGGAGGGAAAAAACAGATGGCGAAAGCTACATCCGCGGCAAAAACCGCAACACCAAAAGGTTCTAAGAAAAACAAGAAACTGACTCTTATGATCATACCTTTTGTAATTTTAGTATTTCTGTTTTCTTATTTCCCATTGCATGGCTGGATTTATGCATTCTACGATTACAAACCGCCGCTTCCACTTAGCAAATGCGAGTTTGTAGGACTGCAGTGGTTTAAGATGCTATTTGGAAATAAGACACAGGTTGCTCAGATGATCCAGGTTATGAAGAACACCTTTGCAATGAGCTTGCTGGGAATTGCAACTTCTATGCTCCCGCTGTTCTTCGCAATTTTATTAAATGAGATCAAGTGCAAATGGTTCAAAACAATGGTACAGACCCTGACAACCCTGCCGAACTTCATCAGCTGGGTTATGGTATATTCCGTTGCGTTCTGTCTGTTTTCCAACACTGGTATGGTAAACACCTTACTGCAGAACCTTGGCTGGATTTCCGAACCAATTAAATTCCTGGACAGTGATTCCCACACATGGCTGACAATGCTTCTGTGGAATACATGGAAAGGCCTTGGCTGGGGCGCGATCATGTATCTGGCATCTATCACAGGAATTGACCAGGAACAGTACGAAGCTGCAAGAGTGGATGGAGCAAACCGCTTCCAGCTCATGCGTCACATTACATTCCCGGCGCTGCTTCCAACCTACTTCGTAATGCTGATGCTTTCCGTAGCAAACTTCCTGAACAATGGTATGGACCAGTATTTCGTATTCCAGAACTCTTTCAACAAGGCTCATATCCAGGTGCTTGACCTGTACGTATATAACATCGGTATGACCGGATCAAGCCTTTCCCTTGCAACTGCGATCAGTATGCTGAAGAGTGTGGTAAGTGTGGTACTGCTGTTCGTTGTAAACTTTGTTTCCAAGAAGACCCGTGGAGAATCCATTATCTAAAAGGAAGGAGAAAGAGATGAAAGAAAAAGTTGTATTTAAAGAAAAGAAAAAACCTCTGTCTGCTTCCGATAAGGTTTTTAACGTATTTAACTATCTGCTGTTTGGCCTTTTGACACTGATCTGCCTGTATCCGTTTTATTATCTGATCATTAACACCATCAGTGCCAACGATTTAAGTGCCAACGGTCTGATTACCCTGATTCCAAAAGGAATCCATTTTGAAAATTACAAGCAGGTACTTCAGCTTTCCGGTCTTTCTACTGCGGCGCTGATCTCCGTGGCAAGAACCGTGCTGGGAACCGGACTTACCGTACTGGCAAGTGCGTTCCTTGGGTTCATGTTTACGCAGGAAAAAATGTGGGGAAGAAGCTTCTGGTATCGTGTAATTGTAATCACCATGTATTTTAACGCAGGTCTGATTCCAATGTTTATCACCATGAAAACCCTGCATTTGAACAACACCTTCTGGGTTTACATTCTTCCGGCTTGTACCCCGATCCTTGCAACCGTTGCTATTTTCGCGGCAGTTGCACAGTGGAACTCTTTCCAGGATACCCTGATCTACATTACCGATCAGAAGCTTTACTCTCTGCAGTATCTTCTGTACACCTACATCAACCAGGCAAGTTCCCTTGCAACAATGGTTAAGAACAGTACCGGCGGTGCACTGAATATGGCGGCCATTGCCACTCAGCAGACCCCGACCTCAATCCGTATGACCGTATCCGTAATCGTTGTACTTCCGATCCTGTTTATTTACCCATTATTCCAGAGATTCTTTGTCAAAGGTATTATGATCGGTTCTGTAAAAGGTTGATAAAAAATAAGTGACAAACTTATACATAGCAAGTAAAATGAAAACATCAATGGAGGATGGAAAACATGAAAAGAAAAGCAATCAGCGCATGCTTAGTGCAGCACTTATTGCCGGAACTCTGGCAGGCTGCGGTTCTGACAACAGTGATTCCACAGAAAGCACTGCCGTAGAAAGCACAGCAGGCGACAGCACAGAAAGTGCGGACAGCAGTGATGGCGAGACCGAAGGAAACTCCAAATACAAGGACTTTATTACAGTTGATGTATTTGACAGCATGGCAAACTATCAGGGAATCCAGTCTGGCTGGTTTGCAAAAATCGTAAAAGACAAATTCAATATGGAACTGAATATTATTGCACAGAACGTAGCCGGCGGCGGCGATACTCTTTTCCAGACACGTTCTGCGGCAGGAGACCTTAGTGACCTGATTATTACAGGATGCGGAAATGGACGTCTTCAGAACCTGGTAACAGCTGGTCTGGTTATTGATATGACAGATTACCTGAAGGATGCTGAGAACGTTCACAGATATGACAGCGCAATTGAAACAACGAGTCAGCTTGTAGAAGAAGATGGAATCTGGGCAATTCCTTCTGAATCTTCCAGTAACTCCCCGACAACCTCTTCAGAAGGTCTTGAGCCAAACTATGGCGCTTATCTCAGATGGGATGCATACAAGGCAGCCGGATATCCGGAACTGAACACATTGGAGGATCTTCTTCCGGCACTTCAGAAAATGCAGGAGGCAGTACCGACCAGTGATAGCGGAAAACAGACTTATGCCATTTCCCTGTTTAAAGACTGGGACGGAAATCTGATGTCAAATGCCAAGCCAGAAGCAAGCCTTTATGGATATGATGAGATCGGTTTCGTGCTTGCAAAAGCAGACGGTTCTGATTATCAGAGCTTTATTGACAGTGATTCTGCATATGTAAGGTCTCTGAAATTCCTGTTTGAGGCAAATCAGATGGGACTTGTAGATCCGGAATCTACAACTCAAAATTATGACACTCTGTTTGCAAAATATCAGGACGGACAGATCTTGTTTTCCCCATATCCATGGCTCGGTCAGTCTGCGTACAATACAGATGCCAATAAAGCTGAGGGAAAAGGCTTCATGCTTGCTCCAATCGCAGATGAATGTATTTTCTCTTATGGATGTCAGGTCAACGGAAACGGTGGAAATGCTGGAATTATGATTGGAAGTAAAGCAGAGGATCCGCAGAGACTGGCAGATTTTATTGACTGGCTGTATTCTCCGGAGGGAATCATGGAATCCTGTGCACAGACAGCAAGTACTTGTGGGCCAGAAGGCCTTACCTGGGAAATGAAAGATGGTGAGCCGGTTCTTACAGATTTTGGTAAACAGGCTCTTTATGGTGAGACTGTAAATGTTCCGGACGAATGGGGCGGTGGTACATGGAAAGATGGTGTTTCCGCATTGAATTACAAAGCAGTAAACCAGCTTGATGTGAATCCGGAAACTGGAATCTGTTATGATTATACAACCTGGAGTTCTGTTCTTGAAAATCAGGACAATACTCTCTACGCTGACTGGAAGACTCAGACGGGAGCAGAGACAACAATGGATTACCTTACAAGCCATGACCAGATTTTGGTGGCACCTGGAAGCGGATATGCAGTACCTGAGGAAGACTCTCAGATTAGTACGCTTCGCGGTCAGTGTAAGGCTTCTATCGTAGATTATTCCTGGAAGATGGTATTTGCGTCCAATGAAGATGAGTTTAATTCTCTTCTTGCAGAAATGCAGGATACTTTGGAAGGCCTGGATTATCAGACTGTACTGGATTATGACATGGAGTGCGCAAAGGCTCAGAACGATGCCCGCGTAGCTACTGTAAAACAGTATGAGGAAGAGCACGGAACTGATGCAGCTGCTGAAGAGACTGCAGACGGAAGTGCAGATGACAGTGCGGAAGCTGATACATCTGCAGAGATCGATACAGCAGCAGATAGTGCAGATACAGCTGAGGCTGAGGTTACTGAGGCTCCGGAAGAATAAAGATAATTGGAGCAGATTTGCAGTGCAAGGCAGTAGTTGAAATCAGAATGAAATAAATGCCGGATTTATAAACGAGGGCAGGGGGATCCGTAAAGGGGTTCTCCTGCTTTTGTTTATAATGGAGATTATTTAAATTTGGAAAACTAGAATTATGTAAACTAAATGCGGCATATTTGAAAAGGAGAAAAAATGTTTCAGGACAGCAGAATCAATAAAGTTTTATATGGCGGAGATTACAACCCGGAGCAGTGGCCGGAGGAAATCTGGGAAGAGGATATGCGGCTTTTTAAGCTGGCGGGAATTGATGAGGTAACCTTGAATGTATTTTCCTGGGCAGCTTTGCAGCCAAGTGAGGATACTTATAATTTTGAAAAACTGGATAAGATCATGGATCTGGTGGAGGCAAATGGGCTGAAGGTTTTCCTTGCCACCTCTACAGCGGCTCATCCGGCGTGGATGGCGAAACGCCACCCAGATATTTTGCGCACCGAGTTTAGCGGCATGAAGCGAAAATTTGGAAGCCGCCACAATTCCTGCCAGAACAGTCCAACCTATCAGAAGTATTCTGTTCTTCTGGCGAAAAAGCTGGCAGAGCGGTATGGAGAACGGGAGTGCGTGATTGGCTGGCACATCTGCAATGAGTATGGCGGAGAGTGCTACTGTGAAAACTGCGAAAAGCAGTTCCGGGTCTGGCTGAAGGAAAAATACGGCACCATTGAGGAAGTAAATAAAGCTTGGGATACCAGCTTTTGGGGACATACCTTCTATGACTGGGACGAAATTGTGCTGCCAAATATGCTGAGTGAACATTTTGAGCCAGACCGCACTACTTTTCAGGGGATTTCCCTGGACTACCGCCGTTTCAATTCAGAAGGGATGCTGAAATGTTACCAGGCAGAGGCTGCGGCAATCCGTTCTGTGGTTCCGGATGCCAAAATTACAACTAATCTCATGGGATTTTATAAGCCGCTGGATTATCAGATGTGGGCAAAATCCATGGATTTTATCTCATGGGACAATTATCCGGCAAATGAAGATCCTTACTCCAGAATTGCCATGAATCATGACCTGATGCGGGGAATCAAAGGGGGACAGCCTTTTGTGCTGATGGAACAGACGCCAAGTGTGACCAACTGGCTGGCGTATAATGCACTGAAGCGTCCTGGAGTTATGCGTCTGTGGAGCTATCAGGCAATGGCGCATGGGGCAGATGCGGTGCTGTTTTTCCAGATGAGACGTTCCATTGGTGCATGTGAAAAGTATCATGGTGCAGTGATTGACCATGTTGGGACAGAGAATACCAGAGTTTTCCGTGAAATTTCCCAGCTTGGAAAGGAACTGCAGCAGCTTGGGGATAAGACTCTGGGTGCCAGAAGCCGGGCAAAGGCAGCGATTCTGGTTGACTGGGACAACTGGTGGGCAATTGAGTACTCTGCCGGCCCGAGCCGTGATCTGAAATATCTGGACGAGGTTTTTCTATATTACAGGGCGCTGGAGGAACAGAATTATGCAGTGGACATTATTGGCGTGGAGGAGTCCGATGCCCTTCCCCGGGATAAGAGAAATCACTTTATGTATGGCGGTGTTTCCTGTGAGGCGTCTTTGCTGTGTGATCTGATGCATTTGGAGGGGGCCAGAGAGCTGGCTTCTTATGAAGAAGATTTTTACGCGGGCACGCCTGTGATTACGGAAAACAGCTTTGGGGCTGGAAAGGCGTATTATGTGGGAACCCGGTCTTCACAGGAATTTTACCGGATGTTTATGCGGGAGCGTATGGAAGAAAAAGGGATTTCTCCGGTTCTGGAGGCTCCGGAGGGAGTTGAGGCAACGGAGAGGTTTAAAGATGGAAAAGGCGTGATGTTTGTGCTGAACCATAATGATGAGGAGACTGTATTTGTGCTGAATGAGGCGCGGAAAGATCTGCTTACTGGGGAGCAGTATGAAGGCGGAACGGTGGTGACGCTGGAGGCAAAAGGGGTTATGTTGTTGGAAAATTGACGGTGGATTGCTGGACGTGCGTTTGCAATGTATATTCACCGCAGGTCGTCGCAACATTCCGCAGAGTGTCAATTTTCCCTTGATTTTTAATGAATTGGTATTAAGATAGGGTTAGAATTATGTTTGAAAAATCATTCAATATATAGGAGGCTGTACCAATGATTCATGAAAAAATAGAAATCCAGTTAAAGGACTCAGAATTTAAGGCAAATTTGTTCACTTATTTCCTGGATAATTCACCGGAGATTGATTTGGGGAGAAAGAGGCCGGTTGTTTTGATTTGTCCGGGAGGCGGATATGAGATGACTTCAGATCGTGAGGCGGAGGCGCTGGCTGTTAAGTTTATGGCTATGGGCTATCATGCGGCAATTCTGCGCTACAGCGTAGCTCCAGCACGGTTCCCGGAAGCACTTCTGCAGCTTGCCACAGCAGTTGCAATGCTTCGTGAAAATGCAGAAAAGTGGCATATTGATACAGGCAAGATCGTAGTTCAGGGATCTTCCGCAGGAGGACACTTGGCAGCAAGTCTTGGAGTGTTCTGGAACAAGCCATTTGTAGCGGAGGCTCTGGGAATGGATGCCGGGAAATTCCGTCCTAATGGACTGATGCTTAGCTATCCGGTTATCACTTCCGGGGAAAAGGCTCATCAGGGATCTTTTGAAAAAGTTCTTGGCGAGGACTATGTAGATGAAGAGAAGCGCAGATTTTTATCGCTGGAATATAGTGTCAGCAAGGATACACCGCCGACTTTCCTGTGGCATACCGCTCCGGATGACACCGTTCCGGTAGAGAATTCCCTGCTGTTTTTCCAGGCACTTCATGCACTGGATATTCCGGCAGAGCTGCATATTTATCCAGTAGGCGGTCACGGCCTTGGCCTTGCCACTGCAGAAACCGCCTGCCCCAACGGCTACGGTATCCAGCCCGAATGCGAAAGCTGGATCCAGCTGGCTGGGGATTGGATGAAGCATATGTTTGAAAATAAGTAAGGATAAGAAAAAGGGGAGTGCAGTTTTGGGCACTCCCTGTTCTGAAAAATATGAAATTCATTCAATATCCAGTTCCGGCGGTTCATCCATTGTATCGGAAACATATTTTCCGTTCTTTTTGCGTTGCCGGACACATTCGGTAAGCAGATATTCAATCTGACCGTTTACGGAGCGGAAATCATCCTCAGCCCAGGCCGCAATCTGGTCATAAAGCTTGGCAGAAAGCCTGAGAGGAATTTGTTTCTTAGGTCTGGTATCTGCAGCCATTAATAAAGACTTCCCGAATTAACTATCGGCTGAGCATCATGATTGCCGCACAGCACTACCAGAAGGTTGGAAACCATGGCAGCCTTCCGCTCCTCATCAAGCTCAACCACGTTGTTTTCATTCAACCGTTCTAACGCCATTTCTACCATGCCAACAGCACCATCCACGATCATCTTTCTTGCGTCAATAATAGCAGACGCCTGCTGTCTTTGCAGCATAACCGCAGCAATCTCAGGTGCATAAGCCAGATATGTAATACGTGCCTCGATGATCTCAAGACCTGCTTCTGCAACCTTCTGCTGGATCTCATCACGGATACGTCCGGCTACGATCTCACTGGAACCGCGAAGGCTTCCCTCATCTGCAACTCCGTCTCCGGTAGTATCCACATTAGGAGCTACATCATAAGGATAAATTCTTACGATATTACGAAGTGCGCTGTCACACTGCAGGGAAAGATATTCCTTGTAGTTGTCAACATTGAAAACTGCTTTTGCTGTGTCAGTTACACGCCACATAACTGCAATTCCAATCTCCACCGGGTTACCCAGACAATCGTTGATTTTCTGACGGTTATTGTTAAGAGTCATAATTTTCAGGGAAATCTTCTTGTTTACGTAAGAGCTGCTTGCAGAAGCAGTGGTTCCTGCTGCTGCGAGAGTCAGAACTGACTTGGCAGTGTTTCCTCCGTCTACATCTCCACTTTGATTCAGCTTGGTCTTCGCTGCCGGGTTCACTGCTGTACAGAACGGATTTACCCAGTAGAAACCATCGTTCTTCAGAGTTCCCACATACTTACCAAACAAAGTAAGTACCAGAGCTTCCTGTGGCTTCAGCACTTTTAATCCGCAAAAGGGAATCCATCCCAGGGATAGCCAAATAATTCCAATGACCACCAATGGAATCCAGTAAAACATGGCACCGATTGTAGTAAAGGCAGCAGCTGCTACGTAAAGCAGAATAAACAATACCATCATACCCATACCATTTTTCTTGTTATCCAAAACTTTTTCCTGCATAATAAGCCTCCTGACCGGGATAACGATTATAACAGATATCCCTGAATGTATGTGACAGCTATGATACGGAATAGCTGTCTTATATTGCCTTTGGATATTGATATGATATCATTTAGATATCATAATGTCAACTATAAATGTTTTGGAAGCAGTTATTTGGTTAAATTTGGGAATACAGAGATTTGTGATATCAGGAAAAATATAATAAATTTGAGGATGTACAGAAGAAGATATGTTAATATAAACGCAGGCTCCACCATATACGAGTGGATAGGACTGAAAAAGGGGATGACAGTTTATGAAAGCAGTGATTGCAATTGATTCATTTAAAGGAAGTATGGATTCTATAGAGGCGGGAGAGGCAGCAGAGAAAGGGATTCGGAGAGTGTTTACAGATGCGGAAACGATCGTGTATCCGTTAGCAGATGGCGGCGAGGGAACGGTACAGGCTTTGGCGAAAGGGCTTGGAGGCAGACTGGAAAAAGTAAAGGTGACAGGACCGCTGGGGGAGCCTGTGATTTGTGAGTATGGGATTGTGGAAGAGAAAACTGCAATTATAGAAATGGCAGGAGCAGCTGGGATTACTCTGGTTCAACCGGAGCTTCGCAATCCGCTGAACACTACAACCTACGGTGTTGGTGAAGTGATAAAAGACGCAATAGGAAAAGGCTGCCGTCATTTTATTATCGGAATTGGCGGAAGTGCAACCAACGATGGCGGAGTCGGCATGCTTCAGGCATTAGGTGCAGAATTTCTGGATGAAGGTGGAAAACAGGTACCGTTTGGAGCTCGAGGTGTGGAAAATCTGGCGGCAATCAACTGCGAGCATATGCTGCCAGAACTGAAAGACTGTGATTTTCGAATTGCCTGTGACGTAGATAATCCCTTATGCGGCGAAAACGGCTGCAGCCATATTTTCGGCCCGCAAAAGGGTGCAACCCCGGAAATGGCAGAGCAGATGGATCAGTGGATGGAGAAATATGCGGAAATAACAGCAGAATATTTTCAGAACGCTGGTAATGATGAGTTGGAACCAGAACGAAAAGAAAATGTAGCTGAGAAAGAACTGCAAGATAATCCTGATTTAATGAAAGTAAAGGTACGCGTTAAAGGTAAAAATTTATCTGTGGACGCAGGCTGGAAGCTCGCTGATATTGGTAAAAATTACAACTCAGATTATCCAGGTTGCGGTGCGGCGGGAGGTCTTGGGTTTGCATTCCGCGCATTTCTTCGTGGAAAGCTTGAACCCGGAATTAATATTGTTTTGGAAGAAATCGGAATCGAAACAGCAATAAAAGATGCCGACATTGTGATTACAGGCGAAGGCTGTCTTGACGGACAGACTGTCATGGGTAAAGCTCCTATCGGCATTGCCCGACTTGCCAAAAAGTACGGCAAGCCCGTCATCGCCTTCTCTGGCGCAGTCACTGAGGATGCCGCTGCATGCAACCAAGCCGGAATAGACGCCTTTTTTCCCATACTGCGTCAGGTAACCACATTGGAAGCCGCCATGTCCCCTGCCACTGCAATAAGGAACATGACAGCTGCCGTGGAGCAGACCTTTCGTTTGCTGAAAATGTCTTTTATTTATGGAAAAGAATTTAAAATGTATTCCGTTTCCCCTCTTGACTTCTCCCACAAACAAGAGTAATATGAACTACAACGCAATGGCGCGTTAGCATGATAACGCCGCCATTGCATTTTTTTTACCCTGAAACAAGAAAAAGGGGCGAAAAACCTCATGTTATATGATTAATGAAAGGCTATTAAGAGGAGGAAACAAACGTGAAGAAGAACTATTTATGGAGAAAAATGACAAGCGGTCTTATGGCAGCAGCGGTTACCGTAGCTGCAATGCCAGGACTTGGACTTACAATGGTACAGGCAGAAGAAAAGAAAACATTAAAAGTAGCCATGGAGTGCAGCTATGCACCATACAACTGGACTCAGCCAGACGATTCCAACGGAGCAGTTCCTATTTCCGGAAGTTCCGATTATGCATACGGCTATGACGTTATGATGGCAAAACACATCTGTGATGAGCTGGGCTATGACCTGGAAATCGTAAAGCTAGACTGGGATTCTCTGGTACCTGCTGTACAGTCCGGAAAAGTTGACTGCGTTATCGCAGGACAGTCCATCACTTCCGAGCGTCAGCAGATGGTAGACTTCACTGAGCCATATTATTACGCTTCCATTATTACCCTGGTAAAAAGTGACGGCGACTATGCAGATGCCTCAAGCGTAGCAGATTTAAAAGGCGTAACCTGTACTTCCCAGCAGAACACCATCTGGTATGATTCCTGCCTGCCGCAGATTGAAGATGCAAACATCCTTCCTGCACAGGAAAGCGCACCGGCCATGCTGGTAGCACTGGAATCTGGCAAATGCGACGCCGTTGTAACAGATATGCCAACTGGAATGGCTGCATGCGTAGCTTACCCGGATTTCAAACTCCTTGACTTCTCCGGCACAGACGGAGCCTTCGATGTATCTGATGAAGACATCAACATCGGTATTTCCGTACAGAAAGGTAACACCGAACTTCTGGATGCACTGAACAGTGTTCTGGACAAAATGACAGAGGACGATTACACCAAGATGATGGACGAGGCAATTTCTGTACAGCCATTATCCGAATAATGTAGCAAGGAGGAGAAAAAACGATGCTTCCTGAAACCTTCTGGGGACGGATCCAGTATCTGCTCCAGCAATACGGCACCTCATTTTTGTCAGGAGCCGGAAATACAATGATCATAGCAATTGTAGGCACCTTTTTAGGGTGCCTCATTGGCTTTATAGTTGGAATTATTCAGACAATTCCAGTAGATCAGAGAGATTCCACAGTAAAGAAAACACTGGTTGGAATTCTGAAATTCATCATGGCCTGCTACGTGGAATTTTTCCGCGGAACTCCTATGATGGTACAGGCAATGTTCATTTATTATGGAAGTGCTTACCTGTTCAATATTAACATGTCCATGTGGTTTGCTGCATTTTTCGTAGTTTCTATTAACACAGGAGCCTATATGGCAGAAACCGTTCGGGGAGGAATCCTTTCCGTTGACGAAGGCCAGACTGAGGCTGCCAAAGCCATTGGAATGACTCACGTGCAGACTATGATAAACGTAATTCTTCCACAGGCACTGCGAAACATTATGCCTCAGATTGGCAACAACCTGATCATTAATATTAAGGACACCTGTGTACTTTCCATCATCGGAATTGTAGAGCTTTTTTACACCACAAAAGGCGTTGCAGGTGCATATTATACCTACTTCGAGGCATTTACAATCGCCATGGTAATGTACTTTATCCTGACCTTTGTCTGCTCCAGACTGCTTCGTCTTCTGGAACATAAAATGGAAGGACCGCAGAACTATGATTTGGCGACAACGGATACACTGACGCACACAAGTGGTCTGTATTCTTATCCGAAAAAGAAGGAGGAGAAATGATCATGAGTGAAAAAATTCTTGAAGTAAAGCATCTGGGAAAAGCCTTTGGAAGTAATCAGGTTCTGCGCGACATCGACTTCTCTGTAAGCGCTGGTGATGTAACCTGTATTATCGGACCCTCCGGTTCCGGTAAATCCACTTTGCTTCGCTGCCTGAATATGTTGGAAACACCCTCCGGCGGTGAGATAAACTATCATGGAACAGACATTACCAGTAAAAATGTAAATGTCCCTGAGTATCGTTCCAAGGTAGGAATGGTTTTCCAGAACTTTAACCTGTTTAACAATATGACTGCCTTGAAAAACTGTACCATCGGTCAGGAAAAGGTCCTGAAAAAAAGTAAAGAAGAGGCTGAGAAAAAAGCACTGTATTATTTGGAAAAGGTTGGAATGGCACCATATATTAATGCTAAGCCGAAACAGCTTTCCGGCGGTCAGAAGCAGCGTGTGGCAATTGCAAGAGCACTTGCTATGGAACCGGAAATCCTGCTCTTTGATGAGCCCACATCTGCACTGGATCCACAGATGGTAGGTGAGGTTCTGGAGGTTATGCGAGACCTGGCACACGAAGGACTTACCATGATCATTGTAACCCATGAAATGGCATTTGCCCGGGACGTTTCCAAAAGAGTGATTTTTATGGCGAACGGGATCATCGTAGAAGACCGCCCACCAAAAGAGCTTTTTGAAAATCCGAAGGATCAGTTGACAAAGGAATTCCTAAGCCGATTTAGAAATGCTTAGATTTACATGTACGGTTATTTTATAGAAAATGCAGCGAATCACAGAAGCAGAGCGCAAGGGAAGAGATGCGCCAGTCGATTTTCTGCATTTTTTATATTGACTTCAATAAGTTGGTGTTCACAGTGAAGGCAAATGTGTGCTATACTGAAAAAAGACTAAAAGACTGCCTGGCAAAGGCATTTCAGTATATTGAGTAAGGAGAATTCATGATCGAAATAGGAAAAAAACAGAAGCTTATTGTAGTGAAGACCGTAGATTTTGGTGTTTATCTGGCTGAGAATAAAAATGCGGGACAGGAAGAGCGAGTGCTTCTTCCCGGGAAACAGATTCCGGAAGGAACGAAAGAAGGCGATACACTGGAAGTATTTATTTATAAAGATTCCAGAGACCGTCTTATTGCAACTACGAAGGAACCTCTTTTGCAGGTGGGACAGACTGCAGTTTTGAAAGTACTTCAGGTAACCAGGATTGGTGCATTCCTTGACTGGGGGCTTGAGAAGGATCTTCTTCTTCCCTATCACGAGCAGACCAGCCGTGTAAGAGAGGGACAGGAATGTCTGGTGGCACTTTATGTAGACAAAAGCAGCAGGCTTTGTGCCACTATGAAGGTATATCACTATCTTTCCACCAGAACTCCGTATGTAGCCGGAGACTCTGTAAAGGGGCGTGTATATGAGATCAGTGACCGCTTCGGGGTATTTGTAGCGGTTGATGATAAATATTCTGCGTTAATTCCGGCAAGAGAAGCCAATGGGAAATACCGCCCGGGAGAAATCCTTGACCTTCGCGTTTCCGAAGTAAAAGAAGACGGCAAGATGAATGTTACCGATCGTCAGAAAGCATATCTCCAGATTAACGAAGATGCAGAGAGTGTACTGAGTGTAATTGAAGAATTTGCAGGTGTTCTTCCGTTTGACGACAAGGCTTCACCGGATGTGATCAAGAGAGAGTTTGGCCTGAGTAAGAATGCATTTAAGCGTGCAGTTGGTCACCTTCTGAAAGAAGGAAAGATTGAAATCAGAGACAGACGTATCTATAAGAAAGAATACTAAAAGAGAAAAATATTAAAAATCGCATACCTTATTCTGGCTGTTAAATCGCGGAGTGGGGTATGCAATTTTTTCCTATTTTGTTTTTAACAAAAGGAGATAACAAATGGCATTTACGCACCTTCACGTCCATACAGAATACAGTCTGCTGGACGGTTCCAACAAAATAAAAGAATACGTTGCCCGTGTGAAAGAGCTTGGGATGGACAGTGCCGCCATTACTGATCATGGCGTTATGTACGGAATCATCGATTTTTACCGTGCTGCCCGTGCCGCAGGAATCAATCCGATTCTGGGCTGCGAGGTTTATGTTGCCCCGGGTTCCCGTTTTGACAGGGAAATCGGCAGCGGCGACGACCGTTATTACCATCTGGTGCTTCTGGCAGAGAATAACCAGGGCTACCAGAACCTTATGAAAATCGTATCAAAAAGCTTCAAGGAAGGCTTCTATTATAAACCACGAGTGGATCTGGAGCTTCTTCAGGAATACCATGAAGGACTGATTGCATTAAGCGCCTGCCTCGCTGGTGAAGTAGCTCGTTTTATTAACAGAGGTCTTTATGAGGATGCTAAGAAGGCCGCACTTCGTTACCAGGACATCTTTGGTAAGGGGAACTTTTTCCTGGAGCTTCAGGATCACGGCATCCCGGAACAGCAGAATGTAAACCAGCAGCTGCTTCGCATGCATCAGGAAACAGGAATCGATCTGGTTGCCACCAACGATATCCACTATACCTATGCAGAGGATGCAGATCCTCATGATATTCTTCTCTGTCTGCAGACAGGAAAGAAATTGTCTGACACTGACCGTATGCGTTATGAAGGCGGACAATATTATGTGAAATCAGAAGAAGAGATGGCAGCTCTTTTTCCATATGCACTGGAAGCACTGGAGAATACTCATAAGATCGCACAGCGATGCCATGTGGAAATTGAATTTGGTGTTACCAAGCTGCCGCGCTTTGACGTGCCAGATGGTTATACTTCCTGGGAATACCTGAACAAGCTCTGTTTCGAAGGCCTGGATAGACTTTACAATCCGGTTACCCCAAAACTTCGGGAACGTCTGGAGTACGAGCTTTCCACCATTCAAAATATGGGATACGTAGATTATTTCCTGATTGTATGGGATTTCATCCATTATGCAAGGCAGAACGGAATCGAGGTAGGACCAGGCCGAGGCTCTGCCGCAGGAAGTATTGTAGCCTACACATTGGGAATTACCTTGCTGGATCCCATCAAATATGATCTTCTGTTTGAGCGTTTCCTGAACCCGGAACGTGTCTCTATGCCTGATATTGACGTGGATTTCGGATTCGAGCGAAGACAGGAGGTTATCGATTACGTTGTCCGCAAATACGGCAAGGACTGCGTGGTTCAGATTGTTACCTTCGGTACTCTGGCAGCCCGCGGAGTCATCCGTGACGTAGGACGTGTCCTTGACATGCCTTATGCCCAGGTAGACACTATTGCCAAGATGGTTCCAACCAAAATTCCGGGCGTGAAAGTAGTGACCATTGACAAGGCCATGGAAGTAAATCCAGAGATGAAAAAGGCATATGAGGAACAGCCGGACATTCACCATCTCATTGACATGGCCAAACGTCTTGAGGGACTTCCAAGACATACCTCCATGCATGCGGCAGGAGTGGTAATCAGCCAGAAGGATGTTTCCGAGTATGTGCCTCTTTCCCGTGCGCAGGACGGAACCATTGTCACCCAGTTCACCATGACAACTTTGGAAGAGCTTGGCCTTCTGAAAATGGATTTCCTGGGTCTTCGTACCTTGACCGTTATCAATAACGCAGTAAAAAACGTTAAGAAAAATTACGGCATATCCCTGGATATGCAGAAAATAGACTACAATGACCAGAAGGTGCTGGATTCCCTTGGAACCGGGCGCACGGACGGCGTGTTCCAGCTGGAGAGCGGCGGCATGAAAGGGTTCATGAAAGAATTGAAGCCGCACAGCCTTGAGGATGTAATCGCCGGAATTTCCCTGTACCGCCCAGGTCCCATGGACTTTATCCCCCAGTATATCCGGGGAAAGAACCGCCCGGATACCATTCACTACGACTGCCCGCAGCTGGAACCGATTCTGAAAGCAACTCACGGATGTATCGTTTATCAGGAGCAGGTTATGCAGATCGTCCAGAGCCTTGCCGGGTTTACCCTGGGACGAAGCGATCTTCTCCGCCGTGCCATGTCCAAGAAGAAGCTGGATGTCATGGAAAAAGAGCGCCAGGCATTCGTCTACGGAAATGAAGACGAGGGTGTTCCCGGCTGTATCAAAAACGGAATTGATGAAAAAGTGGCTAACAAAATTTATGACGAGATGATTGATTTCGCCCAGTACGCTTTTAACAAATCCCATGCAGCGGCATATGCGTATGTAACCTATCAGACTGCTTTCCTGAAATATTATTATCCGGTAGAATATATGGCAGCCCTGATGACCTCTGTTATTGACGTTCCAACCAAGGTTGCGGAATATATTCAGGTTTGCCGTCAGATGAGCATCCCGATTTTGCCGCCGGATATTAACAGTGGGGAATATGGATTTTCCGTATCAAACGGCTCCATTCGGTATGCACTTTCCGCAATCAAAAGCGTAGGCCGTCCGGTTATCGATGCCATTGTGGCAGAGCGAAAGGAACACGGGGAATACCTTTCCCTGAAGAACTTTATTGAGCGAAATATTGAGCCTGTAAATAAGCGTGCCCTTGAGAACTTTATCAAGGCCGGAGCACTGGACTGCCTGGAAGGAAACCGTCATCAGAAAATGATTGTTTTCGGTCAGATCGTAGATGACATTTCCCGTAACAAAAAGCAGTCCATGGCAGGCCAGCTCAGCCTGTTTGACATTGCAAGCGAAGAGGACAAAAAAGAGTTTGAGATCCGCATGCCAAATGTGGAAGAGTACGATAAAGAAACCATTCTTGCCTACGAGAAAGAGGTTCTTGGAATTTACTTAAGCGGTCATCCTCTGGAGCGTTACCGCAATATGATGGAGAAAATGATCTCCGCCAGAACCATAGATTTCCAGCCGACAGACGAGGATGAAGAAGATGAAAATCATGTGAGAGACAACCAGAAGGTTATCATCGGCGGCATGATCGTGGAGAAAAACATCAAGTACACCAAGACCAATAAAGTCATGGCATTTCTTACGGTAGAAGATCTGCTTGGAACTGTAGAGGTTATGGTTTTTCCAAGAGACTATGAGAAATGGCAGAACATGATCAATGAGGATGCACGTGTTTTTATTCAGGGGCGTGTATCAGCAGAGGAAGATAAAGCCAGCAAGCTGATTCTCGAAAAAGTCCGCGCTTTTTCCGATATTCCAAAAGAACTGTGGATCCAGTTTGAGAGCAAGGCAGACTACAGCCAGAAGGAAAAAGAACTGTTGGAGGATCTGCGAAAGTCCCAGGGAACGGACAGTGTTATTGTCTATTTAAAAGACGTAAAAGCGATGAAAAAACTGTCCGCAGCATACCATGTGAACCTGCAGGATGACTGGCTTGCCCAGATGTGTAAAAAATATGGAAATAACAATGTTAAAGTTGTTGAAAGAGTCTTGAAAAACCTTTGAAAATGCTATAAACTTAATGCTGAATATGTGTATAGAAAAATGAGGGCGTTTCCAATGAAAATGGAGACACAGCTCACGACGATTCATAAGATGGAGGAGATTATTATGGCAGAAAACAAGATTAAGACCATTGGTGTCCTTACCAGCGGCGGTGACGCTCCTGGAATGAATGCTGCAATTCGTGCAGTTGTAAGACGTGGACTTTCCAACGGACTTAAAGTAAAAGGTATCCAGAAAGGTTATAACGGCCTTTTAAATGAAGAAATCATCGATATGTCAGCAAGAGATGTATCTGACACGATCGAGCGCGGCGGTACAATTCTTTACACTGCAAGATGTGCGGAATTCCGTACACCGGAAGGTCAGCAGCGTGGTGCAGAAATCTGCCGTAAGCATGGTATTGACGGACTTGTAGTAATTGGTGGAGACGGTTCCTTTGCTGGAGCTCAGAAGCTTGCAAATCTTGGAATCAATACAATTGGTATTCCAGGAACCATCGACCTTGATATTGCATGTACAGAGTATACTATTGGTTTTGATACCGCTGTTAACACTGCTATGGAAGCAATTGATAAGGTTCGTGATACATCTACTTCTCATGAGAGATGCAGTATCATCGAGGTTATGG
>ERZ1035041.212-NODE-212-length-33593-cov-5.117479_pt1 | contig 33593 bp, 57 predicted proteins | sample MGYA00520684_ERZ1035041 | MGnify/ENA primary metagenome ERZ1035041 (study PRJEB33766, sample SAMN09781699) | gut metagenome | biome: gut microbiome | host: Homo sapiens | place: Madagascar | study: EMG produced TPA metagenomics assembly of the PRJNA485056 data set... | reverse complement strand
ACGGCGCGAGGGTTCAAATCCCTCCTACTCCGCCAAGAAAATCCCTCGTAGTTTCGTGAAAACTGCGGGGGATTTTCCATTGCAACAGATTTAAAAAAGCGTCACAGACCGCGCGAGACTTCGCTAGTTGCCTACACGGTCGCCAACATAAAAGTCCGATGGTGCCATATGAACCATCGGGCTTTATTTTTGCATCCACGGCGGCCATTTTGTTACATCCGCACCAGTGCGTTATACAGCATCTCCAAAAACTGCACCGCTGATGGCGTGCCGGTCAGCGGGTAGCCCGCCAGCTGCTGCACAAGCTCTGGGTTCGTGGCCCATGCCACCTTGGCGGCCCGGCGAATCGTGCTCTGGATTGCTTTGGGGTCGCACTGCTTCCGGTCGGCAATGGGTGTATAAATATCCTTCTCCACGGCCTGCAGGCGGTCCTCCTGCTCACAGATCAGCTCCAGGCATTGCTGCAGGGTGCTGTAGGCGCTCATGTTGCGGGTGATGCCCATCGGGCGCAACAAATCATTGATTTGGGCAGATAATTCGGTGGTAGTCATATTTGCACATCCTTTCGGGTCAACTTTAACCGAAAGATGGCCGAAATGTGCTAATTACGTCGATATCCGTCGTAAAGCGTCGCAATGTGCCGAGAAAACAAAAACATCCCCGATGAACCATCAGGCTCCCCGGGGATGCTTTCTTTTTATCAGTTGTGGAAGCTGGGGCTTTCTCATCACATTCATTTTCATAAAGACGTGTTATTTACTGTTTACATCTGCTAGCAGATGTGGTATAATAAGGGCGTCAAGAGAGGCCGCTAAACGGATTGAGGGACGAATAATGAAGCAGCTGGTTGAAGCAATGAAAAAGGCAAAGGAAGAAGGCTACAACGCATTTGGCATCCGTGTGGTTGAGAATGCGGCCGGTATTCTGAACGTTGGCGACTCTTGCCCGGATAGCTACAACTGGGATTTCGACCTCGATTGCTCCACTCGTGAGACCACCGGAGAAAAGCTCAACGGTGCATGTGCCGTTGAAATTGATACCAGTATGTTGCTGCTGGATGGCGATGATGACGAAGAGGCTGCAGCCGAAATTGAAAAGGCTCTCAAGAATGCGGCTTGTTACTGGGGCGAGCAGGTTCTTCTGATCGGCGGCAAGTTCGGCTGCGAGCGTGGCGACGATGAAAACGAGATTATTATTGAGCTGGCCGATGTTCTTGCAGTCGTATCAAAATAAAGGAAAAAAAATGGGAAGAAAAGGGCCGCAAATTCAGAAAATATGCACAATCTGTGGAAAGCCGTTTAAGGTTTTCCCGTCAGCTGAGAAACAAGAGTGCTGCTCAAAAAAATGCGGGGCGGCACTCCGGGCTCGGCGCGGTTTAGCTGGCGGATCAAAATGGAGTGAAAAGGCCAAAAGCCGCCGGGCAAGTGATTCGTCAATAAGAAATCAAATGGCAAAAATCCAACAAGCTGGAACTTCCGCCGCGCTGCAGCTGGCAGCCGGGCAGCGCGGACCCCAAAATAGGGAGGCGCTTGTCTGGATTTTGATTGACCCGATGGGAAATTATCACAAAGCTGTTGGCTTAAACGATTGGGCGCGAAAGAATAGGCTGCTGTTTTTTGAGGAGAATGTACCAGAGGAAACAGCTGCAATGCGTATCGGCTGTGGGTTTGGTGCAATCGCAAGCACCATGCGAGGTAAAAGAAAAAACAGCCGGCCGGTTATGACTTATAAAGGGTGGCGACTGGCCGAACTTCCGCGTGAGAAGAAGCCGGAGGACGATAATTTTAACAATGCTATTGCTGAGGAGGAAAATGGCGAAATTTAACGAACAGGCATACAAAAATGCCTTCAACAAAGAAAAATACGAACAGCTGACGATTCGGCTCCCGCACGGGAGCCGCGATCAGATAAAGGAAAAGGCGGCAGCCAAAGGTCTGAGCATGGCAGCTTACATCTGGCAGCTGGTGGAAAACGACAAATAAAAACAGCCCCGAGGAACCATCAGGCTCACCGGGGCTGTTGCTATACTATGATCTTGTTGGCGTTAATATTTTCGTGATGCCACGAAAACATCACATATAGGTCTTCTGGCTGCGGACCTGCGCTTCGATCATCGGTTTCAGGTAGCTGTCGAGGTCGCCAAAGGTCTCCTTGATGAAGGTGATAGTCTCCTGCGTCAGGGCTTTCTTTGCTGCAGCCAGCGCGCGGTTGTAGGCAATGCGCTGCGCGTCCTCGTCGAACTTGTCCTGTTCCTTCAGGGCATCAACGTAGGTCTGGTTGACGTACTGGACGGCGTTGAACACCGCATTGGCGGCATTCTGGAGACAGTTCTGTGCGAACTTGTTGTTGATGTAACCGTTGGCAATGCTGACACCCTTGTTCAGGCCCCAGCCGAAAATAACGGTCATTGCGGGAATGCAGGCAGTGAGAGCGACTTTCAGGAATTCATTCATAAGTTGTTATCCTTTCTGCTCGGTTTCCGAGCGCTGCTTTAAAATGTCCACGGCCTTGGTGATGGCTGCCGGGATGGGCAGGCCCATCAAGCCCGCGTTTTCGATGATGGAAATGGTCTCGTTGCAGATAAAGCCGATCACAACGGCATCCCGCACAAAGGTGGAGCCCATCACGGCATCCAGTCGGCAGGCCACCAGCACGATCAGCAGCGTTTCGCCCTTGCGGCACAGGCCTTTCCAGCCCGCGCGGCTTTCCAGCGTGCCGCTTTTGGTCTTGGGGCTTGCATGGAACACTCCCGCCACGATCAGCCCGGTGATGTAGTCGATGGCCATAAAGATGATGAGCGTCTGCAGCGCTGCGTCCCACCCGCCGAACAGGCTGGCAAACGCAGCGCCTAACGCACCCACGGCCATGCAGAAATAATCTTTCACGTTCTCACACCTCCATCACAAGGATGCCGTACTCCAGAGCGCACTGGTGCTCGATGCGGCATCCGCGAGCAGCCTGCCAGCCCGGCGCAAAAATCGCCACATCGGACTTTGCCAGATATTCGATGCTGCGGGCCAGATAGTCCAGCGGCTTTGCAGCAGGGCCGAAGTCGCTGAAGAAGGTCTCCAACGCATCGACATCGCCGAACTGCTGCCGGGCAATCTCGATCACTCTGCGGCGCTCTGCATTGATCTCGTCATCAGAGCGACCGCCCATCGGCTGGCTGATAAAAATAACCTTACTCATGCTCTCACCCCCTCACTGCGTCCACCGGCTCTTGTTGGCGCGGGTATCCACATGCACCCAGCCTTTGGCGCGGCCCGTCTTGACCGGGTAGCGGCCCACGCCGCCCCATGCGGGCATCAGGCTTTCGGCGTAGGCCGCCACGTCCTCGACGCTGGTGTCTGCCACCTGGATGTCTGCCGCACGGCCCAGCAGGTGCTGGCTGGACTTTGCACCGCCCACTTTGGCGTTGTGCTCGGCGGTGCGGTAGCCGCTGGTGACGGTCACCGCCTTGCCGAAGTGCTCACGGATGCACTGCAGCAGCACCACAAGGCCCTCGTCAATGAGGATCGTGTCAGATCCATCACGGCAGCGGAACTCCCGGACGCGGAAACCCGGTGCCAACTGCCGGGCACCGTCCTTTGCAAGGGAATACTGTTTAATTGCCATATGTACGTCCTTTCGCGGGTTACTTTTCCAGCTCGGCCTTGATGGCTTCGAGGTCGTCCGTGGTCAGGGCCGGATAATCAGCCGCGATGTCCTCAAAGGCTTCACCGGCGGCAATGCGAATCTTGAAAGCGCGGGTCATAATTCTCAGCTTGAGTGCGTTCAGAGTTTTCATATTAGTTCCCTCCAATCAAATCAGCCATCATTAAGATGATATCGTTGTTCGCGGTCTCCAGCGCGGCCACGCGGTCCGGCAGCTGCGCCATCTGCTCGGCCTGCTTTTTGGCCTCCTCCTGCGCTGCGGCGGCTGCGGCCTCGGCCTGCGCCACCAGGTCCGGGCGCGGGGTGATGGCGGTCACGGTCGGCAGGCCGTCCCGCTCCTCGGTCGTGATGTCCGCGTAGGCGAGGGTGTCCGGCAGGGTCATGCCCTCCGGGATGACGGCCCAGCCGTCCGGGATAGGGGTGGTGCAGATGCCATAGATCATCCGGTGTTCAGGCTGGGTGGAGTAGTCAATAATAGTCATCATATGTGTTCACCTCCTGGGTTACAGGTACTGGTAGCCGTACACAGTAAAGCGGTTCGCGCTGGAACCGCCCGAAATGGACAGGGTGCCGCCCGATGCAAAGGATACGGAGACCAGCGAGACATCGGCGCTTTCATTATTGAAGTAAATACTTCTTTCCGGAAAATCTCTTCCAAGTACATTATTGCCTGAAGTTGCGAGGCCTGTAAACGCCACAGCTGCGGAGCCCCCGCGTGCGACCTTTGCATGGCCGAAATCCGCAGACACTCCAAGAGTAGTCCCTATTGCAACCATGTAATCAGCACCATCCGTATACCCTCTATTATTCCGTCCCATCGCGGGAATCGCCGAGACAATTTCAACGTAATCCACCGTGCTGGGAATCGTCATCGTGGTGGTGCCGCCGGTGCAGACGCCTGCACCGCTAAAAACAAGTTTACCGTCCATACCAATAATCCTTTCTAAGCGTGTGATTTTCGCCGCAGGGTCATAGCCCAAAGCTGCGGTGATTTTGTCCGCGGTCAGTGCAAAGAGGGTGTCGGCCTCGGTCTTGCTGTACGCGCTGCCGTCCTTGATCTCCTCGCGCAGCTGGTCCAGCAGTGCCTGACCGGCGGCCACCTGTACCGCCTGCGCCGCCCGCCACTGGGCGATGAGCTCTGCTGTGGGGATGCCGGTCACCCCGTCCCGCATGACGCCGCAGACGTCTTCGTCCGCGCGGGTGTCGGTGAGATCGGCGGCAGTGATGGCCGTGGAGCCTGCAGGGCGGGTGATCTCGGCAAGGCAGAGGTCGTAGACCAGCGCCGTGCGGGTGATTGCCGGGGCTGTGGGGCTGGCCGAGTCCGGCGTGCCCTCCAGCACCTGCAGGCGCGTTTGCCGGGCTGCTGCGTCGTAGCGCAGCACCACGCGGTCGATGCGGCTGCGGATGCCATCTGCCGCAGACAGTTCCAATGTCTGCGCCTCGCGGCAGAGGACGCTGTAGCCGGTCCACCGGTCCGGGTGGATCCATGCAACACCGGCGCTGACGGTCACGCTGGTGCCGCCCGCAGCTGTGACCGCGAAGTCGTCCTCGACGCTGTACACGCCGCTGCAACGGGTCGAGAAGTACCCTGCAGCGTCCGTCGCGTCATACTCGGGACCGTCGAGCGGATAAGTTACGATTGCCATTATTATTGTCTCCTCCTGATGACGGGTGTTCCCACAGTGATTTTGCGCGTCTGAGAGCCGCTTTTGCTGGTGACTTCGATCTCCGTTACCCGTGCGGCGGCTTCTAGGCGGACGCCGTCAACGATGCAGGTCACGATATCACCCAGCTGCGCGCGGTCATCCGCAGGCACAAAGGTCAAACTGTCTATTTTCTGGTGTTCGAGCAGCTTTTCCACGCCCCGCATGGCAAGCCTGTCCAGATAGGTTTTATCAGCGGTGGTTTCGCCCTCGTCGGGCTGGAGGTCTCGGGCATCCACGATGATCTCATGCCGATCGGCACCGGTACTGCCGATATCTCCCACGACGACCTGCGCGCGGGCACTGCCTTCGCCTGCGCCGAGGACCAGTGCAACATTGGCATAGTCCACATCGCTCAGCTTGATCTGCACGCTTTCCAGATTGCCGTAAGCGACCCGGTACTTGAGATTCGGATTGCGTTCCGGCCGATACAGGCCGAAAAGCAGATGCTTTTGGTCGTTGCTGCCGGTCATGCGTACCCGATAGCCGATATCCAGTGCCTGGCAAATGGTCTGGACATACTCATACAGACTTTTATTGTTCAGCTGTTGAGCGTAGGTCAAGGTGATATTGGCAGCATTATCCAAAGCCAGACCAGGGATGGCCCGGCCGCCGTCAAAGCACTCCGTAAAGAGCGCTCGCAGGGCTGTCTCGGCATCCTGCTGCGCAACGACGGTCGTACTGACCCGCTGACGGAGCAGATCGGTCAGAGGGTAGCCGGTAGCGACCCACGTTTTACCGCTGCTCTCGTTGTAGGCGGCCCGCAGCACAACGGCATTGGTCGTGCCATGCTCGCGCAGGTACCGCCCGGGTGCCAGCAAGCGCGCATTTTCTGCGGTATTTTCCACTTCCAGCAAAAAGCTGCCATCCGTGTTATACCCCTGCTTCCAGCTCATGGATTTCCAGCTCTCGACCTGCCGGATCGTGGCCAGGCTGTCCGGGTCGATCACATCAAAAATCATCGGGATACACCCCCATATAAGCAGCATTGTAAGATACACTGCATTGCAAATTCTCTGCACCGTCATCTGCGTCGATCTTGAGCAGATTATCACCAGACTCCAGATAAAAGAGGCTGCTATCGTCATCCAGGCAGGCAAAAACATCCTCGACCTTGCCTGCACTGACCTTCTCCACATGGAGCCCGTCGCTATCCCGGTACACTTTGAGCTGCTCATCAGCGACAAGGTCTGTGATAAGTCGCAGCTTTGCGCCGGTGACGCAGTTCAGCAGCGCCGGATTTTTTGTTGTGATCGCTGTCGAGAAAATGGCCGAAAATGCAGCCTGAAAGTCGCCGGGGTTCAGAGCGTTCACGAAGGCGAACGGACTGCGAGTGCCGAATCTATGCGGTTTTGCATAGGTGACTGGAAATCGAAAAGACGGTGTATACCCGCCGATCAGGCAGGAAGACGGTGTAATGCTCTGCCAGTATGGCAGTCGGCAGTACAAGATCGTCGAAAAAGTGCGCTTGTTACGGCTGCCTTTTTCGCGCGTCACATACGGTGACCGTTTGACCACATACTCGCAGAAATAGGCATCATTGAGGATCAGCTTGCCTTTGGATAGCGGTGGTACTGCCCGCAGCAGCTCCTTTGCCGCAGCAGGGGTCCGACACTCTCCACTGATCGTGCGCACCACACTGCCCACAGTCTGGTCGGTGATGTTCTCGCCGATTTGGTTCGCGCCCTGCGATGCCGAGATTCGCACATCGACACCAGAGATCGGGTCAAGATTGCCATCCAGCCCCGTTCCGGCATTGATATGGACAGTCCGCCCATTGTCGGACTGGATCGTGATCTTATACGCCAACGAGAGCACTCCTTTCTGCCATCCAGATAGCGTCCCGCATCACATCCGCAGCGGTGTTGTCGTCATCCACCGTGACATACTGGATGATAGTCACGCCGCCTTTGGAGGGCTCCGAAGCGGAGCCGCCGCTATTGCTGTTGGGCTGACTGGTGGGATCGTCTGCGGGGCTCGGAGTAGGCGTGCTGGGCGTGTCAATCGTGGTCGCTGCGCCGCGCTTGTTAAGGCTTGCGGCAGTTTTGCCCAGAGAGACCAGCAATGCTGCCAGTCCTGCGATGGCCACAGCGGCCAGCGCCCAGCCTACCACCGGAATTGCAGACAGTGTGGAGACGACCGCAGAGATCACGCCGGACAGGGCCGTGCCAATGGTGCCGACCATGCTGCCGATCGCCGCGAACAGCTGCGGGAAGAAGGCCGTGATGCCGCCAGACAGGGATTGTCCCAGCAGCTTGGCCATGCTGCCGAGAGTGGGGATTGCTCCTTGCAGAGACTGGCCGATATTGCCGATCCACCCGGATACTTTTCCGGCCAGCGGCGCAAGATTCTGGCTCAAGCCCCCGCCAATGGTCTCGGCAATGTTTTTGCCCAGCCCGAAGACGCCAGCCCAGCCGTTGTTGCTATACGCATCGTTCAGAGCCGTCAGCCACCCGGTGAGGGTCTTATCCACCCACTGTTTCTGGCTGGAGCTCATGCCATTGTAGATGCCTTCCAGGACAAACTCGCCAACGCTGGCCCAGTTCTTGTTTTTGACGGCCGAGATCAGGTTCTTTACTGAGCCGATCGGGCCATCGTTTACCAGCTTCTGGATGTTGCTGGACATCGTGGAAAATGGCTTGGCCACGCCGTCTGCTGCAGCTTCCGCTGCGTCGCGCAGCGCGGGGACGCCCTGCGTGATACCGTCCACGAACTGCTGCATCATCTCGGGCATCCACTGGTCATCACCGGCCAGTGGGCCCTCATCCGGGGTCGTATGGTGCAAAAATGTTGCCACGGCACCGGCCGCTTCTTTGGCAGCATCGCCGATGGCCGCGATTTTGTCCTTAATGCCCTGCACAAAATTCGCAATGATATCGTGACCCCAGGTAAGGGCACTCTGTGCGAGCGCGTCGATTTTTTGTTTGATCGCAGTGCCGACTTGCACCATGGCCTGTGCGGCATCCGGGATGTGCCCAACAATGCTGCTGACCAGCGCGGCCATGACTTTCACGGTAGCTGCGACAAGTTTCGGGATGTTCTGCACAAGTGCAGTAGCAAGGTTGACGATGAGCGTGCCGCCAGCCGCGACGATTTTGTCGGCATTGGTCTCCAGATAGCTTGCCAGACCGGTCAGCATCTGGGTGGCACTGGTCGCCAGCTGAGGGATCTCCTGCACCAGCTTTCCTGCAAAGTTGGAGACAAGGTCCACCGCGGCCGTCGCCATACCGGCAACACCGCCCTCCCGGAAGCCATCCGTCAGTGCGGTCATGGCCTCCGTTACATAGGGCAGGACCTGTGCACCGAGAGCGTTTTTGAAACCGGTGCCAATGGTGGTCAGATCTTGCAAGGCGTCCTTAAAGCTGGCTGATGCGGCCACCGCCTCATCACTCATGACGCCGCCCAGTTCGTTTACAGCCTGCCGCATAGCGGCGGTGTCCTCGGCGCTGGTGTTGAGCAGCGGGCCCAGCTCCTGCGCACTCTTGCCCAGCAGGGTGGTAGCGATGTTGGTGCGCTCGGCACCTTCTTCCATGCCCTGCAGACCGGTGATGACCGCCGCGAAGACGTCCTCGGTGGACATGGATTTTACCTGATCCATGCTCAGGCCCACCGCCTGAAACGCCGCCACCTGATCGTCGGATGCATCGGCCACGGCCTTGGTCAGCGTTTTCATGCCGCCCTTCAGGCTGTCGATGGATGCGCCACAGTGACCGAGGATAGCGTCCCACTCCTGATAGGCTTTGGCGCTGATGCCCAGTTTCTGGCTCTGCTTGTCGATGGTGTCGCCCACGCTGGCCACATTGTCCGCAAATTTAAAAACCGCCGTGCCTGCTGCAGCAATGCTTGCAGCGGCACCAGCGGCAAATTTGGCGGCACCAGAGACCAGCTTTCCCAGCTTGTCCTGTGTGCTCTGTGCGGCCTTGTCGGTCTTGCCCAAGCTCTTTTCGGCTTCGGTGCTGTCGATCATGATGGAGCCAAAAAGCCTGAAGATTTCAGTCCCGCTCGCCATCGTGCACCTCCTCCCACGTCAGATCCATCAGTTTTTCGGTGTCTGCGTAAATGTCGCCGATGCTCTTTACCCGTTCTGCCCTGGGCTTGGTTGCTCGGTCGAAATCATCAAATTTCTGGAACTGATCTTCATACCGGATGTACCAGCGCAGGCGCTTTTCCTCCCGTTCGATCAGCTCCATCACGCGGCCGATGTAGCTGACGGCTTCGTCCCACATCCAGTCATCTAAAAAAGAAACGCTGCCGCCATAACGATGCAGCAGCGCGTCCATGATCACATCCGCATGATACGCTTGACTTTGGTAAAAAAACCGATCAGGTCATTTTCTTCGGTCAGCTGAATAATGGCGTCCGCCAGCTCGTTGAGCTCCATGCCGCGCACGGCCTCACCGTTCGGCTGCTCCAGCGGACCGGCCAGAAAACTGAAGATCAGCTGCTCACCGCCCTTGCTGCCAATCGCCTTTTCCAGGCAGTTACCCAGGAAGCCGATGCCAGCCACGCTCTTGGCCTCCTCAGTCTCAGCCTTAGAAACCTCGTTGATCAGCTTGTTGATGGGGTCGGCCAGGTCCATGGCCCGCAGCACACGCAGAGCCGGGAAAATGTCGCCGCCGTTAAGTTTACGCATAGCTTATTCCTCCGAAATTTTAGGGTAGTAGATTTTGAAAGGTGCGGTGTCCAGGTTATCCGGGCTGTAGTGGGCCGTCAGAGTCAGCGCCAGCGTGCCCTCCTCGCCGTCCTTGGGATTAAGCGACAGGTCTGCCGTGTTGAAGGCATTGAAGATGGTGATGATGACCGGCTTTTCGCTGCCGCTGATCCGGCCGATGTAGCTCAGACTGCCGATGTAATCATCATCGTCCAGGACATCCTTGGGCGTAATGGTCGTGTAGTCCTTGCCTGCGGTGCTGTCATTAGCGTCCAACTTGGCCGCTGCCAGCGACATCTTGAGATTCTCGGCGGTGACCTCCTCCATAGTGGTCTGGAGCGTGGACGCCCAGTAGTCAAGGATCCAGTTGCCTTTGGTGTTCTCGGGCACGCCGTCAATGCTCAGATAGTGGCCGTTCTTGGTAGCGGTGAAGGTGCTGCCGCCGGACGTGGGGCCGAGAATCTTTTCGCTGGTGTGAGCGGTTTCATAGGTGTCCGTGGCCGGGTTGTAGTCCTTGACCAGCACACCGGCACCCAGCAGCAGGTGTGCTTTGGTCTCGGAGGTCTGGCCGGTCATGCGCTTGTGGTTAAAAAGGCTCATGTTTTGCCTCCCATGATCTTAAAATCAAATGTTACGAGTCTGCGATATATGGATTTGTCGCTGTCTTCCACCGGATCGCTTCGGCCGGAAAACAGCCAATAAAAAAGCGCATCCGAACAGGATGCGAAATCATCCAGTCCGGTGCGCAGTTTTTCAGCGATGGCGTCCACATCGCTCGCCGATGTTTTTCCGACGACCTGACAGGACAGCGTGCCACGCTGCATGCTGCCGTCTGCCCAGATCGTTGCGGTATAGCAGATGCGGGGATAACCGGCTGCAGTACTGCGTGTGTAAAACACGTTTTCGCTGCTCAGGCCGGTCACCTCTGCGATTTTTGCGCCGATGGCCCACACGAACAGGTCAAAGGCGGTGTCAGTCTTCTGTGCCATCGGGCTGCATCTCCTCCTCGTCGATCAGGCCCATGGCCCGGTTTTCGTCCTCGACCGCTGAGAGGTAGTGCCCCTCAATGATGCGAATCTGGTCAATATTGTTCTGGACTGACGCCCGCAGGATACCGCGGGGCGGCTGATGGCCGTCGCCCAGCTCCTGCAGTACACCATACCAGGTGTTATGCTTGATGCCGACCTGCAGGTCGGTTTCTCGCTTACGGACCCAATAAGAAAAAGCCCCTCCTTTGCCATAAAAGCGGGACTTGATCGTCATGCGGCCCATGTGCGGGCGGGACTGCGATGCTTTGCGGCACTCCCGGACGATATACTTGCCCACATCCCGCAGCGCCGCACGGCTCAGTTCCCGGATGGTATACTGGGTGCGGTCGATGCTGGACTGGTAAGTGATACCGTTTTTGGTGATCTTCATGCCAGACGGTGGGTTTGCCATTTAATCCGCTCCCTTGCGCTGACAGTGCAGTTCAATGAAATCGCCGGACAAATAGGTGCGGATGACGGTGTACTGCACATCGTTCACCCGCACCTTCTGCTGCCCGGAATACTCCTGCTCATAGACCTTGAGCACGATTTCCGGGCGATAGTCCGTGTTTGCCGCCTGATAGAACTCTGAGGCGGTCACGCTGGAAAGGGTGCCGATCACCGGCGTTTCCTGCCGCACAGTGCGCTGCTCGTGCTTCTCCGTCTGGACGTAGGTCTCTTTGATCAGAATGACCTCAACGTACTTCTGCATTGCTGTCACCCCAGTCTGTGTATCCGGTGGCGCTCATCAGCTGCGCTTTCTGCTCGTCATAGGATGCTTTGAGCCGGTCGTACTGATCGGCTTCGCCAAAGTTGGCCTTGCAGTAGGTGATCACCGCCCGTTCGATGAGCGGGTCATCTGGCTTGATGTCAGCCCGCACACCGGCAAGCATCAGGTCCGCAATGGCGGCCTGAATCAAACCGTTGAGTTCCACATCAAACACCGACGCGGTAATGCGCAGCGCGAGCTTGACCTTTTCCAGCGTCGTCATTGCTGCACCTCTCAGGAGATGGTGATCTCTGCAAAGGCAACATCGTCGATCAGAGCGCTCTCGCCGCGGGCGTAGCCGCTCATGATGTTGACGTGGTTCGAGATATCACGGTCGGTCTCGATCATGATATCCTGCACCATGTTGCAGGTAACCTTCGTGGGGTCGCCGATCAGCAGCTTGTCATCTGCCACAGCGTCCTCAATCTTGATCTGCGCGCCCAGCAGCACACCCTCAGCGCCTGCCTGCAGGGAAGGCTGGAAGATGGGACGGCCAGTGGTGTCCACCATGGAGACCAAACGGTTGTAGATGGTGGAGCGGGTCGCATAGACCACGACCTTGGAGGCGCGCTTGAGCTGGCCGAACGCCTTGGTCAGGTCTGCATAGGTCAGGCCCTTGGCTGCCGTCACGGCGACCTTGTTGCCTGCGGCCATGCCGGTCTCGATGGCCGACACGGTGTGCGCTGCCATTGCTTCGCTGATGCCGTTGGCGATCTCCTGGGTCAGGTACTTCTCAAAAGCAGGGACGGCCATGGTCTGCAGCGCATAACTGATCTTGATGGTCTTGGAGAAGTCCTTGCCTGCCAGCGTCACCTTGACAAAGGTGTTCTGCTCGTCGTCGTTGGCAGCATTCTCAGCCACCTGCTTGGCTGCGCCCGCCGTGATCGCGGTATGCTTGAGGATCTCAAGGGTGGTACCAGTGCGCAGCACATTGATGTCACCCATGATGACGTGCTGGCCGCTGACCAGATCCCAGATCTCGTCCAACAGGGTGGTGGGGACCACCACGCCGGTGTTGGCCGTGGTAGCGGTAAAGGCGGCGCGGGTCTCAGCGTCCATGTCGCGGCCCATCAGGTCGCAGATGTAGGCGCGGCGGTACTCGGCGCTGTCCACGGTCATGGCCTGCCGCTGTTCGGTCTGGCCCTGTGCCGGTGCCCGCAGGTTGCCCAGATCGGAAAAGCTGCGGACCAGCGTGCCGCTGCCACCGGCCACACGGCGGCGGGTCTCCTCAGCAGCCGAAGCCTGTGCACGCAGCTCCATTTCCTCAGCGTGCAGCTGACGCATTTCCTTCAGCAGGGCAGGCAGGTCAGCGCCCTCGGCTTCCATCTCGGTCAGGATCTCGGTGCGGCGCTTTTCGATTTCTTCGATCGTATGCATGGTTAAACCTCCGATAAGATTTTGATTTTGAGTTTCATGGCTGCACGCTTTTCAGCCTCCGCTTTCGCTCTTTCGGCCTCTGCCGAAAAGTAGCTGCGCGCAGAAATTTCGGTTGCATCATAGGCAGGCCGGTCAACGGCTGCCACATCAAACAGACGTTTGATCCCGGTGATGCGCCGGGTATGTGTATCGCTGTTGTAGGCATCCTCCGATACCTTAAACGCGAAACTCATCTTGTCGATATAGCCGCCCTTGATCTCCTCATAAAGGCGGCGGCCCTCCTCGGTGCCGGACAGGTCTGCCGAAACTTTCAGGCCCCTGCTGTCCACCGACAGGGTCAGAGTGCCGTTTTTCGTGCGGGCTACCGGCTTTCCAGCGTGGTTGTAGTTCATGACCACATCGCTCATTTCAGTACTATTGAATGCGCCGGTCGCGATTTCTTCCTTGTAGTCGATGCCGTCCACGCTGTACATCACCGTGGGCGTATCAAAGACTGCGGCATAGCCCTCAACGGTCGCTTTGTCATCTTCACCCGCTGCGCGGAGTTCCACAAAGCTGCGGTATTCACGGTCTTTGCTGATCATTCTGCATTTTCCTCCATATTCGCCTGTTTGTATTCGCCGCGGCAGATGAACATCTTGCCTTTTCCGTCCGGGATGGGCGGCAGGTTCCAAATCTCGCGGATCTCATCAAGGCACATCAGACCGCGGTCGGCCATCTGCGCCGAAACATTGAGCTTGTCGGTGTTGGACATGTACTGCAGCCGGTTGGCGGTCGCCATGATATAGCTGCCGTGCGCCCGTTCATTCGTTGAAAAAGCCATCTTGGTGAGCACATCGGTCAGCTGGATTGCAAAGGGTTCAATCGCGCCCTCATAAAACGCAGACCATGCGTCGCCATAGGCTTTGTTCTGCAAAATGTCCTCGTTGACGCCGAAATAATCGAAAACATTCGTGCGGATGAGCTGCATCTGATCAGCGTCCACGACGAACGGTGCGCTTTTGATTTGCTGGATCTCTGCGTAATTGTTCGGGAACAGCAGCAGGCCGCCGCCCTCACGCTGGAGATTTTCCTGATTGAAGCGTTTGCGCTCCTTTGCCAGATCTTCCGGTTTGGTGAAATTTGTGACTTTTGCCATAAAGCGGTAGGTCGCACTGGACTTGACTGCCTCTGCAATGCCCTGATTCTGGACATTGATTAGCTCCATCGTGTGCAGCAGCGCGGTATTATGAGAACCAATAAAATCATCTTCATACTGGTGCTTGGTCATGATGCCGCATTTGCTGTATTCAATGGCCGCCGTGCCGCCATCGCTGAACTGGTACCGCAGCCATGCTTCGCCGTTGTACTGTTCAATCGTGCAGCGGCTCGGCAAAATCGGAAAGAAACCAGTGACCCGGGCAAATTCGTCCAGAACCGGAACGATAAAAGCGGTGTTCTGCATGTCCAGAATGGTGGACAGGCGGTAAAGGAACTGCCCCCACGTCTGCCACGCATTCGGCCCATACTGGAGACGTGTCTGCAAAACAGGATTGCCAGAGCCGTTCACGCTAATGGACAGCTTACTGACGTGCACCGCCTTTGCATGGATCACCGCCCGGACAAGCTCGGATTCATACAGGCGGCCATCCCACGACTGGAATGTCGGGGTATATCCGTTCAGCATCTTAAAGAATCCTTCGGCTCTGCCGCTGGGTCTCAGGTGCTTCCCGAAAATTTTTTCAAAAAGTCCCATGTGTTACTCCTCGTTTTTCAGCTGCTGGCCGATCTCCGCGGCCCACTTCTGCCGGACGGTCATAGCGTCCAGAAGGGCGGCGCATCCGTCGATGTGATCGGTCACGCTGATCTTGACCGGGCGCATTCGTCCGCTGTCCACCTCGACCTTCATGCCTGTGTTGAGCATGTGCGCCTTGAGCAGGTCGTTGTCCCCGAAATCAAAAACGCCGTCCTTCACCAGGCCTTCCGTCTCGCGGATGACCGGCGTCAGGTTGAAGCCCTGGAACACATCGTCCATCTGGAAACCATAGGCGGCCATATCCTGCACCAGATACTGCGCCGTGTATCGGTCATAGCCGACTTTCAGCGGTAGAATTTCGTATTGCTCCACCAGATCACAGAACCAGCGGAAACAATCGTGGTAATCTACGAAGTTCTCACCGCTCAGCGTCAACAAGCCGCGTTGTATATAGATGGCATAGGGCAGGCCATCCCGCGCGGTGGCTTCTTCCAGCTTTTCCGCAGGGAGGAAGAAATGCGCAAAGACATACAGTCGGCCTTTCCGTTCGATGATGACCACGCAGGCCGTCAGGTCGGTGGTGCGGCTCAGGTCGATGCCGCCCACGCAGTAGCTTGACCGGAAATCTTCCAGCTGCAGCGCCGGACCGCAGCAGCGAGCCACGGCCTCGGTCGGCAGCCACGCCTGGCTGCTGCTCTGCTTGAGGTTACAGTATTTGACGATAAACTCAGCCCGTTTGCTCAGGCTGCCCTCGGCAATTGCAATTTCCTCCAGCAAATAGTCCACCGACACAGATACGCCCAGGTTGGGGTTTGACTTCCGCAGTTCGTTGATATCATTCCATTTGTCGATATCGTCAATCATATACAAAAACGGTGCCAGCCGCTGCTCGCGGGAATCCCCCAGCAAAAAGCGGGTGGCTCGTTTTATAAGCTCATCATAGATACCCTCGTTGATGTAGCCCGCCGTGCTGATGCTCAGGATCAGCGGCTGCCGCCGAGCACCGAGGGCGGACTTCATGACCTCGTACTGCTTCAGCCCTTGATCTCCCGGCCAGGACGCGATCTCATCGCATACGGTCAGGGACGGGTTGAAGCCATCGGATTTTTTGGCATTGAATGCGATTTTCTTGACGCTGCTGTTGGTGCTTTCCACATACAGGTCAGACTTGCGCCTTTTAAGGCGGCGGGCCAGCTCAGGCTCTGCCATGGTGGACTGATAAAAAGCCTCATACACCAGATCTGCCTGATCCAGCTTAGGAGCCACGCAGTATGTCTTTGCGCCATACTCGCCATCAAGAAAAGTGCAATAGCTGATGATGGCTGAGGCAAAAAGCGTTTTGCCGTTTTTGCGGGCCACAATCAGAATGACCTCACGAAACTGCCGGTTTCCCATGCCGTCCATGATGCCAAACACCACGGACACAAAAGCTTTTTGCCACAGTTCCAGCTTGATGGTATCCGAGCGGCCCTCGCTGTGATGGCAGAAGGTTTCAATGTAGCGGATCGCTTTGTTGGCCCGCTTCTGGTCAAAGAAAAAGGACTGCTTTTGCAGTCCCTCAATCAGATATCGGTAAAACATTTTGATCCATTTGCCTACCACGATGCTGCCATTTTCGATAGCCTGGTAGTAGGCAAAGATGTAGTTATCCATCTTCCTGCATCTCCGTCAGGCGGTCCTTAGGCGCAGGCGGTTTGCCCAGCTCCTTGATAATGGTAAGCATGGTCTGCAGCGTGCGGTTGGCAGCGTCTGCGTGCTTGGGGAGCTCCTTGACCAGCGGGTTTGCATAGATATTCTCGCGGCCCTTGACATACTCCTTCGAGGTGACGAGCTTTCCGTCCTCCTCATCCAGGGCAGCGCGGATATTCTGGATCACGCGAGCCTGTACGTCGTACTGCTCGACAGCCTGCAAAAAGAGGGCGTTTTTGTCCACACCATAACTCTTGGCCATTTTGAGCAACTTCGCACGAGTCGTGCTTTTTTGCGCCATCTTTTCACAACTCCTTTCCAAAAAAATTCCTGCGCACCCGAGAGCGGAAAAATGAACCTTGCCCCTCGGTCTTCTGGGACTATCAAAAAATTTTTGATAGGGGGGAGGTCAGCGAGGTACCACCCGCCCGAAGGCGTCCACGGAATACCTCTTTTTATTACCATGTAATTTCAAATGGCAGCTCCGGCACACCAGCTCCAGATTATCCCAGTTCAGGGACACAGCGGGATCATTGATGTTGTCCGGGGTCAGGTGGATTTTGTGGTGTACGATCTCGCCTGCGGTGATCTTGTTCTCCCTCAGGCACTCCTCGCACAGCCCGCCCACGCTGGCAGCGTAAGACTGACGGCAGCGCTGCCACGCTTTGCTTTTGTAAAATCCTTGTGCAAAATCTTTCACGGTCTGGCCTCCATTGACGGTGCGCAGCTGCCCACAACAGCAGCTTACTGGGTAGGATGGAAGGGACCCCGCTTGGCAATGCTGCCACGCACTTGGGGAGATGATGCAGCCCGCATATATCCAGCAGCCCCGCCGGGGTGCAGGCCCCAACAGTGCCACGGATAACAAGATAAGAATTGCCCAGCTGGTACATTCAGGCTTTGGATAGTGACGTGTGTTCCCCTGTCGCAGCCGGGCAATACAAAAGCCGCAGGGTGTTGGATGCTCTCCAATTCCTTGCGGCTCTTGCAGCGTAATGATACCATAGCGGAAACAGTGCGAAACAGTGCGCATTGTCCCCAAAACAGTGCGAAACAGTGCGTCTTGCATCAAAAACAGTGCGAAACAGTGCGCTCACTGGCTTTCTGGAATGTCCAGCGCTTTCACAGCGGCCTTGTGCCGCCGGTATACTCGGCTCACGTCCATCCCGATTTTGACGGCGATCTGCTCCCACTTCATGCCGCCGATGTACCGCATATACAGAATACCATAATCCTGCATATCCACGGTTTGGGCCATGGTGTCCATAACTTCCTTGCGGATCTGCTGACACTCCATAACCTGAATGTTTGCCTCCTGCATGGCATCCATGATACGCTCCACCGCTCTGGGCAGTGCCTGACCGTCACCGGCCCCGCCGGGCATCCCAGACAATACCTGTGTGACGTGTTCGGCAGCAGCGCGGTACTGCTCCACCTCGTCCAACTTCATTCTCTCCAACCGGGCAGCCTTGCGATACCGCCGCAGCCACTCCTTTTTTTCTTCATAGGTCATCGGACGTTTTCCCCTTTCGTGATCCTGTTGTTAAATATTCGGGTCGCCATCCTCCGGGGTCTGATCTCCCCATGCGTCCCAGCCGGGCGCACGCTGCCGGGCAAAAAGTTCAATGCGGGGCACATCCCCCACAGGGTTGTCCATCAGGTGAAACATATCCAGTTGCGAGGTGTACGCGCTAAAGCGTTCCTCTTGCCGGTCGAAATACTCTTTGCAGATCTCAAACCCTACAAAGGACAGCCCGGCATTGTAGGCTGCAATCCTGCTGCTACCGCTGCCGAGGTGTGTGTCAAGCACTTTCTGTCCCTGTTTGGCGTACCGCTGGAAAATCCAGTCATACAGGGCAACGGGCTTTTGTGTCGGGTGGATTCTCTTCTCATTCAGGGCCTTGTTGCCCTGCATGATGTGTCCTTCCGAAATGCTCTTTCCCTGCAGCATACCGTTCCACATGAACCGGAACAGTCGCACACTGTCAAACAGATCTGTTGCAGCAAGTTCGCAATCCGAGAAACTTGTGCTCTGGTTGCATTTATCCCACACGATCCTACCAGGTGCAAACTCATAGTCAAAATAATTGCAGCCCCAGACGATATAGTGCGCAGCTACCCGGCGCAGTTCGTCAAAATAAGTCTTGCCCGGCACTGCCCACGATTCTGTTACAGGGTAGTCAACACGATGCACGCCGATTTTGCTTGACTTGCAGCCATAATACCCGCGGCGCTCTGGGCCGGAAAAGTATGGAGGATCTACAACAGCGAGGTCAAAATACCCGTCCGGGATTTTCGCCATGCCCTCCATGCAGTCCATGTTGTAGCAAACACTTATGTTTCCGTCCATGACACGCTCACCCCATAGAAACATATCTGTTTTCGCACTGGACGTTGTTGCAAAAGCGCTCGGTGCCAATGACTTTCAGCGGCCTGCCGCAGAACGGGCAGAATTTAGGCACCCCGCGTGTCTGGTACGGGTTTCCAACCACCTTTGTGACACCAACCTGCAGCAGGTGTGCCATGCAAGCAATGGAGCCGGGCTCTACCACCGCCATACAGTTATGCCGTGCCTCGCAAGAACTACAATCCATTTTCTTTTGCCTCCTATACCGCCCCGCCGGGCGGCTCCTCTTGTTAATTTGCGGTCACACAAGTAAAGTGCTGCGTCATCTTGTCAAATTCCAGCCCGGCATTGCCCACACGGCCCTCTTTGTTTTTGGTCAGGCGGCTGAAATAGGTGTCACCGTCAGCTGACAGCAGCAAAATGGCATCCGCGTCCTGCTCGATCTGGCCGGATTCACGCAGATCCGCGTTGGACGGCTCTGCCCGTGCAGCGTTGCGGTTCAGCTGGGCCAGCGCCACAACGAGGATGCCGGTTGTCTGGGCCAGTTCATGCAGTGCAATGGAGATTTCTGTGATTGCATTGTACCGGTCACTGCTGCCACGCTCATGGATCAGCTGCAAATAGTCCACGAAAATGATATCTGCTTTCATTCGGAGGGACTGCGCCTTGATCCACGCCACACCCTTGCCAGCTGCGGAACGGATGAACAGCGGCCAGCGCTTCATATCGGCCAGCCGGTCAAGTTCGTTCATGGACAGCGTTTTATTTTTGACCGCCGAGAGAGGAGCATACAGCTGGTTGGCAATCAGACGGGCCTGCAATGTGGCCGGGTCTGTTTCCAGCGAGAAATAACACACACGCTTGCCCTGCTTGGCCATGCCAGCAGCAAGCTGGAGGCTCAGAGCAGTTTTGCCTGCGCTTGGTCTGCCGCCGATCACGAAATAGTTGCCGGGCACGAGGTGCAGGTTTTCGTCCAGCTTGGACAGGCCGGTGCGGATGTACTTGGGTTTCTCGTCCAAATGCCTGATATAATCATCCAGCAGATCGCCCACGCTCTGAAAATCGTTCTTTTCGGTGTGGATATCCAGCGCCTGCCCCATCTGCTGGTAAAGATCCGGCAGATCATCAAAGGCGGTTGCAGCATCCACAGCCCTAAAGGCAAGGCTCTGGAAACGGGCCTTTGCGGCATCCTCCATGATGATCCGCGTCCACTCTTCCACGCGGTCACGGGTCAGCCGGATGCACTCACTCTCACAGGAGGCCACGCAGGACAGCAGGTTTTGCTTTTGGTCTGGGTATTTTGCCGCGATCTGCATGATATCCAGCAGGCCCTTTGTGATCCAGAACCCTTGCACGGCTGCAAAGGTGGGCTGCAGTTCAGGCCGGAAATGCTCAATGCTCAACTCCGGCAGGGAATACGGTGCCAGCTGATCGTCCATCAGCAGCGCGCCGATCAATACGCTTTGCACGTCCATCACAGATCCTCCCATGTACGCCCGCCATACGGGGTTGCAGGCTGTGCAGCGGGCTGGCCCCACTCTTTCCGGTTCCTCAGCCAGTTACGCGCTGCCGCTTTCCAGTCCTTCATCTTGGTTTTGCCCACGATCCACCCGTTAGCCTCGTACCGGTCAACGAACTTGTCAGCCTCAGTCTGGGCATCAGCGGGCGGGACACCACGCTCCCGGAAATACGCTCTGACCTGCTCCACCGTAGGTGGTGAAAAACGAGTTGCGGACGGCCCTTTATTCTCGCTTTTATTATTATTTTCTTTCTTGCCTGCACTTTTTGCAGGGGTAGAACTGCACTTTTTGCAGGGGTCAGACTGCACTTTTTGCATGGGTGCATTTTTTTCATGGTTGCACTTTTTGCACCCATCGTCCGCAGTATCATAAGCCGCCGGGCGCAGGGCAGAATAACGGTTTGTAACCCTGCCGTTTACCGGCTCAGACCACTTGCAAAGCAGGCCCTCGTCCACCAGTTCGTCCAGCAACTTCACCACGGCACGCTCGCTCAATGTGAAATAGTCCATAATGTAGCGAGTTGAACCATAAAAGCATGACTGCTCGTCCTGTGAAAAGCCATAGATCAGGGCATAGATCAGGAGCTTGTTGCCCTTGAGGCCGTAGTCCTGAATCATCCACGGCTGCACCACAACATATCCGTCTTTTCTCATCCTGCTTGTCCTCCTGAATTAAAAGGGGAGATCGTCACTGTCATCAATCACTGCGAAATCGTCCACGCCGCCATAGTTGGCGGGCGGGTCTGCTTTCGGCCAGGCATCAGAGCGCGGGGCAGCCTCGCCGCCCTCGTCCACCGGCTTGCTGGTGCCCTTGGAGCCCGCAAAGTTGATGTTGTCCGCCACCACGGCAACGGATGTACGGTTGTTGCCGTTCTTGTCCTGATAGTTGTTGGTCTGGAGACGGCCATTGATGGCGACCAGACTGCCCTTCTGGAAGTAGCGGCACACAAAATCCGCCTGCTGCCGCCATGCCACGATATCCACAAAATCGGCCTGACGCTGCTCGCCGGGCTTTGCGAAATTGCGGTCACAGGCAATGCGGAAGCGGCAGACATTCACCCCCGCCGGGGTGGTGCGGAGTTCAGGATCCGCCACAAGGCGGCCCATAATTGCGATAACATTAAGCATTGATATAGTCCTTTCCAACGGCGGCCATCCATGCAGCGTGTGCGCCGGGGCCGTTCTTCTCCTCATATTTTGCCTGCGCAACGGCTTTCAGGGTCTGGGCGCAGGTGGCGTTATAGTGCGGGCTCATGCCCGGCTCATTGTGGTGCTGGTGGCACAGCCAGACCTTGAGACCGTGCCGTTCAGAGAAGCTGCGCAGCGGTCCGTTGAGGACGTGATGCTCCTCCAGCCCATGCGTGGTCTTTACCGCATACCAGCGGCGGCAGATGTAGCACTCCTTTTCTGCCTGAATGATGCTTTTAGACAAGCGGCACCCCATCCTTTTGCGTGCTCTCATAAGCCTCGCGGTAAGAGTGCACATTATCGACCTGATACTTCTGGCCGTTGACAAGTTTAATGGTGAACCCATCAATGAAGCCATACCGCCGGGTGACATTGATACACTGCGCCAAGCCCCGTGCGGTGTTCCGGTCGGTTCCGTGAGCCATCAGCAGCTTGCAAAAGCGCTTGCGGGTCATCTTCTTCATAAGTCAAAACTCCTTCCATTCCTGCCAGTAGGCAGTTACCACAGGGTCATTCACGCCCATCTCGGCAAGGCGGTCAAAGATCCCGTCGATCAGATTTTTCATTTCGCCTGTGGTGAAGGTGGAGCTGCCCTGTGTGCACTTGACGGTGCAGCGGTTGCCGTCCAGTATCTCCACAACATGTACGAGGCGGTAGCAGCCGCGCAGGATGCTCAGCGCACCCGCCGGGACTTCCAAAAAATCCACCTTTGCCCCGTATTTCTCCAGCATGTCTAGATAACAGTCCTCTGGTGTCACGCCGCCGGTGCGTCCGGCGTTGTAGGCGTCGGCCATGATGGTGAGCAGCGCCCACATGAGGCGGTTCTGGGATGTGCTGCGGCCCTTGTGTTCCGGCTCCACCGTCAGGGTCAGGCGCAGCGGCTGCCCGTGGGCCAGATCGTCCAGACGCTGGAAAATCTGGGTTTCCACAAATTCCGCAGAGCTTTCCACCTGCACCCGCTGGGTGGCCGGGTCATACACCACCGGCAGCCGGCCGATCACTTTTCCCATGTGACTTTCCGGCCGTCCTTATCGACAAACTGCACGCTGATGATCTCGCCTGTGTCCGGGTTCCGCAGGAACTTGTCCACGGTGAGCGGGGATGCCAGTTTATAGCCTACTATCTGCGGCGGGTCGTTGGGGTTGCGTCCCGACTTCTGGATTCCGACAATGGGCACCTGATCTGCACGCAGCACAATGGCGGGCAGCGCCATCACATCGCTGCCCGCACCCCACAGTTCTGCCGCAGCCACAAAGCTGGTTTCTTCTTTCCAGCGTTCCGGGCTGCCCGGGTGCTTGCCTTCCAGTGCGGCGGCGTCCTTGAAGCAATAATCCTTCATGTACGGGTTGAACACACCCACAGCGCACCAGAGACGCCCATCCGCAAAATAGCGGCGTTCTGCCCAGCCCAGCGGGCCAAAGGTCTCATTCAGGATGCTGCGCACAGCGGACGGCTTCGGCATCACAAAAAGCTTCACGGCGTCTTTTGAGATTTCCCGCACGATCACCACAGCTTCAGAGGGGTGCATCTGGCGCGGCTTCGGGCATTCTAAGGGAAACTGTACCACCTGCGCCGCCGGGCGCTCCTGCGCGCTCTGCGGGGCCTTGCGGCGGGATGTTGTTGATTTGGTCGTTGCCATAAAGGTCAACTCCTTTCTGTGCTATACACTGGCAGTGGCTTTTGTTTTACCTCCTGCCACCATTGGAGGGAAAGAGGTGTCAGTCTAATGCGACATCAAGGATCCGATCACTCTGAAGGATATAGCGGTTGTGCGCCGCTGCGATCCAATACACGATCATCGCAATGTGGCTCTGGTGGCTGCTTTTAACGGCAATGAATCCAAACGGCTTTTCGACCTCCAGCATATCGGCGGCCACATCATCCTCGACCTCAAAACACGCCACGCCCTCCAAAGCATCCGAAGACGACAAGTGTTCATGATAGGTATAAGTAACAGCAAGCGTTTTCATAGAGCATCCTCCAAACATGTGATTTCGTAGATGGAGTTATACAGGTAGTGCCGCCCACCCCGCAGGTATTCCAGATGCTGCAGCAGCATTTCCAGCGCATACAGGGCAGGCGGCGGATTTTTGCCCTTCCGATGGAAATCCAGCCAGTGGATCAGATCGCCGAACTGGCTCCTGTCGATGCGCAGGGCAACAGAGGCCGGAAAGGTGTGCCCATAATCATCTGCGGCATAGTAACTCACGCCAACGTATTGCAGAAAACTGGAGTTCGTGGTATACTGGGGGTGCAATTCTTTTGTGTTGGGCTTGTCCGTGTTGGCGCACGGGCAGGCCATTTCTTTTTGCCCGGTCATAAATTGAACAGCTTAGAGAGAAAAGCTGCCTCCTTGCCGGCAAATTCTTCTTTGCGTTCAGAGGGTTTCGTTTTATAGCGGGCAATGACGGCAGATTTTACGCTGTTTGCAAACCCATCAGCTGCCTGCTGCAGCTGTTCGTCCGTCAGATCGGGGATAAGGCTGTCAACAAACGTTTCGATCAGGGCCACCGTGAGGAGCATAAGCCGGTCAATCCGCGGGCCCTTCCCGATAAAGCTAACTCCAACGTTATCTCCAATTTTTTCAATGACAATCTTCATGGTGTTTCCTTCCTTTTCCTCTGGTGCGTGGCGGGGGCAGTTCGGCCTCACGGCGCTCTACGAGTTCCCGCCGCATGATGTATTTATACGGTTTCTTGGGTTTCCGGGTCTGGGTGTGGGCGTAGTGCGTGGTAAATGCGGCGGTGCTCTTGTAACCCAGCCGCCGGGCCACCATTGCGGACGTGCCGGATGCAATCAGATCGCCGGTCTTGGCATCCCAAACGGTGTACCAGTTGCAATAGTTGTAAAAATCAGCCATTGCCGTGCTCTTCCTTCATCAGTGCTATGAGGCCGTCAAGTTCCTTGGCAACAAGGTCATAAGTTTCGGCCCGTGCCTTGCAGCTGGCCTTTACCGGGGCAGCGGATGCGTCCAGCAGGTTTGCGCTGTTAGTGTTGCGCTGGGCGAGCCGCCTATACTGCCGGTTCAGGCTCTCCGCGTATTCAATCGCTGTCATGCCCATGTCATGCACCCCGCCGGGCATCGTTCCGGCCCTCGGCCACGGTCAGGTTGTCGCGCTGCTTCTCCGCGCCGCGCTTGTAGTGCTCACCGGTGGAAAGCATCCCGCTCACGCTCAGGAACAGGCCAAAGCCCAGCGCGAACAGCACCCACGGCGCGGCCTTGACAGCCTCAGCCACTTCCCAGCCGCCCCGCATGATAAGCAGGTGGGCAATGCCGGTGTTAAGCCAGACCAGCACCCGTGCGGCACCCACGCCCATCAAAAAGGCTGCGCCCCAGATTTTAAGATTCTTCATTGTCCTCGTCCTCCTCGTCATCGTCAGGATCGCCCGTGATCTCCTGATTGGCAATGGCCTCCACTACTTTGGCATTCATTGCAGCAGCCCATGCAAGCTGCCTTTCCCGCTTCTCAAGGAAGTAAGCCGCCAAAATGCTGGCATTTGCCTCAGCCAGCAGCTGAATGACATCCTTTGCAGGGCCGGTGGCCTTGATCTGTGCCTGATTGGTGCCCGCCGGGCAGCTGATAAACAGACTTGTTTTCTTGTTCATGGTGTTTGCTCCTTTCATGCTCCAATTCGTTCCGCGTCCTCCGGCTTTGCCACGGGGCTGCGCTCTGCCGCCCACTTGGCCAGCAATGCCGGATAGATCAGATACACGTCCTGCCCGCCGGGTGTCGGCGCGTGGATATAGTCCCCAAAGGGGAAAACCCGCTGCTGCAGCCCGGCCTGCAGGGTGTCCTTGCCAATGGAAAAGCCCACATCCCGCAGGTATTCCACTGCAGCCTGCGGCCGTATAAAAGCTTTCATGATAGCCTCCTTAATCCGGGCTGAATGTCTGGAAACGGTCATCTTTGCCGCGTTCCAGATAGGCGGCCAGCTTGTCCGGCTCGATCACCGGCACGGTGACCATCGTCTCCTGCGCAGAAAGCCGCGCCGTGATCTCCTCCGGCGTGAGGCCGGTGTCCTCGTACTGGCCGAGGCGCTGAATCAGTTCGTCCTTTTTGGCGGTGCTCCAATAGCCGCTTTTGATGCCGCTGCACCGCTGGCTCGTCAGTCTTTCCATGCGTCGTCCTCCATTTCGAGTCCCCATTCGTCGCAGATGGTCTTGCACACCGGCTTGCTGAAGCCGATCAAGTCCTCACCGCGGGCGGCCACCAGAACAGCGTCACCGACGATCACGGACCTGTCACCGTAGGCATACAGGTCGGTTGCGGGCGAGTTATCCGGCAGCTGACGCAGCAGCCCTTCCTCGTTGACGATCAGGTGGATGCAGTCCACCGGCTCCCGTGCCCAGGTGGATTCAAGGCAGCTTTCAGTCACCTCAATCGGGCCATCCACCAGCGCCTGCATCTCATTCAGTGTGAGGGTGCCAGCGCCGTTGCACGGAATCAGACGGCAGATGCCCTTTGCCGGGATATAGATCATATAGCGTTCCATCAAGAAATGCCTCCTTGTTCGATGTATCTTTCTGCGGTAAAATGAGGGCAGAAAGGATGTGCTGTAATGGAAAGAAAAACGGACTGTGAAAATGTAGTGTTAAGCGCCAGCGAGAAAAAACTCTTGAAAGAAATTGCTGCCCACCCACACGAAAAATGCGAATTTGAAGATATTCGCGCGCTGATAAACATGGGGTTGGTGGATTGGGATTACATTTTCAATGACAAAACCCGTGAGTATGAACCGCTTGGCACCTGCTGTGTAACGCCCTTCTATCAGGTCTACCGGGAATACCGAAAAGACCGGTTTCGGGAGCTGTCGCTCCAGTCGCTCTGGCTGCCCATCGTGGTCAGCATCATCACAAACTTAACAGTAGACGTATTACAATGGTTGTGGCCGCTGATAGCACGATAGTCACCCAGTTGTCGGCAAGAAACTCGCCGACATCCTCAAAAAAGTTTTTCATCCGGTTCACCTCCTTATCATCACGCACAAGGCGTGCCGCTGATGCGATACGCTGCACTGATGTCCACCTCCTCCTGATCCGCAATGAGCTTGATCGTCTGGGTCAGGCTGTCGAGGTCAGCGGCCAGACTGCCGCTCACATCGTCCACATTGACCTGTTCGCCGCGGACAGCAGCAAAACCGGCAGCGCTGTTGGTTCCCTCTGCATGCTGGATGATCTCAGCGGCAGCCATCAGGAGCCATTTGCTGGATGGTTTCATTTGAATCTTCCTCCATTCTAAAAAATGTCACGATAAGTGACAAAATTAAGCAAAAAAGATTTCGTCAACGGTTTTGCCGTAATATTTAGCGATTTTTTCCTTGTTTTCATCGCGTGGAATTCGTGCGCCAGTCTCGTACATTGAGAGAGTGGACAAGCTCAATCCAAGCGCTTTAGCAACGGTTTCACGGCTTTTTTCGCCACGCAGTGCAACAAGGTTTTTTGCGATTTTGCCAGAATCCATTATTTTCACCACCTTTTGAATGTCACGTTTTGTGACTTATCTGCTTACAGTATAGCACTGAGCGCCAAAAAGTCAACACGTTTCGTGACATTTCTGCTTGACTTTGCCACGCTTTGTGATATCCTTACCGTAGGAACATCTCGGAGGTGAATTATGGCGAACTTTGGTTCTATTTTAAGAAATTTGCGAATATCGCGTGACATAACTCAGAGTGATCTCGCGGCAAAGTTGGGAGTTTCACGCAGTACGGTTGGAATGTACGAAACGGGAGCTCGTGAGCCTGATTTTGAAGCCATGGAAGCCATAGCCGACATTTTTAATGTTGATATGGACTATCTTATGGGGCGATCTCAGGTTGAACGCAAACATCCGATCACTCCGCCGGAGTCCGAGATCCCGCCGGGCTTTCAGCCGATGCCAGACATGGACATGGTGCCGCTGGTGGGCCGGATCGCCTGCGGCACGCCGATCACCGCAGAGGAGAACGTGGAGCGCATGGTCTGTGTGCCATCAAAGTGGCACTCTACCTTTACGCTGACCTGTGAAGGCAGCAGCATGGAGCCGCGCATCCATGACGGCGATCTGGTGGCCATCCGCAGCCAGCCCACAGTGGAAAACGGCGAGGTCGCTGCTGTGCGGATCGGAGAAGAAGCCACCTTGAAACATGTCTATCTGCATGAGAATTTTATTGAGCTGCGCCCTGAAAATCCGGCGTTTGAGTCTATCATTTTAAGCAAAGAGGATATGAACACCGTTGTGATCGAAGGCAAGGCCGTTGGTCTTTGCCGGGATATATAAGCAGAAAGGCAAAATCATGGGTTTCAGTTTCCGTAAAAGCCTGCGTCTTGGCAAGCATGGCCGAGTGAATGTTAGTAAGTCCGGCATCGGATTCAGCTGGGGCATTCCCGGCCTGCGCTTCACCCGGACGGCAAAGGGGCAGGATCGTGTTACAATGTCCATCCCGGGCACTGGCATCCGATGGACGAAAACCAGCAAGAAAAAGAGATAACAGGAGGGCATTACGATGAGAAGCAAAACAATCCGCATTGCGGCCGCAGGTCTTGTTCTGGCCATGAGTATGCTGTGCACACCGCTGGCTTTCGCGGCCACCGATGTAAAGGCTTATGCAGCGATCCCGTATGCGCAGGCGACCACACAGCCCGCCGGGCAGCTGCTTACCATCACCGGAACGCCCAACTACAGCGCCGTTACCAGTGATAAAACCACAACTTACTTTGGATTTGACACGGCAGAAGGCGTCTGGTATGTGGCAGTGGCTAAAGAAAGCTTTGAAGCGTTCAAGGCTGCAGCGCCCGCCCAGCAGATGACCCTGTACGGCTCTTATGTCGGCACGCTGGAGGCAAACGGGTTGCCGATTCTCAGCATTCAGAGCGGCGCGGCCAAAATTGGCGATAAGACAAGCGAGGTCGCCGATTTGTACGCCGCCGGGCAAAAAACACTGGATGCGCAGAAAAAATCTGCGTCCAGCACGGCAACTGCCAGCCAGAAGACCGGCCAGATGGTGTGGATCCCCACCAACGGCGGCAAGAAGTACCACAGCAAGTCTACCTGCAGCAATATGGAAAACCCGAAACAGGTCGATCGTGCCGATGCGGAGGCTCAGGGCTTCACTGCGTGCAAAAAGTGCTACTGATTTGATAAAATAGAAAACTCCCCCAGCGCGCCAACGCCGGGAGAGTTTCCGATCTGCTTACCCGAAAGGGGTATCATGATCCATACGTTTGAGACCGTACAAGATTATGATACCACCTCCGGGCAGGCTTTGCAAGCTATGCTTTCAGGAGGCAGAAAATGAAATGTCAGAGGACCGCCTGCGGGCGGGATATCCCAGAGGACGCGCTGTTTTGCCCGTATTGCGGAAAAAAACAGCAGCATACGGCAGCGCCAAAGCCGCGCAAGCGCGCCAACGGCAAAGGCAGCGTGTACCGCCGGGGAAAATCATGGTGCGCACAGTCACGCATATACCGCGGCGGCGTGCTGGTGTTTGAGCGCATAAAGGGCGGCTTTCCCACGCGGGCGGCAGCTGAGGAGTATCTGGACGGCTACACCCGCACCGGCGTGGCTCCCAGATCCATGCGCCTGATTGACTGCTGGATGGCCTTGCAGGAAACAAAAAAGTGGCAGGCCCTCAGCAAGGACAAGCGCAGCCATTATGGCACCGCATGGCGCAGGCTGGAACGGATTCAAATGCAGGTCGTGGGGCAGATCCCCTTTAAGGTGCTGCAGGAGCTGACGGATGCCGCGCCCGGTGACTACTATGCCCACAGGGATATAAAAACGCTGCTGGGCAAGCTGTATGAGGTAGCCGTCACCAGCGAGGCGCTAGACATGGCGCAGGACAAAACAGCCCTGATCGAACTGCCGCCGGTGCCAGACAGTGAGCGGGACGCTTACACCGTGGACGAGGTGCACGGGATGTGGCGGGCATACCGCGCCGGGGACGATCTGGCCCGGTATGCGCTGATCCTGTGCTATACCGGCATGAGGCCGGGCGAGTTGATGCAGCTGGATCTCACCAACATTGACTTGCAGCAGCAGCGCATTGTGGGCGGCATCAAGACGGCAGCAGGCAAAAACCGGGCGATCCCCATAGCCACGGCCATTGTGCCGCTGGTGGCCGAGGCCATGCAGGTGGCCACCCACGGTTTGGCCGATGGCTGCCGTGAGCACTTCTATGACCGCTGGTGCCCGTCCGTGGAGCGCTGGGGAGGCAGGCCGCACATGACGGCCCACAGCTGCCGCCACACGCTGGCAACGGCCATGGAGGCTGCCGGGGTGCCGGTGCTGCTGCAAAAGCTGATCCTTGGGCACGCTGTCAAGGATATCACACAGCATTACAGCCGCCACCAACCTTTTGAGGATAAGCTGGCAGCCGTTGAGCGTGCAACGGCCATTTTTAACGAGGGTGCGGGTAGCTGACCGGGTTGCCTGCAAAGCCTGATTTCTGCAACGATTCAACGCGGTTTTTTCTGGCTCTGCTAAGGGCGTAGGTCGTCTAAACAACGGCGCGAGGGTTCAAATCCCTCCTACTCCGCCAAGAAAAAGCTCGATGATTCATTGAAATCACCGGGCTTTTTCCATTTTTGCAGCTAAAATGGAGTGCGAGGGGCCCCAAAAGCCTGTAACGGCTGCGCCATCTTGCCGACCCATCTCGCGGCAATGCGAACTTGACTTTGCCTGGGTGTGTGATATTCTTGCCGTAGGAAGCTCGTAGAGCTGGACTGCAAGAGATGAAGCGCCGCGGCGAAAGGAGAGAAAATGAAAAATAACTTTCAGTTTTTGATATACCGCTCGGCAGAAGAAGATATTTCAGTGGATGCTTTTATTAAGGATGATACGATTTGGCTGACCCAAAAAGGCATGGCAAAGCTGTTTGACTGCACAACGGACAACATTTCGTTTCATTTAAAAAATATCTATGCAGAGGGAGAACTGGATGAAACGGCAACTGCCGAGGAATCCTCGGTAGTTCAAATGGAGGGCAGCCGCACGGATATCTTTGCGGAATGCAGTATCGACTATGACCGTGATTCGCCGCTGACCCATGATTTTTATGCCATGGTGCAGAATAAGTTCCATTATGCCATCACCGGGCAGACGGCGGCGGAGATCGTGTACACAAAAGCGGATCATACAAAAGACCACATGGGCCTGACAACATGGAAGAATGCCCCGGATGGGCGGGTGCTCAAGTCGGATGTGTCGGTAGCCAAGAATTACCTGTCGGAGAAGCAGATCCGGCAGCTGGAACGTGCGGTGTCTGGCTATTTTGACTATATTGAAGACCTGATCGAACGTGAGAATACGTTTACAATGGAACAATTCGCTTCCAGTATCAATGAGTTTTTATCCTTCCGGCGGTACGATGTTCTGCCGGATAAGAGAAAGGTCACGAACCGAAAAGCAAGGGAAAAGGCTGAGGCGGAATATGCAATGTTCAACCCGACACAGAAGATCGTGTCGGATTTTGACAAGGCCGTGAAAAAGCTGAAACCGGAATAAAATGCGGACAGTGCAAAAGGAGGAGACCCATGGCGTTTGGGGTGTTGATGGGGCAGATCGCGGTGATCTTTCTCGAGGTGATGCTGGGCTATGCGGGGGCGCGCTGCGGCGTCATCACCGACCGGGACAGCCGGTTTTTGTCGGATTTTATCATGAAGCTGCTGCTGCCCTGCACGATGCTGGCGGGTGCGGCCATTGACGACGAGCCGGAGATCGTGCTGCAGGCAGGCGTGCTGTTCGTGCTGCTGCTGGCGTTGTTCATCGCCACCACCGGCATCTGCCGCCTGGTCAGCCGGGTGCGGCGGGATACGCCCGGCGAGGCGGCGGTTCTGGTGGGCACGGCCGCCATGCCGAACTGCGGGTTCATCGGGCTGCCGCTGTGTGCCGCCCTGCTGGGCAGCGCCCGGGGAACCGTGTTCGCTACCATAGCCATGGCTGCTTATAATGTATGGTTCTTCACCTACGTGGTCACCCTGTTCCGCCCGGGCGAAAAGCTGCACTGGAAGACCTTTGTCACTCCGGCCAACATCGCCACGGTGGCCATGCTGGTGCTGCTGGCAACGGGCTGGCGGCTGCCCGGGCCGGTACAGACCTTCTGCAGCACGGTGGGCGGCTGCACCACCCCCATGGCGCTCATGATCGTGGGGGTCATGCTGGCGGGCAGCGACCTGCGCGCCCTGCTGCGCAAGGGCTTTCTGTACCGGGTCACGGTGCTGCGCGGGGTGGTGTTCCCGCTGCTGTTTTTGCTGGTGCTGCGGCTGCTGCCGCTGGACAACGTCCTGCGCACCGGGCTGATGGTCATTGCCAGCTGCCCGGCGGGCAGCCTGGCGGCGGTGGTGGCAAAGCAGTCCGGCACCGAGCCTGCCCTTGCCAGCCAGGCCGTGGCCCACTCCACCATCTGTATGCTGGTCACGGTGCCGGTCATGCTGCTGCTGATAGGGCAGTTGTTCCCGCTCTGACGCGATAAAAAAACAAAGGGGCCTCCGCGCGTTTGCGGAGGCCCCTTTTCGGCCCTCTACCTTATAATAGAAAGTTTGTGACCCCGGCCAACAGCGCGATGTGCACCGGGTAGAACCAGTAGAACACCTTCTGCATCGCCCTGCTGCAATTGCCGCGCTGGCCGTTGTAGAGCCAGAGGAGTACGAAGGCCAGCGGGGCGGTGTACTCAAAGGCGAACAGCACCGCGCCCACGATGCACTGGCGCTTGCGGTCGGCGCGGGTCAGGTACAGTGCGCAGATGATGAGCACGCCGATGCCGTTGTAATCCGTGTTGGCCAGAAAGCCCAGCAGCACGCATCCGCCGGCACATAGCAGACCCAGCCAGCCGGTGGAGCCGTCCGGCTTTTTAAAATGGGCAAGGCCGGCCATGGCCAGTACGCCCAGCGCCAGCGTCCAGTACACGTTCTGATAGCCCGGCGCAAAGGGCGTGCGGAAAAACGCCAGATCGAAGGGCACCTCGCTGACAAGGCCGAACAGCAAAAGCCGCCCGATGTATTTTTTCACGTCGTGGGTGTGGACGAAGCCTTCCACCAGCAGAAAGCAGAAAATGGGGAAGGCCAGCCGCCCGATGAGCCGCAGCACAAGGTCCAGCGCAGCCAGCCCGGCGGGCGCGGCAGGTGCGCTCAAAAAGCCGTTCTCGAGGCAGGAAGCGCCGATGTGGTCGATGAGCATAGTGACGCAGGCAATGCCCTTGAGGGCAGTGCCGCTGAGCCCGCGGCGGGTGGAGGGCGGAAGGGTCTCGGTCATGAGGATACCTCTTTTCAAAATATACGCGCGGCAGGCGACAAAATGCGCCCGGAATGCGCAGAAATCGGACCAAAATGCTTGACAGGAACGGCTTTGGATAGTACAATCAAGAAGATAATTGAACTATCTCAAACCAAAGATGAAAAAGATTCACAAAGAATCCGAGCGTCTCCGAACCAGATCAGAAGGAAGGAGGCTTTGGGCATGACGCTATTTTCCTATGAGATCTTCGATGCAGTGGCGCGGCAGGGCAGCTTCAACAAAGCGGCACAGCAGCTGCATCTGACCCCCTCGGCCATCAGCCACGCCATCGCCGTCATGGAGGAGGAACTGGGCTTTGCCCTGTTCAACCGCGGCAAAAACGGCGTCTCCATGACCAGCTACGGTGCATCGCTGTATCCGTCCATCCGCGACGTGCTCAACAGCGACGAGGCCCTCAAGCAGAGCATTGCCCGCCTGAACGGCCTGGAAAAAGGCAAGGTGAAGCTGGGCGCATTCAACTCGGTGTGCGCCTCGCTGCTGCCGGGCCTGCTCAAGAGCTTCATGGCCCACTATCCCCAGATCGAGATCGAGGTCTACCAGGGCACCTACGACGATGTGAAGGAGTGGCTGCGCACCGGTCAGGTGGACATCGCGTTCCTTTCCTCCACCTGCCGCGAGGAGTTCAACCTCACCGAGCTGTTCCGGGAGCCGCTGCTGTGC